>Ga0187887_10003868_pt1 | contig 11447 bp, 9 predicted proteins | sample June2016WEW_7_10_FD_132977 | JGI IMG/M metagenome (GOLD analysis project Ga0187887, IMG submission 132977) | Peatland microbial communities from SPRUCE experiment site at the Marcell Experimental Forest, Minnesota, USA - June2016WEW_7_10 | ecosystem: Environmental > Terrestrial > Soil > Wetlands... | reverse complement strand
TGGCGTCGTCGCGCGCCATGTCTTTCGCATGCGACGCTACCTCGGCGCGCGCCTCTCCAATGGATGCGCTCGGAGCGAGACGTGCAAGCACGCGGAATGTGCGCCACTTGCGATCTGGAAGTGTGTTGTCGCCCGTGGAAGCTAATTGGCCATACATCGTCGCGGGCACCCACGCGTCAAGGGAAAACCCGGGCATCGAACCGTGAAATTCCTCGGGCGTCACACCGATGACCGTGTAGGGAAAATGATTGATGCGCACTGTAGCGCCGATGACGCCCGGCTCGGCATGGTAGTGGCTGACCCAATAGGAGTGGCTGATGATTACGAGCGGGTGCGCGTTCTGCTGCTGGTCAACCTCACTCGTCGAGAAGAATCGTCCAAGCGCTGGCTTGACGCCCAGCGTGTCGAAGAAGTTTCCGGAAACCGCTTCACCCCAAACGCGCTCGACGCTCTCTCTGTCTCCAACCGCGAGCGCCATAGGCTTCGTCACGGACATCGCTTCCAGCAGCTTGCAGTTGTCGCGCAGGTCGCGAAAATCCAAATAGGAGGTGGGTTCCCAACTGCCGTCGGGAGCGAGTGTTTCCAGAGCCACTACGCGATCTGCAGCCACTACTCCAGGGAGAGGATTTAGCAGGAGTGCGTGGACCCAACTGAACACGGTGGCATTGGCGCCCACGCCGAGGGCAAGCGTCAAGACCGCGACGGTGGTGAAGCTGGCAGATTTGCGCAACATGCGCAGGCCGAAGCGCACGTCCTGCCACATCGTTTCCAGCAGCGGAATGCCGCGTTGCTCGCGATAACTCTCTTTGGCTGACTCGACGCTGCCGAACTTGAGCGAGGCTTGCCGCTGCGCTTCTGCGGGCGTCATGCCGGCGCGAACGTTGTCGTCGATGTGCAACCGGAGATTGCTCTCGATCTCGTCCGAAAGTTCGCGGTCACGCCGCTCCTTGTGGAACAAGCCAGCCGCACGCGAGAACCAAGTACGTAGTGTTCTCATTGAGTTTCACTTTCGGGAGCCAGGAACCGGGCCAGAATCGCGTTGGTCTGTTCCCACTCGCGCACTTCCCTTTCAACTTGTTTGCGACCGGCCTGCGTAAGCTTGTAATACTTCGCTCTGCGATTGTTGTCCGAAACGCCCCACTCGGAGGAGATGTAGCCTTCCTGCTCCAGTTTCAAGAGCGCGGGATAGAGCGTTCCATAGTTGACCGCCAAACGGTTGCCGCTGGTCTGTTCGATGCGTCGGGCAATCCCGTAGCCGTGGAGCGACCCCATGGATTGCAGCGTTTTCAGAACCATGAGGGCTAGGGTGCCTTGCCGAACGTCCGATTTAGCAGCAGTCATGTGCAGACCCTCATATGGGATAGCCATAGAGATGATGGCACAGGTCCTATTGGAAAGCAATAGGACATCCTGTTGCGTCCCGCCAATCGTCGAGCCAGTCGTGGTCTGCTCGCACACAATCCACATGGTCGCGGTAGGGACGATCATTGCTGATCGCCCCCCGCACAGAACCGTACGAGCGGCATTACCGCATACGGCTCCCACCTTGGAGGGTTGGCGAGAGGTGCTGCTACTCGCACACCGCTCCATCCTTGGAACATTCTTTTCTTTTCCCGCACTGTGTCGGGTGAGTGTTGGACGGAACGATGTTCTCCTTGGCCCGCGCCCTTCTCTCCCCAGGCTCCGCCGAAGATCGCTCTTCTTTGTTCGCCTGGTTCATCGATACTATGGCGCGGTCCGACTCCTCTAGAGCGTGCGCGTCCGCCGTGTGGCTTTGCACCTTCGCGGACCGGCCTCCTTCCCTTGCGGGCTGAGGCGCTCCAGAGGTCTCCCGGTTCTCGTGCATGTTGTTTCTCAGCGTGCACGGGTTCTTCGACTACGCAGGACCGTCTGCTCGCTCGCGTTTAACGCGATACAGCCGTGTTACCTTCCTCCTATCAGGAGAGAGTCGGCGTCCTGGTTTTGCGTTTTTCGAAGCTCAATAGCCCGGCCCACTGATACCCCTGTCTACGCTTCAAGCGACATCTCGCGATGTCACCCGCAAGACTCGGGGCCAAGATGGAGTCGCTCTCTCCTTTCTTGTAGGACTCTTTCATTCCTTACAACATGCCGGTTTATCCCGGCGCACCCTGATTAACGCATTTACCGGAAACTTGGGTACTGGCAGGGTCGAACGAACTCCGTGATAAAGTCTCGTCATCAGCCATGCGCGGCATCCTTTTACTCGCGATACTCAGCGTAAAGAGCAGCTACTCTCAGAGAGAAGAAATGCCCTTGGAAAGGACTGACGATATTCCCGATACTCTTCAATGGTGGTTTGGCGAGAGTGGATGTTGGCGAATTCGGACCTACGCTCTAGACCATGACGTTCATGCATTCAAGATAGGAAATTCGATCCACACAACGTTGGAGCTTGCCAAGAAAAACAACCAGGACAATTACGGAGACGTTATCGCGGCACAACATGTGATCCATTTTGTGGATTGCTCCGCTCGGGGAGAGTCGGAAGCTGAATTCGGGCGCATCGGTTTAGTGCCCCGGCTCCAATTCGACCTCAGTCGGTTCGTATTCTGGAAGCCAGATGATGCGGAGTATTTGACCAAATCCTTACCGAACGAGCAGAACTCGTCAGAATCCCGCGACTGAATGGCGTAGTGCTTGATTAACGCATTTATCGGACATGTGGAGTACTAGGAAAAGACTTGTCCGGTAACGCGTGCGGGTTCAAAGGGTCGGTGCAACACCATCGAGAGCATTGATTTGACAATACTTCCGCGGGAGAACCACGCGTTTGGCTTCACTCGGACAAAACCTAGCGCGGGCAGCGTGCCTGCTGGTCTAACCCTAGCAAGTGATTCTGACTCTTGTTTTCAATGCCAGCGGGGTTCTAGCTCAGTGTTGCGTCGACCCATTGAGATCACCGCCCTTGCCGGGCATGTGGATTCAAGCTTCCGGTAACGCGGTTCGCCCGGAGTTCTTCCGATTCTCGGTCTTCCTCGTGCGGCTCGGACGAGGCTGGGCTAAACTATGCGGCCATGAGCGCCATCGACGAAGTACTCGCAGCAAACGAAATCTACTCGCGCACCCATGAATTGCGCAACCAAACCCCGCGTCCCGCGCGCAGGCTTGCGGTCCTGACCTGCATGGATACCCGGCTTTCAATTCGCACTCTGGGGCTGAGCACGGGAGACGCGCACATCATCCGCAATGCCGGAGGCATCGTTACCGAGGACACGCTGCGCTCACTGGTCGTATCGCACTATCTGCTCGGCACTGAGGAAATCATGGTTATCAATCACACCGATTGCGGCTTGATGCAAACGAGCGAACAGGATTTGCGCACCAGAATCCAGAAGCACACCGGAACGGCCGCCGTTGCTCCCGCCTTCTTCTACGCCTTCCAGGACATCGATGAAAATGTCCGCCACCAATTGCAGAAGCTCCGCACCCATCCCTGGATTCCCAAGCGCGTCGCTGTCCGCGGCTTCGTCTACGACGTCGCCACCGGCCGTCTCCGCGAAATCAATGACGCCTGATCGAAGCGGGCCCGATAATTCGGCGCGACTTATCAGTTCTTACATAGCTTACGGATTTGCGCGCGAATCAGACGTTGCGGGAAGGAACCGGACCAGAGATCTCTACCCGGGGACGCCTGAATGGCAGTCGGCAAAGGTACACGATGTACCATACGGCAAGCGCGTCCAGAACGAACCCTATGCCCGCCATAAACCGGTAGATAAGATTGACCACCGCCCAGTCGCCGATCCCGTTGACGATCGCGCGCGTGTGTGGGTCGCTGATCTGAGTGCAGTCAGTCGCAAGGAAACTATGGGAACACTGAGGAAACACGATCCCGAACCCATAAGTCGTCAGGGTATTGAGCACCAGCACCACACCAGCCACATGCACCAGAACCGTAACAACCACATGCTGCCAACCCGTGAGCAGGTTTCTCTCTAACGCAATTAACCCGAACGAGAGCGCGAGTACCGCCAGAACCACGACGGCCAATAACACCCCACTCCCGGTTGCTTCCTTGTGCGAGTGATCCGCTGTCGCCAGTATTGCCCACTTCTTCGATTCACTGGAGTCGCGCGGCACGCCGATTCCCCGCTCGTACATATCGCTGAGCTGTAGCCGCGCATGGTAATTCCCGCCCTGAGCGGCCAGCTGATACCAATGGGCCGCCTGCGCATAATCCTGCGGCACACCCTTGCCGGAGTAATACATCAGGCCCATGCGATCCTGCGCTTTCGCATTGCCCTGATCCGCGGCGAGCTGAAACCATTTCAGCGCCTCCGCGTAATCCGGCCGATGACCCTCGGTCCGGCCCTCGTAGTAGAGTATGCCCAGCTCCACCTGCGCGTTGGCATCACCTTTTTCCGCGGACGCAACCAGACGATCGAATCGAGAATGCGCTGGCTCCTGCCCAGTCGTCCGAATCGCCCCTGCCGTTAGCAGAAGGACAAGGAACCAGACGCACCACGATAAAGAGTCCGGACTAGAATGTTTTTGCATACGCTCAGAGCGCGTCGACCGACGGCCCTATGAAGATGAGTGTATATCGTCCGGGCCTGTACCGGCGGTTAGCCGTTTCGGCTTGTCAACTCTCGGTTAACGCCTTCCTCCGAGCGCCTGATTAATGCGCCAACCGCCACCGCGACAATCCCTTGTCACACCTGCTGCGAATTGCATACAATCGCGTGCTGTTCTTTATCATTCACTCTTTTCTGTTCTTCCTGGGGGAATTGCATGGGCCGACGCATCGCCGCAAAAATTACCGGAGTGGCTGGATACGTTCCGCCGCGCGTGGTCACCAATCTCGATCTGGAAAAACGAGTGGACACCAGCGACGAATGGATTCGCACCCGCACCGGAATTCGTGAGCGGCACTACGCCGATCCCGGTGTAGCGACTTCCCATCTGGGCGCGGAAGCGGCGCGCAAGGTTCTAGCTCTCCGCGGCGTCAGCCCCGACGAAATCGGCCTGATCATCGTCGCCACCGTCACTCCCGATATGCTTTTTCCCGCCACTGCCTGCCTGATCCAGGATCAGCTCGGCGCGAAAAATGCCTGGGGATTCGATCTCTCCGCCGCCTGCTCCGGCTTTCTCTATGCGCTCACCGTCGGCGCGCAATTCGTCGCCAGTGGCGCGCACAAAAAAGTGCTCGTCATCGGCAGTGACGTGATGACTTCCATTCTGGATTACACCGACCGGGCCACCTGCGTTCTCTTCGGTGACGGGGCCGGCGCGGTTCTCCTCGAAGCCGCCACCTCGGATTCCGAAGGCATTCTCGATTTCGTGCACGATGTAGACGGCTCCGGCGGCTGTAATCTCTACATGCCCGGCGGCGGCTCGCTGCATCCCGCTTCGCAGCAGACCATAGACAACCGCATGCACTTCGTCCATCAGGAAGGCGCCCAAGTTTTCAAATACGCGGTGCGCCGCATGAGCGAGCTGGCGGTGGAAATCCTCGAACGCAACGGACTAACCAGCAAAGATCTCTCGCTCGTCGTGCCCCATCAGGCCAATCTGCGCATCATTCGCGGCATGCAGGAACGTCTCGGCGTGGACGACTCGAAAGTTCTCGTGAACATCGACCGCTTCGGTAACACCACCGGCGGCACCATCCCCCTCGGCATGATGGACGCCGTAGAACAAAAGCGCCTCCGCAAAGGCGACCTGGTCCTCCTGATCGCCGTAGGCGCCGGCTACACCACCGGCGCAGTCCTAATGCGCTGGGCGTATTAAGTTGTAGTTGGAAGGGATCACTTACAGGCATCGCGACAAAAGTGGTCGGTGTTTTCTCGACATCGCAACCCGGTGCGTCGTAGGCACACCGCCCGGCGGCGCGACCGCACATTTCTGGAATCAAATTTCGCAGGCCGAGGCCGTTTTGGAGTGCGGCGGCTTGCCGCCGCTTTCGAAGAAACGGAAGATTTGTCACGCTCGAACTAGGCGAGGCTTGCCTCGCCCGCGCTTTTCTCCTCGCACCACGCCAGCGCTGTTATTCCGTGGGCGCGCTGCCAGCGCCGTAGGTGCGACACAGATTTGGTGCTTTTCGCGACGTCAGCCCCGCGAAGGGTTTGCGAACGCACCTGATAGCTCGCCAGAACTCAATGCCCGACGATCACCAAAACCGGCTTCGTGTCGCCAGTAGTCGTCGTAATCATCACCATCTTCGTCGGCGACACAATGTAAAACGCCCCAGTGAAAGCAGTCGGCGCCGTCAACGTGACCGTCCCGCTTCCGTCGGTCGCGCCCGTGCCGGAAAGTACGTACGTGCCGGCTACCGCCTCCGCCGACGTATTCGCCGCCGAAGTGCTTTCATCCTGCACACCGACAATCGTCGCAGGCGTCACCGAGCCATCAAACGTCAGGTATCCCGAAAAATTCTGATCTGCGCTTACTGCCGGCGCCGAAGTCCCTTCCACCAGCGTTCCATTAATGCTCGCCTTCGTGAAGGAGCTGAGCGTCTGCGTATCCAGATGCCCGGAGATCGGCCCGCCGTTCAGCATGCTCACGACGAACGCCTCATCGTCGCTCACCAGATAAAAGACAGGCTGAAACACGCCATTTACCTCAAACCCGCCTGTATCCACGCGCCCGAACTGATCGGCAGTGTAGCTCACCGCCTGCGGCGTGCCTTGGGTGCTGGTGACGACCCCCGCCTCATTGTCGGTCAGCTGAAATTCGAAGCTGGCCCCGGACGGCACGATTTGTATTACCGAAACATACGGCTGATAGCTTCCCGACAGCACTTGGCCGCTTACTCCGCCAGCCATCGCTCCATTCATCGAACCGGTAAAGAACGGCTGTCCAAATTGTTCTTTCATGTCGACAATCGTCACATACGGCGAAGTTAGGCTGTTCGAATCCGTTTCGATGAGAAACGCCTCGCCGAAAGAAATCGGATACACGTCGTAATTCAGATTAGCCAGCCCGGTCGTCGAAACCGCCATCGTGCAGTGCGTCGCATCCGGTCCCGATTGGTACGTGCCCGTTACGGTATTCCCGCCGCTGCCGAACTGCACATTGTTCGGTGCGTTCGAATCCATTTCGCCGCTTCCCAGGCTTCCCTGCGTCGCCGGCGAAACCGGCGGTGTAGCCGTAAAGGTTCCAGCGAATGCAACTGGCCCTGCGCCACCAGTAGCATCCGAGCTGGCAGAACCAGCGCCGCCGAATGCAAACGTGCCGGAGTAAGTATTCGTGCCCGTGCCAGTGACGACGCAGGTAGAAACGCTCTGCGACTCCAGCCGACCCGATCCGCGCGTCACAATCGGCGCGGTGTCAAACTCGATCAGCCGTCCGTGCCCCGACAAGCCCGTGTCAATCGCAAACGCGAAAGTCGGCGAGCCCGTGATGCTCGTAAACGTGATCGTCCCGCGTCCATCCTGTCCCGCCGTGTAAGTGCCGGTAATGTTCTTGTAAAGCGTGTTCGCTTGCTGTGTCGTAATATCCGCTTCACCCGCCGTGATAATGCCGTTGCCGTCCGTAGTAAATGTCCCGGCGGCCGCTACGAACCCGGAAGCATTATATCCACTGAAGCTGAACGCGTAAGGCCCTGTGAGCAGCGTCAAGTCCTGCACCGGATTCACCACCAGCGTGTAAGTATTCGTGATCACTGCCGGCGGAGTTCCGTTATCCGTCACGCTGATGCCAAAGCTATAGTTGCCCAGTGCGCCCGGAGTACCCGTCAGATCTCCAGCCGCGGTGAGCGAGAGACCGGGCGGCAAAGTTGATCCAGCCGCCACCGAAAATGTGTAAGGTGATGTCCCGCCCGTCGCCGTGAATTGCACGCCAACATAGGGCGCGTCCACGGTCCCAGCTGGCAGCGGCGAAGTCGTCGTTAACGCCAAACTGCTCACCACAATCTGAAATGGCACGGAAGTATTGGACGCCCCGTCGGCATCCGTCACAGTCACAGTTACCGTGTACACTCCCGCAACCGTTGGCGTGCCGGTGATGTTCACGGTATCGGTCGTGCTCGATCCCAACGCCAATCCCTTCGGCAATGTTCCCGACGATAACGTCCACTTCAGGGGAGGCACTCCCCCCGTCGCCGTCACCGGCGCACTGTAAGGCGCATTCAAAGTCGCATCGGGCAATGAAGTCGTCGTGATCTGCGGCGGCGGTTCGATCTTCACCGTCAGCGTCGCGGACTGCTTTGGAAAATCCACCGACGTAGCCGTAATCGTCACAATCGTTTCGGCCGCCACAACACCCGGCGCTGCGAAGCTCGCCGTACCAGCCGTCAACTGCGTCAGCGTTCCCGATCCCACTCCTGCCGGCAGTAAAGTAAACGTCACTCCGCCGTTCAGCTTCGTATCGTTCAACACACTCGCGCTGATCAGCGGAATTGTCCCGCCCTGCTCGAGGTACATCGTTCCGCTCGGAGAAATAGTCACCTGGTTGAAAGTGGACGGCGTGCCGGAGCAGGCGGAGAGCTGGACTAGGGCCAATACTATAAATGCAAGCAGACAGGAAAATCTGGCGCGGCTCTTCATGGCGCCTCCTTCGGTCGGCACACACGTCATGGCTGTAGGGATCACCCATAATATTTAGGCATGAAAAGCGCCGCATCCGGTGCGAAATACCCGCCCCGAATGGCGTATCAGGCAACTGGCTGGAAGGACAGAACGGACGAAGATTCACTGCGCCAGGGCTGTGCGAGCGAATAAAAAGGGAATCGTAGGTGGACTAGAAGGATCGGACTTCAGCCGCCAATTCCTGGTTGCGGCGCACGCGTTGCGACAATACCGCGGCGGTGTACTGCGTACAGAGCACCATCTCCCGGTTCGTCCAGCCGCCGAAGCCATCCGCGCCCGGCGCAACAATGAAATCGCCCAGCCGGTTCATAGTCTTCAGGAAGCTGTAATAGACGCGCACTGAGCGCAAGTTAACCCGGCCACTCTTCAGGTCGGGCAGCAGGCTCTGCAGTCCGTTGATATCAGAGAAGTCCTTACCATTCAACAGGTTGCGGGATATCTCTGCCGTCACCTCGGCCTGGTCACCGATAGGCTCGGTGGCAATTGTCCGCAGCAGCCCAGCGCGCCAACTGAACACGGCGAACTGAATCATCGCTGCGAAGCAGATCACGAGAATGAAGGCTGAGATAAACATGTTCGACCTCACCCAGTTTGCCGTCCCCAGCCGCCCGTAACAATAGAACGTCAGTACCAAACATATAAACTCGGCGCGCGCATCCCCGCGTTCTGGGCTTCCCCGCTGTGAACAGTTGCCGCCCGGCAGGTTCGCTGATAGCCTGTGCCGCGCCAGAATTGTGCGGCCTCGACAGATTAGGTTTTGCGGTCGTAGGGGCACGGCATGCCGTGCCCGCTTTTTACGTCGAACGATTCGATGCATCATGGCGCGCATGCACCAACTCAGGAGAAACACTAAATGCCCGAAAAATCCAGCATCGTCCTTGTGGTCGCAGTGGCCGTATTAATCTGTGTGGCAGCAGCCTCGCGCTCCTCCATCGCATCCCCGGCAAATCCCTCCGACGAAGCCCAAATCCGCGCCGTCCTCGACATGCAAACCGCCGCATGGAATCGCGGCGATATTGACACCTTCATGACCAGCTACTGGAACTCGGAGCAAACCGAATTCCTCGGCGCCAGCGGCATCGCCCACGGCTGGCAAGCAGTGCTCGATCGTTACCACCGCTCCTATCCCGATCGCAAATCCATGGGCACCGTCTCCTTCTCCGATCTAGAAGTTCACCTCACCTGCTCCGACGCGGCCTACGTAGTCGGTAAATTCCACCTCGTCCGCGAAGCCGACCAACCCTCCGGCGTCTTCTCTCTCGACTTCCGCAAATTCCCCGAAGGCTGGCGCATCGTCCTCGACCACACCACAGCCTTCCCCACAGTCGCAGTAGTCCCAGCCGCCTCTCACTGATCTGCCGCGCGCGCAAAGGAGCGCCGTCGCCGCCCTGGGTACCAAAGCTGTTGCTTGCCACCGCTTTCGCCGGAGCGGAATGTTCTGCAGCAAAACGATCTAGGCGAGGCTTGCCTCGCCCGCCACCTGCCACCACGTCGCGGATTCGCTTTTGCGCTTAACTTTTAACTGTCAACTCGGTTCTTCTCCTCCCCTCGAGGCTAAATCGAATTCATCCACCCGTATTCCCCCGCGCCCCCATTTCATAGATAATGATCCCCACACAATCGCGACCGTCCCCCCTCGCGATCAAGGAGTCACCAGGTGCGCGCGGCAATCACAGGCGGAGCGGGATTTCTAGGTTCGCATCTCTGCGAACTACTACTCGAAAAAGGTTGGGAAGTTCTCTGCCTGGACAATCTAGTGACCGGCAGCGACTCCAACATCGCCCACCTGCTGCCGCACCCAAAATTCCGTTTCGCGCGCCAGGACGTCTCGCGCTACATCGAAGTTCCGGGCCCTCTCGACGCCGTGCTGCATTTCGCCTCGCCCGCGAGTCCGCCGGATTATCTGAAGTATCCGATCCAAACCCTGAAAGTCGGCGCCCTGGGCACGCACAATTCACTAGGACTCGCCATGGCCAAAAACGCGCGTTATCTCCTGGCCTCCACGTCCGAATGCTACGGGGATCCGCAAGTCAGCCCGCAACCCGAAACCTACTGGGGGAATGTAAATCCCGTCGGCCCCCGCGGCGTTTACGACGAATCCAAGCGCTACGCCGAAGCCATGACCATGGCCTATCACCGTTATCACGGCCTCGATACTCACATCGTGCGCATCTTTAATACTTACGGCCCGCGCATGCGTCTCAACGACGGCCGCGCCCTCCCCAATTTTCTCTACCAGGCCCTGGTCGGCGAACCCATCACCGTCTACGGTGACGGCAAACAAACACGCAGCTTCTGCTACGTCTCCGACCTGCTGGCCGGAATCTACAAGCTGCTCGAATCCAGCGAACACGAACCTACCAACATCGGCAATCCCCAGGAAATCACAATCCTGGAATTCGCCGAGCGCGTTCGCAAACTGGTCGGCGCAACAACTCCGATAGTTTTTCATCCGCTGCCGCAAGACGACCCCAAGCAGCGCTGCCCCGACATCACCAAAGCCAAACGCATCCTGAATTGGGAGCCCAAGGTAAGCTTGGAAGAAGGCCTGCAACGCACCTACGAATATTTCCGCGAAAAACTAGCCCAATCCAGCCACGCAAAATAGGTAGCATCGGCAATCTTGCCTGTGCTCTTTTATTTGAACTTGGGCTTGATTTTACGAGTACGCCTCGTGCAACGCCGCTGCGTGTCGTCATCCTGAGCGAAGCGAAGGAACTCTCTTCGCTCTGTGCGACTCCATAACCGCTGCGATCACCTGGGCTCTTGCGGGGTAGGGACAACTTGCCGGGATGTGGCAGATTCTAGGTCACGCCGACGAATCAGGCGGCGTTTGCACCGGATGCAGCGTCACCACCGCCTCTCCATCCAACTTCCAAGCAGTTGAGGGCAGGTGCC
>Ga0187887_10003865_pt1 | contig 11448 bp, 11 predicted proteins | sample June2016WEW_7_10_FD_132977 | JGI IMG/M metagenome (GOLD analysis project Ga0187887, IMG submission 132977) | Peatland microbial communities from SPRUCE experiment site at the Marcell Experimental Forest, Minnesota, USA - June2016WEW_7_10 | ecosystem: Environmental > Terrestrial > Soil >... | reverse complement strand
GGCCTGTGCTGGGGGCGTGGTTTATCGGCACGCAGCGGCTGCGGCGGGGATTTGTGTGGATGATGTTGCTGACGTTTGTTCCCATGGCGATCGGGAACTGGCGCAAGGCGCCGTTGAGGGCGCCGTTGGTGGGGCTGGAGACGCTGGGGTGGATGCTGGTGGCGTCGCTGGCGATCGTGGCGCCGTTTGTTTTCTATCGTGCGACGCGCGCGCATCTGGCAGGGCTGCTGAAGACAGGGTTGCTGGAGACGCTGGCTTTGCCGGTGGCTGGAGCGGCGGTGAAGATGGCGTCGCTGACATGGCTGCCGAACCAGGCAGTTGGGTTTGCGTACCACGGAGAGCGGCTGACTCCGTTGCTGACGGAGCTGAACAGGGAGTTTGGAAGCGTCGCTGTTACGTTTGTGGTGCTGTGGTTCGCGGCGATTGTGGTTTGGATGTGGAATCGGGAATTTCGCGGGGTGCGTTTTGCGATGGGGATTGCCGGATTTGCTCTGATCTATTTTGGCGCAACCTGGTATGGGGCGATTCGCGCAAGAAGTGGGATTTTGGGGAGTGGCGCCGGGCTGGGTTGGGTGTGCGCAGGCGGCGTTGCTTTGTTGGGCGCCTGGGCGTTGATGGATGGAATGCGGCATCGGCGGAGTTGGGCCGATCGGCGGGAGACGATTGCGCTGCTGCGGAGTCCGACGAGCGGAGATGCGCTGCAACTGGAGGAAGGGCGGGGTGGGGAAGCGCTGGCGAGCGCGTCGGGGGAGAGGTTTCCGATTCGCGCGGGTGTACCGGATTTCCGGACGGCGGAGGATTTGAGCGGGGCGAATGGGAAATACAACCATCTGTACGAGACGATCGGCGGATTCTACGACGACTTTCAGCGAGTGGCGTTGGCGCTGAGCGGGGTGAATCGCGATGCCTATGTGATGAGCTATCTGCGAAGGCTGGAGGTAAAGCCGGGCGACAAGGTGCTGGAGACGTCGGTGGGGACGGGGCTGAATTTCAAGTATCTGCCGCGGGGGATCCGGCGGTACGGACTGGACCTGGCGTGGGACATGCTGGTGAATTGCCAGGAAAATTTCCGGCGGTGGGGAGTGGAGGGGGAGTTGTTCCTTGGCAATGCGGAGCGGCTGCCGTTTGCGGATGAGAGCATCGACGTGGTGTTTCACACAGGCGGGATCAATTTCTTCAGCGATCGCGGGAAGGCGATCGGGGAGATGATTCGCGTTGCCAGGCCGGGGAGCCTGATCCTGATTGTGGATGAGACGGAAAAGCATGTGAAGGGGACGTACGAGAAGATTCCCTACACCAGGGAGTTTTACAAAGGACGAGACGAGACGGTGGTTGCGCCGGTGGCATTGGTGCCGGCGGAGATGGAGGAGGTGCGGACGGAGTCGATCTTCAATGGGCGGCTCTATGCGCTGACGTTCCGGAAGCCGCGCGCAGTGGATGGAGCGGGTGGGGCGCTGGGGGAGCACGCAGCAGGGGTGTGACGGAGAAGCCGCCCCGTGGGGCACCCGGAATATCTCTATCCCACATCTGCCAACACCGGGCAGAGCCGTTCGACTCGCTTCTCTCGCTCAGGCCAGGTTATGGGGCACCTGGCGTGACTAAACGCGCGGAGGGATATACGGCGTGGTCTGGCTGACGGGGACGACCTTCCACTCCATGAAGGCGAGCATATAAAGCGCGACGATGTTGACCAGGGGCACGAACATCAGGAGGCTCAGCCACGGGGAGAAGCCGGCCTTCTTCCAGATCATCCAGTAGGGGATGAGCATGATGGCGATGCCGATGAGGATGAAGATAGGCAGGATGGCCATCATGGCGGTGAGCATATGCATGGTGTGCGGATCGACCACGGTGCACCTCGGAGATAGCGGTTTCGCGCCAGCTTAGCGGAGAGCGGGTGCGGAGGCAAGGGGAAAGCGGGCCGAGGGGTGATGGGGCGGGTTCCGGAACGCGGGAGCCGGCTTGGGTTGTCGAAATTCGCAGAAAAAGGTGAACAACGCGTGTGGCAGAGCCGTCTTTGCGGATGAAGGCGTGAGGAGCCGCGCGGGTGCGATCGGAGGACGGGGCGGAGTTCACGGGTCTGGTCGAGCGGCAGTGGAGGTTTGCCTACAGGGTGGCGTGGGCGGTGCTGCGCAATCGCGCGGATGCGGAGGACGCGGCGCAGGAGACGTTCCTGAAGATTTTTCGGGCGCGGGCGTGGCGGGGATTGCGGGACGAGCGGGCGTTTGTCGCGCGGGCGGCGTGGAGGGCGGCAGTGGATCGACTACGAGGAGGACTGGCCGTCCAGGGGACGGGCCGTCCAGGCAATGGCGCCTTCGGCGCGAAGAAAGACGAGGGAGCGGGACGCGAGGTGATTGAGGAAATCGCGGATCGGGGGTTGAGTCCTGAGGAGCAGGTGGCGGCCGCGAACTGGGAGGCGGCGGTGCATCGGTTGATCGACAGCTTGCCGGAGGAGTTGCGTCAGCCGCTGGCGCTGTCGGCGGAGATGAACTCGCGGGAAATTGCGGCGGCGATGGGGATTGCGGAGGGCACGGTGCGGACGCGGCTGATGCGGGGGCGGCAGATGCTGCGGGAAAAGCTGACGGCGATGGAGGTGCGACGGTATGCGCGGCGATAAGCGAGATTTCGGAACCACGGACCAGGCTGGCGATCCGACGCAGGACCGCCTCGACACGCTGATTGATGTAGCGCTGCGCAGCTATTCCGAGCCTCGGGCGATTCCCGACGCACGCACCGCGGCGCTGACTCTGCTGGAACAGGCGAGGAAAGCTGAATCGCACCGCAAACGGCCTTTTTGGATTTGGGCGATCCCCGTCGCGGTTTGCCTGATCGCCTTAGCTATTGGGGCAACATGGCTGGCGAGGACGCCCTGGATTCCCGAAGTGGCGCGCACCCCTGCGCCGCCGCGAATCGTTGCGCAGGCGAAGGCTCCCGCGCCTTCGGCCCGACACGCATCGGTGACCGCTACGCTAAAGAGGCAGCCGCGCTTCGCAGTGGTGAAATCTCAGCCGCTACCGAAGCTGGAGGTTTTTCCCACGCCCACATCCCTCTCCCCCCAGGAACAGGCGCTGGCAGCTTTCGCGAAGTATGGACCGCCCGCGGTGCAGCGTGCGGTCCTCGAGGACCAGAAGCACTGGGATGACCCCATCATCGTTGCCGACTTGCGGGAGCAGCCTCTCGAGGCCGGCAATCCGCAGGATCAATAACAGGAACAGGAGCCTTTATGAAAACGATTGCCACCTTCACCGCAATGCTCACCTTTTCTCTGCTCCCGGTTGTCATCCGGGCACAGAATCCCGGAGCTGCCGCCGCTCCGTCACCGCAGCACTTCTACCGTCTGCACTTTGCAGTGGCAGAACTCGACGCTCTTGGAAAAGTAACCAACACCCGCATCTACGAGGAAACGATTGCCACTGCGGGCGGCGGGCCACCGGTTGGGGATCAGCAAATCAAGACCGGGTCCCGGGTCCCGATCGCTACAGGCTCCTACGGATCGAACTCGACTGCGAATACCCAGTTTCAGTACATCGACCTTGGCGTGAACCTGGATGTGCACGATGCAATCGAGCACGGCGACATGCTCGGTCTCCGCCTCAAAGCGGAAATCAGCAGCATCGCTCGTCAGACGGAAATCGCCGGCACGGGAGAACCGGTTATCCGGCAAAATGTCTGGGATTCCATCGTGCTGGTCACCATCGGCAAGCCGACCGTCGTCTTCTCTTCCGACGATCTGGACAGCAAGGGGAAGATGCAGGTGGAGGTGACGGCGGCTCGGGTGGAGTGAGTGGTACGCCGCATCCACCGGCCCGCGGCCCATCCGGCCGGCCCGAGTTGACCAACTTGACCAACCGACGGCCATGGCCCATACTGGGACCATGGCGAAGAGCATCAATCTGTACCAGGCCAAGACTTATCTTTCCGATCTGGTGGAGCGGGCGGCGGGCGGCGAGGAAATCGTGATCGCCAAGGCAGGCAAACCGATGGCGCGGCTGGTGGGTCTACCGAAGGCGAAGGCGAAGCGCTCGTCGGCGTTCGGCCGGAATCTGATGGGCGTGACCTATGTTGCGCCCGATGTTGAGAAGGACATTCCCCTCAGGGTTTTGCTAGGCCGGAAGGCCGGTCGGTGAGGGAGCAGTACCTCCTGGATTCGAACGTACTGTTGTGGCTGAACCTCGATCCGGGGCGGATTGCGGGGGCGATCATCGCGGAACTGGATGCGGCCGAGGCCGTGTATTTCAGCGCGGCATCGGCTTGGGAGCTGTCGATCAAGCAGAGTCTGGGCAAGCTGCGGATGACGGGATCAATTTCCGCGTTCGTTGCGAAGGCAGGTTTGCTCGAAATCGCGGTCACTACGAAGTTCGCCGAGGCCGCCGCCCAGCTTCCGATGCACCATCGCGATCCATTCGACCGGATCATCGTCGCCCAGGCCAGGGGAGAAGGGCTGACGCTGATCACGTCGGACCGGCGGCTGGCGAACTACGACGTGAAAATCCTGCGCGCGTAGCAGAAGCCCGCCAGTAGGCAAGGCGCGCAAGTGAAAAGGCTGCGGAGGTGATCCGCAGCCTTTTTGTTGGACGGAAGGGTTGGTTAGCTGACCAGCAGGATGCCTTCGCTGACTTTGTCTTCGCCTTCTTTGACGACGGGGCGGTAGAAGAGCTGGTTGTTGTCGAGGTAGACCTCGAGGAAGGCTGGACGTTCGCTGATGTGGCCGGCGATGAGGGCCTCGGAGAGCGGGTCTTCGACGTAGCGCTGGAGGGCGCGGCGCAGCGGGCGAGCGCCGTAGCTGCGATCGACCAGAGTTTTTTCGAGGATCCACTTCTTGGCGTCTTCGGTGACGGCGATGGTGATGGCCTTCTGCGCCAGGTTGGTGTTGAGCTGCTGGACGAGCAGCTCGAGAATCTGGATGAGGTCGGCATCGGTGAGGGACTGGAAAAGGATGATCTCGTCGATGCGGTTGAGGAACTCGGGGTTGAAGGTGCGCTTGACCTCGTTCTTGACGAGGTCTTCGATTTTCTCCATGACCAGGTCTTCGCGGTCGCTCTGGAAGCCGAGCCCCTGCTTGCGCTGGAGATGGCGGGCGCCGATGTTGGAGGTCATGATGATGATGGTGTTCTTGAAGTCAACGGTGTTGCCGAGGCCGTCAGTGAGCTGACCATCTTCAAAGACCTGGAGCAGGATGTTGAAGACGTCGGCATGGGCCTTCTCGATTTCGTCGAGGAGGACGACGGAGTAGGGCGAACGCTTGACGCGCTCGGTGAGCTGGCCGCCTTCCTCGTAGCCGACGTAGCCGGGAGGCGAACCGATGAGTTTCGAGACAGAGTGCTTCTCCATGAACTCCGACATATCGAAACGGATGAGAGATTTCTCGCTGCCGAAGAGGAACTGGGCGAGGGTGCGAGCCATTTCGGTTTTGCCGACGCCGGTAGGCCCGAGGAAGAGGAACGAACCGATGGGGCGAGCGGGCGATTTGAGTCCGGCGCGTGAGCGGCGGATGGCGCGGGCGAGCGCGGAGATGGATTTGTCCTGGGAGATGACGCGCTTGTGGAGCTCCTCTTCGACGCGGAGGAGCTTCTGGGTTTCTTCTTCCTTAATCGAGGTGACGGGGACGCCGGTCCAGCGGCTGACGACGTCTTCGATGTCTTCGCGGCCGACGATGCCGGCAGTGGAGTCGTCGAGGTGGTATTTGTCGCGGAGGGCGCGGAGGTTGTCGCGTTCTTTGCGTTCTTCGTCGGAGTAGAAGCGGGCCTTCTCGAACTCGTGGTTCGCGATGGCGTTTTCCATGCGATGGACGATGAATTTGATGCGCTTCTGGACTTCGGTGATCTCCTCGGGCAGGGAAGTCTGGCGGAGTTTCACACGCGCGCCGGCTTCGTCGATGAGGTCGATGGCCTTGTCGGGGAGGAAGCGATCGGAGATGTAGCGATTGGAGTGGGCGACGGCGAAGTTGATGGCCTCGTCGGTATAGCTGACGGCGTGGAATTTTTCGTAGCGATCCTTGATGCCGTTGATGATCCTGATAGCGTCTTCTTCGTTGGGCGGCGGGACCTTGACGGCCTGGAAGCGGCGCTCGAGAGAGCGATCTTTCTCGATGGACTTGCGGTATTCAGCGGGGGTGGTTGCGCCGATGCACTGAATTTCGCCGCGAGAAAGCGCGGGCTTGAGGATGTTGGCGGCGTCGAGGGAGCCTTCAGCGGAGCCGGCGCCGACGAGGGTGTGCAACTCGTCGATGAAGATGATGGAGTTCTGATTCTCCATCAGCTCTTTCATGATGGTCTTGAGGCGCTCTTCAAACTGGCCGCGGTATTTGGTTCCGGCGACGATGAGGGAGAGGTCGAGGGCGAGGACGCGCTTGTCGGCGAGGAAGCTGGGAACGTCGCCGTCGGAGATGCGCTGGGCGAGGCCTTCAACGATGGCGGTTTTGCCGACGCCGGGCTCGCCGATGAGGACGGGGTTATTCTTGGTGCGGCGGCAGAGGATCTGGACGACGCGCTCCAGTTCCTGGTCGCGGCCGACGAGGGGATCGAGCTGGGAATCCATGGCGGCCTGGGTGAGGTCGCGGGAGAACTCGGCGAGGAGCGAGGATTCGCGGTTGCGCTGCTGCTGCGGAGCTTTTTCCTGGGTGGCGCGGGCTAATTCTTCGCGCACGGCGAGGAGCTTGAGGCCGCGCTCGTGGAGAATTTCGGAGGCGAAGCATTTCTCTTCGCGCAGGAGGCCGAGGAGCAGATGCTCGGTGCCGATGTGCTTATGGGACAGGCGCTCGGCCTCTTCAGCGGCGTAGGCGAGGACGCGCTTGCACTCATTGGAGAGAGGGAGATCGACGGAGGTCGAAACCTTCTCGCGGATGGTGGTGTGGCCTTCAATTTGTTTACGGATGGATTCGACCGAGGCGTGCGAGCGAAGAAAGCGGTTGGTGAGTGCCTTGTCTTCGCGCAGGAGCCCGAGCAGGAGATGCTCGGTCTCGATGTAGGGGGAGCCGAACTGGCTGGCCTCATACCGGGCGAAGAAGATGACGCGCCGCGCTTTTTCTGTATAGCGTTCGAACATGATTCCTCTGAGAGACTCCGTTTGCCGTCCAGGATGCCAGTCGTTTGCGCCGGCAAGCCCGGGGGCGATCGGGACTCTTCGTTCATTAGAGCCTCAAAACAGCTGAGGCTCGAACCGCCGCCCATGCCAAGAAGCGAGGGGCCAAATCGCGGGCGGCCCTGAGGCTGGTGCGTTCGTCCGCATCCATCCCACTTGCGAGGTCAACGCCGACCCATCCGTTTCCAGCCGTCGGCGGCGATCCCGATCCTGCAACTACAAACCCAGGTTCCAACTCTCCGTTGCCTTAGACGGTTAGCGGAGAAACTTCGTCCAGAAGGCCTTTGTCGAGCCGCAAGATCCTTGTACAGCGGCGCGCCAGGGCCATGTTGTGGGTCACGATGACCGAAGTGAGGTTGTGCTGCCGATGGAGGCGTTCGATGAGGCTGAAGACCATGTCGGCGGTGAGGCTGTCGAGGTCGCCGGTGGGTTCGTCGGCGAGAAGGAGTTTGGGTTGCGTGACCAAAGCGCGGGCGATGGAGACACGCTGCTGCTCGCCGCCGGAGAGTTCGCCGGCGCGATGCGTGGTCCTGCGCCCAAGTTCAACTTCGTTCAACCAGTGCTCCGCGCTTCTGAAGGCCTGAGCCTTCGATTCACCCCTGGCAAGCAGGGGCATCGCGACGTTCTCCAGCGCGGTGAATTCCGGCAGGAGGTAATGAAACTGCCAGACATAGCCGACTTCGCGGTTGCGAAAAGTGGCGGCCTGTCCGGGAGAGAGAGTGCGCAACAGAGTTGAGGCGCAGTATACGTCTCCTGCGGAAGGGGTATCAAGAGCGCCGAGCATGTGCAAAAGCGTGCTTTTTCCAGCACCGGACTGGCCGACGATGGCGAGCATATCGCCCTGCGCGAGGTCGAAGCTGAGCGAGTCGAAAAGGATCAGACGGCCGTGGCCGGTGGAGTATTCCTTGCGCAGATCTTTGACGCTGACAAGGATTGGATGATCGAAGCCCGCAGAAGGACGCAACCCGGCGGGAGCGGGATGGGTTGCGGGGATTGCAGAGGCGGGAACGGTATCCATATCTACCTGTACCACTGTAGCTCCCAAAAAGGAAGATGGGAGTTACCCTTTGGACGCAACAGCGGACGAAAGCGGTACAGGAGTACCGGAGTTGCAATTACTGGGGTGGGATAAGGGGGTGATTAGGAATGAGTTGGGAGATTTGCGATGAGCGCGGCGCGAGGCGCATCCGGATGTGCGCGACGATGGAGAGAGCCGTTGATCGGTGGCAGTCAACGGCCCAGGAGGCGTCACGCATTGGCCGCCTAGTGAATCTTTTCTTCGGCCATGAGCTGGGCGAACTGCGGTGTTTTGCGGAGCTGGGCGAAGTCGGTGTCCTGGAGAAGACGGTTGCGGTCGCTGAAGCCGTTGTTCAAAGCGCGGCGCAGGTAGAAGAGAGCGCTGTCCTGATTGCCGGCCTGGGCGAAGAGCTCGGCGATGCAGAAATCCTCGCGGGCGCGATCGCGAACGCCGCTGGGCCCGGAGATGACACTGGGCGCGTCGGAGTCGAAGACATCGGGGTCGAGGCGGAAGGCGGTTTGATAGGCTTCGAGACCGGATTTGTAATTACCGCGAGCGAAATAGGCCGTGCCCAGATTGGCAGCGATGACGGCGGATTGGGGCATCAGCTGGAGGGCCTTGCGGTAAAGGCGAATGGCGCGCTTGTAGTCACGCTGAGCGAAATCGGCGGCGCCGAGGTTATTGAGGGCTTCGGGGTAGTTGGGGCGGATGAGGAGAGCTTTTTGGTAGTCCTTCCTGGCCTGGTCGATGGCGGAGAGGTGATGGAAGGCGATGCCCATCTTGTTGAGGGTTTCGGCGTCCGTGGGGGCCTGGCGGTAGGCATCGATGGCGGCGAAATATTCCTTGCGAGCCATGAAGAGATCGCCCCGCTCCTCGGGAGGGAGGGATGAGAGCTCCAAATTGGCGGGGGAGGCGTTTTGTGGCACCGATGCAGCACGGACAAACGGGGCCTGGAACAGCAGCAATGCGGCGGCGGCGAGAGAGAGTCTGGGGAAGAGACCTGGGGTTCTCACGGTTCACGCTCCTCGAACAACTGGTTGGTAGTTTGACGCGATCGGACGGCTGGTGGCCATAGCCAATTGTGGAAAATTCGGCATAGCCAGTTAGGATGCGGCAGGGCGCGGGCTTGAAGGGCCGCCCATCCAGACATGGGTGAGAGGTTGGACGCTCCGGAAAAGGGGACCGGGCCGAGTGCCGGGCTGCGAGCGCCGGAACGGCGGGCGTCCCGTACAAAAGTACTGTCTGGGGCCCCCCACCCCCCTCCCCCAGTGCGGTGTGGTGATTGATTCTGCTGGAGTTCGCTTGTGTTGATGAGCTCGACAACAGTGGGAAAGGGGCCACGTATCTGAAAACGAGTCAATTGCGAGACGGCTGTGATTGTTACAGAGACGGTCGTGGTTGATTCAATCTCGGCCGCGTTGGGGCTCGATGATTGAGAAGAAGTCAGATGGGAGACGGGTGCGTTTGATGCACGGTCGGGCGAGTTTGACGGGGACTCGGCCGAGATTGATGCAGGGGCGGCCGAATGTGCGTCGGGGAAGAAAGGGACAGGAGGCAGGAGACAGGTAACCGGGCCTTCGGCCCTTCGCCCATCTGCCAACCCATTCGACTCGCCTCGCGATCCCACATCTGCCAAATTCGGGCAGATGTGGGGCACCCGCACCCACGCTGCGGGGGTTGGCTGGGTTGCTGGCATGGCGGGTTCTCCTCTCCAAACAGAAAAGCCTGCCGGAATGGGCAGGTTTTTCTTTTTTTACTCTATAAGTTCAGAATATCATATGGAGAGAAGAAATCGGCCAAATATGATTTGGTGTAAGTGGCGTGATATCACCCTAAGTTACTTTGGGTAAGTGGTGGAAGCTTGACAAAAAAGGCACAGGGGTCGGTTTTGGGGATGGAGGGCGGTTCGGTTGCTCGTGAGCTGCTCGCGAAGGGGGGCTTGCTCCGACACGTCGAGCCCCGGTGCTCAGGCGATCGAACCGAAAAGACGCGGTGTTCGGTCGCGGCAGCGTGCCAGAGCCGCGCGGGAGAAACGAAAGTAACGGGAGAGGGCGAGTGGGCTGCGGTCGCTGCGCGCCTCCGCCCACGGCCTGCGGCAGCAAGGAAGGCGCTTCGCGCCGTCTTTTTATGGCACGGCTGAAAGCCGTGCCCTGACACAAACCAAAAGGCGGGCGGTTCACGCGATCACGGGTCTCAGAATCGAGAGCCGGCCAGCCCCTATCGACAACAGTCCGCGCTCCTGTAGCGACCGCAGGAGTTTTCGGCTGCCCCGCTGAGTATGCAACGTGAGACTCCAGGCTGGCCTCGTCCATCGTCTTACGAATACGAACGGCAGCAATCACTCGCTCCAAAAAATCCGTTGCGTTCACGACTGCTCGCCATTTGGCGGCAATCTCATCCGGCATCTCGTGATCCAAAGCTTTTGCCAACTCGTCTCCAAGAGGAGTGATCGCTTTTTTCTGCCCGGCTTTAATGATCCCAAGTGCAATCAGAAATTTATTATTTCCGCTGACACTTGTTTCGCCCATGACGGCGAGCTTCGACACGTCGCCAAGGCTGGCTTCGGTCCCGATCCGACCATAGGCGCGAATGATCTTGATCAATTCCTTATAGGAAGAACTAGGTAGAGGAAATTCTTCAGCCATCAAGATTCTCCTAAGTCGCTACTTTTTTGGGGAAGATACAGTGTAGCTGAAATCGCCTACCTTCTCAAACCGAGGCGGTTCAACTCAGCATTGCCTTTTTGTGTGGCCCGGCTATGAAAAAGGCTCCCCCGTTTTCCCGCGAAGCGGTTCGAGGAATTGAAATACAAGACTGGCTCAGCTGTCGATCGTCTCCGTGCGCGAACGCTGAATCAGGAATACGTCCCCGCAAACGGGCTTGTGGCCACCGACGAATCTTGCCCGGCTCGGGACGGCGCGCGTTGTTATTTCAGACTTCTTGTTGTATGCGGAAACGATAAACGGCCTCCCCGCTGCAGATCTTTGTCGGGCCGCTTCGCGACCGATTCCCCTTCGACCACCCCAGCGAGCAAAACCGGCTCGCCGGGGGCCCCGGATCTTCGGGGGGTCCTTCGACTGCGCGCCGGCTAAATTCGTTCACCGCTGGAAAGTGCTGTGGCGGCGCTCCGCTCAGGATGACGTTTTTGTTCTTAAGTTGGGGATTGTTGGAGTTCGAGCTGCAGCTTCTTCGCTCATTCGATTCGCCTCAGGGTGATATTGCTGCGCTGGTCCCGGGATGAGGAGTGCGGGTCAGAGCGAGAGGGCGTGGCGGAGGCGGCGGACGGCCTGAGGCATCTGGTCTTCGGGGGTGTTGCTGAATCCGAGGAGGAATCCCTGGCGGGGCTTGCC
>Ga0187887_10003864_pt1 | contig 11449 bp, 5 predicted proteins | sample June2016WEW_7_10_FD_132977 | JGI IMG/M metagenome (GOLD analysis project Ga0187887, IMG submission 132977) | Peatland microbial communities from SPRUCE experiment site at the Marcell Experimental Forest, Minnesota, USA - June2016WEW_7_10 | ecosystem: Environmental > Terrestrial > Soil > Wetlands... | reverse complement strand
TTTGGCAAACCAGCCCCTTAATCGTTCACGCTCCAGGAGGAGCAGGATAGCAGAGAAAAAGATTTTATCCACATGTCCTTAAGAAAAGATTTAAATAATTAGAATACGCTGGCAAAATGAACTGGTCAGTAATACAAACATAAGGTATGTGATTTTAATCGGACATGATAAAAATAACTATAGTAACTGTTTGCTGCAACAGCGCGGCAACAATCAGAGACACTCTGGAATCCGTTGCAGCGCAATCGCATAAGAACGTTGAACACATCGTTATTGATGGCGGCTCGACTGACGGGACATTGGCTGTTATTCATGAATGGAAAAAACATCCGGTTCGACTTGTCAGCGAACCGGATCGCGGTATATATGACGCGATGAATAAGGGCATCAGCCTGGCGACAGGTGATATCATCGGAATCCTTAATTCAGATGATATGTATTACGATTCTCACGTTTTAGAAAGTGTTTCTGCAGTTATGGCTGACGCCTCTATTGACGCGTGCTACTCAGATTTGATCTATGTTGATAAGAATAATCTCCAGAAAATTATCAGATATTGGAAATCATGTGTTTTTAAAAAAGGATTATTCTCCAAGGGTTGGATGCCACCCCACCCGACTTTTTTTGTCCGCCGATTAATTTATGAAAAGTATGGCCTGTTTGATTTAAATTATACTCTGGCTGCCGATGTTGAGTTGCTGGCGCGATTTTTAGAAAGGTTCCGGATTCGAGCGGTTTATATTCCAAAAATATTTATAAAGATGAGATTCGGCGGAGTCTCAAATAATTCGGTAGTTAATATTATCAAACAAAATATTGCGATTTATAAAGCCTGTAAAAATAATAATATTCCATTATATCCGGTTTCTTTCTTTGTTGTAAAAATTGCTTCCCGAATCAAACAATTTTGTGCCCGGCCGACGATATAAATAACATATCGAATTGATTCATAAATAACCATACTACCGATTTTTCCGGTTTGAAATTAGTTAATAATATCAACGACCAGTCACGAATCATTACAGCTTAGACAGGGAAAATACAGGTAAGGCATTAAAATAATTTATTATTTAACCAAGGAGATGTTTGATGAAATTAATTTCAAAAGACTTCTCGATAGTTTAAAATTGAAGTTGCTTACACGCCTTTGCAAATACAATTTTATCTTGACAATAAGTATGGTCTTGTGGCGATATTACCGCATGAAAATATAAATATCATGGAATTAATCAAGGAGGTTGAAAAGCGAAGTTATGGGCAATAAATATGTTTACTCTTTCTCGGAGGGATACGGAAAAAGCAAGAATATTTTGGGAGGCAAGGGAGTTGGACTTGCGGAAATGGCACATCTTAAAATTCCTATTCCGCCCGGGTTTACGATTACAACAGAAGTTTGCACGGCTTTCTATCAAAACAAAGGCCGTTATCCGCAAGGATTAAAAGAGCAGGTTTATAAAGCATTACAAAAAATGGAACGGGATTCCGGGATGAAGTTCGGCGATCCTAAGAATCCTTTGCTGTGTTCCGCCCGATCAGGCGCGCGCTCCAGCATGCCCGGCATGATGGAAACAGTGCTGAACATAGGCCTTACCTCGAAAACTATTGCCGGAATGATTGAGAAAACAAAAAATCCCCGTTTCGTCCTTGATTCCTATCGACGTTTGATTCAGATGTATTCGGACGTTGTGATGGAAAAGGCCGAAGGCATCGAACCTGCAGAAGGCATGGGCGTGCGCCAGCAGCTGGAACGTGAAATGGCGGCCATGAAAGAACGCCGCAACGTCAAACTGGATGTTGACCTTACGGATCAGGACCTTGCCGAGCTTGCTGAAATTTACAAAGCCAAGGTGCAGGCCGTTCTGGGGAAACCCTTCCCTGATGACGCCAATGAGCAGTTATGGGGCGCAATTAGCGCTGTTTTTAAAAGCTGGAATGGAAAACGCGCGATATCTTATCGCCGTATTGAAGGAATACCCGATGAGTGGGGCACTGCGGTTAACGTGCAGGCAATGGTGTTCGGCAACATGGGCGATAACTCGGCTACCGGCGTTGCCTTTACCCGCAATCCGGCTACCGGCGAAAACAAATTCTATGGTGAATGGCTCCCCAACGCGCAGGGCGAAGATGTTGTCGCGGGAATCCGCACACCCAATCCGATAAACGAAGAAACCCGCCAGGTAGACGATGTCGAAGGCCATCCTTCTTTAGAAAAGGCCATGCCTAAGGCATATGCTCAAATCAATGCTATTCGCAATAAGCTGGAGGCTCATTTCAGGGATATGCAGGATCTGGAATTTACCATTCAGGACGGCCGTGTCTGGATGCTCCAGACGCGGACCGGCAAGCGCAATGGTCCCGCCGCTGTCCGAATGGCCGTTGAAATGTACAAAAAGAGGATGATCAGCGCCGCCGAAGCTGTCTCGCGCGTGACTCCGGCACAGCTTGATGAAATGCTTCATCCAATGGTTGATCCTAAAGCTGAAGTATTAGGTGATTTTCTGGTCAAGGGTCTGCCCGCTGGTCCCGGAGGAGCTGTGGGACAGGTTGCTTTTACGTCTGACGTTGCGGTGGATTGGAAGAAAGAGGGTAAGAAAGTTATCCTGGTTCGCGAGGAAACCAATCCCGAAGATGTGGAAGGCATGCGCGCGGCCGAAGGAGTGCTTACGGCGCGCGGCGGTATGACTTCACACGCGGCACTGGTTGCCCGAGGCTGGGGCAAGTGCTGTATTGTTGGCGCCGGCGCTCTGCATGTTGATATTCAACAGAAAGTAATGACGGTTGACGGTAAATCAGTTAGAGAAGGTGACTTTTTAACACTCAATGGAACCAAAGGACGCGCCTACATTGGCGCCCTGCCCATGATCAGCGGCGCTGAAGATGATCAAAATTTCGCGACTTTCATGAAGCTCTGCGATTCTTTGCGGCGTCTGAAAATCCGAACTAATGCCGAAACGCCGAAAGACGCCGCCAAGGCTGTGCAGTTTGGCGCCGAAGGCATCGGACTGTTCCGCACCGAACATATGTTCTATGGCGAGAACAGTGAACAGCCGCTGTTTTATCTGCGCAAGATGATTATCTCGGACAATGAGGAACAGCGTCGCGCTGCTCTGGACGAATTATTCCCGTTTGTCAAAGGCTTCATTAAAAAGACAATTGAAGTCATGGAAGGAAGACCGGTAACAATTCGCCTTCTGGATCCGCCTTTGCATGAATTCGTGCCGGAGAATCCCGAAGAACGCGCACGTCTTGCGGAGAGTCTAGGTATTTCAATAGATGTACTCAACAGCCGAGCGGAAAAATTACACGAAACCAATCCGATGATGGGACATCGTGGCGTGCGTCTTGGTATTACATATCCGGAAATAAGCCAGATGCAGATTCGCGCCATTCTGGAAGGAGCGGCGGAGCTCATCAAGGAAGGCAAAAAAGCGCTACCCGAAATCATGATTCCGGTCGTCTGCGATGTGGCCGAATTTAAAAATCAGGCGGCTTTAGTTAAAAATATTTATCCTGAAGTTTGCGCCAAATATGGCCTGAAGAAAATACCTTATATGGTGGGAACAATGATCGAGATTCCGCGCGCTGCGTTGCTGGCCGACCGGATTGCCGAAGAGGCGGAATTTTTCAGCTTCGGGACGAATGATCTGACTCAGATGACCTACGGCTTCAGCCGTGATGATGTCGGCGCGTTTGTGCCCGGATACCTGACCAAGAAAATTATTCCGGTTGATCCCTTCCAGATTCTTGATCAGGCGGGTGTCGGCCAGCTGATTGTGTTAGGTGTTGAACGGGGACGCAGCTCAAGACCGGGTTTGAAGGTAGGTATATGCGGCGAGCACGGCGGCGAGCCTTCCAGTGTTATGTTCTGCCACCGCGCAGGCATGGATTATGTCAGCTGTTCTCCCTATCGCATACCGATAGCGCGTCTGGCTGCCGCTCAGGCGGCGGTAGAGGAGAAAAAGAGTTTGCCGAAGCCAAAAGCAAAGGTATCAGCAAAGCCGAAGGTAAAAGTAAAAGCAAAGGCAAAAGTAAAAGTAAAAGCGAAAAAGTCACGTAAGTAATTAACCATAAAGCGCCGGATCGTAAACCCGGCGTTCAGATTAATTAAATAAGGAAAATAATTTTATGGAAACAGTTGTGAAAAATGAGAAATTGAAAAAGTGGGTAGAAGAAATTGCCCTGATGTGCACGCCTGATAAAGTATATTGGTGTGATGGCTCCAAGAAGGAATATAACGAATTGATGTCGCAGATGGAAAAAAGCGGCATGGCTGTAAAACTCAAAAAACGAAAAAACAGTTTTTTGTTTCGGTCCGATCCATCGGACGTGGCCCGCGTGGAAAACCGAACCTACATCAGCACTCCCTTACAGACTGAAGCGGGTCCCACAAATAACTGGGTTGCTCCTGATGAATTAAAGGCGACGATGAAATCCCTGTATAACGGATGTATGAAAGGACGCACGATGTATGTGATTCCTTTTTCCATGGGACCTATTGAATCGCCAATCGCCAAAATTGGCATAGAAATAACCGATAGTCCTTATGTCGTCTGCAATATGCACATCATGACCCGCGTGGGGAAAAAAGTTCTTAAAAAGTTGGGGAAAGAAGGCGAATTCATTCCCTGCCTTCATTCTATCGGCGCTCCGCTTATGGCGGGCCAAAAAGATGTTTCCTGGCCCTGCGCGCCCATAGAGAAAAAATATATCAGCCATTTCCCGGATGAAAATTTAATCTGGTCTTACGGTTCCGGTTACGGAGGCAACGCGCTTTTAGGTAAAAAATGTCTGGCTTTGCGCATTGCTTCGGCTATGGCCAGACGGGAAGGCTGGATGGCCGAACATATGCTTATTCTACGGCTGACTGATCCCGCAGGCAAACAGTATCATATCGCGGCGGCCTTTCCCTCGGCATGCGGCAAAACCAATCTGGCCATGCTGCAGCCGACAATTGAAGGCTGGAAATGCGAATGCGTCGGCGATGATATAGCCTGGATGAAAATCGGCCCCGACGGGCGGCTTTACGCGATAAATCCCGAAGCCGGATTTTTCGGCGTGGCGCCGGGCACCTCTTATGATTCCAATCCCATGGCAATGGACACCATAAAGAAAAATGTTATTTTTACTAATTGCGCCTTGACCGATAAGGGCGATATCTGGTGGGAAGGGATGGATGGCGCGCCTCCCAAACACGCCATTGACTGGAAAGGGCGTGACTGGCCTGCGGAAAATAAGGAAGCAGCTGCTCATCCGAATGCGCGCTTCACAGCGCCAGCTTCTCAGTGCCCTGTCATCTGCGCAGACTGGGAAAAACCGGAAGGTGTTCCCATTGATATCTTTGTCTTTGGCGGAAGGCGCGCGGGTGTTGTGCCTCTGGTTAATGAAGCCTATAGTTTTGATCACGGCGTTTTCTTGGGCGCTACCGCTTCTTCGGAAACCACTGCCGCCAATATCGGCGCGGTGGGAAATTTAAGGCGCGATCCTTTCGCGATGCAGCCTTTCTGCGGATACAATATGGGCGATTATTTTCAGCACTGGCTGGATATGGGCGATAAATTAAGTGAAAAGGCACCCAGAATGTTTTACGTGAACTGGTTCCGTAAAACGTCGGACGGCCGATGGCTCTGGCCCGGTTTCGGGGAAAACAGCCGGGTGTTGAAATGGATGTGTGAACGGATAAGCGGAAAGGCTGACGCGGTCGAAACCCCCATAGGTATACAGCCGACCATTGACGGCCTCGATATGAAGGGGCTTGCCATTGACGCGAAGGATATAAAAGAATTGCTTAATGTTGATATGGAAGCATGGAGGGCGGAAATTCCTGATATTGAAAAACACTTTGCTCAGTTTGGGGATCGTCTTCCCGAAAGACTTAAAAAGCAGTTCGCAGCGCTTAAAGAAAGGCTTAAATAGTTATAAAAACCGGGGCAACATCGTTGCTCCGGTTTTTATAAATTCATTCGTTACTGTGAATTTAGTTATTCTGATTTTAACTAAAAATATGAACATTTAATCCCTTGATTTAAGGTCTGATTTCCTATTAGTACCTATAAATAAACAAAAAAGCAATTCTATTTGTTACTGTCTATTCTATCTGTTCCTTTTCTTTTCCTATGATTTTATCACAATTTTATCACAGTAAATGCGGAGGAGTTTTAGTCCCCCCTGCTCTCATAATAACAATATCTACTGTTGATGATTGACAGCTATAATCCCATATAAAATGTAGCTACGGTGGATCGAAAATTTCTTCCAATACTCAGCCGGTCATCGTTTTACGTTTCGAAGCTTCATCGGAAGAAAGCTTGCAAAAAATACGTAACGAAGTAGAACCCCTGCTCAACATATGACAATTCATCCTGCTACGAAATAAGATTCTAAAGCTTGCTTTGGAATTTATACCACCAACCATAAGGCTTCGCAAGAAAAAGGCCCCACAACCGTGCAGTGATTATGGGACCTTAAGTCTCTTTAGAATTGTGAAAATGTTACAGATTTAATTAATTGTCCTCATCGCCTCTAGGACAGCTTGAACTCTGCGGTTCTTCTGACGCCCTTCTTTCGTATCATTGCTGGCAATCGGTTTATTCGAATCATAACCAATTGCGGTGAGGCGGGACCCGTCAATTCCGAATTTGTCAATTATATATTGCCTTACACTATTAGCTCGTTCCTCAGACAACTTCTGATTGGATACTTCCTTGCCAACATTGTCGGTATAACCTTCAATTAAAGCATTGGTCTCAGGATGCTCTTTCATGAAATCGGCTACTCTCTTAATCTTGTCATGATATTTTTCTTTGACAACGGCCTTCGCGGTATCGAATTCCACATTAAGCGCTATTGTGACTTTCTCCTGCACTGGAGGAGGTGGTGGTGGTGCTTCCACCTTTTGTTCTACTATGGGAGGAGGAGGTGGTGGTGCTTCTACCTTTTGTTCTACTACTGGAGGAGGTGGTGGTGGTTGAGGCGCTTCGATAGACGGCGTGAAATTCTGAGCTACAACGGCCTTCTTTTGTCCGCCGAAATAAAAAGATAATCCCAGCGTATATTCAAAATTATTCAAGGTGCTCCCCTCGCTCATGTAATCAACATCAAAGCGATAGATATCACGGATATCAGCCCGAAGGGCAAGCCCGTCAGTGATGAAAAAATTAAAACCGGCGCCAAAGTCAACGGCAGCACTGCGACTATTGGGAACATCCTTGGGATAATCAATAGTCTGAGCGCCAAGACCAACGAAGATGAATGGAACAAGGCGACTATCAGGAATCAGGTTTAAAATGCCATCCAGTCGATAGTTGCCGACATTTGTTGATTGGGAATCAGACAAAGGCAGGTCATATTTTGTTGCTATGTACTCACCTGATGCTTCTACTCCGAAGTATTTTGTAAAATTGTATCCTAGACTAATACCGTAAACTGGAGCGTTGCTGACATCCTGTTTTTTGTCGAACAGGTAACCGCCTATGTAAGGCGTAAATGAAAATGAGCCAGCCACTTCTTCTGCCTGTGCTGTCGTGACAAAAGCTATCACCATCAGCACAACTGTTAACATGAAGATTTTTTTCATAACATTCTCCTTTTACCTTGGCTATTTATATATATTTTTTTGAAGAAATAACTTACATATTAAATATATCGGTTTCCATAGTTTGCAAAATACTATAGTAAAATACTATTAAAATGTCAAAGTTATTCCTGTGTTATGTATTAACGGTATTTTGCTATTCCCGCCGTGGATGCCCTTCATAGTACGCAGTAGAGAATCCAGTATTCAGGTATATCCTGGATTTTATGTCGCGCATCGCTTGTACTAAATGACAAAGGAAGATTTTGCTAATCTTCTACTTTCCTCCTCACCTTTCACTTTTTACAGGTCTCTTAACTCTTAATTATTTAAGTCTTAAATTTTAAATCTTCTCTTTTCTTTTTAAAAAACAGATTCATTTTCCTGTGGTGTGTATTCTGGAACTAATTCTTTGAGTTTTATTTTAATGCCTTTAGCGTCTTGTCGGACCGCAATCTTCTCCAACTCGTCAAGGTCATGATAAAGATGTTTTCGGGCTTCCTGTGGATTTTTTGCGCCATTGAAGCAGTTATTGGAACGCAGGGCCATGACCTTTTCATGGCCGGTGGGCAGAAGATCTTCTCCAACCGTGATCAGTTCTTCATATAGTTTTTCACCGTCACGCAAGCCGGTATAAACAATTTTGATATCCACATCCGGCTCCTTTCCCGAAAGGCGGATTAAGTCCCGTGCCATATCAGCGATTTTTACGGGCGTTCCCATCCTCAAAATGAAGATTTCGCCGCCTTCCCCCATTGCGCCGGCCTGCAAGATCATCTGCGACGCTTCGGGTATGGTCATAAAAAAGCGGTTCACTTCCGGATGTGTGACCGTCACCGGCCCTCCCTGCTCGATCTGACGGCGAAAAAGAGGAATGACCGAGCCGGACGAACCAACCACATTGCCAAACCGGACGGCCATAAACCTTGTACCGTTTCCCTGCTGGCATTGCATAATCAATTCCGTCACTCGTTTGCTGGCGCCCATGACGTTGGCAGGACGAACCGCCTTATCGGTAGAAACCAGAACAAATCGATCCACATGATGTTCGACAGCCATTTCCATCACCACACGGCTGCCAATAATATTATTGAAAACGGCCTGCCAGGGATTTTTCTCCAGCATGGGCACATGCTTATAAGCCGCCGCGTGAAATACAACTTCGGGTTTATATTTTTCAAAAATATTATTCATTAAAGTTTCATCCTGCACTCGCCCCAGAATGGCTTCACAGTGGCGGCAGGAATGTTCGTTTTGCATTTCCATCTGAATATTGAACAGATTGGATTCACTCGAGTCCAGCAAGATGAGATTGCGAGGCTGATATTTCATGACCTGTCTGCATAACTCAGAGCCGATTGAACCGCCGCATCCGGTAATGAGAATGGTTTTGCCGTCAAGATAATTGCGAATGCCTTTAATATTCAGTTTGACAGGTAACCGCCCCAGAAGATCTTCATAGCTGATGTCCCGGAGTAATTTTACGCTGACCCGGCCATCAATCAGTTCGCCGATACCGGGCAATATTTTATAAAAAATATTGCATTTCTGACAAGCATCCACAATACGCCGAAATTGATCGCCATTGGCGGAAGGAACCGCAATAAATATTTGCTGAATACTCTCCTTTTTTAAGATTTTAGGCAAGCGTTCAACATTGCCCAATACCTTTATTCCATGAATTGTCCGGCCCTGTTTTTCCGCATCGTCATCAATAAAACCGGCAACTTGATAATGCAATGTGTTGTTATCCAGGATTTCCCGTAAAATTTTTTCTCCCGCGTCGCCGGCGCCAATGATCAATACTCTTGTTAACTGGGTGCTGGCCGATGAATAAGTATTTGCCATCTGGTTTTCGTACAACGCATAGAAAGAACGAATAAATATACGCAATCCACCGGCCAGTAAGAAAGTGATAATACCGTCGGCGACAAATACGCTACGGGAATATCCTTCAAACCTGTTGATGATCAGAATAATCACCATAACGAGTACTGTCGATAAAAAACAGGCTCTGGCCAGCAGCCAGAAGTCCCGTACGCTGGTGTAACGCCACATGCCGTGGTATAGCCCGATAAAAAGAAAGATAATAAATTTCAGCGGGATTATCCAGAGAAGCAGATCATAGATTTGTTTAATGTTAATTTGGGCAAAAGAAAATTCGAAGCGAATCAGATATGACATAAAAAGGGATACGATAAAGATTAAAACATCTGTCAATATCATAGTATAGAATTTAGGATTTTTAAGTTGAGGATTCATAGTTATGTTATTGTTATCCAGCTTTATTGATAGCTTTGCAAAACTTCTCGTTTGGTTTGCACGGAATGACAGAGGGGAATTTTGCTAACCCTCTACTTTCCCTCTTCATCTTTCACTTTTCATAGGTTTCTTAACCCTTAATTACTTAAATCTTTAAACTTATTTTCTATTTTTCAGCTTCGGACATTACTGTACCGACAATGGAGGCAACGGACATCATATTTTTTTCCGTCAACGTCGGATGAACTAGAAACATCAGGCTCGTTTCGCCCAGTTCCTTCGCCACCTGCAGGCGCTCCGCTGGCCGCAGACCGTTGCCATCGAAGGCCTTCTCCAGGTACACCTCACTGCAGCTTCCGCTGAAACAGGGCGCGCCAGCTGCCGTCACGGCGTTCATAATTCTGTCTCTATCCCAGCCTTCTTTTAAGCGCTCCGGACGGACAAAGACGTAATATTTGTAATAGGAATGCCTTATATTCTCAGGTGGACATGTAATCCGCAGGCCTTGGATATTAGAAAACGCCTCCGTCAGAATCATGGCATTTCGTTGCCGGATAGCCACCCATTCCGGCAGCTTCCTTAATTGCTGTCTGCCAATAGCCGCCTGCATCTCCGTCAACCGTCCATTTGTACCGAATGATTCATGGAGCCAGCGAAATCCTGCTGGATGCTGCCGGTGATAGACTGCGTCATAACTCTTGCCGTGGTCCTTGAATGCCCACGCCTTTTCCCAAAGGGCTTCATCATTTGTCAGAAGCATGCCGCCTTCGCCGCCTGTAGTCATTATCTTATCCTGACAGAAGGAGAAGGCAGCCATGTCACCCATACTGCCGGTAAGGCGCGGATAAAGACGTACGCCCTCCTTTTCTAAAGGCACGCCTTGATCAATCGCCGAAACTCTTCCCGGTCTGCGGCTGTAATAAATCGCTCCATGACTCTGGGCACAGTCTTCTATCACTTTCAAATGATACTTTTCCGCAATTCCCAATATCGAATCCATGTCACAGGGCCAACCCGCAAGATGAACTGCAATAATCGCCCGCGTTCTTGGTGTAATTGCTTTAACGATTGATTCCGCAGTGATGTTTTGACTCTTCGGATGGACATCGGCAAAAACCGGCTTCGCCCCTCTCAATGCCACACAGCTAGCCGAAGCTATAAATGTCCGTGGTGTAACAATCACCTCATCCCCATTTCCAATATTCAGAGCATAAAGGGCCAAATCCAAGGCAATTGAACCACTCGCTAACGCGATGGCGTGCCGGACGCCGCAGAAGGCAGCAAATTCCTCCTGAAAATGATTCACCTCTTTGCCAGTCCACTGATTAATTTTCCCGGAACGCAGTACCGCAACAGCGGCAAGAACCTCATTGTCTTCGAAGTAAGGCCATGCGGATTTAGCGAAGAGACCTTCCGGTGGAATCCAACCATCCTGCTGAGAAAGTAACGATAATTCGCGCACGATTTTTTCAATCTGTGGATCATAAGTTGCGGACGGCGTAATATGGTACTGCCGAAAAAAAGCGGTCGATAACAACCGACTGAGCAGGATAAGTGCAAAAATGAAAAACCACCCCGCTCCCATTGTGCTGCGGGGCATGAAGGTGTTTGTCAGGT
>Ga0187887_10003860_pt1 | contig 11458 bp, 11 predicted proteins | sample June2016WEW_7_10_FD_132977 | JGI IMG/M metagenome (GOLD analysis project Ga0187887, IMG submission 132977) | Peatland microbial communities from SPRUCE experiment site at the Marcell Experimental Forest, Minnesota, USA - June2016WEW_7_10 | ecosystem: Environmental > Terrestrial > Soil >... | reverse complement strand
GCCAACCGCTTTGTCAGCGTGGTCGTCACCTTGCTGGCCGGGGCGGTCTCCACGGCGGTGGTGCCGCACTTCTCGCGCATGATCGCGCACCGCGACTGGGCCGGCTGCCGCCACACGCTGCGCACCTGGGTTCGGATCACGGCGCTGGTTTCGACGCCCATTGCGCTGGCGCTGATTGCCGGCTCGCGCCTGCTGATTCGCCTCACCTTCCAGCATGGCGTCTTCACCCCCGCCGACACCGCGCTGGTCACCCCGGTCCTGGCCATGTACGCCATTCAGATTCCGTTTTTTGTCTCCAGCCGCGTCTTTTACCGCTTTCTCGTCGCCATGCGCCGCAGCGACCTGATCTTCTATTGCGGCGCTCTGAATCTGGCACTGGATGTAGTCTTGAATTTGCTCCTCATGCGCTGGTACGGCGTCGCGGGAATCGCCCTCGCCACTTCGCTCTGGACCGTCAGCACCTTCTTCTTCCTCTGGTATTGGACCTGGAAGCTGCTGCCGAAGGGTGCCGAGCAAGTGGCGTAGGAATAGGAAGCCCTGCCCACTCCTGTTTTCTCCTGGATCGATCAACAGCCATGCATCCCGATCTCCAATCCGCCCCGCTCCGCTCGCCTCGCAAGTGGTTCTCCAACGGCGGGACTCGCGGAGGCATGAGGCTTCTTCCGCTGATCGCCGCCACCTATTTTATGGTCTCCGGCGGGCCTTATGGCATTGAAGACATCCTAGGCGGCGCGGGCTATGGCGCGGCGATCCTTATTCTTTTTGCCTTGCCCTTTCTCTGGAGCCTGCCCACGGCCCTGATGGTTGGCGAACTGGCCAGCGCGATTGCGACCGACGGCGGCTTTTACGTCTGGGTGCGGCGGGCGATGGGGCCCTTCTGGGGCTACCAGGAGAGCTGGCTATCGCTCACCGCCAGCGTCTTCGACATGGCCATCTATCCGGCTCTCTTTGTAAGTTATCTCGGCAAGTTCTATCCCTCGCTCACCGCCGGCTGGGGCCATTACGGGTTGGCATTGCTTGTTGTCGCAGTTTGCACGGCCTGGAATCTGCGCGGCGCGCCGTCGGTGGGCAACGGCTCAATGGCGCTCTTTGCCTTGCTACTAGCGCCCTTCGGCGTCCTGATCGCGCTCGGCTTCTGGCGCGGGTTTGCCTTCCATCCCGCCGTGCAATGGGGCGGCGCGCCATCGCAAGCCGGAATCGCCACCGCCATCCAAGTGGCCATGTGGAATTACATGGGATGGGACAATGCTGCCACGGTGGCCGGAGAGGTGGAGAATCCGCGGCGCAACTACCCGCGAGCGATGATCTGGTCCACGATCCTGGTGGCCGTGACCTACCTCTTGCCGCTGGGAGCGATGGCGGCGGCGGGCGTTTCCACAGAGCGCTTCTCGACCGGAGATTGGACCAACGTTGCAGTGATGCTGGGCGGCCCGCTGCTGGGGCTGGCGGTGATCGCCGGCGGTGCCATCAGCGGGTTCGGAATGTTCAACACCCTAGTCCTGAGTTATACGCGGCTGCCGATGGCCATGGCCGAAGACGGAATGTTGCCGCGGATCTTCGCCCGGCGCAACCGGCGCGGCGTGCCGTGGATCAGCGTCCTTGTCTGCGGAGCGGCCTGGGCCGCGGCGCTGAGCCTGACCTTTGAGCGCCTGATCTCCATCGACCTGATTCTCTACGGATCAAGCCTGCTGCTGGAGTTTGTGGCACTGGTCGTTTTGCGGCTGCGCGAGCCGGGGCTGGAGCGGCCCTTCAAAGCCGGAAATCTTGCCTTTGCCGCTTTGCTGGGCGTTGCACCGGCCATCCTGATCAGCTATGCGCTCTACGCGGCACGGGCGGAGAAGGTCGGCTCCGTCTCTGCGCTGCTTCTGGCCGCAGGTGTGGCGCTGCTGGGGCCGGTTTTTTACTGGCTCATGGCTGCTCCGAAAGCCCGCAGCGACGGGCAGCTCTGACGACGATAGCGCTAGTGGCGGAGTGCATTGTGGTGATTTAAAGGAAACGCTGGTCCAAAGCGTCAAATCCCATCCCCTGTCAACGGTTATAACGAACTGTCCGCCTCTAGGTTACTTATCAAAGTATTCATGCCTGGAAGCTGTGCACGAACACGCTGCCACTCAGGCCAGCATAGGTCAGGGTCAATGTCATCGTATCCTCGCTTCTGTGCTAACGCAACAGCGACTGACTGTGGGACCACGATAACGCCAGAATTGTCTCGAACGTGAATGACCTCCTCTTCAGTCAATGGCGTTCCCTTGTCGTGTTCGTGCCGTAACAGCATCGACAACAATGAGGGCATGAAAACGTAAGTTGGCGTTTCCTCGCTCAAACGAAATCTCCTCGAATGACGAAATGGATTAGGTCCATAGAAAGCAATGGAACACGCAAAACAAACTGCAAGCGAACAAGTAGAATTATAAAGCGATCTCGCTCCTAGTGTTCCAATTAGATGCGGAATTTGCGCGGAACACTATAATTCACATAGTTCCCGGCTTCTTCTCCTTAATTGTTCGGTCGATCAGGCGTTCATAGCACTCAATAGCGCGATCTGCACGAAACTCCTCGACAAATGCGTGGGCGAACCGCTCACCCGGCCGCAGGGCTCCAAGAGCGGCAAGCAGGGAAGCGGCCAGCGCCTCGGCGGAGATCTCGGCGCCGAGCCACACCCCAGGCTGACCGCGCAACAGGTCCACCACGCCTCCCGAGGCCGGCAGAGCCACAATCGGAACTCCCGCCGCTGCCGCCTCCAGCAGGGCATTCGGCAGTCCTTCATGCCGGGAGGGAAGCACAAAAAGCGTGGCAGCAGGGAAGTACTGCCAGGCGCATGGAATGTGGCCCACAAATCGCACTGCGGAATCGAGCCCAAGCGCCTGACACTCGGCCTTCAGCGCCGCCTCTTCCGGCCCAGCTCCCGCAATCACCAGGCGCACCTCTGGAAACTGCGACCGGACCGGAACCAATGCCCGCAGCAGCAAATCGAAGCCCTTCTCCCGCGCAAGCCGCCCAATCGCCAGCAGATGAGGGTCGGCGCCATCCCACGGGGCAGGTTCCCGGCCAATAGAACTGCGAATCTCCCCCACATCGACCGGGTTCCGCAGCACCGCCATCCTGTCTTCCGGCAGCCCCAGTTCCTTGGCCAGGTCCTTGGCCATTGCCTGCGATTGGCAGATCACCCGGTCCGCGCGCCGGTAGAGCAGCCGGTAAAGCAGACGGGTATACCAGGGCAATCCTCCAAAGGCCAATGCAGCCGACACGGTTCCATTCTGGCGCACCAGCACTCGAGTTCCCGCCGGAAAGAAGGGGCGCAGCAGCAATACGAGGAAGTTCAAGTGGAAGATTCCAGACAAGATGAGCTCCGGTTTGAGCCGGCGAACCAGCCGCAACAGCCCGAAAGCCCCTCCGCGCACCCTTCGAGCGCGCAGTGCGTGGATCTGAACCCACGGCGGCAGCCCCTCCCCCCCGGTCTTCGCTTCCGTGGCCAAACCAAGATGCACTTCGTACTTCTCCGCGGAGAGTCCTCGCGCCAGAAGCTCCATCACACGCTCCGCTCCGCCGCCACCCAAATGAGGAATCAGTAATAGGACTCGGGATGGTCGATTTGCGGGCATGTGGAAAACCTCAGAGATTCCAGAGAGTATAACCCATAGGTTCTTATTAATCTGCAATTAATGACCATATTTCCTACAGAAATTTTCCTCTTGACAAGTGTAAGCCTTCTAATGTTTCCTGAGAGTAGTGCATTTCATTACTCCAGTTGGGAGACCATCTTTCTTGGTCTCTTCTGCTTTGTCACGAGGAGAGCTGCTGAGGCGGCATTCGGGAGTGGACGCGCAGGGGCATTGGATTGCCTAGCGGATCGTCCGGCAACTATTGGCTCCTGAATCCGTCGAGCATCTTTCCGAGCGCGTCTCCGGCCTGATTTTGTATCGGAACGCGAAGGTCCTGTTCGGGAGGGGCTCGTGTTCAAACGCAGCACATGTTCTCCAATTAGTGATTCTCTGCCCGCTTTTTCCAGTATTCGCAGCCGATTCTCATTCGCAGGTGCACATGCGCCATGGCCGTCGCGGTCAGCGCATAGCCCTCACATCGTCGTGGGCATCACCAATCCCCAAACTTGCCTCGTTCTGGGCGGCCGTTTGCGCACTCTGCGCGAGGCGGGCTTCCGGGTTACGCTGGTCTCCAGCCCCGGCGAACTGCTCGCCCGGACCGCCGCGCAGGAGGGGGTTGAGTGGTTTGCCCTCCCAATGCGGCGGAGGATTGCGCCACTCGCGGACCTCCTCTCACTGATACGCCTGTGCTGGCTGCTCCGCCGGCTAAAGCCCGAGATGACAGAATTCAGCACGCCCAAAGCCGGGTTGCTGGGATCGATCGCCGCCATGCTCTGCGGCGTGCCGGCCAGGGTCTATTTCCTGCGCGGCCTCAAGCTGGAAACCAGCACCGGATTCAAGCGCCGCATTCTGCTGGCCGCCGAACGGCTGGCCGCCGTCTGTTCCCACTCCGTGCTCTGCAATAGCGAGAGTCTGCGCAACCAGGCGCTCGCTCTGGGTCTGGCACCCGAGACAAAACTCCATCTGCTGGGCAGCGGCAGCAGCAACGGTGTCGATGTTGAACGGTTTCAGCCGGGGCCGAGCAACCTACGGGAACGGCTCGGGCTTCCGCCCAAAGCCCAGGTGGTGGGATTTGTCGGCCGGTTGACACGCGACAAGGGCCTGCCGGAGTTGGTTGCCGCCTTTGACACCATCCTGGCCGCGAAGCCGGACGCGCATCTGCTGCTCGTGGGTTGGTTTGACGCCGCCGAAGATGCTCTCGGACAGGAACTCCGTTCCCGCATCCAGGCACACCCTCGAATCCATTCCACAGGCTTCGTCGCCGATACGGCGCCTTACTACCGTGCTATGGACGTCATGGTCCTGCCCACCTGGAGGGAAGGGTTCCCAAATGTCGTCCTGGAGGCAGCCGCTACCGGGATTCCTGTCATCACCACCCTGTCCACAGGCTCCCGCGACGCCGTCGTGCCCGAGGTTACCGGTCTGCTCATCCCTCCCGGTTACCCGGTTGCCATTCGCGAAGCCGTGCTGAAACTGCTCCGCAACCCCGAGCGCTGCTGCCGCATGGGAAAGGCAGCTCGCGCCTGGGTCCTCGACCACTATGTCAATGGCCAGGTGCTGGGCAGTACCGTGCTCTACTACAAAAGCTTGCTTGATTTGAATCTAGGGAGGAATTCAAGAAGCGGGCGGATCCCGAGCGATTCTGCCCTCAATCCAATCTAAGTACTCGTTGAAAATGCGCCCTTTGGTGAAGGGTTCGGGATTCACAGGCTCTGGCAAATCCGATTCGGAGCGGGGCGGGGGTTTCAACCCTCGCATAAAGCCAACAGAATCGACGGGAGACGCTAGCCAGCATTTCTCGCGACGACTGATTCGGCGACGAATTTGAGGGTACGTGCGTATGTTTCTTTGATTTTGAGGGATGGGTTTGGGTGGCGAAGATCTCTGGCCGGCGACGTCCTGTTGGGAGCTTTTCCCGCGGCTTTTGCGCATGGCTCCGTCCGGCCGGCGAGATGGAGCGGGTGGAGATGGGGTTGGGCGACCCCTGCGGGTTCCAGCAGTGCAGTGCGTGGTACGCGCGTGCGCGAAGATCTCCCTCCAGGGATAGGCCGAGTTGAGTTGAAACGGCACGTGCCGGGCGCTGACGCGCACGATGGCGCCGATCTTGAACAGATCAAGGCGAATCGTATCCGCCTGCGCCTCGGTCCACTAGCTGCCTTTCAGACCCAGCCGGCGCGGAGAAGTACAGGCGCAGTTGGTTGCCCTTCATCTCGTCGGTCGAGAGCCAGCCGGCGAACAGGCAGATCTGCTCCTTCCAACCTACGGACGAAGACCTGTCCGTGGGGGCCCGGAGTCGGCCCGCAGCACGATGCATGTTTCCGGCCATCTCCGGCGCGCCTGAGTTACGATGCGGCTAACTTCCTTCACTGCGCCCGCGCCGCATCCTTGTTGGCCGTCCGCAGACGAGCGCATAGTAACTGGTCGCCGGCGAAGATATGCAGCGTCTCCGATTAAGCCGGTTTTTTATCAGTCGTCCACAGGCTTAACCGACCCGCAAGGAATGAACCGAGCTTACTTTGATCTATCTTTTCGGAGGGAGCAGGGGCTTTCAGGCCCATGAACGCAGATGCTCAATCGGGGTGTCTTCAGGCCCGGGCCTGTTTTCTATCAACCTCTGTTTTGTAGAACTCGCATTGTTGTTTCTTTGTAGGAGTGTGCCGGGTTTCCAGCCGGAGTCGTCGAAGTCAGGCTTGGCCCAGTTGAGGTCGTCGCTGGTTGGCATACTCCATTGATCTAGCGCCGCGACATCCTTTTGCGCGGGCAACTGCGCCAGAGCCTGCGCCACTGCCGCAACCATGGAAGCTGCCAGCCACGACCGTTCAAGCTCATGCGGCAACGCTCCTTACGGTCAACACGGTGATGTCGTCTTCCTGGCCGAAGGCTTGCGCGGCGGTGGCCAGAGCGGCAGCAGCTACGCCCTTGCGCAGCATCTCGACGATGCGGTCGAAGCCAAAGAGATGGCCTTGAGCATCCTGCGCCTCGGCTACGCCGTCGGTCATCAGCATCAACGAGTCGCCTTCAGCCAGCTTGAAGTGCAAGACAGGGAATGGGATGCCGAGAATCGCGCCCAGCGGCAACGCGCCCTCCATGGCAAACTCCGCTCCATTCAGGTAAGGCGTCAGATGGCCGGCATTTGCGAGCGTGGCGCTGCCGTCGCGCTCGATGCGGAGTGCAAGGCATGTCGCAAGGCCGCGGCCGTGCATGCGCTCATTAAGCAGTGCGAGGATTCGCAGCGGCTCGGTGGTGAAGGCAGCCGCCGTGCGAATGCCGCCGACAATCAGGGTAGCCAACATTCCGGCCTCCATGCCTTTGCCGGCGACGTCGCCCAGCACGATCAGCGCGCTGCCGTCGGCTGCATTGGGAAGCACCTGAAAGAAATCTCCGCCCACCTCGAGGGAGGGCCGGTAGACGCTTTCGATGGCCAGGCCTGGCGTCTCCGGCAGATGCTCGGGAATAAGATACTGCTGCACATTGCGCGCTGCCTGCACCTCGGCCGCGAAGCGTTCTTCCTGGCTGCGCGTGCGGGTGAAGCGCAGAATCAGGATGGCCAAGACCCCCAGCAAGAAGAGCAGATTTCCGACTTGTACCAGCTCGATTGGGAACGGACGTTTCAGAAGGCTGATATGGAAGCCCAGCCGGTGTTGCCAGTCGAGCACAAAGGTGATGATCGCAACCCATTGGAAGAGAACAGCCGAGGTTTGCAGCAGAACAGGCGCCAGCAGAAGGCGCGCGTCGTCAATGCGCTGCCGCGCGTAAGAAGAGCAGAAGAATCATCCAGAGGTAGCCGGGCAGCATCGTCAGCGAAAAGATCAGAAAGAACTGAGAAGGGCTGGTGACGATAAGGGTGGTCAAAAGCGCCAGAAGACCGTACGCGAGGGCCGCCAGGAGGCAGGCCAGGGAGATCCAATAAAGCGGCGAGCGCCGGGCCTTGAGCAATTGCCGATAGAAGGCCAGTTGGGCAAGGCCGACGCAAGGGAATCCAAGTGTGTACGTCAGGGGGTTGATCAGCATGATGCGCGCAACCTGCAGACCCTCATAGAGGGTGGCCCATCCAGCCGCCGCACTGAAGGCGAGGAAGAGCGAGAACCACAGGTATTCATGCTCCGAGCGCCGCAGCAGAAAGAGCACCAGGACAGCGATTGCGGCCAAAGTTTGCAGCAGCGGGAGAATCACATGGGTTGAAAGACTCCAGCATCGAGCGGCAAGATACTCGGCATACGATCTCTGAATCTCCGCGGTGCTTCCAATGAGGGAGCCGCCTGTGCCTGGTCCGCCGCCCTCGTAGTCCGCCCACGCCGGCCAATGCCAGACGCGGATGGCGATCTCAACCTGCCGCGCGGAGCCCTGGGCGCGAGGAAGGGAGAAGATTCGATTCCCCCAGTTACTGTAAGGAATGGGGTCCGGCGGCATCGTGCCGAGGACGCCGATCCTTTGCCCGTCGGCATAGACCTCGTAGGAGGTCAGAATATAGGGAAGGCAAATGGAAACGTCATCAATGCCGGCTGGAATGGTCACGCGAAAGCGATACCATGCCATACCGCTATAGCCCTTGTATCCTTGTTTGGCCCAATCCTGGTCGGAGCGCAGCAACTGCCACTGGGAGTCGTCGAAGCTCGTGTCGGCCCACGCGGGATTGTCACCGGTATGGAAGCGCCACAGCCCGTCGAGGGACGCCACAGGCAGACGGCCGTTGGCGAGATCGAAGTTCTGGGCGCCCAACACACCACAGCAGGCCAGCAACAGGGCAAGCAGAGTGGAGAAGTTCTTCATGCGGTCAACCGGCCCCGATCTATGAGACGCAAGGGTTGTTGGCCTTGCTGGTTGCGCCTCTACGCGGCGGGCGCGCCGGTCTCCAGCACATGCAGTTCCTTGCCCGGCTTGAAGCGCACGGCCTTTCCGGGCGTGATGCTAACCTCGGTGCCGGTACGGGGATTACGGCCGATGCCAGTCTTGCGGGCGCGGACGCTGAAGACGCCGAAGCCGCGCAACTCGATGCGCTCGCCGGCGGTGAGAGCCTGCTTGAGGCCCTCGAAGACCGTATCCACGGCAGCCTCCGCCTTGGTGCGGGGCAGGCCCGTGCGCTCGATCACTTGATGGACGATGTCCTGCTTAATCAATGGAGTAACCTCGCTGGCGCAACTGAATTGACTGTACTACGACTCACAGTAGTGATGCTACAGGTTTTGGAGCGATTGTGGAATACCCGGCCACCGGCAATTTGCCATTGCGTCTCTTTCCCCCGGATGAAAGCCTGCGGTGCGGACGGCCGAGCAGCCTTTCCGGGGCTTCCGGATGCCGATTCGTATACCGCATATTGAGAATTGCCGGAAGATTCCGTAAGATAATCTGCAAAGTGTTTCTTAGCCCAACGAATTCGAATCCGGGTGCGGGCCAAGCCCGGAAGAGGAGAGGCATGTCGGATCAGAGTGGGCGTTGGATGAGGGAACAGGCAGTCCAACGGCGTATGATCGAGCAGCCGAGTTCATTTGCATTAACCCGTTCTGAAAGATGTTTTGTATCCTCAGGGATGTATTTACGATCTGCGTTGGAAATCAACTTATGCGCGTTGCGGGATCACCGGGGAACGTGACGCCATCCGAGCCGGGGCGGGAGGGAATAGCAAACTTGAAAATCCCCCAGCATCATGCTCCTGCCGGCCAAGGTCTACGCCAACGAGGGGCTGTGCCAGATTTTGTTTTTCAGCTTCGATGAGCCTTGTGAGTCAGCGATGCCGGCCGCAGGGCAAGTATCAAGAACAGCAGAGAGTGTGTTTCTCAGGCGAGGGGCAGTACTTCGGCCGGTTCGGGCGCTTGATTCAGAAGAATACAAGGCGCTGCAATGGCGGCCTTACCCGCTCCATTGGCGCGCCGGGCTCAGTTCTCCTAATCAATGACGGAGGGGGAGCAAGATGTCTTTGATTCTTGATGTCGAGCCAATTCAAATTGGTCTGGCGACCGATGAGCCGATCCGGCTTGAAGGGTTCGCTAGCATCTTTGAGCAGCCCCCTCTCAAAGGAAAGCCTCCTCTGCTTCCGGTTTATGGAAGCATCGAAGAGTTGCTGAATCACCCCAAGCTCACGTATCTTGTTGTGGACCTGCATGCCTCTTCAACCGGGTTGAAGATGCTGGCCTCCCTTGCCCGCAAGTGCCCCGGCGTCCGGCTTATCGTCATTGGGCCGGCAGGCAACGATGAATTGGTTATGGAATCGATTATTGCCGGGGCCAGGGCGTACCTGGACTCGACCGCCGATCCGAGCATGGTGCGAAAGGCCATCGATGAGGTAACCGGCGGCTCGATCTGGGCGCCGCGCCACCTGCTCTCCAAGCTGATCGACAGGCTGATCGCGGCCTCCGATACCAGCCTCACGAACCAACCCGCTCGCTTGACCGGTCGTGAGCGCCAAGTGCTCGAACTGATTCTGACCGCCCGTTCCAATCGCGAGATTGCGCGCAATTTGGGCATCGAGGAGCGAACCGTTCAGGCCCATGTCGGCCGTTTGATGCGCAAAACGGGTGCGGGCAACCGGATCAATCTCTCCATTCGTGCATTGAACAGTTCGCTGCTGTCGGTCGGCCAAGGCGACGAACGCCGCCAGAGCGATCGCCGGCAGGGAGATCGCCGCCGGGCTCCGGCACTCGGCCCAGAATTGGCTAAATATCAGCAAAACGATAATGTTACTTAGGTCTACACTCATTACGTAATCTTGTATAACATTGCTCACTTTCCGCACACTCTTAATAGAAACAACGCAGATCTGGGGAAGGAGTTCCCAGGCGGCAAGGTTTCCAAGATGTTTGGGAACTCCTATTTTTTCTCGCTCACGGCGAACCTCAGCCAGTCGCTGCGAACCCCAGAACAGTTCCGTCTTCACGAGTGCGGCGAGACGGTCATTTCAAACGGCTGCCGGCTCTGTTTTCGCGCCCAATGCCTGTCGGGGCGCTCGTTCCCCCTCAGCAAGCAGGGATATTACTTTTATCTCCCATCTTTTCGTAACCTCTTGACTGAGCAGGATTGAACAGGTGCGAATGAGACGTTCCCCGGAGACTTGTTTTTAGAAACACGCAGATCTGGGGAAAGGAGTTCCCAGGCAGCCTTTTCAACATGGAAGCCTGGGAACTCCTCTTTTTCCGGCTCACTGCGAACCTCAGCCAGTCGCGGTGAACACGAAGACCATGCCGTCTTCATGATTACACATTAACGCTTATTTCAGACCGCTGCTGCTCTGAATTCGCCCGTCTTAAAGCCCGTTGGCGGGCCTTTAGCCTAAAGCAATAAAGGATCTTACTTTTATCTGCACTCCTTCGGAAACCTATTGACTGTGCAGGATTGACCATATTCGAATGAGATCTATCCCAGAGACTTGTTTCTAGAAACAACGCAGATCTGGGGAAGGAGTTCCCAGGCAGCTTTTTCAACACGGAAGCCTGGGAACTCCTCTTTTTCGTCTTTCCCCGGTGGTTTCATCCTGCGTTCCGCTCGTTCGGCCACCCCAGCGTTCAACCCTCCAATGAAGTATCAAAGCCTGTCGCCGTCGACTTGATTTGAGATCCCATCTCCGTGCTTTGCGATGGATAGAGCTCCTGCGGTCCAGGCTGTTCTGAGGCCATCCCGGCTACGCTGAGCTTGAGGATGCGCGTTTTAGCCTGAATGTTGTAGCCTGTCTGAGGATGCTCTTGTGTGGAAGCCCGGCGAAAGGCATGGCTTTTCGGACCCCGGATGGCTTTCGAGTTATGCCGCGCCGGCTTGCGGCTTTGCCGACAGCAACTACTCTTTGACGACTCAACTACCCACGCTGCCCAATGGCCGCGGAGTGGAAAGGACCAGGATATGAAGAAGACACTTGCTTTGATCTGTCT
>Ga0187887_10003857_pt1 | contig 11463 bp, 11 predicted proteins | sample June2016WEW_7_10_FD_132977 | JGI IMG/M metagenome (GOLD analysis project Ga0187887, IMG submission 132977) | Peatland microbial communities from SPRUCE experiment site at the Marcell Experimental Forest, Minnesota, USA - June2016WEW_7_10 | ecosystem: Environmental > Terrestrial > Soil >... | reverse complement strand
CGTGACACGCCGCCCGTCAGAATGCAGATAGAGTTGATGCGCGCCAGCTTGACGGTCCAGAACGAAGCCGTCTCGGGAGAGGGCCGAGATTAACTCACGAGCCGTTAGGCTGCGCAAGTGCGAATAGTTAATCGCCATGTCTCAGACGACAACTGCGACTTGAGGCTCGCTGGACACGTGTACTTGATCGGCGGGTTCAGTCGGCAACGCCTCACCATGTTCCATCAGGCTCTCAACAACCATCTGGACCACTTCCTGGATGTTCTTGAGCGCTTCTTGTTGGGTGTGGCCCCAAGTGGCACCGCCCTGCCCTACCAGCGCTGGACAATATGCGTGCCAGCGCTCGCCGTCCGGCTCTACAACGATCCTGAAGTTATAGGTCTTCATCGGCCTCGCCTCCTCTCAGTGTGCCACACTCCTGCCTGGAAAGGGCTACCCACTTCTAAGAATCCGTCCGCAGTACTCGCGAATGTGGATTCGGCAAACGCGGGGGGCAGACCGCAGCCTCAGGCCACTTCAGATTCCATCTCACGCCGGAGTTGGCTCATTCTGCGAATCGCCCGAGCCAAGCCGGCCGCTGTGGGTCCCAACTCGTACTCCTGATCGCCGAAGCGGCCCACGAAGGCGCCTGATTCCACCCGGATGAATGGCTTCTCGCTCAAGCGAGCCACGGTCGCCCGGATATCCAACTGGTGCACCTCGGCGAACCTTCGTGGCCCCAGCCTGTGATAGGAATCGTCCCCCGTACGGTGATGCTTTCCGCACAGAGGAATGGCGGACAGATCGGATGACCTCTGGCCCAGGCCGTGCGGCCCTGTGTGGGCTGCCTCGACCGCATAAGTCGTGCGGCACACCACACAGGGCAGGCTGCGAATCCATCGCAGGTATCCCGGATTGCGGACTGGCTTCATCCTCAGCTCCTCCGCAACGAGTGACGCCCGGTGGCCAGGTTGGCCCCAGGGACGTCCGTACCGCCGTCAATCGCCGCCTTGACCGAGCGTTTATCTACGGAGATCTCGGGACTCTTCACCTGCCCGAGAACCGCGGCGCGCTGCTCGACGGCGAGGCCATCCAGCAATTGCTCCCAAGTCACTGCCGGAAGCCGCAACGTGAGCGTCTTATGCTCCGCAGGGATGGCTACCTCGTCGGTGACCGCTACCGATGGCGGGCACGCACGCAAGCTGAAGGTAGTGGTCTTTCCCTCCAGCTTTCGGTACCTGCCCTTGCCATCGGTTCCGAGGTTCTCGATGGTCGCGATGATGTAGTCTTCCAGCCGTGCCAGAGCGCGCTCGCAAGTAGCTTTGCGTTGCCGCAGCCGGTCGATCTCGAAGCGGGCAAAGTCGATCTGCTGTTCCAGGTGCGCCAGGAAGTGGCCGACGTGGTCGCGCTTCTCGACGGCTGCGGTCAGAGCGGCTTGGAACTCCGAGCGGAACTCCTGCTCCTGGTCCGGGGAAACTAGTTCGGCGGTTTCGATCAGCGCCGCCAGTTGATCCTCGATCAGATACAGCGGTGCGGCCGTAACCGCGGGTGAAGGAACAACCGCGAGGGCAAACATCACGCCACCTCCGGTTGCGCGGCGATCAGCGCCAGGAGCTTGTAGCAAGCCAGTGCCTTGCTGGCCGATTGGAACTGACCCGGGTTCTCGACGCCGGCCAATTGCAGTTCTTCCAGATAGCGGGTCTCTCCCACCTGCTCCCGCACTTGCTCGAATGCCAGCCGCATTTCACCAAAGTTCTTCCATGGCTTCCCATCGGGCTCCACTCGGGTGGCCGGACTCGGCTGAATCGGCTCCACCTTGCGGTCGCGGACGTGCGGCTCGCGAGCACCGGACGGATGCGAAGTGGTTTCGATGTTGCGCGGGTCGATGTCGGCGTCCTCCACATCCTGGGTGAAGAACTCCGACGCACTCGTGGCGATCAGCGTAGCCGCCACCAGGGCGCGCTTCTGCGCCATCTTCTGGACGGTGTTTACTGCATCCGCCACATCCGGATTAGGGATGCGGCAGAGCGCGGTGTCCACATCGATTTCCCAGGCGACCGACTTTCCCCGCCGGGTGAATTTCTCCACCTGCCGCGCGGTTCCGGTGCGAATGGCATCGCGAAACCTCTGCCAGTGCTCGGCCGGCTTGCCGTAGGCACCGGCGGTTTCGGCGCGCTCGATGGCAAAATCGAACTCACACAAAGTGCGGCGCACTACGCGCTTGGGGAGGCGTGCGCGATCGACGTGCTCAGGGACCTGCTCCACCCAGCGATAGCGATATTTGGCTTCCCAGGAATTGCAGGAACCCTCACCTACTCCGACCACCCGTCCTTCCCGCAGCAGCCGGCAGCGGTAACGCGCATAGCAGAAGACTTCTCCGGCGTGCTGCGCGCCGGTCCAGTCGATGTCTTCGACCACCGGTGTAAATTCCGGCTCCAGGCCGAAGAAGTTGCACAGCTTCTCGGCTCCCGGCTTGAGTAGGGTGGGCTTATTGGTGCCGGGGATTTCGCCGAAGTCCTGGTCCCGGACCATGATGCGCCGGGTGAATTCGACGATGGCTGCGCGGCGCGACAGTGCGACTTCCATGCTCATCGCCGGCAGGAACACGCTGTCTTTGGTCGAGAGCGCGGAGGCGAGCACGATTTCGGTGCTAGTGCCACCTGCGCTATCCTGTCGTTGGTGCTGGCTATTGGTGTGAAGAGCTAATTCCCGCGCCATCGGAGCAGTCGAGTTGACGCTCGGCTGCTCCTCCTCGCTTGTGTGATTGGTTTCGTCCCGAACGAGCGCTACGGTCCGGGGTTCGTCTGGTGTTCCTTCCTTGCTGCTCGCTACCATTTCTGCATCGCTTGTGGGCCCGACTGGCTGCAGATCCAGTGCTGCGTCTGGCGCGACGTCATCATTTGCCGACGCCAGTGGCGGCTGCGGAGCTCGCCGGACGCTCCACTCGGTCCTGTTCCGGCTGCCATCCTTGACCACCTTCTTGCAGAGCAACAACGGCTCGCCGGCTCCAATGGCCAACTCTCGGAATCGTTGCTCGACGTAAAGGGGCACGTACATGACCCGGTTGTCGGCGAGTGAATACATCACCTGATCGCCGTAGCGGCCCTCGACCCGCTTTCCGTCCTCGAATTGCAGAGTGACTTCCACCGGGGTGTTGATTGGGAACTTCACGATTTCTTTCACGGTTTTTGTCCTTTCTTGTTGACTCATTCCTGTTCCAGTATTGGCGGCGCCGGAAATGCAATTCCGGTTTCGCCAAACTAAGCCACTGCTGGCAGCGTTTCGCGGCACATCGGCTGCGTTGGGCCCAGATACAAGTGGTCATCATGGGCCGTCGTTTGGGTGTTACCACAGACCGGGCATTCTGCTCGGTGAGCTTTCAGTGCGTCCACCATCTCGCCGATGGTCTGGGCTGCTATCACGATCTCGTGATACTGCTGACAAGTAACCTCTGTCAGACCGGTGATTTCGTCGTCGTCGTCTTCAGATGGCTGGGGCTCATCGGGAGCGGAAAACGTCTCATAAGGGTCGCCATACAAGCGGCGGTAATAGTTCCCGACGATCTCGGCTGCGGTTTCCTCTTGGAAGCGATTCATAAATCTATTATACGTAGCTGCTTAGTATAGTCAAGAGAAATTTGCGGATACGTAGCAGATTTGTATAGACTCATAACATGGCAGCGAAGAAGAAGCGAACCTTGGTTGATGTTGCCGTAATAGGTAGTTTGGGAGGATCGGCCCGCGCAGCAAACCTATCGCCCGAGCAACGGATAGCGGCGGCCAAGACGGCCATCAACGCTCGTTGGGACGCCTACTACGCAGCCCACCCCGAGAAACTGCAAGCCAAGCTGGAACGCGAAGCGCGGAAGGGGACACGAAAACGGGGCCGGCCGCCGAACAAGAAAGCGGCGAAGTGAGCGTCCATGACGCATTTCGTCTGGCAGCCGCCCTGTACGGAGATCACGAAGGCCAACAGGTGACCCGCAGACCGCGAGCGGCGGCAATGCGTCGGGCCGCCTTTTCAACAAGCAGGATGACGTCGGCGGTGATGGATTCGGCCAAGAGGATAGCCGCTTGTTCCCCAGCCTGAAGTCTTTCCAGGCCCGAGGCTGTCAAGAGGGGCGTCGACTTCACGCAGAACCATGAGGGTGAGTTGGATGCCCAGCTTCGAACTGCGGCTGGAGCGTCTTCGTGAACCAACTCGGCAAATACAGCCTGAGGCGCCAGCACTTAGGTGAAGAGCTTAGGCAGGAGATCGATCTCACCGATCAGAACGAGATAGCAAATCGGCGAAGTGTCCGCGACGGCGATCATTGCGGAGAGGCGTCACGAATTGCCGCAATATCCCGTTCCAGGTCCTCCATCGTGTAATCGTGGTAGGCCTCGGAGCGCCGCAGGAACGACTCGGTCTCCCACCGTGAGCGCAACCCGAGCATCTGCTGCACCTGCGCTGGAGTGATCGCTCCAGAACGGTATGCTCCGACAGCGACCGCTTCCAGCACCATACGAGAGACTCCACCCGTCTGAGCGGCGAGCACCTTCCCGATCTCGTCTGGAATATCGATGGCGACGTTCACGTCAATCCCCCTCCTCTATTCTACCGGCAAACCACCGGAAATCCAGCTCTATCTGTGCAAGATGTTAGGGCCGGCGACAAATGGCGCCATTTCAGCCGGTGTTGGCCGGAGCCACCGGCGCCAATGCAGTGAAGACCCATTGGCGCGGACGCGGTAGGTACTCTATAGCAGACTCTAAATTCTGCTTGGCTGTTCGGCGCACCTGATGCCATTGAAACGGTTCTCATCGGCTATATGACGGACCGTCGCGAGATCCCAATGCCCCGCGCTGGCACCAAGGGGCCATTGGCCACACTGCCGGCGTTGGCGGAAGCCAAGCTGGCCCTTTATACCGCGATGCGGACCGCCAGGGTCAGCAAATCCGAACTGGCCCGCCGAACCAACCGCCACATGCCGCAAGTAGATCGGCTGCTCGATCTCCGGCACGCCTCCCGGCTCGACCAGCTGGAAGCCGCTTTCCGCTCACTCGGCAAACAGCTCTCCGTCCAAGTTTCTGAAGCGGCCTGAGACCTCGCACGATCAGGAAGTTAGCCGTCAGCACGGCTGGCTGACATCCATGTTCCCGCTGAAGAGGACCTTTTGGGTTGTGAGGGCCCTGGCCGGAGGTGTGTGGTATCCGCGGTGCTGCCGCGCTTCTTCACTCACGGTATCGTTGATGCGCATCGCAGACACTTCGGCGCTTGCGAAGAGTAGACCGCCTCTGCTCCCCAAAACTGACCCAGCCATCCCGTAACGGACCGTCGGCGAGTCTGAGACCCTATTTCTCCGGGAGTAGGTCCCGGGCAAATGCCCGTGGACGGAGGCTGGTCGGCGTTGGCGCAGGAGGCTTGTCGCGACGGCTACTCAGCGCTGTATACGCGCGCTCCTGGCCATGGCACGCGCCGACGGCAGCCTGCGGAGTCTGCTGGTCCGGGTCAGCCGCATCGATGTCTTGGTCTTCGACGACTGGGCGATGGCGCCGCTATCGGAACCAGAGCGCCGCGACTTCTGGGAGATCTGCGAAGACCGCTACCAGGTACGCTCGACCATTCTCAGTTCGCAACTGCCGGTGTCACGTTGGCACGAGCAGATCGGCGACCCGACCTTGGCTGATGGCATCCTCGACCGACTCGTTCACAAGGCCCACCGCATCGAGATGCGCGGTGATTCCATGCGCAAGAGTCGTGGAGCGATTCGCGTCGATGCGCTGTGGTCCCGGACTTGGACGTCAACCGAGGCAGCGCCCGCCACTTCAACGGGAAGGCGAGGACTTGGACTGTGGTGTGCTCCAGTTGACGTGAGTGCCGTTTTCCAGCGCTGAAACCCAGCGAAATGATGGTACCATGAGGTCAGAATGCGGCAGGTTTCCACGATTATCATGGCGACGCTGATTGTGGCGGCGCTGTTTTGCGGAAACTGTCTGTCATGTCCGCAAATGCTGATGGCGATTGCGAGTCACCAGCCGGGACACGGCTGCTGTCATCACAAGACCGCCAAGATCGATTGCCATTCGCAGTTGCTCAGCCGTTTCGTGAAGGCGCAGGGCGGAAGCGCCACTCCGGCGTTCGCCGTGTCGGGCGCGGCGCTGGCGACTGTGGCGGCAGCGGTTTCGGCTCGCCCGGCGATTGCACCTTGGCGCGTCGCGGATGTGGCGCCACCTGATTTGATCTCTCTGCATTCCCTGCTTCGCGTATAGATTTCCCTTCATTCGGTTAAATCCCCAAACAAGCTTGGTGTGTTGTCCCCACGGCGGGTTGCGTGGCGAAGGCCCCGCGCGGAGCGAAGCCAGCCCTCCGTGGGGAAAACAGAGTTGGTGAATGGAAATGAAAGTTCGTTATTGGATTTGGTTTTGGTTGGCGCCACTGGCGGCGGCGCAGCCGGTCGCGTCGCTGATGGAAGAGGCGTTACGCAACAACCGCGAGATTCTGGCGGCGCAGAAAAAGGTGGAAGCGCTGCGGCAACGGCCGGCGCGTGAGAGCAGCCTGCCGGAACCTACACTCTCTTTGGGCTGGACATCGAACGGGCAGCCGTGGCCGGGCGCCGGGCTGGGAGTCGACGCCACCAGCAACATCGGCGTGATGGTGTCGCAGGAAGTTCCGGCGCCGGGCAAGCGCAAGCTGCGGGGCGAGATCGCCGGTGAAGAGGCGGCGGCGGCGTTCCAAGAGTACCTGGCCACGCGCCTCAGCGTGGTTTCGCGGCTCAAGCAGGCATACCACGAGCTGCACCATGCGGCGGTCGCCATCGGTTTTGTCGACCGCTACCAGGAACTGCTCGACAACATCCTGAGCATTTCCGAGGCGCGCTACGCGGTGGGCCGCGCGGCGCAGCAGGACATCCTCAGGGCGCAGACGCAGGTGGCGATTCTAGCCACCGAGCGCGTGCGGTTCGAGCAGGAACGCGAGTCGAAGCAGATCGAAATCAACGCTCTGCTCAACCGGCCGCAAGGGCAGCGGATTGAGGTCCCGGCTGACATGACGGTGGAGGCCATGCCGGCGCCGCTCGAAGAAATGCTGGCGCAGGCGCGGGCGCATTCGCCGCTGGTCGAGCGCAGCCGAAATGTGGTGCAAGGCAACGAACTCGCCGCCAGTCTGGCGCGTAAGGATTATGCGCCGGATTACACCATATCGGGCGGCTACTTCAACCAGGGCGGGCTGCCGCCGATGTGGCAGGCGCGAGTGGATTTCAAGCTGCCGGCGTATTTCTGGCGCAACGAGCGCCCGGCGGTGAATGAGAAGGAGGCCAACGCCAGCCAGGCGAGGCACGAGTACGCGGCTACGCTGGTCGAGATCGAGGCGCGCATCCGCGAGCAATACAGCGCGGCCGAGGCCTCTCGCAAGCTGGTGGACCTGTACGAGAAGTCCGTAATCCCGGAGGCGCGGCTGGCTTACGAATCCGCGCTGGCGAGCTACCAGACCGGGCGCGGCGATTTCATCGCGCTCTTTTCTAATTTCACTAGCGTGGTGGATTACGAGCTGATGGACCACGAGGAGATCATGCGATTCCAGGTGGCGCTGGCCAAGCTCGAGGAACTGACGGGGGTGGAACAGAAATGAAACCAACCTTGGTGGTCCTGGTGGTGGCCGCGGCGTTTCTGGGCGGTTTTGAGCTGGAACGTTGGCGCGCGAAATCGGCGGCTGCCGGGCCGGCGGAGCGCAAAGTACTTTACTGGGTGGACCCGATGCATCCCTGGTACAAGTCCGATAAGCCGGGGATCGCGCCCGATTGCGGCATGAAGCTGGTTCCCATGTATGCGGGCGAGCAGTTGCCGAACCAAGCGGCGGCCAACGCCGTCCAGGTGTCGCCCGAAAAGCAGCAGTCGATCGGCGTCGAGTACGGCACCGCGGAATATGAGGCAACCGCCGATACGATTCGCGCCGCGGCGCGGGTGACGCTGGACGAAACCAGGATCGTGAAGGTACAGACCCGGCTGGAGGGCTGGATCGACCGCGTGTTCGCGGATTTCACCGGCAAGTATGTGAAGAAGGGCGATGCGCTGGCGACGGTCTACAGCCCGGATGCGCTAGCCACCCAGCAGGAGTTTCTGCTGGCCCTGCGCGCGCGGCACACCATGCGCGATGGAGCCATGCCAGAGATGGCCGTGGGCAACGACAACCTGGTGGCGGCCGCGCGCAAGCGGCTCGAGTTGTGGGACATCTCCGGCCCGCAGATCGACGAAGTCCAGCGCACCGGAAAGCCAATCGAGAACCTTACCGTCTACGCGCCGGCTTCCGGGTACATCACGGAGCGCAACGCGTTTCCCAAGCAACACGTGACATCGGACACCGTGCTCTACACGCTGGCCGACCTTTCCTCCGTGTGGGTGGTGGCGGACGTGTTCGAGTATGAAGCCGCCGGCGTGCGACTGGGCCAAGCGGCCACGCTGACGCTCGATTACCTGCCGGGCCGCGCTTTCTACGGCCGTGTCAGCTACATTCTGCCGGGCGTGGACCCGGCGTCGCGCACGCTGAAAGCGCGCATCGCGTTCGACAATCCCGGCGGCTTGCTCAAGCCGGACATGTACGGGCAAGTGGAGATTCGCACCGGCGGCGCGCGGCGGCTGATGGCGCCGGAATCCGCCGTGCTCGATTCGGGCGACCGGCAAGTGGTTTACGTGGATCGTGGAAACGGCAACCTGGAGCCGCGCCCGGTGCGCGTGGGGGAACACGTGGGCGGCAAGATCGAAATCCTGGCAGGCCTGACGGCGGGTGAGCGCATCGTCACCTCCGGCAACTTCCTGCTGGATTCGGAGAGCCAACTGAAGGCGGCGCGCGACGGGGCGGCGAAATGATCAACGGCTTGATTGAGTTTTCGGCGCGCAACCGGTTCCTGGTGCTGCTGTTCGTGGCCGCGGCGGCACTGGCCGGCTGGTGGTCGCTCAAATCCATTCCGCTCGACGCGATCCCCGACCTGAGCGATACGCAGGTGATCGTCTATTCGAAGTGGGACCGCAGCCCGGACATCATCGAAGATCAAGTGACGTACCCGCTGGTGAGTGCCATGCTGGGAGCGCCGCGCGTGAAAGACGTGCGCGGGTTTTCCGATTTCGGCTACTCGTACGTGTACATCATTTTCGAAGACGGCACGGACATTTACTGGGCGCGCTCGCGGACGCTCGAATACCTTTCCAAGATTCAATCGCGCCTGCCGCAGGGAGTCGAAACAGAGTTGGGGCCGGATGCAACCGGCGTCGGCTGGGTGTTCCAGTATGCGCTGGTGGATTCGACCGGGCGGAACAACCTGGCGCAACTGCGGTCGACCCAGGACTGGTTCCTGCGCTACCAGTTGCAGGCGCTGCCGGGAGTGGCGGAGGTGGCGCCGCTGGGCGGATTCGTGCGGCAGTACCAGGTGAACGTGGATCCCAACCGCCTGTCGGGATTCGGAATACCAATCGACAAAGTGGTCGCCGCGGTGCGCGCGGGCAACAACGACGTTGGCGGACGGCTGGTGGAATTCACCGGCCGCGAGTACATGGTGCGCGGGCGCGGCTACGCGCGCTCGGTGAGCGACCTGGAGGGGGTCTCGCTGGGAGTCACCGCGGGTGGCGTGCCGATCCTGGTGCGCGATGTGGGCTCGGTGACGCTGGGGCCGGACCTGCGGCGCGGCATCGCGGATCTGAACGGACAGGGCGAGACCGTTTCGGGGATCGTGGTGATGCGGCAGGGGGAGAACGCGCTGCGCGTGATCGAGCGCGTGAAGGCGAAGCTGAAGGAACTCGAGCCGGGCCTGCCGCCGGGCGTGAAGGTGGTGACGGCGTACGACCGCTCCGAGCTGATCCTGGCCTCCATCGACAACCTCAAGCACACGCTGATCGAGGAACTGGCGGTGGTGGCGCTGGTGATCCTGATCTTCCTGTGGCACGTCCCCAGCGCGGTGATTCCCATCGTCACTATTCCGGTCGCGGTGCTGATTGCGTTCGTGCCGATGCGCCTGATGGGGATCAACGCCAACATCATGTCGCTGGGAGGAATCGCGATTGCCGTGGGCGCGATGGTGGATGCGGCCATCGTGGTGGTGGAGCAGACGCACAAGAAGCTGGAAGGCGCGGACGCGAGTTGGAGCATCGGCGACTACCAGCGGGCGATTGTGTCGGCGGTGAAGGAAGTGGGCGGTCCCAGCTTTTTCGCGCTGCTGGTAATTGCGGTTTCGTTCCTGCCGGTGTTGACCCTGGAAGCGCAGGAGGGGCGGCTGTTCAAGCCGCTGGCCTACACCAAGAACTTCACCATGATTGTGGCGGCGGTGCTGGCCATCACGCTGGACCCGGCGCTGCGCCTCGTGTTCTTCCGCAAGGAAGGCTTCAAGATCTGGCCGCGCTGGCTGGGCTGGATTGCAAACGGTGTGCTGGTGGGCAAGATTCACTCGGAGGAAAAGCATCCCATTAGCCGCGTGCTGATGCGACTGTATGAGCCGGTAGTCCAGTGGAGCCTGCGCTGGAAGTGGCTGGTGCTGGCGGGCGCGGTGGCGCTGGTCGCGGTGACGGTGCCGGTGTACCTGGGGCTGGGCTCGGAGTTCATGCCGCCGCTCGATGAAGGCGTGCTGCTATTCATGCCCACCACCCTGCCGGGGATTTCGGCGGCCGAAGCGGGCCGACTGCTCGAAATGCAGGACCGCATCCTGATGCGGTTCCCCGAAGTCGAGCGTGTGCTGGGAAAGGCCGGGCGCGCGGAGACGCCGACTGATCCGGCGCCGCTTTCGATGATGGAAACGGTCATCACGCTGAAGCCGAAATCCGAGTGGCGGCGCGTGGCCACCTGGTACGACCGTTGGCCGGAGTGGATCAAGCCGCTATGCGGGCGCATCACGCCGGACCGGATTTCGACCGAGCAACTGGTGGACGAAATGAACGGCGCGCTGCAGTTTCCCGGCGTCGCGAACGCGTGGACGATGCCGGTGAAGAATCGCATCGACATGCTGACCACCGGCGTGCGGACACCTGTGGGTATCAAGATTTTCGGTCCCGACCTGGCTGGGATCGAGCACATCGGGACGGTCATCGAAAGCATCTTGCCGCAAGTGCCCGGCACGCGCAGCGTGTTCGCCGAGCGCGTGAGCGGCGGCTATTTCCTCGATTTCGATCTCAAGCGCGACCAACTGGCACGCTACGGGATGAGCGTGGACGATGCCGAGGCGGTGGTGATGTCGGCGATCGGCGGCGAGAACGTGAGCACTTCAATCCAGGGTCTTGAGCGTTACCCGATCAACGTGCGCTACTACCGCGATTCGCGCAGTTCGATGGAACGGCTGAACCGCGTGCTGGTGCCTGCCATGGGCGGGAAGGCGCAGATTCCGCTGGCGGAGATCGCAACGCTGAGAATGTCGAGCGGCCCCGCCATGCTGCGCAACGAAAACGGCATGTTGAGCGGCTACGTGTATGTGGACGTGGCCGGGCGCGACATCGGTAGCTACGTGGCGGCGGCCAAGCAGGCAGTGCT
>Ga0187887_10003854_pt1 | contig 11467 bp, 11 predicted proteins | sample June2016WEW_7_10_FD_132977 | JGI IMG/M metagenome (GOLD analysis project Ga0187887, IMG submission 132977) | Peatland microbial communities from SPRUCE experiment site at the Marcell Experimental Forest, Minnesota, USA - June2016WEW_7_10 | ecosystem: Environmental > Terrestrial > Soil >... | reverse complement strand
TTCGCCGTCGCCGACTGCCGGGATATAGAAGTTGGTGTCATCCGGCAAGCTGATCGCGATTGCGCGGGATACCATAGGACCGCCAGTATCGGACATGCCTTCACATCCTTGAGAGGACCCCTCAAGCGTCAGCAATTCCCGGCCTGTCTCGGCATTCCAGATCTTGACCGTGTTGCAGTCGCTCCCGATCGCCAGTCGACTTCCGTCGGGGCTCCAAGCTACGCTGAAAAGACGGCCACTGTGGCTGCTCAGGGTCAGCAATTCGCGACCTGTCTCGGCGTCCCACAGTTTCGCTGTCCCATCGGGGCTCGCAGTTGCCAGGCGCTTTCCGTCCGGGCTCCAGGCTACGCTCAAAACGTCATTACGATGGCCGCTCAAGGTTAGCAAACTCTTACCCGAGTCCGCGTCCCAGACGCTCGCCGTGTGATCGGCGCTCGCCAGTAGCCGTTTGCCGTCGGGGCTCCAGGCCACATTGCGGTCAGGGCCCCAGGCACTGTGGCTAAGCAGGGTCATTAATTGCTGGCCCGAACCCGCATCCCACACGATCACTCTGTTCTGGCGGCTCCGCCCCGCCAGCCGCCTACCGTCGGGGCTCCAGGTGACAGTTGAAACAGCGCTGTCGGTAGCCAGGCTCAACAGCTCCTTGCCAGTGTCCGCGTCCCACACCTTCGCCCCATTGAATGGGGGTCCTCCGGTCCCGGTCGCCAGTCGCTTGCCGGCAGGGCTCCAGGCCACGCTTGAGACCGAGGAGCTGTAGGCACCGTGGTCGTCGCGGTTGCCTAGAATGAGCAGTTGCTCGCCCGACTCCGCGTCCCACACTACGACCGCGTTATTTTGACTCGCGGTTGCCAGCCGGCCGTCTGGGCTCCACGTGATGCTCCCAATAGCGCTGTGCAGGCGCAGGGATAGCAATTTCTTGCCTGTAGCTGCGTCATATACCCCCGCTCCCACTATCGAGGCCGTTACCGCCAGCCGCTTGCCGTCTGGGCTCCAGACCATGCTCCAGATCTCTGGGGCTAATTGCGGCCAAGCACAGCGGCCACTCAACAACAGCACTGCCGCGAGCTCAGGGAAAGGTCGAATTACCGGGATTCTTAGAGTCATCGATGCGCTCCAGCAAGGTATCGGAACGTGTTGGGGTGGCTACGTCCGATCACTGCACAACCAGTTAGACACCGCCGGTGTTCGCATGGATCCCAGCTTCGTCCCCATCGCCTCGCCCATCCGCACGCGGCGACGGGCTACGGGATGCGAAAAAGACATACCTGGGGACCCAAGTATGCCGTCGCGGAAAGCGTTAACCCGGTTAACGCGACTCCCGATACGGCGGCCTATCACTTTAGAGGGCGGCGCCCGATTTCATTGGGCAGCACGGAAGGTATGGACAGTTCGACTCCTTCCCGAGCCGCCATGCGCAAGATGTTGCGATGGGATTGCTGAAATCTTTCGTGCAGCGACTCAAGCTGTTTCACGTCGCGCACTTCTTTCAGAGCGTACCTCAATTCGGCCGTGGTTAAACTTGCACCCAAAGGCCTACCAGCGGGATCAGGCGCGAAAGGTTCGTGATAAAGAGACTCATAGAGGCAGCCGAGCAGGACATTATCGTAAGCAGCGATAAGGTTAGCCGGGTATTGAGCGACTGACCGCAAAAACACTTGCTCGCCGACTGCGCGCGTAATGTGCTCACGGCTGGATCGAAGGCCAGTCGTACCGCGAAAGTTCACAGTATGGCGCGACGACTCGTCCGCGTCGACATTGATGACGATCTTTCCGCCCTTGACCAACTCCCTGGCTGCAAAGTCTCCCGGTTGCAGATTGACTCCCTGCGGCCAATTCTCTGGGAACTCATACCTGCAGGCGAATGCCGGCGCGGGCAGAGCGCGGTAGCTCTCGGCTCGGCATAACAGCGCAAATATTGCAGGCGCGCCTTTTCGTGGCACGAAGGAAACCGCCGCCACGCTTGGATCGGTAAATGCTTCGAAATAAGAGCACGCCCAGGCACCATCCAGGAGAAAGGTATCAGCGTCGAGAAAAAGAACGAAATCACATGGCGCATTCAAGGTCACATCATAGAATTCCATGAAGTCGCGCATCCCTGGTCCGCTACAGGTGAAGCGAACACCCGGAAACAGATGCGGAAGGAATTGATCTGCGTTTGCGTCGCAAAAAATATTTGCCTCCACTGTTAAGTGGAGGCGACCGAATTTCGGTGCCAACTCGCGCATAACAAATCGATGCCACAGACGCGCCAGATCAGGATAACGATGCGGGCTGGCGATCAGCAGGCGTGACATTGTTTAGCGAGGAAAAGGGCGGTCGCCTCTGGAATGGTAAATGCCGTTGCGATCAAAACCGCCCTCCCATGTCCCGCTCAGCCATATGCCGCCCCAGAAGATTCCGCCGAGGAAGATGCCGCCAACGAACTGCCCCGATCGAAACATACCGCCCGTGAAGAGTCCAGACTCAAATCGCCCCCCGTCCCACTCGCATTCGAACAATGCCGCGCCCCGGTTGACCGTGCCGGGGCCGAACTTTTTCCGAATGTGCAACTCACCGGGCCCTAAAACTGAGACGTCGCTCATTGTGCATTCGTAGCTTATTATGGCACTATTGTCGCCTTCTTAAATGGGGCCGATGCCGTTCGTCAGCTTCAACAGCATCGGGATGCCGCCTGAAGCATCCGACGCCGCCACGTCGGGCGATCGGGCTCCGCCAAATGGATATGGCGCGCGAACCTGAGGGCAAGCGTTAAGGCGGCACGGGCGCCGGCGCGGGCGGCGTCTCCCGCGCGACCTTCCGTTCCCACAGGTTCAGCGCTGGTCGCGCGGGTGTGGTCGTCGCGTCGAGCGGGGGACCCCTCGCGGCGATTGAAGCTTCACTCTCTCGGACAGCGTCTCTTCGCCGAATCGCGCCGCGCCATCCGCCCGCCGGCGGTCGCGGCGACGGACAACGCGCCTACTGCCCACTGAACCGCCCGCCGTGCCTCACAACGCCGCGAACCCGTTCTGGGCGCTACGAGCGCCGGTCCGAGGCCGCGGCGCGCGCGATGGGCCGCGTCGGGGGCGGCCCGGCCGGTGATTGCGTGGAAGGGGCGGCTCGACGCCTCCGGCGCCAGTCGCGCGAGTGGCCGTCGCGTCGAGCGGCGTGCGCCCTCGCGGCGAATGAAGGCGCTCGTCTTCGGACCGCGTCTCGTCCCCGCCCGCGTCATCCGCCCGCTGGCGGTTGCGGCGCCGGGCGGCGAGCGACGGGACGGGCGGCAGCGCGTCGGGGAAAGGGCACCTCTGCACGTCCCCAGCGCAAGTCGCTCGGGCGCGGTCGTCGCTTCGAGCGGCGGGTGCCGGAACTGGACGGCGGCACCAAGGATGCGCGAAGCGCCCTCATGGTCCGAGGCGCGGCGCGCGCAATGGGCCACGTCGGGGCGCAACGGTACCGCAGTTAGTTTCTAAGTCTTAGAGGTGTGCGACGGGTGCTTGTCGCGTCGGCCCATGAACTGATGCAGGGCGAAAGGGACTTCGTCGGGATGCGATGCGCACCAAGCAATGATGCGCTCCAACTTGAGGGTATCGTCGGCGATGGCGCTGATATCCATCAGTTCGGTTTCGATGATCTCCGGGTCTCGCATAGCAACTCCAGCCTGGCACATCCTGGCACTCCGCCATCCGCTCGCCGGCGGTCGCGGCACGGGCGACGTGCGACTGGCACTGGGACTGCGCGCCGAGCATCAGCCGCGCGAAGCACCAACCTGAGGCTTGCGGCGCGGGCGCACGGCGTGCTCTCGCCGCCGCGACAGCGCTTCGGCGAACAGGCGCTCGAATTCGGCGTCGACGGGCGGCGCGTCGCGCGCCGTCGCGGCTGATGAAGGCCCTGGCATTGGACGATCGCGGCGCCCATGATCTGGAGCGTTGAGCGCGGCCGAAATCGTGTATCGTAGGCGCTGACCCCACGCCCTCCTGGGTGCAGCAGGCGAGCAGGAGGACTTTCGCTGGTTATTTGCCTGCCACCAGCAGCCGGGACTTGCGATCAGCACCGATGCGCAAAGGATTGCGTATCGCTATGCCGTGCCGTCCGGCCGCGCGCACCTGCCCTTACTATCTCAAGGCGAAGAGCGAGCGCGTAGGCGAAGAACGGACGAAAGTCCTCCTGCTCGCCTGCTGCATCCGGGAGGGCGCAAGGAGCGCGGAGGGGGAATGTCTCAAGAGAACAGGAAATAACAGGGGCGTATCAGGGCCTTGTTCGGAGCTTTATCAGGGCCGCCTTAAGGCGGGCCTGCTCCGGCCTGCTAAAATGAATGGCTTGGGCGGCGCTGTCGATCATTTAAGCATAATGTAATCAAACGCTTAGCCGCATGGCACCGAGATTATTCGGCCTGTTCTTTGCCTGTTAGCGATCAGGTCATGTAGTCGGCGGGTTGTATAGGTTGGATACCTGCCAAGTCCGGTATGACGATGGGCCTTTGAGATCCAACACCTTGACGCCTCCGCCGGTACCCTGGGTTGGCTGGATCTCCATGTCGAAGCCGACGTCGCCGAGGGAGGCCACATTTGCCGACAGAAAGAAGTAGTTACCGGAACCGAGCAATTGTGCGCTTCCCATGGCAAACGCATAGACGCCAAGATTCATGCTGAGGACGGGCGTGACCTCTAGGGTGGCCTGGTCGATTTCCAGGGCAAGGCCGCGGCTATTGCAATCGCTCGGCTGGCAGTTCGAGCCCAGGCCCGGCACGCCCCCGGTGGAACTGCCTGGCCCGGACGGCGGTGAGACGCGTGTATTGCCGTTGTCCAGCACGGTTAGGTCACCTGCGCCATTGTCCTCGACACCGGCGTCATGTTGGTGCGAAAACCAAGGCCAAGGATCGTTGAAGATGTTCTTGAATGCGAAGTCGCCGGACGGACCCATGCGCCACAAAACGTCTCCCGTGCCTGCGCCGTCTTGGTAGTCGATCTTCATGACCCAGTCCTGATGCCGGGACGAAAAAATGAGATCTCCGCCCTTGGTGTTGCCGTCTTGCGGAGCGGGCCAGTAATAAAGACTGTTGCCGTGGAGCCAATCTGGCGCGTTCGGAGACACACCGGGACCCAACAGAAGCGTTTCCAGGCAGAGTTGGTTAGTGGTTGTGCAGACTTCACCTAGTACGGGCTTCCGGGTGACCGGGAGCAAGGGATATCCGTTGCCTCCGTTCGTCGGATCGAACGCGTCCCAATACCAAACAGCTTGCCAGTTATTGTCCAGGACCACAATCATGTCGCCGACGATGTCGACCGGCAGACCGCTGGTGTCGCCCTGCGTACCTGGCGGAAAGATTTTCTCGATATTCGTCAAGACCGCGACGTAGCTATTGGGCAGCGTCCGGATGGCATCGTGGTGGAACACGCCCAGGCAGGCTGAGCCGACCGCAGGCGGCTTGTGAATCTTATTGCAGGGATTCGCATCGACGGCCCCCAGCGCCAGGAGTTCCTGTTGGATCACGCCCGTGTTGGTTTCCTGTACGATGTTTCCGGCCCAGTCGATCTGCCGCAGGAATTGAAAGCCTGTCACACCCGGGTCCCAGGCATCCCCGCTTTGAATCGCGAGAAAGGCGCCGTCCGGCAGAGGGCGCGTCATCATGCTGTTGCTGAATGGGGGGCCGGCGTAGTTGTACCAGATGATGTTGCCGGCGAGATCGGTCGCCACGTCCGGGTAATGTTCAAATCGGGTGCTGAAAAGAGCCTGGATCAACACGGGGTATGGGTCGGTAGGACTCGCCGCCCTGACGACGGTAAACGTTGGGACAGGGACGGAGGCAGGAATCGGCCCGGTCGTGAAGTTTACAGTCGGCCCGTCGACGATATAGCCTCCTGTATTGGTCTGCGCATACAGGTTGTAAGTGGTGCTGGGGTACATGCCCGCAATCTCGGTGGTCATGGTCTTGGCAGGTTGGCAGCCCACCCAATCGGTGGTGGTGGCCGGAACGCTCGCGAATTGAGGCTGGAACCAAACCCGCCACGTGCTTCCCGCCGGGCAGGAGGGCGCGCTGAACAGGGCCACCAATGGATTCGGAGTCGCCTGGACGACCGGAGTGTCTCCGGTTAGGGGCGAAGTCACGTCAAAAGAGACGGTTTGCGATGCATTTTGGCCGGAAGTGAAATCCTTCGCGACGACCCCGACCTTGTAGTTGCCTTCGACGCCGGTAAGAGCCCACACGAAAGGTTGGGCGGACCAGACGCCATTACTATCCGTGCCCACGTTGAAGTCCTTAATCATCATCGAACTCCCATTGGGGCGTGTGACATTGAATTGGAAAGTCAAACGGCTCGATTTACTGTTGGTTGCCGTCGCGGTCCATGTGATGATGCTACCGATCGGTTGTGGCGATGGCAGGGATGGCGTCATGGAGACGATTTCAACCGTGGCATAGGCCGGCGACCACAGCAGTGCCAGCAGCATAATGCGCATGCGCAAGTTCATTAGGATTCCTCTCGTTGGTATCAGGTACGACCGAGACTCTTCTTGAGACAATCGTCGCGGCCCTAATACGTTTTTTGCCCTCGGGCGAAGAGTATCGGATGGTCTTCATGCACCGCGGCCTCGACGAAAAGAGGCGTAGCTGGGCCGCGCCTACGCCGTGCAGCTATTCCCCAAATACTTGAAATAGTTCTCCTGCGCCGTCTGCTGCGCATTCGTCAAAAGCTTGCCGTTCTTCCCTGTCCCCACCAGCGGCCGTGCTAACTCCGCCGCGATCAACCCAGTTGCCTCCGGAGTCCACACCCCCAGCGCCGCCACATAATTCGCCAGATCCTGCTGCACCATCGGATCGGAGCTGAAGTAATCGTTGCCGGTTTCGTAAGTATTATTGGTCGCCGCCGGATCGTAATCGTAGAACTCAAAGTCCTGCCCGTAGCCGATGTCCGGTACTACCTCGCACGGGTCCCAATGCGAATATGTGCAGTATTTCGCCCCCGGCTTCTCGGGCGTGTTTTTCGTCCGCAGGCACACAATGTGCGCGTTGAAGTCTGCCGGATCAGCGCTGGTCTCATCGCACGTATGGAAGATATACGGGATGTTTCCGAGCGCCGCGCACAGCCGCGTCTCGCTGCTGTTGTGGTAAAGAAAATCCCAGATCGATTGCCGATGCGCCACGTTCGGATAGGCCGTCCGCCATTGCCCGCTCCCGCCGGTCGCCAAGTCGCACAAGAATCCAAACATGTCCACGCTGGAGCACATCTGCCTCATCGCGATGGTGTTCGTCTGGCCTGGAAAACCGACGTAGAGCGGCACCCTTATGGATTCGTCATAAGCCGCATCGCCCTTGTCGTGCAAGCCGTGCGAACCGCCGTATTCCCCATGATCCGCCGTAAACAGGATAATCGTGTTGCCTGCATAAGGCGAGTTTGCCAGCGCCTCTAAAACCAGACCGATCTGTGTGTCCACGTAATTCTGCAGCCAGTAGTAGTCGTTCAGAAACGTCACCCATCCGTCCGGATAAATTACGGTCCCGTGATTCTGCGCCTTGTTCTCCTGAAACGCCAACTGTAGCGGCGGCTTCTGCGGAAGGTCCGAAAGGTTTTCCCAGTTCCACGGCGATGGAATCGCGTTCATCAAGCTCGGCGGAGAGCCGGGAGGCGGGAACGCGGGCTTCGGGAAGTATGTAGTGTTAAACTTCGGCGCGTTGGCGATATCGTGCGGATTGATGAGGCTGACCGTGGCGCACCAGGGAGTGGTTGGCGCGATGGTCGGCGCTTGGCCCGTGATCCAGCCGATGAAATCACCCGCAATTTCCGAATCGCGTGCCAGCGTTTTCCCCTCAAACGGACCGCCGTTGGTCCCCTCATTGGATACGCCTTCCGGATCGGGATTGCCAATCGCTCCGCCTGGATAGGTCCGCGTCTGGAAGCCATACGGAACCAACGGCGTCGAGCCGGTGCATCTCGAAAGGTGCCACTTGCCAAACCACCACACGTTGTTGGCGTAGGCCGGGTTCAGGGACGCAATCGCGTCTCCCCACGTCCAATAGACCGGCAGCAACAGGTACTGCTCATTAGTTTCCGTGTAACAGCCGCTTTGCGGCGCATACAGGCCCGAAAGCAGGGTCGCACGCGCCGCCGAACAGACTGTCGCCGCCGTATAGTACTGATCAAAAGCGTAAGATCTGTTGGCGATCAGCTGAGTGATATTCGGGATGAGCTGCTCCTGGTAGACCGTCAACTGCCTACCGCTCAACCATTGCGGATAGCGCAACTGGTCCACGATGATGAATAGGATGTTCGGGTTTGATATAACCGGCGGGGGCGTCCACGCCGCCGCCGCGTGCCGGCGGACGGCTTGCGCGCCAGGCATCCCGCCCCACAAAGAAGCAGCCATTTCTCCGGCGGCCCCCATGCCGACGCTCTCCAGAAACAACCGGCGGCTGATCTTCATCTACAGAATTCCGTCCCGATCCTCTTAGGCGGTTCCTAGAGGTTTGGATCAGTATACAAGTTAGAGTCTCCCGCGTCAAGCCTGTCACATATTTTCTTTTTAGCGCGATCTGCCGTCAACAACTTGGCGAGATTTCCATCGGCCCTCATTTCAAACGCGCATAAGATTGGCGCCGGGACCTGATTAATCGTAAGGATGTCGACGCACTTGAAGCGGACGGAGCTGTAGAACCGCGCAGACATATTGTTCAATTCATCGGCCGCCATTCTGACGGGTCAGGCAAGGACGCCAGGTAGTTGCGCAGTTGTTCGTAACGGAATATCATAGTAAAATGCGGTGCTGCTCACGGCTTTTGATTGGTGCGTGGACACTAGCTTTATGGTCACTTCCCGAAGCCGCAAATGGCGAGGCGGCCTTCGGCACGCTTTACAGCTTCGGCTCGCTGGGAGACGGGCAACTGCCGTACGGCCCCTTGGTCGCGGATGCCCAGGGCGTCCTGTACGGCACCACGTCCAGCGGCGGAAGCCTTAGCCATGGCGCGGTGTTTTCGCTGAGTCCTCCCGCTAGCGGAAGCCATGCGTGGAAGGAGACGCTGCTTCTGAGCTTCGATGGCGCGGGCGGCGGATCGCAGCCGTTGACCGGAGTGATAATCGGCGACAACGGAACGCTCTATGGGACCACTTCGGCGGGAGGCCAATCAGCCGCCGGAATCGTCTTCTCCCTGACTCCGCCGTCGGCCCCAGGTGGAGCCTGGACCGAAAAGATCTTGTACAACTTTTCTGGCGACGCCGACGGCGGTGAGCCGAACTACGGGCCGCTGCTGGCCGGCACTGGCGGGGTGCTTTTCGGCGTGACGAGCGCAGGCGGCGCTTACGGCGAAGGCGTGGTCTTCTCACTGTCGCCACCCATGACCCCGGGTAGCGTTTGGACCGAAACCGTGCTGTGGAGCTTCGGCAGTAGCGCAACGGACGGTACAAATCCCATGGGAGGTCTGGTGCAGGATGCTAACGGGGTGCTTTACGGAGCGACCGCGGGCGGCGGAGCGAAGGGGCACGGCGCGGTGTTTTCACTAACACCACCCGCCCATCCAGGCGGCGCTTGGACGGAAAACATACTGCACGACTTTGAAGGCAACGAGGATGGATCGGCTCCGACTGGTAATCTTCTGATCGGAAGTGGAGGCGTGCTCTACGGCGTCACGTCGCTCGGCGGAGGCCCCAACCAGGAGGGCGTAGCGTTCTCGCTGACTCCCCCCAAAACGCGGGGAGGCGCGTGGGAGGAACAGATCATTTTCAGATATTCGGTAATTGGCACCCGCCAATACAATCCCCGTTGCGGCCTGGTACGCTCGAAGGCGACCGGAATACTCTACGGCACGACATCCTTGGGCGGACTCGGGACGATGGGCGGAGTTATTTCGCTGACGCCGCCAGCGACACCCGGAGGAGCATGGCTGCAGAACTGGCTTTTTCATTTCATCGGCACCGACGGAAACAACCCGGCAGGCGGCTTACTTTGGCTTAACAACACACTGTACGGCACGACGTATTCGGGCGGGGAGCAAAGTGTCGGCGTGGTCTATGAAATGACGCATTTACAGTGATGAAGGAGAGTCGCCGCTAAGGAGAATGGCCAAACTATGCGGTTGAAACAAGTAGCGATCGGTATGTGCCTCTGTGCGGCGGCGATGACGGCCTCCGCGCAAAGCTTCGCATTGCTTGCGCATCTAAACGCCGAAACGGGCGGCGCTCCGCGGAATGCCCTGATCCAGGCTTCAGACCAGAACCTTTACGGGACGTGCGCGGGTGGACTGAAGGCCGTCGGCCCGGGCACGATCTTCCAAGTCACCACCGGGGGCTCCTTCACTGTGCTGCACGTCTTCCAAACGACCGATGGCAGCGGCCCGTTCGGTGGATTGGTGGAAGGCAGCGACGGATATCTTTACGGAACCACCTTCGCAGGCGGCGCCAATAACTACGGCACGATATTCAAAATCACGACAACTGGCAGCTTAACGACGCTTTACAATTTCAACGTCGCGGATGGCGCCAATCCATTCACCAGCCTGCTTCTTGCTAACGATGGGAATTTCTACGGTACAACCAAAGCCGGGGGAGCCAGCGGGGCCGGCACGATCTTCCGAGTGACTCCGAGCGGCACAGTTACGACGCTGCACAGTTTCAGCTCAAAAGACGGGGCCAACCCGATTGGCGCGTTGATCCAGGCCACCGACTTGAAACTCTACGGGACCACGCCGGCCGGTGGAGCAAATGGCCTGGGCACGATCTTCGCCATCGCCTTGGGTGGCGATTTCAAGACCCTGCATGGGTTCGCCGGTCTGGATGGCGATACACCCGATGACGGACTGGTGCAAGCCAGCGATGGGAATCTGTACGGAACCACGGTGTACGGAGGCGCCAACAATTACGGCAGCATCTTCCGAATTAGCACAGTTGGCGTCCTCACCACCGTTTACAGTTTCGATAAAGGCGGGCCGAACCCCGTGGGCGGGCTGATTCACGCTACGGATGGAAACTTCTATGGGACGAGCACCAATGGCGGTACGGACGGATATGGCACGATTTTCAGCCTGACGCCGGCGGGCACGCTGACCAGGCTCCACAGTTTCACCGTCGCCGAGGGCGCCTATCCCCTTGGCACACTATTGCAGGGCGCCGATGGGAACCTTTACGGAACTACGAATGGCCGGGGCGATAGTCGTTTGGGCAGTGTATTCAGCCTGTCGCTCGGCCTGCCTCCGCCGGCCGTCGGCCGCAAGTGAATCCATGCGTGGTCTAGCCGTGACCGGCAGCCTTCATCAATTCCCCGCCGCTTCTCCACTCTGAGTCACCATCACAGCCAGTCCTAGTGTGGTTAGGTGAGCGGTGCGACTGGCCGTGGAAGGGTTAGTCTGGTATGCGAAGTTCACTACTCCGCCCGCTACGCTGACAATCGTCAGCCAGGAGCGATCACTCGAAGCCGTTATGGGCGTGTTCGCCGGAAGAACCTGCGCTGTAACTGAGCCAGACCCCGCCGCCGCGCCCACAGTCAAGCTTGTGGCACTCAAGGAAAG
>Ga0187887_10003846_pt1 | contig 11478 bp, 7 predicted proteins | sample June2016WEW_7_10_FD_132977 | JGI IMG/M metagenome (GOLD analysis project Ga0187887, IMG submission 132977) | Peatland microbial communities from SPRUCE experiment site at the Marcell Experimental Forest, Minnesota, USA - June2016WEW_7_10 | ecosystem: Environmental > Terrestrial > Soil > Wetlands... | reverse complement strand
GCTTTACTGACCAACGTCAGCTATTTCGAAAAGCGCGTCTGCACGTGGGATCCCGACAAGCTCGTCTCCTGACGTGGCGCACGCAATCCTGCGTGCCGCGTCGGCACTCATGCCGACGCCCGGCTTGTGGCGAAGCCGTCTCGACCATTTGCGTTCAAACAAAATCTCGCACGCATAGTTCACCAGCGTCACCACCGGAACAATCGGCAGCAACAGGGGCGCGAGCAGCGCCATCGCCGGATATTTACCAATCAAAGAGATGCCGATTTGGGCAATGGCACGGGTCAGCTTGAAATAGGTTCCGGATTCGCCGCGCGTCTGCGCCTGGCCCTGCCGTAGACCGCGTAGGAACGTTCGGACGCCATCGGCGGAAGGTACGTCCGTAAAGGTCGTGCCAAGCGAGGCCAGCGTATGGGCATCGCTGCCCCCCACCACGGCTTTTCGCCAATCGCGCGCCAACAAGGCAGCGGTCGAATTATTGATTCCGGGTATCTGTCCATTCAACGTCTCCAGGGCTGGAAAGAGTTCTTGAAAAAGTTGAAAATCGAGATCCGTGCGCCGGCCGGTTAAGCTCGAAAACACGTGGTTGATGCTGAAGAAAAGTTTGCGTTCGTCGAGATAAGCGGCCAGCGCCGGAACATCTTTGCGGCGGCGCTGCAGCTCAATGTGGTCGCGCTCTTCGATGCCGTATACGCCGGTATGGATCTCGGTGCCGCTCGGCGTGATGCAGGTCACTTCCTCACTCAGGAAAAAATCGGGATAGCGCCGAAGTTCCTCGGCCGCGTCAATCGAATCATGATCCGTGACCGTGACCAGGTCCATGCCGCGCCGTTTCAGGGTCTGATAAACGGCTTCCGGATCGCTATAACATTCGCGGCAAATTCGGTTCATTATGGGGATGTTGCACATGCCCGAGTGCCGCGTGTGAACGTGCAAATCGCACCGCATGCCTCCTTTGTAGCCCGGGTCGGGTTACAAATCGGTGACTTGTGGAAAAAACATTCGTGACAGTTCGTGTTTTTGTTGCTTAGTCATGGCGCCGGTTCCTCAAAGCGGTCCTTTAACTTCCAATTCGGGGCCGACAGGATCAGCATGTGCGCGGCGCGCCAAGAGTGGATTTCACGAACGCCAAGTTGCCAAGCCAATCTTACATTGACGTTACAGCCCGATGAACAAGGGGTTTAACCGATGAACCGAACAACCGAATAACCGAACAACCAAAGAGGTGATGAGCCTCAAAGGCTCATCACCTCTTTGAACTTCTGCGCTTGCCTCCGCGACATTTCCACCTCAATGCCGCCCTTCAGCCTAACCAAAAAGCCGCCATTGGCCCAAGCATCCATCGCCTCAATAAACTTAAGATTCAAAATATGCTTCCGACTCGCCCGAAAGAACATCGCCGCATCCAGCCGGTCTTCCAAGTAGTTCAACGACCGCAGCACCAGCGGCCGATGCCCACCGAAATAGAGCCGCGTGTAATTTCCCTCGGATTCCAACAGCACGATATCGCGCAAGGCCACGAACCAGCAGCGCTCGCCGTCCTTGACGAAAATCTGCTGATCACCGGCAACGGCCGTCTTCGGCTTTACACCGCCAACTTTCGCCAGCGCCGCTGCCAGACGCTCCGGCGCCACCGGCTTCAAAAGATAATCCAGCGCGTTCACTTCGAACGCCTTCAGCGCGTAGTCATCGTATGCAGTGGTGAAGATGACCAGCGGCACGCGATCCAACTGCTCCAGCAGCTCGAATCCGTTGGCGCCGGGCATTTGAATATCCAAAAATAAAAGCTCCGGCTCCACGCGGCCGATCTGGCTCAACGCATCCTCGGCGTCGCGGGCCTCGCCCACAATTTCCACTTCCGGATGTTTTTCGAGCAACCGCCGCAGCTCCGCCCGGGCCAGCCGCTCGTCATCGATTATTAACGCCTTCATGCCGGACTTTTTACCAGCGGAATAGACACCTCCGCGATTACAAACTCCGCGTCCTGATTCCGCAATACCAGCGAGGCCGCGTCACCATACAAAAGATGTAGCCGCTGCCGGATATTCTCGAGGCCCATTCGCGTGGACCCGGTGGTCTCCGCCAGTTGCCCGCTGTTCTGCACCCTAATCTTTAACGCGCCGCTCTGCATCTCGGATGCAACCCGGATCTCGCCGCCCTGCGCCAACCGCGCCACGCCGTGCTTCACTCCATTCTCCACCAAGGTTTGAAGCAGCATGGGTGGAATCCGGGTATCCAGCGAATTCGGGTCCATGTCGATCTTGATGCGCAGCCGTTCCTCCAACCGGATCGCTTCCAATTTCAAATACGCCGTGACCGCTTCCAGTTCCGTCTCGAGCGAAACCGCTTCCGTTTTGCCCGACTGCAGCGAGTAGCGCAGCATGCTGGCCAATTCCGTCACCATGCTCTGCGCGCGCGGCGGGTCTTCAATGATCAACGCGCGCAGGCTATTCAGGCAATTGAAAATGAAATGCGGATTCACTTGCGCCAGCAAAACTCGCAGCTGAGCGTCCTTCGCAATCACGGCCAGCCGCAACATTTCCACTTCAGATGTTTTATAGCTCTCGAAGTAGTGGACGCCGAAGTAAATCACCGCCCACAGGAAAATGGTTACGCTCCAAATGAAGATGGCCGGGAAGACCCAACCAAATCCGCTGGCGCGAAGTGCCGCCATGCCGAATACCAGCGGCCAACCCGCCGTCACCAGCGCCGTAATCACCACACCCACCACGACGCTCGCCACGAACACCCGTGGCAACATCTGGAACGGTGAAAGCGTCAGCCAGTTCCGCCGCTTGATCCAGGCACGAAAGATGTGCGAGCAAAGAATGGCGCTGCCCGCGCCCCACGCGGCAATGGCGGCCGAGCGCGAGACCGGAAGACTCGCCAAGCGTGAGAAGGCGAAGTTCACCAAACCATGCGCCGACCATCCTAGAACTTGGCAGAGCCAGTAAACTTGTGACCGTTTCATCTACTTGTCACGCAGCAGGAAAGCATCTGTCGCGGCGAAGAAGCCTTCCGGATCGTCCAGCATAACAAAGTGCCGCGCCTTGTCATTCAACACCAGTTGAAAGTTTTTCAACTTCGCGTATTGATCGCGAAAGTTCTTTTCCACCTGTTCTCGCGTCGCGTACTGCTTGAGGCCGATCCAGGTTCCAATCACGATGCTCCGCGAAGTGATTTTATCTAAATCGGCCCGCAAATCGGTGGTCATCATATCGTACATGGCGTTGCCTTCCGCAACCCGGTCCGAAATTTTGCTCCAACCCAAGATCATTTCGTAATCCTCGGGTTTGGTGACCATGGCTTTGATGGAAGCCTGGGACTGCTTCTCAGTCTCTTCAGTCGGAGGGCCGCCGAACATCTTGCGCATGCTCTCCGCCATGGGCTTCACGCTTTCGGCGGTGGCGCCCGGTTGAAACACAGCGGCCAGAAACGGTAACGAATCTACAATCACTAGTGGTCCCACCAAGTCCGGCTCATTTTCAGCCAGCCACAGCGCCATAAAGCCGCCCAAACTGTGGCCCACGATCACCGGCTTATCCATTTTGTTTTTCCGGATGTAAACTGCCAGATCCTTGCGCACGGTTTCGAGAAATGGCGCTTCGATGCGTGGCTCGCCCGCGAAACCGGCCAGCGTCAGGACGTGGCATTCGTACCTGTCTTTGTAGCGCGCCACGGTGGAATCCCAAGTCTTCCCGGAAGAGGCGAATCCGGGAATGAGAATCATCGGCTTGCCTTTTCCGACGATGTCTACATGGAAGGAGGGCGCAGGCGTTTGCGCGAACGCCGCAGCGCCGATTAGAAAGAGAGTGAGTTTAATCATGGGAGCACTGTAAGCCCCACAGCGCGAATCCAGTGGGAAAACGGTTGAACGGCGGAAAGCCAGGATGACCGGTCAGCAGGTTGACAAGGCTGTTACTTGTTCGATCATGCTGCCCACCAGGATGCGCTGGCCGCGGCTTTCGCCGGGCGCAATCCGATGAATGGCGCTGCCGTTCGAGTAAATGATGGCGCCGTATCGGGCGATATCAAATGACAAGACGCTCGAAGCGAGCACGTCCGTGGCACCTTCGGATGACCGCCGCACCAGTTGCCACGATGCAGGCACCAGATTGGGCGCGTCCGTATCGCCCAGACCGTTTTCGCGCGCGGCTCGATCGGCATCGATCAGATTTCCCCACACCAGCATTTGTTTAAGATCAGGCTGGCGCTGCATTGCGCCTTTGGATGTCGCAAGCGGCTTGCCCGTGTAGCGCATCGAAAAGAAATTGAAGAACTGGAAAATCGCGAATCCCATGCGGAACGGGAACAGCGCCGTGTCCTTGAGCGCAGATACCGGGCTCCCTTTACGCTGCAGGCTCTCGTGGGGACGGCGGATATAATATAGCGCGCCTTCCTCATTCCGCTGCGGTCCCAGCAGATCGTGCCCAGGCTCTTCGACGAGGCATTCCATCTCTCCTGAGTCCAGATCAAGTTGCTGGACAGCGAAGGGCCCGAGGCCGCAGAAGCGTCCATTGCCATCGCGTCCCAAGCCCGCGCTCTGGAATACCAGGCGGCGTTGCGGACCCGGCACCCAGCGCGGCGCAATATCGAAAGAGTCCCCATCGGTGGCTTCAGAGAAATCCGTGCCTTCCACCTGCATTACAGCCAGATTCGACGTAAAGTTGTTCCGGAAAATGGACGCCGCGATAGTGGAACCACCAGGGTCCAGCGCGATGTGCCTCACGCGGAAATCTGCGGTGTGAAAAAGCCGTTGCTCCACACCTTGGGCATCCACGCGGAAGATGCCACTCACGTCTTCGGTCTCGAGCGAATAAAGCAGCTCACCGGGCTCGCGTCCGCTGGCGACGCTGGTGATCGCGATTCGAAACTCGCCTGGATCGCGCCCTTGTTGCGGCCACAGAGCGCCAGTCATGAATTGCGCGCCGCGCCCCTGCGTTTTCCAGGCATGCCGATGCTGGATCTGGGCCGCGCGTTCCCGAAGCGAGCGTCCAAACGCGCTCTCGATCGTTCCGGCGCCCTTGTCGCGCCGCAAATGCAGCTTGCCTTGCGCGAGATAAGCCAGGTGTTGATCGGGCATCGCCACTCCGAAATTCCAGTGTGCGGCAGAAAGCCGATCTTTCGACTAAGCAGTTATCCCGAGATTGGTTAAGCAAATGAACTGACGTGGTGCAGGCGCTTTCGCCCAATGCCACTTAGTTTTTGTGCCACCCCGATAAAGTGTTGAATCCATTGTGGCGCACGCACTCTTGCGTGCCGCGTCGGCACTCCTGCCGACGCCTGGCTTGCCCGTTGGCGAGGGCTACGGCGAAACATCGGGCGGTTCCTCAAAAAACATAAGTCCTTTAAAATGTTTGAGGCATCAAAAACTAAGTGGCATTGGGCGCTTTCGCCTGCCAACTGACTCAGTGGTTCTCCGCCGGCGCCCCGGAAACTTGTGCGCACGCCAAAACGGCGGCGCCAATCAACACGAGTGCGGCGCGATATATTGGATTCCTGCCCGTGATGGCGACGCGGGCGCCTTCCTTGAGAAACTCGCGCGCGGCTTCGAGTCACTCCTGCCGGAGCGCGACCACCGGATTCACGGCTGATGCGCGCCGTGCCGGGAAATAACTGGCCGCGACCGCCACCAGAGCAATCGCGATCGCGGCTATCGCCAGTGTCCATAGATCATTCGGTCCCACGCCAAACAAAAATGTCCCGGCGGAACGCCCGGCAGCCAACGACAAAACGATCCCGGCGCTCAAACCAGCACCAAGAAACACCGCGGTTTCGCGAAATATGAGCGCGATCACTTCCCACCGATCGGCACCCAGCGCAATGCGGATCCCGATTTCGCTCGTCCGCCGCGCTACCGTATACGAAATGACGCCGTAGAGTCCCACCGCGGTCAGCAGCACGGCGAGCGCGCCGAACAGGCCAGCGAGCGTAGCCATCAGCCGCTCCCGCAACAGAGATTCCTGAATCCACCCTTCTAAGAAGTGGAATGAATATTGGATGTTCAGGCTGATTCCCGCTACCGTGTTTCGCACCGAAGAAACAAGCGCGTTGGGGCTGGCGCCTGACCGGATCAGGAAGCGGCCGCCCGACCTCTTGAGGGCAGCGTCACTCAACGGCGTGAACGCCACGGGCCGGAAGTCCTCACGCATATCGTGGTATTTCGCATTTCTCACCACGCCGACAATCTCGTAAGCCAGCTCAGGAAAATAGGGAGTTGCCTCAATCCAGAATCGCCTGCCGATCACGTTCGCGCCGCCGCCGAAATCGCGCGCGAATTTCTCATTGACCACAGCCACGCTCGCAAACGACGCGAGATCATGAGCGTCCAACTCGCGGCCGGCAACAAGCGGCGTTTCGAGCGTATGAAAATAACCGGCGCCGATCATGCTGCGCCAGACCACCACTCCGTGGCTCGAATCCTGGCCGTCCATCCACATTCGATTGTTCCAATCGGCGCCGTTCACTGGGACAACGGTTGCTTCAGCAGCTGACTCGACACCTGGAATGGCGCGTAAGCGTTCGAGGATCTCCTGCCGGAAGGATAGGGCGCGTCCAGGTGGAAGATGCATGCCAAAGAAATCTATATCGGCGATAAGAATCCCGCGCGGCTGAAATCCCGGATCAAGCGTAACCAAATTCCGCAGGCTTCGGACAAATAGGAGAGCGCCCACCAACAGCACCATTGAGAAGGCGATTTGCGAGGCCGCGAAAACGCGACGTTGGCTCAGGCCTTCGGGGCCGGCAGTCATTCCTCGGCTTCCCGACTTCAAGGCGATGCCAAACCCGGCTCCGGCGGCGCGCTGCGCGGGAGCCAACGCAAACAGAAGGCAGGTGAGAATCGCGAGCGAAGCCGTAAAGGCAAAGATCCGCCAATCCAGGTGCAGATCTACAAATATGGGATCGTCGGCGGTGAGCAGGAACGAAACCAAAAATCGGCTCAGCACTTGTGCGGCCAGCAGGCCCAAACTCGCGCCGGCGACGGCCAGCAGCAGCCCTTCGGTCATCAATTGCTGGATCAGTCGCCAACGCGATGCACCCACCGCCAGCCGGACCGCTATCTCGCGCTGTCTGGCGCTGGCGCGCGCCAGCATCAAGTTCGCGAGATTTGCGCACGCAATCAACAACACGAATCCGGCGATCGCCATCAGCAAACCGAGGGGCTCTGAATACTGGTCGCGCAGGCGCGAAATGCCGCCGCCCGCTGGAATCGCCAGCAGCTTCATCGCGAGGTAGGGCTTCACGCTCACGGGCGGGTAATCCACGGGAAGCGACGCTTCAAAAATTCCCGGCGAAATCGATCGGAAGTACGCGGCTGCTTGCTCTATCGATACGCCAGGTTTTAGACGCCCCATCACCGTCAGCCACCAGGTTGTTCCTGAATCCAGCCGCGGGTCATTTCCTTGAAAGCTGGGTATGGAGCAGATCGGCAGGGCAATGTCGAACGTCCGGCCTACTTCCAGGCCGAAGAAGCTGGGCGGTGTCACGCCGATCACTTGAATGCGATTTTCGCCGATCGCGATTTTCCTGCCGATAGCCGATGCATCGCCCCCGAGCTCCCGCCGCCAGAATCCGTAGCTGACCACTGCGGGTGGCACCTGGCCGCAGCCCCGCTGATCATCCGCGAGGGTAAAGACGCGGCCGAGGATCGGCTGGACACCCAGTACGCGAAAGAAATCGCCACTCACCCACAACCCGGCGGCGGCACGGAACTCACCATTCGTCGACAGATTAAAGGCCTCGTCGGCCCAGGCGAACATTCCCTGGAATACATTCTGACGCACGCGAATCTGCTCCCACAAAGGATTGGTCAGCGCGTTGTCGCGCAGCCACGATCCACGGGCGTGGGTCATATCGTCAATGCGAAGCTCCACCAATTCCTGTGGCGACTTCACGGGAAGCGTACGCAGGGAAATCGCGTCGAGCAATTGAAAGATGGCTGAATTGGCTCCAGCGCCCAGCGCGATCGATACGATTGCGACGACCGCGAAACCAGGATTGAGACGAAGTAAGCGCAGTGCGTAGCGGGTATCGTGCCACAGCGCGTCGAGCATCTTTCAATTATTGCTGAAGAGCCCGTGAGGAAGGCGCAGGATGCCATCCCGATGTCACTTAGTTTTTGGTCCCGCTCAGCAAAATATCGAATCCATTTGTGGCGCACGCACTCTTGCGTGCCGCGTCGGCACTCCTGCCGACGCCTGGCTTGCCCGTTGGCGAGGCTTTGGCAAAATCTACCGCCGCCCTGTTAACACCACAAGCCCTTTAAAATGTTTGTGCCATCAAAAACCAAGTGACATTGGGATGCCATCCTGCCCTACATTATTCGTACCGTAGCGCCACCGTCGGATCAATCCCCGCCGCCCGCCGCGCAGGAATGTAGCACGCCGCGAATGCCACACCGGCCAAAATAGCGCCCACCGCGATCAGCGTCCCAGGGTCGCGCGGCGAAATGCCAAACAGCAACGTGCTGAGCAGCCGCGTGAGCGCGAGAGAACCGGCGGCGCCTAGCACGAGGCCAGCAAACGCCAGAGTCATGCCATGGCGAATCACCAACCCGAGCAATCCACTCTGGCTTGCCCCCAATGCCGCGCGAATGCCCAGCTCGTGGGTTCGCTGCGTCACAGAGTAACTGATTACGCCATAAATTCCTACCGCCGAAAGCAGCAGAGCCAGCGCGGCGAAAGTTGCCAACAGCATGGTCTGCAGACGATCGTTCGCCACGGTCCCGAACTTGATCTGATCCAGGGTTCGCAAATCGGCCAGCGGCTGGTTCTTATCCACCTCGTGGACCGCCGCGCTAATCGCAGTAGTGAGCAGAGTTGGATCGCCCGATGCGCTCAAAACCATATTCACATCGTTGGTCGGGCTCTGGTCGTACGTAACGTAAACGCCCGGGCTCTTGGTATCTCCCAGGTCGCCGGTCTGTTCGTCGCCGACGATGCCCACTACCTCCCACGCAATTTCCGGACCGAGCCCGGGTTGACCGTACAGCAGCTCCTGAATGAGAATTCGTTTGCCGATGGGATCTTCGCCCTTGAAGTACCGTTTCGCCATGCTCTCGTTGATCATCAGAACCGGTGGAGCGCCAGGACGATCCCGGTCCGTCAATGTGCGGCCGCGCAGCAGAGGAATCTCGAGCGTCCGGAAATACGAAACACTAATTCGTTTGTAGAAACACGCCGTGCGATGCGCCATATCCACCGCTTCGTGTCCCGCGACAAGGAACGGCATTCCATCGCCCCAGCCCTGCATGGGCAGCGCATTGGTGAAGGCCACATCGCGTACGCCGGGCACCGCGCCCACGCGTTCCCTGATTTGCTGCAAGTATTGCAACAATTGAGCCGGCTGAGCGAATCTGGCGCGCGGGACCGGAATCCCGGCGGTGATGACGTTGTTGCTATTGAAACCCGTATCGTTTTGCTGGAGCCGATAAAAACTCCCGATCAACAATCCCGCGCCACTCAGCAGAATAAAGGCCAGCGCCACCTCGCTCACGATCAGCGCACTGCGAAGCCGCGCGCGTCCGCTTCCGCTGGTGGACGAGCGTCCGCCTTCCTTCATGGAAGCCGCCAGATCCACGCGCGTAGCGTGCAACGCGGGCGCCAGTCCGAAAAGAATCGCTGTGAAAATGGAAATCGCGAGCGTGAACGAAAGGATGTTGAGGTCGATGCTGATGTCGGATTCAGACGGTAGATATCCAGCAGGGATTAGCACCTTGAGACCGCGCATCATGCCGTAACCCAGCGCCAATCCGAATGATCCTCCGGCTAAAGCTACAACCAAGTTTTCCGCCAGTAACTGTTGGATCAGCCGCCAGCGTCCGGCTCCAAGCGCAGCTCGCACCGCGATCTCACGTTCGCGAGCCGCTCCACGTGCCAGCGTAAGATTCGCAAGATTCGCGCAGCCGATCAGCAGAATCGCGCCCACCGCGGCCAACAGAACATACAGCGAGCTGCGAAGCTGCCGCCCCACCAGTTGATCCTCGAATCGCTCCACCGTGACGCCCCAGCCCTTGTTCGATTGCGGATACGCATCCGCGATCCTTGCCCCGATGGTGTTCATCTCGGCTTGCGCTTTCTCCAGCGTGACCCCGGGCTTGAGGCGTGCGTACGACAAAAGCCAGTGATAGTCGCGCGTCATGTCGCGCGGTTCGAAAGCCAAGGGCGTCCAAAGCTGGGCGTAGGACCGATCGAAAGGTCCGTGCGCCGGAAGCACACCGATAACGGTGCATGGTTTGCCATTCAACGTAAGCGTTCGGCCCAGAATGTTGGGATCGGCACCGAAACGCGACTGCCACAGCCGATGGCTCAAGATCACTACTTGAGATTTTCCCGATTGATCCTCGTCCGACGCGAAGGTGCGCCCCAGCGCCGCGCGCACTTTGAAAATATCGAAGTAAGGCGCCGAAACGCCGGTAGCCGCCAACTCCACCGGTTCGCCCGCGCCCGTCAGCGTGACCGAGCCCCCGAATCGGACTGCGGCCATCGCCTCGAAGACGTTGTTTTGTTTCTTCCAGTCCAGAAAATTGAGCGTGGAAATGCCGTTCCGATAGCCCTCCGGCGGTTTCTCCCACACCAGCACAATGCTGTGCGGGTCCTCATAAGGAAGGGGTTTCAGTAACACTCCGTTCACAAAACTGAAGATGGCGGTGTTGGCTCCAATGCCGAGCGCTAGTGTAAGGAGCGCAACAGTTGTAAACCCCGGAGATCGTAACAGAGTGCGGATGGCATAATGCATATATTTGTATCCTTTAGACTTCGCACCGGCATGGGCGGTTAGGCGCAGCTACCCATCCATACCGCAACACGTAGGAAAGGTTACAAGGAGCCACTAATCCTCAACGGGTGTACGGCCGATACCTTAGTACGGAGGGCATATGAAGTGCCTCTATTGTGACCGCCACTTGGGGTTCTTCCGTAGTGGTAAAGGTGCTTTTTGTACGGAACTGCATGAGGAGCTTTATCGCGGCGCCGCACAGCGCCGGCTGGAGGCGCCCTATGCATCGTCAGCCGGGACGCCGGATGAGACAGTGCAAGCGGAAGATCTCGCGCAGCTGCTTAAAGCTACGCAGACTGACCGCGGAGTCAGTGTCGAGGCGCCCGTGGAAATCGCCATGTCTGCCGATTCGCTGCAGGCGGTCGCGGTTGTGAATAAGGGTGCGGCCGACTCCGTGAACGCCTCAAGTGCTAGCGCGTTCTCCGACGGAGCCTCCGTCAGCAATCCACCGCCTGCAGATACACACGCCGGCATTCGCACGGAAGAAGCACGCCCGCTTTCCGATGCTTCCTCACCTCTTGGATTTCCATTTACGGCTGCGCCGGCCCCAACCCCGGAAGAAACGGAGCGCCGAAGCGAACCTCGTGTGAAAGCCATCCAGATGGTCAAGCTAGCCACCCTGCGCGATCCGGAGCGTGAGTCGACATGCGCTCTGGTGAACAAATCCGACGCCGGCATTCAGTTCACCGCCGATGCCGATTT
>Ga0187887_10003844_pt1 | contig 11480 bp, 6 predicted proteins | sample June2016WEW_7_10_FD_132977 | JGI IMG/M metagenome (GOLD analysis project Ga0187887, IMG submission 132977) | Peatland microbial communities from SPRUCE experiment site at the Marcell Experimental Forest, Minnesota, USA - June2016WEW_7_10 | ecosystem: Environmental > Terrestrial > Soil > Wetlands... | reverse complement strand
ATTCCCCGCGTGCTTTATCACTGGCGGCAGCACCCGGATTCGACGGCTCTCCACGCCGCGGCCAAACCCTATACCCAAGCCGCCGGGCTGCGGGCCCTTTCGGAAACGGTTGCGCGGCGGGACCCGCAGGCAGTGGTAACGGTGGGGGCCTTCCCCAATACCTATCGCGTCCGCTGGTCCGTCCCAGCCAACCTGCGTGCGAGCCTGATCGTTTGCTCGCGGAACGCGAAACTGCTGCAGCGTTGCCTGGAGGCGGTCGAGAAGCATACCAATTACCCCCACCGGGAGATTGTCGTTGTGCAGCACTGCACAGGCGGCATCGCGGCCATGGACCGGCTGTTGGAAGCGTGCACCTGCGTGCGGGTGCGATATACGGGGCCCTTCAACTTTGCGGCCATGAACAACCTGGGCGCCCGGCATGCTACCGGCGATGTGCTGGTCTTTATGAATGACGATGTCGAGCCGCTCGACTCCGAATGGCTCACCGCCCTGCTGGCGCACGCCAACCGCCGTGAGGTAGGGGCCGTCGGCGCAAAGCTCATATACCCCTCGGGCGCCATCCAGCACGCCGGCATCGTCATCGGCATCATGGAAGGCGCCGGGCATTTGCATCGCAACACCTTCGGCTCCCCGTATTGGAACTGGCTGCCCTTCACGCGCAACGTCAGCGCCGTTACGGGCGCCTGTCTGGCCATCCGCAAGAGCGTGTTCGAGGAGTTGGGCGGCTTCGATGCATCGTTCCCGGCAAACTATAACGACGTCGACTTGTGCCTGCGCGCGCGCCAAGCCGGCTATGAAGTGATTGTGGAACCGGCGGCCGTGTTGCGCCACTATGAATGCCAATCGCGCCAAGCGGGCGTGCGCCTGGAAGAACGCTATCTGTTCGAGCAGCGCTGGGCCGCCTGGCTGGAGCGCGGCGATCCCTTCTACAGCCCCCATCTCCGGCGCACCATGGAGGATGCCGGGTTGGAACTGCAGGATTTGGTGGAGCCGGCTGCATGGAGATAGTCGCCTGGCTGGGCAAGCGCCAGACTCTCTCCGCCGTACTCTTACTCATCCTGGCGTTGCATCTCTGCTTCTTTCCGTTCATCTGGGGAAATCAGACGTTGCTCGGCGCATCTCGCGACGTACCCAGCGTGATGCCCAATGGCGCATACGGCAATGGCAGCCAGGGACTGAGCCTCTCTCGGGGTAACGATATGGGCGCCTCGGGCTGGCTGCTGGAGCCGGATGCCGCGTTGGTCCACCATCAGTATTTCCACGAAAGACGTTTGCCCCTTTGGAATCCTTATCTATCGTATGGCGCGCCGCTGGCAGCGAACATGCAGTCGCAGCCGTTCCACCCGCTCTTTGTCCTGTTTGCCCTCGATCCCGGACCACGCACGTTCAATTTCTTCATCCTGGCCCGCTTTCTTCTTATGGGCCTCTGTACGTACCTTTACTTGCGGCTTTTCCTGCCCTTCGTCCCCTCCATCGCCGGCGGGATTGCCTGCATGCTGTCGGGCTACTATATCCTCTTTTTCAACATGCCGCACCTGAGCGTGGACATGCTGGTCCCCGCCGTGTTTCTGGCCACGGAGCGCCTGCTTAGAAAGCAAAGCACCGGTAACGTAATGCTGTCGATCGCAGTCACGTTCCTGTGCATTGTGGGGGGCATGCCGGAAAGCGCGTTTCTGGTTCTGGCATTCGGCTGCGCCTATTTCCTCTTCCGGCTCGGGTGGGGTCCCACCTCCGCGCGCGTTACTCAACTGAAGTACTTTCTCTTCACTCAGGGATTAGGGCTGGTGCTGGCGGCCTTTCTCCTGGTGCCATTCTTCGAATACATGCGGCTTTCGTTTGATTCGCATCAACCCGCAAACGTGCAGGGATTCATCACCGGCCTGCAGCACGACGGGTTGGGCCTCTCGCTGTTCACCTACATCATTCCCACGCTCTTCGGACCTGCCTGGGCGTCCATCGGTCCCGGCCTCGGCGGATACGACAGCCTGCGGGGTTTCATGGGAGTGGTGCAGGTCCTGTTTGCGGTCGTGGCGGTGGGTGGTCTGATCCGCAGGACAGAAACCCGCTTCCATGGCGAGCGGCGCCTCACGCTATTCTTCCTGGCATCCGCTTTGGCTATCGTTTTGAAGCGGTACGGCGCGCCCGTAATCAATTCGATCGGACGTCTGCCGTTTTGCCAGCTTATTTGGTTTGTAAAGTACGACGAAGCGCTGCTGGCCTTCGCGGTCGCCGTGCTCTGCGCATGCGGCATGCATCAAATTTTGACAGGCACGGCGAGCCGTCGTCGTCTTGTTGTATCGCTCCTGCTCGTCTTTGGGGTGTTAGCCGCGGCTCTGGCATTTTCCCTGCCTGCGGTGCTGGCGGCGAAGGCGCAACCCCATGAGTTTTATCTGAGCCTCGGGGGGAGCGTCGCCGTGTTGTTCGCGGCCGCGGTTCTTCTCCTCGGACCGGCTCGACCCGCTACTGCAAAATGGCTGCCTGCCACCCTGGTAATGCTGCTGGCCGCGGAGATGGCCGGCAACTACATTTATCCGGTTTACTATGTCCTGACGCGTTCGACCAGCGTTGACGCGAACCCGTACCGCGGAGCCCCCTACATCGACTATCTGAAAGCCGGCATCCGAGGCCACGAGCGCATATTCGGACGAGAGGGAATCCTGCACCCGGACTGGGCAGGCAGTTTTCAGCTCGGCGATATTCGCGGCCTGGATGCCATGTATTACCACAAGTACTTTGATTTTATCCGGCTCTTCTTGCGGGAGGAGTTGCCGCCGGCGAAGCGTGGGGACCTCGTCAACCGTTTTACCGGCCTCCGCTGGCTCCCGCTCGACAGCCCCCTCAAGAGACGGCTGCTGCAACTCTCTTCGGTGAGATTTCTTCTGACGCTCGCGCCGTATGGCATGCAGCCTGGGCTGGCCCAGGAAGTTATCCGGCAGAATGTGGGCCGGCTCTCGCCGGGACGGGAAAACCTGGTCGAAATCCGGACATTCACTATTTCGGGAGAGACCAAGCCGGTTCTGTATGAGCATCCGGTCTACGAGCGTCTGCCGTTCAGAACTACCATCACCCCAGCCAGCCGCGAATTCTCTTTCAGCCTGGCCATGCAACCGGCGGTTTATGACGGATCCATGCCGCTATGCGGCGCCGGCGTGCGGTTCCGCTTGGAAATCCGCGACAGCGCCGGACGCATTCGACTGTTGTACGACCGTTATATCGATCCCAAGCACAATCTGGCGGAGCGCCGCTGGATTCCGGGGTCGGTCGATCTGAACGAGTACATGGGGCAAAATGTGGAGTTGCTGTTCACCACGACAGGAGAACCGGAAGGGAACACTTGTGCGGCTTGGGCGGGTTGGGGCGACCCTCATTTCAACGGCGACGTTACCGCGCCGCCAGTGTTCCGGCAAGTGTACGACCACGAAATCAAGATCTACGAGTCTCCGGACTATCTGCCGCGGGCGGCCCTGTTTTCCGGCGTGGAAGTTGCGCGGGATGACGCGGCGGCGCTGGTCAGACTCGCAGACCCGTCCCTTGACATATTTCAGACGGCTGTAGTTTCGTCAACCGGTCTGAACTCTGCGGATCTGGCCGCGATTCGGAGCCTCAACGGCGTGCCCCCCGAGCGGGTGCGCGCCGCCGGAATTCTGTCCTATGCCTCGCAGGAAGTGACGATCGATGCGGCCGTGGAGCGGCCCACGCTGTTGGTGCTCAACGACAGCGACTATCCCGGCTGGAAGGTGTACGTCGATGGACGGCGGTCGCATTGGATCACGGCGAATTACCTGTTTCGTGGCGTCCTGCTCCAGCCGGGCAGGCACTTGGTGCGGTTCGCTTATGAACCTGCTTCGTTTGCAACCGGAGCGGCGATCTCCGGAGCGGGGATCGTCTGCCTGGCCGGTTTCGCTTGGTGGCGCAGGCGGCGGCCTATATGACCCCTGTAGTCGAAACGACCGCACGGGTCGATCATCTCCCGGCCATCCGTTCGAATTCACTGAAACCATTTCCAATCGCCATGGCCAGAGCGAGAAGTCTCTGTAGCGCTTCATTTGGTGAGGAAAAGGTTATCGAGATGGCGCCTGGCGATATCGAAACGCCCTCCGGAAGATTGGCGAGTTCCTGGTTGAGTACGGTGGTGGGCGCTTCCACCAGTACCTTCGGCTGAGTCAGCGCCGCCTGCCGCAGCCCGTCCAAGACCATGGCGAGCTTTTGCCGCCGCCGGCGTTCATAGTGCGCTTCGTCGCCAGCCGCCAGGCGCTTCAAATGCACTATCAACTCCTCCCGGTCGGCCACGCCGTTGGCCCCAACCTGGCGGGTCACGCAGGGCCGCAATATTTGCTGGGCTCGTCTCGGACCAACCTGCAGGAGAGACTGGAGCGTCTCCCGATCGACCCAAGGCCAAGGGAGACTGCCCAGCTCTGCGATGACTTCGTCTAACCGCCCATACCACGTGGGCTTATCGGGCACCGTACCAAGTTAACATCATGGCGGCGATTGTGCGCATGCGCGAAAAATGTAGACTGTTTTAACTTCTGATAAGAGAACGTTATCAGAAGTGTGTTAAGATTTCGCATTGGTCACCGCAGTCCAGGTTTTATCCGATAGGAGCGGACTGGCCTCGCTCGGCCAGCAGGCTCAGGAATTCGCGGCCGCCGCCAAAGCCAGCAATACTCTGCGGGCTTACCAGGCCGACTGGCGGGACTTTTGTAGCTGGTGCGAAGCCCATCAGTTGGCGTCCATGCCCGCCTTGCCCCAAACGGTAGCCCTGTACGTAACCGACCGTGCGGCGACGCTCAAGACCTCCAGTCTTGCGCGGCGCCTGACGACCATCAATCGGGCGCATCAGGCGGCTGGCCAATCTTCGCCCGCGACGATGCAGAACGCCATCGTGAGTGAAGTCTGGAAAGGAATCAAGCGCAAGAAGGGAACCGCCCAAAAGGGGAAGAAGCCGCTGCTGACGCCCGATCTCCAGCGCATCATTGCGGAACTGCCGCAGGGTCTCCAAGGGGTGCGCGATCACGCATTGCTGCTGGCCGGCTTTGCGGGCGGCTTTCGAAGATCGGAGTTGGCCGCGCTACGCGTCGAGGATCTGGAAACGACGCCGGATGGTCTCATCGTGCGGCTCGGCAAATCGAAGACCGACCAGGAAGGGCAGGGGAGACCGGTGGCCTTGCCGTATGGTTCCGATCCGCGAACTTGTCCGGTGCGCGCGCTCCGCGCCTGGCTGGAACAGGCGGGCATTACGGCTGGGCCCCTGTTTCGCGCCATCGACCAATACGGTTTGGTCAGCGAGCAGGCGTTGCACGCGGATTCGGTTGCCTACCTGGTGAAACGCGCTGCCGGCAGGGCCGGTCTCAAGACAGCCGAGTACGCCGGTCACAGCCTGCGCGCGGGCTTGGCCACTCAGGCCGCCATGAACGGCGCCAGCGAGTTGGCCATCATGAAGCAGACTGGCCACCGGTCGCTGGCCAGCGTAAGGAAATACATCCGCGAGGGTTCCCTGTTTCGCGACAACGCGGCCACTAAACTGGGCCTTTAGCCGAAGTAGGCATCGATCGCTTGCCTTATGCGGTCGCTGGCGTGCCCATCGCCGTACGGATTGTGGATGCGCGCCATGCGGCCGTATTCCGCTTCGTCATCCAGCAGCCGCTCGGCTTCGTGTACGATCCGGTCCGAGTCGGTGCCCACCAGTTTCACCGTGCCGGCGGCCACCGCTTCGGGCCGCTCAGTCTTTTCCCGCATCACCAAAATGGGCTTTCCGAGCGAGGGCCCTTCTTCTTGGATGCCGCCCGAATCGGTGATCAGCAAGTACGCGCGCCGCATCAGATCCACGAAGGGAACGTAGTCCAGAGGTTCGACCAGAAACACATTCGCCAACCCGTCCAACTGCCGGTACACCGGGTCCATGACGTTGGGATTGCGATGCACCGGATAGATCAGTTGCACATCGTCCCGCCTGGCGAGACGGGCTAAGGCTTCGCAAATGTGCGCGAAGCCCTCGCCGAAGCTTTCCCGGCGGTGGGCCGTAACCACGATCAGTTTCTTGGCCGCATCCAATTGGGGCCACGTACCACCGGGCAGCCGCCCGGCCGCCAATGCGTCACGAACGTAGAGCACTGCGTCGATCCCCGAATTGCCGGTGACGGAGATGCGGCGCGGATCGATGCCTTCGGCCAGCAGGTTACCCTTCGCCGTTTCGGTGGGCGCGAAGTGCAGGGCGGCGAGGCGGGTGGCGACCACGCGATTCATCTCTTCGGGGAATGGCTGCGCGAGGTCGCCGGTGCGTAATCCGGCTTCCACATGTCCCACCAGCACGTGTTGATAGAAAGCCGCCAGGGCTCCGGCGAGCGTGGTGGTGGTGTCGCCCTGCACCAGCAACATATCCGGTTGCTCGGCTTGGATCACCGGTTCGAGGGCAACCAAGATGCGTGCCGTGATCTGCGCCAGCGTCTGCCCGGGTTGCATCAAGTCCAGGTCGCAATCCGGCGTGACGTTGAAGGCGGCCAATACCTGATCCAGCATCGAGCGATGCTGCGCAGTTACACAAACGCGCACCTGAAATCGCGTGCTCTGCCGCAGGTTCAATAGTACCGGGCAGAGCTTGATGGCTTCGGGCCGGGTGCCGAAGACAAAGAGAATCTTACGCACGACTCACCACTGCCTGCATGATTTGTTCGAAGTGCGCGGCCACCGAAGGCCACCCATAGTTTTCTTCGACAAGCTGGCGCGCGGCGCGGCCCAGTTGCGCGCGGCGTTGCGGATCGCGCAAGAGCCGCACAACCTGTTGGGCGAAGTCGCCGGGATCGTCTGCCAGGATGATGTTCTCGCCATGGCGCACGGGCAGGCCTTCGGCGCCCATGGTGGTCGAGACCACCGCTTTGCCCAAGGCCATGGCTTCGAAAATCTTGATACGGGTTCCGCTGCCGCTGCGCAGCGGAACCACACACACGGCGGCTTTGCCGAGATAAGGGCGGATGTCATCCACCGCGCCGGTCACCACCACATGGTCCGATGCCAGGGCCTGCACGCGCCGCGGCGGACGGCGGCCCACAGCCCGGAAGACGGCGTCCGGAATCTCGTGCCGGATGAGCGGAAAGATCTTGTCGACAAAGTAGACTACGCCGTCCTCGTTCGGCATCCAGTCCATGGTACCGGTAAAGGCCAACGTGTCCTGCTGTTCGGGTTCCAGGGACGGTTGGAAGTACTCGGTATCCACGCCGGTGGGGATCACGGAGATGCGGCTAGGTTCGACGTACTGGAGAAAAAACGCGCGATCGTTTTCCGAAACCGCTAATACATGGTCCGCCAATTCCACGTAACGGCGCTCGGCGCCGGCCAACGCGCGCGATTCCAGCCAGCAGGCGGTTTTCAGGAACGGATTGGTGGTCACCTTATAGTGGCGCTCCCAAACCTGAGCTTCCACATTGTGGGTGAACAGGATGGTCGGCGGCGGCGTTTTCCAATGCATGAGCGAGCCTGGCACCAGGAAGTCGCAAACGATCGCATCGAAGGTGCAGGATGCCAGCAGCTCGGCGTAGCGGCGGCGCACTTCGGGGTTGAGGAATTTATCGATGGTAACGGGCCGGCCGGCGGCCATCATCCGGGCGGAGCGGATATACTCGCCGAGGCTGCGGCGCGGCGGGAGCGGCAGGGGCACGGGCACTAGCTCCGCGAATATGCCGTTGCCGCGGAGATGCTGGTCGTCCGGGTGCTCCGGGTAGAAGGTGAAAAGGGTGATCTCGTGCCGGCGGGCGAGTTGTTTGAGGATATTGTAGCTGCGGATCTTGCCGCCCATATCGGGGGGAAGCAAACCTCCGGCTTTGACCCATAGGAGCTTCATAACGAGAGTTCCGTAACCCCGGCAGCACGATAGACAAACCGGGTGCCGAAGATGAACTCATGCGACCCCTGGGGTTCTTTGTAATGATAGGCTCCGGGCGCGGTTTGCGTAAAGGTGCCGGGTTCACCTGGGGTTAACAGCACGGCGAATTCGGCGGGCAGCTCGGCTTCGGTGCTGAATCGCAGGACCAAGGCGGGTTCTTTTCTGCCGTAGACTGGGGACCAGTCCCAGCGCTCGACTGATCGGGACCAGTTGTGCCCGGCGGGCGGCAGGATGGCGATGTCGCGGTCGTCTAGGAAGTGCCAGTGAATATCGATGCGGTGACCGCTCCCTGACGGTCGCGGCTCGGTAATGAGGTCGCGCACCAGCCAAAACTTGTTCTTGAGACCGAATACCCAGCGATGGTGCATGACCGGCTCATACCCGTTGTGATGTCCAGCGAAGAAATCAAAGGTTTCGCCGGAGTGCCAGCGGTCGACGGTGATTTCGGGCATGCCGGTCCAGGCAAAGGGGCCATTGGGCTGGGCCTGGTCGCGGCCGTCCACCTGGAGCGTGTTGTGGGCGGCGGTGCCGCGGAAGCGATCGCGCTCAGGGCAGACGTAGCAGAAGGTGCCTGGATCGATCAGCACCGGGCGGCCAGCGGTGATGAGCTGGATGCTTAATGCGTCGGCATGGCCGTGACCGCCGGTTAGGACGCCCTGCGGCCCGGCGTCGATGAAGAGCTGGGAGTGCTGCGACGTCATGGCGTAGATCCCCGCAGACGGGAGCGCGAACGAGCCGACGTGGACGGCGGCCGCAGGACTGGAGTCCCGCCCCACTATGACGCGGCCTCCGTCGTCATCGCCGAAGTTTGGCGGGCGGCCGGCCTGGGAGAGAGATGCTAGCGCGTCGTTCATTTTTCCGATAGTGCGGTCAAATGATGGTGGGATGGCGAGGGCATTCTTCGCAGCCAGACTGCGTGCGAACTGGAAGAAATCGAGGGCGTAGATGTGATAGTAGACGGACTGCTCGAAGTGAAAGCCGTCGGGGCGAACCTGGGTTTCGGCCTGCTGCAGTACGATGTTCCACCCGCGGGCTTGCCAGCGCGGTGCCTCGGCGATCTCCGGGCAGAGCAGGCCGATAGCGAAGAGCGCCACACCTTCGCCGAGCAAGTGTGTATTCGGGGAAAAGTATGTCGACAGAAAACGCTCGATGTACCACCCGTGCAGGTGAAGCGCAGGGATTAAGCCAGGGTGAAAATCTCCGATTATGTGGCGTACCCAGAGCCAGGACAACGCGCGGAAGGCGACTTCGAGCGCACTGGCCCAATTGATGCCAATAGGGTAGGGGTTTTCGCTTTGCCAGTGCGTCCATTGGGCCAGGATCTCGTCGCGGAAACCGGCTTGCGCCAGTGTGACAAGGTGCTGGTGGCGGTTCAGCTCCCAGATGATTTTGTGGTCGCCGATTTGATCGAAGTCGAGGAAGGGGAATTGGTACCACGGTTTGCGCGGGGAGCGCTTGCCATGGACGGGGTCGAAGTGCCAGTCGATGGGGGTTCCGAAATCGAGGTCCTTATAGCCTAGCAGGTCGAAACGGTGTTGGCAGATTTTTTCGGCTTGCTCAAGTGAATAGGGCAACGGGTCCAGGAAGGCGGGCGTGGCCGTGAACGGGACTAGCCGGCAAGCCGGGGGACGGCCCCAGCGTTTGGAGAAGGTTTGTTGAGCCCGAGTGCCGATTTCGGCCGGGCTCATTTGCAGCAGGCGGGTGAGCTTCATGGGAGGGGACAGGCAAGCATGCCTGTCCTACTGGTGATGAAGATGTTACCCCAGAGCTGCAGGTTCAGCAGGCGCCAGATACGGTCGGTCGCATCTTCCTGGCCGCTCTTGTGGCGAGAGAGGAGATCGTTTAAATAGGTGAAATCGATATAGGGGGCCAGCAGTCCTTCGCGGTCGTGAAGCTTGGCGACGAGGGCGTCGGCGCTCGGTTCCATCAACCATTGACGGAGCGGCGTGGGGAAGCCCATTTTCTTCCGATAGACGATTTCGCGCGGGAGGATGTCTTCCACGGCGCGCTTCAGAATGTACTTGCCCACGCCGCCGCGAAGCTTCATGCGGTCGGGAACGGTGGCGGCGAATTCGACGAACGGGTGGTCCAGAAAAGGGACGCGGCTTTCAATGGAGCAGGCCATGCTCATCTGGTCCTGCTTCATGAGCAGTTCGACGAGGTAGGTTTTTTGGTCCGCGTAGAGCATGCGGGAGAGCAGGCTGGCATTTGGCTGGGAGTTCCAGTAGCGCAGGAAGGAATCGTAAGTAGCCCCCAAGGGCACCGCAAGTAGACGCTGCTGCTCGGCGCGTGAAAAGGCGGAGTAGAAGTTATCCAGATAGAGGGCTTCCAGATCTTCGCCGCGGCCCAGAACGGAATGCTGCAGCTTGCGGCGGATGTTGCCGGAAAGCAGGCGGGAACCGGCGATCCCGGAGCGCACGGAGTCGCGCACGGGGCGGGGTACCGCACGGTAGAGCTTTAGCAACCGCTGATTGAGGATATACGTGCGATAGCGGGCATAACCGCCGAATAACTCGTCGCTGCCTTCGCCGGTGAGAACGACCTTCACCTGCTCCGCGGCCAGGCGCGACACGAAATAGAGAGAGACGCTGGAGGGCCAACTGATGGGCTCATCTTCATGCCAGATCAGTTGCGGCAGCGCGTTGAAGAAATCGTCCTTGCCGATGACCACTTCGTGGTGCTCGGTGCCGATTGTTTCCGCAACCTGGCGGGCGTAGGCGAGTTCGCTGAAGGCCTGCTCGCGGTAGCCGACGGCGAAAGTCTTGACCGGCCCATTGGACATGGGCTTCATGAGCGCGGCGATGGCGCTCGAATCGACGCCGCCCGAGAGGAACATGCCGAGGGGCACGTCGCTCATGAGGCGCGTGCGGACGGCCTCTTCCAGGCGCGTGCGGCATTCGGCGATCCAGGATTGGTCGTCGCGCCTCGCGTTGTTCTCTGGATGGGGCGTGAGGCAGGGAATGTCCCAATACTGGCGGATTTCGAGGTGTTCAGGCGTGAGACGCAGCCAGTGGCCCGGCATGAGCTTGCGGATGCCGGAGAACAGCGTCTGCTCGCAGGAGCAGTAGCCGAAATTGAGGTACTCCGACAGCAGCGACTCTTTGAAGCGCGGGGAGATTTCCGGATGTTCGAGCAGCGCCTTGATTTCGGAAGCGAAGGCGAACAGGCGGCCGTCCCAATAGTAGTAGAAGGGCTTCTTGCCGAGCCGGTCGCGAGCACAGAACAGCGTGCGAGTGTCTTTATTCCAGATGGCGAAGGAGAACATGCCGCGGAAGCGCGTCACCGAGTCCGGCCCGTATTGCTCGTAGGCATGCAGGATGGTCTCGGTATCGCAGCGCGTGCGGTATTGGTGGCCGGCTTGTTCGAGGGCGGGACGGAGATCGGCGTGATTGAAGATCTCGCCGTTGTAGACGATCCAGAGCGCGCCGTCTTCGTTGGACATGGGCTGGTGGCCGCCGGCGACATCGATGATGCTGAGGCGGCGGTGGCCCAGCGAGGCGAAGGGATCGCGGTAGTAGCCGGAGCCGTCGGGGCCGCGGTGGCGGATGATGTCCGTCATGCGGGCGAGCACCGAGTCCGGCGAGGCGCCGGGGGCGCGGGT
>Ga0187887_10003840_pt1 | contig 11485 bp, 8 predicted proteins | sample June2016WEW_7_10_FD_132977 | JGI IMG/M metagenome (GOLD analysis project Ga0187887, IMG submission 132977) | Peatland microbial communities from SPRUCE experiment site at the Marcell Experimental Forest, Minnesota, USA - June2016WEW_7_10 | ecosystem: Environmental > Terrestrial > Soil > Wetlands... | reverse complement strand
CGACCAGATGGGCGCAGTTGATGGTCCGCATGGCTGTGTCAGATCCGCGTAAGCCGCTTTTGGTCTATTTGGTCGCGCTCTACCATGCGCCGTCGTGGAGCGCTGCGGCTTCGTCTTCGAGCAGCGGTCCGACGACCTCGACGGTCCGTTGACCGGCAGCAAAGACCGTGCGGCACGGCAAATCAAGCGTCGGATTTTCCGCGTGATTGCCGGTCAGCGTCCTTAAACTGCGTTCCGCCAGGCCGTACACCACGCGGCCGATGCCGGCCCAGTAAATTGCTCCGGCGCACATGGCGCAAGGCTCGGCAGACGTATAAAGCGTGCAGCCGGCAAGCACGTCCGGGGCAAACTCCTTGGAGGCCTGCGTAGCGAGCAGGCGTTCCGCGTGTCCGGTCATATCGCGATCGGGCAAAAATCCGTTTTCGGTCTCAATCAGCACGTCGCCCGTGGCACTGACTAGGATCGCGCCGAACGGGTGATTGCCGTGGCTGCGCGCGCGCTGGGCCACCGCGAAGCTTTGCCGCAGAAAGTTCTCGTCATCAAGCGATGGCAAAGCCCAGTTCCCCTAACCTTTCAGATCGCGGTGCCGAACTTCTCCGCAATCGCCCGGAAGATGCGGTCTGGTTTGAACGGTGTCTGGCAGAAGCGGATGCCGGTCGCATCAAAAAGTGCATTTCCCATTGCGGCGTTGATCGGATTATACGGGCTTTCGCTCATTGATTTGGCGCCGAACGGCCCGATCGTGTCCGAAGTCTTGGCAAAGAACACTTCGGTTCGCGGCACATCGCCGAACTGGGGCAGGTGATAATTGCGGAACGTCGGATTGACCACGCGTCCGGTCTCGTCGATGACCATTTCCTCATAGAGCGCTGCGCCGAGCGATTGTGCGACGCCGCCTTCGACTTGACCGCGGCACTGCATCGGATTGATGACGGTGCCGGCATCTGCGGCGTGCACACTGCGTAAAATCTTGATTGCGCCGGTGCGCTTATTGACGGCAATGCGGAACGCCTGGACGTTGAAAGTGACCGAACGCGGACTGCCGTCCGACCGTCCGGTGGCGGCGAGCTTGCGCCCCTTTGCGCGCGCCGCCGACGCGAGCGCTGTAAGCTCGGCGCGCTGTCCGGCGCAGCTCACGGCGCCGGCACTCAGCGACCACGCGTCCTTGGCGCCGCCAAGGTGCTCGGCGGCAAAGCGCAAGATGTCCTCGCGCAATGCCTCGCAGGCAAGCTGCGTGGCGCGGCCGGCTACCACCGTTCCGGCGCTGCCGTATGCGCCGGTATCGTGACCGCCGTTGTCGGTGTCGGAGGTGAGCACGCGGATCGCATCGGTCGTGGTAGCGAGCACGGTGGCCGCGATCTGATGATGGACCGTGTTGGTGCCGTTGCCGAATTCGGCGGTGCCGACCACGAGCCGATAGCTGCCGTCGTCGCGCAAACTTACGCTGGCATCGGCGAAGTGACCGAATGGCGGCACGGTATCGATCATGCCAAGCGCTACGCCCTGTCCGGTCAGCCAATCGACGGACGAGGGTGCGGGCAAGCCACCGCCGTTGTCCATCGCCTGCTTGACCAAAGCGAGGCATTGATCGAGGCCATAGCTGCCATATTGAACGTCGTGGCCCTCATCGGAACCGGTCGAGATCATGGGATCACCAGGCCGCACGACGTTGCGCTCGCGAAATTCGATCGGGTCCATGCCGAGCTTGCGGGCGAGTTCGTCCATTGCCGACTCGACGGCGAAATTGGTTTGCGGCAAACCGTAGCCGCGAAACGCGCCGCCCGGCACCGTGTTGGTGTAAACCGCGAAGCCGTCGATCTTCTTATTGTCGCAGCGATAGACGCCAAAGCATTCGCCGCAAGCGTGGTTGAGAACGGCAAAGCCGTGATTGCCGTAAGCACCCGTATTGGAGACAACGTGCATCTCCATCGCCGTGAGACGGCCGTCGCGCCGAGCCCCGGCCTTGATGCGCACGCGCATCGGATGCCGTGTGGTCGCGCCGATGAATTGCTCCTCGCGGGTGAATTCGAGCTTGATCGGCTGTCCGGTCTTGAGCACGGCGAGCGCCACGACGTCCTCGACCAACATCTCCTGCTTGGCGCCGAAACCGCCGCCCATTCTTTCGCAAAAAACGCCCACCTTTGCCGGATCGAGATCGAACAGGCCCGCCAGCGCCCGCCGCGTCAGATAGGGGGTCTGCGTGCTCGACCGGATATTGAGTCGGCTTGCCTCGTCGAGCCAGCCGATGGCGCAATGAGTCTCAAGATGCGCGTGCTGGACACGCTGGGTAAGGTAGGTGCCTTCGTACACCACATCGGCCTCGGCGAAGCCCGCCTCGACTTGTCCGACATGGCCGTGGACCTCGCCGGCAATGTTGGCTTGAGGATTGCGGATGCGGGACTCCGGACCCTTGTCGTGGATGATCGGCGCGCCAGGCCGCATCGCTTGTTCCGGATCGAATACGGTCGGAAGAAGTTCGTAATCGACGAGGAGCTTACGACAGCCCGCCTCGGCCGCCGCCTCGCTCTCGGCAATCACCGCCGCGACGCGCTGGCCGACGAAACGCACAACCCGGTCCAGGACTGCCGTGTCGTCCGGATCGGCGGCTTCAAACTCATGTCGCGCCGTCGAATAAAGTTTTGCCGGCGCATCTTCGTAGGTCAGAACCGCGCGCACGCCGGGAACCGCCAGCGCCTCGCGTTTGCCGATCGCCTTAATGCGCGCGTGTGCATGCGGCGAGCGCAACAGCTTGAGATGCAGCAGTCCGGCCGGCGCGAAATCCATCGTGTAGCGGGCGGCGCCGCTGATCACGGCGCGCGCCGCGGGTGCCGGCACGCTGCGGCCACAGGCTTGACCCGCTTCGGCGTGCTCGATCGCGCGCACGCCGCGAATCGCATTTTCGATTGCGCCATAGCCGGTGCAGCGGCAGATGTTGCCCTTGAGCGCCCAAGGTAGATCCTGGCCCTGCGACTGGTTCAGGCTCGCTGCCGTGATGATCATGCCCGGCGTGCAAAAGCCGCATTGGAAGCCCTGCGCTTGCAGAAAAGCTTCCTGCATCGGATGCAGTTGCCCGTTGCGCGCCAGGCCTTCGATCGTTGTCACCGCGCGGTCCTCGGCGCGATAAGCGGGAAACAGGCAAGAGTGCACCGGTTCGCCGTCGACCAGCACGGTGCAGGCGCCGCAGTCGCCGGCATCGCATCCCTTTTTTACGCCGAAGTAGCCGAGCGCACGCAGAAACGTGCGCAAGCATTGTCCGGGCTGCGGCGGAACATCGTGGCTGTTGCCGTTGACCAGAAAGCTCATGCGAGCCCCGCGCCGCCGCCAGCGAACTCGCCGCGAATCTCTTCGGCGAATTGCACAGTGACATGCCGACGCCACGCCGGCGTGCCGTGGATGTCGTCGTAATAGTTCTCCGGCGGAATTTTGGCTTCAAGCGTCTCGCGCAATACGGCGCCTGTCGGCAATTTCGGAAACGACAAACAGATCGGACGCGGCGTTGCGGCGGTCACGGTCATGCTGAACGCTCCGTCGTCAGCCGACAGCGTTCCGATCAGAAGCGCGCCGGAGCGGCCGAGCGGGCTCAGCGCGATTTGGCGGAACGCCGTGCGCCGGCGCAGCGACGGCAGCGGCAGTTCGATCGCGCGGAGCAACTCCCCCCGCCTGAGCGCGTTGCAGAGCGGCGCCAGCACGAAATCTCGAACTGCGACGTGCCGCTCATCGCCCTCCGGCGTCCAGATCACGCACACGCCGTCGAGCGCGGCGGTCAGCGATATCATAGGCCCCGCAGGCAGCGACATGCAGAGATTGCCGCCGACGGTCGCCATGTTCCAGATTTTGAACGAGGCGAGAAACGACCGGCAACATCGATTGACGAGCGGTGCGGCCGACCAGCTGGGTGGAAACGTCGCTCCGTCGAGTTCCGCGATTTTGCAAGTCGCGGCGATCCGCAGCCCTTGTTCGGTGATTTCCAGAGCGGGCCAGCCGAACTCGGCAATGTCGATCAGCCTGCTGACCGACAGTTGCGGCTCGGAAAACAACCATGTGCCGCCGGCCAGCCAAGCGTCGCCCGCCTTCCAGGCCGGCAATTCCCCGCGTTGGCGAGGCCGCGAGATTTCAGTGATCGTGTTGAGGTCCATCCTGCGGTTTGCGGTGCACAATTCATGCCGCGCCGAGGGCCTGGAACCTGCGGTCATGGCAGCCAGTCATCGGCCTTATTCTACCGCCACACGCAGCGATTAGCGCGACGCAAGCCGCGCCCAGCCGGCGCGCAGCCCGGTCAAATCGTCTCGGCGAGTACGCGCGCGACCTCGGTCAAGGCCGCGTCCTTCTCCGACGTCGTCAGGAGCGAGGCGTTGATGCCGTTGCGCACGATGGCGGCAATCTCGTCGCGGTCGAGCCGCAGCGCCTCCGCCACGGCGCGGTAATTGTCGTTGACATAGCCGCCGAAATACGCCGGATCGTCGGAATTGACGGAGACTATGAGGCCCTTGTCCAACATCCGGCGCAGCGGGTGACGGGCAAGATCATCGACGACCCGCAGCCGCAGATTGGAGAGTGGGCACACGGTCATCGCCATACGCTCGCGCGCCAGCCGTCCGACCAACGCCTCGTCCTCGAGCGATCGGTTGCCGTGGTCGATCCGCGCGACGCCGAGCACGTCGAGCGCTTCCCAGACGTAACTCGGCGGTCCCTCCTCGCCGGCATGGGCCGTGACAAAGAACCCGGCGTCGCGGGCGCGCGCAAACACGTGCCGGAACTTGCTCGGCGGGTGCCCGGCCTCTGACGAATCCAGGCCTATGCCGACAATCTTGTCGTGGAACGGCAACGCGTGATCCAGCGTCGCCTCCGCGTCGGCTTCGTCCAGATGGCGCAGGAAGCACATGATCAAGCTTGCATCGACGCCAAGCTCGCGCCGCGCGTCGGTAATGGCGCGATGGAGTCCGCCGACAACCGTGGCAAAGCCAACGCCGCGGGCGGTATGGCCCTGCGGGTCAAAGAACATCTCGACGTGCCGCACATTGTCCGTCCGTGCACGCTGCAGATAGGCGAAGGCGAGATCGTAGAAATCCCGCTCGGTGATCAGCACCGACATGCCCTGATAATAGATATCGAGGAAATCCTGCAGGTTGCGAAACCGGTAGGCTTGGCGCAATGCATCGATCGACTCATAAGGCAGTCGAATGCCATTGCGCCGCGCCAGGGCGAACATCAGCTCCGGCTCCAAACTGCCTTCGATGTGAATGTGCAGTTCGCACTTCGGCAGCCGCTTGATCAGGGAGAATATGTCGTGCATCGCGTCGCGTTTCCGGCGTTGCGGCGCCTGGCGGAGAGAACGTGGCCGCGAGGCTTATCGAACCAACACATAGCCAACCCAGAAGTTTCGCTAGAGCGCCGGCCGTCCGGCGATATAGGTCTGCCGCACCGCGCGATCGTCGCCCATGGTCATCAGGACGAAGAGCTCTTCTTCGAGGTCATGCGCCACTTCCATGCGATGCGCCATCGCCGGCGTCGCGCGCGCGTCGAGCACGACCAGATCGGCGAAGGCGCCCGGCATTATACTGCCGATTTCGCCGTCGAGCCCGAGCGCCTCGGCATTTGCGCGGGTCATCAGATCGAAGGCCGCCAGCGCCGGCAGATTCTGACCTTGCAACTGCATCACCTTATAGGCTTCGGCGGCGGTCCGGAGCATCGAATACGACGTGCCGCCGCCGACATCGGTCGCCAGCGCGATGCGCACGCCGGCCGCGGCCAGCCGGCCGTAATCGAACAATCCGCTGCCGATGAAGAGGTTCGAGGTTGGGCAGAACACGGCGACCGAGCCGCTATCACGCAAGAGCGCGAGTTCGGTGTGGTCGAGATGGATGCAATGCCCCATCAGCGAACGCGGGCTCAGCAGCCCGAAGCGCGCATAGACCGCGGTATAGCTTGCGTCATCGGGAAACAGCTGCTTCACCGTGGCGATCTCGTTGTGGTTCTCCGCGAGATGGGTCTGCATCAACACGGTGGGAAATTCCGCAAGTAACGCGCCCGCTGCCGCGAGCTGATCGTCGGTCGAGGTGATGGCAAAACGCGGCGTCACGGCGTAGCGTTGCCGACCGTTGCCATGCCAGCGGCGGATCAGATCGCGGCTCGCGGCAATGGCGTCACGCGCGGGCTCGAGCAGGCCCGGCGGGCCGTTGCGATTCATGATCGCGGTGCCGGCGATCATGCCGGCGTTGCGCCGGCTCGCGGCCGCAAACAGCGCCTCGGCGGAGGCCGGATGCGCCGAACAATAGGCCAGCGCCGTCGTCGTGCCGTTGCGCGCCAATTCGTCAAGAAAAAATTCGGCGTTGCGCGCGGCATGCGCCGGATCGCCGAATTTCTGCTCCTCGACGAAGGTGTATTTCTCCAGCCATTCGAGCAGCTGCGCGCCGTAGGAGGCGATCACCTGGGTCTGCGGATAATGGATATGCGGGTCGATGAAGCCCGGCAGGATCAGCGCATCGGCATGATGGTCGATCGGCGTCGTCGTCGGCAACTGTCCAATCAACGTCTCCGCGGGACCGACCGCATCGATCCGGCCGTCCTTCACCAGGACGATGCCGTCTTCGATGTAGCGGTAGCTTTGCGCATCGCCTGAGCCGTTTGGCGCGCGCAAAAACGTCAAAAGCCGTCCGCGAATGGCCCGCGTGGTCACGTCTGCCATAGCTTCCTTGCCGATTGTCTTTCGTCGCGGGTTACTTCGCGGGCTTCCCGGCCGCGATCCAAGAGGCCAGCACCAGCCGCTCCTGCGGCGTCATCTCGGTGATGTTGCCCGGCGGCATCGCCTGTGAGCGCACCGCAAAAATCTCGATCAGCCGGGCATGCACGCGGATCTGTTCGTCGGTATCGAGCAGAATTCCCTTGGGCGCCGTCGGAATTCCTTCCCACACCGGTTCGGCGGCGTGGCACATGCTGCAACGGGAACTGACGATATCCGAAACCAGCTTGAATTTCGGCGTCGGCGGCAGCGCGCCGGTGGTCACGGCTGCGGGTCCGGCGGCGGACAACCACGCGATCGCTGCCATGCCGGCCGCAGCCACCGCCCAGGTCCACCACGGACTGCCTTTGTGCTCATGACGCGAATTGAAGAAGTGGCGGATGACGGGGCCGACCAGGAGCACGATCGCGACGATCAGCCAATTGTAGCGCGTTGCGAACATCAGCGGATAATGATTGCTGAGCATCAGAAAGACGACGGGCAGCGTCAGATAATTGTTGTGCACCGAGCGCTGCTTGCCGAGCGCGCCCCATACCGCGTCAGGCACCTTGCCGGCCAACATCGCCGCAACCGTCTTCTTCTGATACGGAATGATGATGACAAAGACATTCGCCACCATGATCGTGCCAATGAGCGCGCCGATCTGCGTGAACGCGCCGAGCCCTGAGAACACGTGGGTGAAGCCGTAAGTCAGCGCGACAAGATAGACATAACCGACCAGCGCCAGCGCCACCTCGTGGCGGCCGAGCGGCGACCGGCACAGGCCTTCATAAACGAGCCACGAGACGAGGAGGCTGCCGAAGGCGATGGCCGCGGCTTGCGCTGCGGTGAGATCGAGCACCGATTTGTCGATCAGGAAAATATCGGCGCCGAGATAGTAGACGACGACCAGGAGCGAAAAACCCGACAGCCAGGTGGTGTAGGCTTCCCATTTGAACCAGGTCAGGCTGTCCGGCATTTGCGCCGGCGCCACCAGGTATTTCATCATGTGGTAGAAACCGCCGCCGTGAACCTGCCATTCGTCGCCTTTGACGCCGGCGGGCAGTCCCGGGCGCGGCTTCAGACTGAGATCGAGGTGGATGAAGTAAAACGAGCTGCCGATCCACGCGATGCCGGCGATGACATGCAGCCAGCGCAGGATGGCGCTGAGCCATTCGGTGAGCACAAGCTCCACGGTGTGGCGCTCCTTGTTTTGCTGCCGGCTGTTTCAGCATGCCAGACGCGCCCCGATGTTTTCAAGCACTTCCTCGGCGCGATGCTCGCTCGACAAGGCCGACGCAGCGGAATTTCCGGCTATGCGCGTTTGCGTTGGAGATGAGAACAGGGGATCATTTGTTGCCCGCGGCGGCCGGGACGGAAGGCCGTACACCGCCCCACGGATCGACCTTTTGATTGGAGTCCGGAAAGCGCTTCATGGTGGATTTATACGCCTCGTCATTGGCTTTCTCGTCGCGCTTCTGTCTCGCGAGGTCGGCCTTTTCGTCCTCAGTCAGCGGTATTGGCGCGTCCCCGATCGAGCTGAGCTGGGCATAAGACGCCTGAGTCAGCAACGCTGAAACGACCACTGCCAAGGTCAATATCCTCATGGGCGACCTCCTTATGGGCCAAACACTTATCGGCAGCGCGGCCTCGCTCGGCACGCATTGTCATTTTTAATTTGTCTTCATTGGGACGTAAACCGGCTTCCGCGCTGACCCACGTCGGTGCCGGGGGCGTGCAGCCGTTCGTGGAAGGATGCCCGAAAACAAACATGCCCGGCGCGAAGCCGGGCATGTGAGCAGTTCGATGAAGCCGTCAAGCGGCAGTTACTTGAAGTGATAGGTCGTCCCGACATAGGCCGTCGACATGATCGACGATCCGGGAGCGCCAGCCGCCGTCCCGCCGAAACCGCACGTCGTACAGCCGGCGAACAACGCCGCGTTGTGATTGGTGCCGAACCGGTTTTCCCAGTAGCGATAGCCGACATAGGTATCCCAGATGCCCGGCTTGCCCCAGAAGATCTTCGACGTGTCGACCGACAGGCGGACGTCCTCGAAGATTTCGGTTTTGGTTTCGTTGTTCTGGAAGGCGCCCAAGGCACCACCGCAACCGAGCGCGATACATTGCGCGGTCGAAATGCCGGTGCCCTTCGGGCCGATCACGCTCAGCAAGTTGACGATATGGGCTGAATCCGCCCACGCGCCTAACAGGCCGCCGAGTGGCACAACGTTGAATTCGATGAGCCTCCAGGTCCATTCGAAATCGCGAGCGCCACTAAAGCTGCCGCCGCCAATACAGGCGCCGGACGCACCGCCGGAAGCCACGCCGAAGCCACCCGGCGAGCACGCGTTGAACTCGTTATAGGTGTGCTCCTTGTGGGCCGCGATGCCGACCTGCATCGAGCCACCGAGGATCTTCGGCAATGCAAAATCGACGTTGCCGCCGATATCATATTGCGTCGTTTCCTCCGCGAGGAAGTTGTTTTCGGTGCCGGCGGTCAACCGCACCAGCAAACCCACGTCATTGGTGATCGGCGTGGTGAATATCTTGCTGTGGGTCAGGGCGTCGCCGCTGAATGTCTCCTGAGCAAATCCATAGAACTCGCGGGCGCCTTGGGCGCCGGGCTGTCCCTGAATCGGGTCGGCCTTGTCGCTCTGGTTTACTTCGAGATGGAGAAGCGTTGCGCCGTATTCCCAGAGATCGAAATGATCGAGGGAGCCTTGAGACATCCAGAATTTATTGCCGGTGTCGCCAACGCCACCGGGCACTCGATCAGCCCCGCCAGAAACGCCTGGATCGGTCCAGTCAAAGAAGTAGGTGAAGCTCACGGCAGTGTCGTTCACGAAGAAGAACGGTGCCGGCGGCGGCGCTTTGGCCGGCGCCTTGACCGGCATATCCGCTGCTTGAGCGTACCCGCCCGCCGCGGCCGCAAGCACTGCGGCTAACGCTACCGCCTTCGCGGTCGATTTCAGACTCTGAGCTTTCACGACGGCCCCCTGCCAATTCATGGTGATCCTTTGCATTGCGACGCCCTCCGGCAGAAACGACCCAATCGCCGGGCCGTTAACCTTCATGCAGATTACGCCGTGTTGCCTGCGCTAAAAGTACTTTTTTTGGGCAAGGTTCCGCCCGATTGTTGATGATTGCCGCAGTGGAGGGACCGATCCAGGGTTTTCAGGTCGATCTAAAACGAGCCCGCCCGCGGCTTTTTAAGTCCGTGGAAGATAACGGAAAATCGGAATCTTTCGGGACGATCCGCAAGGCTTCGAGCGACAGCTAAAACGGCGGTGAAAATCGCCATTTCCTTGCGCCTAAGTATTCGCCACAACCCTGACTAGGTGTTTGAATTGCAGCGAATGTGACATAATGGAGACACTTTTGAGCGCCCGCCGGTAACGATAGGAAAGCGCATCGCCGGGTGGGGGGCGGAACTTGGCGCCCTCAGATCGATTCGCCGCTCGAGCTGTCGGGTGCTGTCGCGGCGCCAACGAGAACCATCGAGACTGAGGCCAAGCCCAAAGCGTGCCGAGAGCGATCGATCGAGGTTCTACGGCAGCCGATTGCGCGCACTCGGGATCAAAACAGAACCAGGAGGCCGTGGCGCGTTTTTAGGCACGGTTTGCCGCTATTTGCCTCCTTTTGCTGGCGGCGATTTTGGCTGATGATGCCGTCCTGCGGCGGCGGGCTTGAACCAACGGAAATCACCTCCGTAGAGCCGCAGAGACGCGGCAATTTCTATGCATGACGTTTCGTCAGGAACCAGTCCCAAGCGCGCCGAGCCGCTGTTGCAGGCCATCGGTATCACCAAGCGATACGGTTCGTTTCTCGCCAATGACGGCATCGACCTCGACCTGTATCCGGCGGAGATCCACGCGCTGCTCGGCGAGAACGGCGCCGGCAAGTCGACCTTGGTCAAGGCGATGTATGGCCTCATCCAGCCGAGCGAGGGTGAATTGCGCTGGATGGGGCGAAAGATTGTTCTAGCCGGTCCGTCAGAAGCGCGCGCGCTCGGCATCGGCATGGTGTTTCAGCACTTTTCTCTGTTTGAGAATCTGACGGTCGCGGAGAACGTCGCGCTCGGGCTTGCTCCGACGGAATCTTTCAAGTCGATCTCGGAGCGATTGGAAGAAACCGCGCGGGTCTACGGTTTGCCGCTCGAGCCGAAGCGCGAAGTCTGGCGGTTGTCGGTCGGCGAGCGCCAGCGCATCGAGATCGTGCGCATGCTCATGCAGAATCCGAAGCTTCTCATTCTTGACGAGCCGACGGCGGTGCTTACCCCGCAAGAGGCCGATCAGCTTTTCGTCGTGCTGACCCGGCTCAAGGGCGAGGGCCGCGCCATTCTCTACATCAGCCACAAGCTCGACGAGGTCAAAAGGCTCTGCGACACCGCGACCATTCTGCGCGGCGGCAAAAAAATTTCGACCTGCGATCCGCGTCTGGAAACCGCGGCCTCGCTCGCCCGGATGATGGTCGGCGGCGAGATCGGCGAAGTGAAATTGGCGTCGGGCGGCGGCGTGACGGTGCCGCGGCTCGTCATCCATCAGCTTTCCCTTGCGCCCGACGATCCTCATGGCACGCACCTTGACGACGTCTCGCTTGAGGTGCGCGGCGGCGAAGTCGTCGGCATCGCCGGGGTATCGGGCAACGGTCAGGACGAACTGTTTGCCGCGTTGTCGGGAGAGCGACTGTCGCCCAGCGACGGCGCGATCGTGATCGACGGCCTCGCCGCCGGGCTCCTTGGCGTCAACCAGCGCCGGCGCATGGGTG
>Ga0187887_10003838_pt1 | contig 11489 bp, 7 predicted proteins | sample June2016WEW_7_10_FD_132977 | JGI IMG/M metagenome (GOLD analysis project Ga0187887, IMG submission 132977) | Peatland microbial communities from SPRUCE experiment site at the Marcell Experimental Forest, Minnesota, USA - June2016WEW_7_10 | ecosystem: Environmental > Terrestrial > Soil > Wetlands... | reverse complement strand
TGTCGATTGCGGAGGGAGCCGGGGGCTTCAGCCCCCAGAAAGAATGCGCGATTGCCCGGCCTTTAGGCCCGGACCCTTTGCTCTCCCCGCCGAAGACAGTCCGCCAGACTGCAGATGGTTTGCAGAAAATAAACCTCCCTTGCCGCACACTGGCAGATAGGAGACTAGTGTGCGAGATTCGTCAGGAATGCCCCAGTTCAATATGTCGGACATCCCCCGGTCCGTACCCCCGTACCCCCCTACCCCCCTATACCCCCTGGGGGTATATATTTCCTTCAAAAGATTGCTGATTATTTCTAACCCGTTTGGAATCAATGCCTATCAAAAAACATTCGGCCATGGTTCTCCCGCATCGTGAGACTTGGCCCCTGAAAATCACCGGGAAAATCCGATTTTCGTCTCAGAATCCTGCCCGTTTGTCCCAATCGAGTCGAAAGACGCGGGCTTCTTAGAGGTTTGTTTGGGCGTTTTTGAATTGCGGATTCCAGCTCCGGAATGAAGGAAGCCACTCACACTCTGGATTCTCGGTCCTGAGAATATCGCCTTAGAGCAGCTTGCCCGCGGCCAGATCGCGAATGAGTCCTTTATCAGCGGCCAGAAAGTCGTAGCTGGCAAGCTCTTCCAGCCGAACCCAGCGGAATTGATGGTAGATGTGGTTCACAATCTCGCCTGTGAATTCATGCACGGCAAAGAACTGCAAATCCACTGCGCCGCCATGGCGGTAGTTGTGGCGAATGCGCGTGACGGGCGGGCCGATGGTCGCCTGGATGCCCAACTCTTCGTTCAACTCGCGAGCCAAAGCTTGCTCCGGACTTTCGCCGGGCTCGATCTTGCCGCCGGGAAACTCCCACAGTAGCGCCATCGGCTGGTCGGGACGGCGTTGACCAATTAGCACTTCGCCGCCGCGCACGATCAGCGCCGCCGCTACGAAGCGCAGTGCCGGGCCAACAGGCCGCGAATCGGATTTTGGTTGAACTTCTTCCACACCACTAGTTTAAGCGCACGAGAAGGGTCGCTGAAATCGAGTCGTGCATTGCATTGATTGCCGGAGTGAAAACGGCGCATATATTGCTGTGAAAACGCTTAGCTCCCAGAAGTCGACGATTCGCCTCCCACGACAGCTTCGGCCTCCAAAGCAGCCTCGGGCACAAAGTAGCCCCAGCCATTCTTTGCCGCCGCTTCGAGCAGCGCCGGAGACGGGTTTACCGGAAATGCATTGCGCGCCATCTTGAGCATGGCAAGGTCGTGGATGGAGTTGCCGAAGACCGCATCGGGACTCGCGAGCCCCGCGCGCTTGAGTGATGCGGCTTTGCCCTCATCAGTAGGCACATCCAAGATTTCGGTGGTGACGAGACCCGCAACGACTCGCACCTCGGCGGCAAGTACGCGCTCCTCGGGAATGCCAAGATCGCGCACGCCTTCGGTAACCACCCATTTGTTGGTAGAACTGACGGCCCAAATCTCGACACCGGCCTTGATGAGCGCGCCCACCAGTGCTGACATCTCGGCGAAGATGCGCGGCTGAACATACTTGCGTATGTAACGTGAGGAGGCGGCGCGCAACTCTTCATCGCGGAGACCCGCGTACATCTGCACCATCTCGCCGCACATGTCCTGTTCGCTCACCTTGCCGGCCAGGTAGCTTCGATAGCGTGTATCAACCAAGTCGCTGGTGGAGCGCGAAACCAGGCCCTTCCTCAACGACCAATCCATAAAGCCAAAGCCGGCGTCGCCGCCCCACAGCGTTCCATCGCAATCAAACACCGCAATTCTGGGGTTGCCCGCGAAAACCAGCCGCTCGAACTCCTGCGCGGTCCACCGGGGGATTTCAATCTGAGTTTGTGTCAAGCGTTCCTCTTATCATTCTCGAAAAACTCGTCTGGCTCTATTCTCTTTCAATTCGCGCGGTTTTGCACGTGAAGGTTTGATGAAGCACCAGTTTGGGCAAGGGAATCAAAATTTTGGCTGCAAAGCCTTGCATCAGTACCAGTACTTGAACTGCGGCCAATCAGCGGCGTAGGGACGCTTGCGATGGCGCAGCCAGAAGTAGTGGTGATGCTCGTGGTCCATGATCCAGGGTGTGTCAAAAGGGCCTAGATCGACGACTTCAGCGTATGAGTCGGTGTAGTCTTTGGGGTCGTTGCCGAGGGTGAGAACGGATTCTCCCGTGTAGCCGTTCCATCCCCAATAGAAATAATTCTGATGGCCGCTGATGGCTGTCGGAAGGCCGTATTTCGGTCCCAAGACATTCACGGCGCTGGCTTCGCCATAATTGCCGCAGAAGATTGCGGTCTGTGCGCGCACGTCCGGCGGCAGAGCGTTGTAACGCTCGGCAAAACCCTCGACCATCTGCGGCCAGCCAAAACGGTCGGAGAGGTACTGTGGCAGCGGGCTGGTGAATTTTTCGCTCTTGACCTTGTTGGCGCCAAATCGTGCCGTGTAGGCGGTGTATTTCTCTGGCGGCAAAATAGTGAGCATGATCGGAGCAGTGGCGCGACAGAGCAAATAGCCCAGAATCACAGTGCAGAGAATAGGCGGCCAACTACGCTGAGTGAGTTGGCCAAGCGCCACTGCTCCGGAGGCAAAGAGTATCGGATAGATTGGCGCAACGTAGTAATCCTTGGCGTACATCGCCATCATCATGGCCAGAAACAGCAGATAGGTAAATACCACGAAGCGCCACGGATGGGCTCGACGGGCGAAGGCGAGCCACGCAAGGCCTCCTATCCAGAGCGGAGCCGCGACGATGAGCAGCATATTGACTTGTTCGCGCAGAAAGGCCAAAGGCGTCAGCTTGATGTTCTTGTCGGAGTGCGCAACGCCGTTCAGCAACTCATAAGTAGGGAAATGATTGACCCACTGCCAAAGCAGGTTAGGTAGAGCCAGCAGCAACAGCACGGCCACTCCTGCCGCGCACCAGCGCGAACAGAGAATGCGCCGCTGCGGGCTGAGTATAAGGCCGAGCAAAAGCGCGATCAGGAAGAAAACTGTCGAGTGCTTGTTTTCGATGCCCATTCCTGCGAGCACTCCAAAGAGCAGCCATGAGTGGGGGCTGGCGGAGCCATCAGCCAGCCGCAAGACCACCAACAGCGCTCCCATCCAGAAGCACGGCTCATACGAGTTCATGGAGAGGTAGTTGGCTGTGCCCAGAAAGACCGGAGCGGCAAGGACGGCCATCATGGCCAGCACCTGTGCGGTGCGGCGTCCGCCAAGCTGCCACGTGAGCAGGCCTGTGAGCCCAACCGTCACGCCGCCGCCCGCAAAGCTGAGGATGCGGATGCCTGTGGGCGAGAGCCCGAAAAGCATCTCGGCCAGCCGTGCCTGCAAAGCAACCAGTGGAGGCTGATCGACATAGCCCCATGCCAGATGATGCCCGCAGACCAGGAAGTAAAGCTCATCGCGAAAAAAGCCGTAACCCAGATGGCTGCCCCAGAGCGAACTTGCGAAATGGATGAGGAAGGTGAGGACGGTAAAGAGGGCGGAGAGCAACAGGGCAGCGCGAAGCGGGATTCGCACGGGGCTGGGCGAATATGTTTCGGGCAAGACGAGCAAACCTCCTGGGCGACAGTCTACGCGATTGTACGCGGTAGCGGCGCGGACGGTTCCAGAAAATATTACGCTCTGCTCCCTGAATTTGCCTGGTTGGACTTATGGCCTCCTGCCTTTCGCCAGAAAAAGACAAGACGATGAAGCGCCCGGCAAGTGCCTCAATCTAATGCGAGTCCTTACCGGGGTCTGTCTGCTTCGCTACTTTTGCGCGGAATCCCGACCCGACTTCTCTTCGCGGTCTTTGTTCCACTCGGCACGTTCCTTCTGCTGCTCATTCTGGATAAAGTGGATTGCCTGGATGAACGTATGCATTACATCGTCCAATGTCCGGCCCGGCGCCAAAGTGCAGCTGTTGAATATATCGGTATCGGGGTCCGTATCGAGTTGCGGTGCGATGCATGTCAACAGCAATCCCTTCAGGTCGTTCACCTGGAAGGCATGACTCTTGCGGGCAGAATCAGGGGTGGGTTCGGAAGTCGGAGCAGCCTTGAGAAGCTGTGTCTGTGTTGCAGTATCGGAGGCTTGCTTTGCGGCTACTGGCGTGGGGGCAAGGGTTGAGGCGGGCGCCTTCGCGGGAGCCAAGGCGACGGAAATTGCGAGTACCAAAAGTGCTGCAAGCTTTTTCATAATCACCTTTCACATTTCTGAGCCAGGATGCCGGCATTGGACACCGTATCGGCAGAATTGAGGTGATTGTTCAATGTGGAGCTCGTCATGGCTATTGCCGCGGGTCCGCTGGACAGCGCCGGAGTGCTCCCGCTCTCGATTGCGGGATGAGGGCTTCTCATTCAATAGCTGGAAACATCTTGACCAAAACGCACTTGCCCTGTGGATTCAATGAAATCCGCCAATGCACGGCACATCGATTAAGATGCGGGCTGGGCTTGGTGAAAATGCCGCCAGATTGTCTCCGCGGTCTTACGCGACACAACGGCAGCCAGTGACTCGGCGGTAGCTTGCTGCACGTCGCGCAGGCTGCCGAAGTGGGTTAGAAGGCGCTGCCTTGTTTGTGCGCCCACGCCGGGAATGTTCAGTAACTCCGAATCGCGGTCTCGCATGGCGCGGCGCTGGCGATGATAGCCGATGGCGAAACGGTGACTCTCGTCGCGGATGAGTTGGATGAGATGCAGCACCGGTGAGCGGCGGTCAAGCACCACCGGCTCCTCCTCATTGCCGTAAAGGTAGATGATCTCTTCGCGTTTAGCAATCGACGCCAGCGGCGGCGGCGTGAGGCCGACGGCGGCGAAATCAAGAGATTCAAGCGCCTCGGCGGCTGCGTGAAGCTGGCCGAGTCCGCCATCGACAAGCACCAGAGAAGGCATGGGCTTTTTTTCATCGAGCAAGCGGCGATAGCGGCGCGTGACTACCTCGCGCATGGAGGCAAAATCGTCTACGCCGAGGACGGTCATCACCTTGAACTTGCGATAAGCCTGCTTGTTCATCTTGCCGTCTTCCCAGACGACCAGCGAGGCCACGGTCTCCGCGCCCTGGATGTGGGAGATGTCGAAGCATTCAATGCGGCGTGGCAGCTCGGGGAGCAAAAGAGCGTCGGCGAGTGCCTCTTGAATGGCTTTGCGCGAGGGCTCGAGAACACGGAAGCGCTGAATGTAAGATTGTTTGGCATTCTGTCCGGCCAAATCGACAAGCGACCGTTTTTCGCCGCGCTGTGGAACGGCGATCTCGATGCGATGTTCAGCGCGCTCCGTGAGCAATGCTGCGAGGGCTTCGCGGTCGTCGAAATCAGCGGGGACGAGGATGGAGCGGGGAACGTAACGCTGGTCGATGTAGAGCTGCTTGAGCAGCGATGAAAAGACCTGGCCGGCGTGAAATTCAGTATTGCCGCCAGTGTTTTCCTCAGGGGCTAAAGCCCCATTTTCATTTTCCTGCGATTGCGGCACGACTAAAGTCGTGCCCTGACACAATGCGGAGTCTGAATCGCGTATCTCCGTAGCTCTATCCATCTCAGTGGCTTCTGGCGCGGCAGCTTCGAGCAACTCCGGCAAGTCTTCCCAGAAAAATTCGCGTCGATCGACAATCTTTCCGGCGCGAACGTGGAAGAGGTTGACGGCCAGGTTTCCATCCTCGAAGTGATAGCCGAAGACGTCGGAGTCATCGCTCTGTTCGGCGGTGGCAGCTCGCTGTTTTTCCTGGAGTTGGTGGATGGTCGAAAGCTGATCGCGCAGGCGGGCAGCGGTCTCGAACTGCTCAGCCGCTGCCGCGTCCATCATGCGCGCGCTGAGCGTGCGTTCCAGTTCAGCGTGGCGGCCTTCGAGCAACAGGCGCGCGTCCCGCACGGCGCTCATGTAAATCTCCGGCGTGGTAAGTTCCTCGACGCAAGGCCCCAGGCAGCGATGAATGTAGTACTGCAGGCAGGCGCGGGGATGGTATCGGGAGAGATCCACCTTGCAACTGGGAATGAGAAAGCTGCGATGAATCAGTTCGACCACGCGGTAAGCCAGGCTGCCGGGAAAGTAAGGGCCAAAGTAGGCTGCGCCGTCCTTGAGCAGCCGTCGGGTGACGAAGACCTTGGGGAAGCGGTCGGCCATGGTGAGCTTGACGTAGGGGTAGCTCTTGTCGTCCTTCAGCAGAATGTTGAAGCGCGGCTTGCGCTCCTTGATGAGGTTGGTTTCGAGAGCCAGTGCCTCGCTCTCATTGCCCACCAGGATGTATTCCAGATCGACAGCCTCGCGCATCAGCGAGCCGGTCTTGGCGTCGGCCTGCGAGGCTTCCAGAAGATAAGACCGGACGCGCTGGCGAAGGTTCTTGGCCTTGCCTACGTAAATGACCTCGCCCTCGGCGTTCTTGTAGAGGTAGCAGCCGGGTTGCGTAGGCAAGGCGCGGATTTTCTCGTAGAGGTCCATGAGGCGGAGCCAATATCTAGGATAGCGGGTGAGGAACAGGGGGCAGGGAGCAGGGAATAGAGAGTGGTGCCTCTTAAGCCGTGCATTCTTACCTGTCGGGTAAAAAATACACGATTGGTGCAGGTAGAAGATGATGGATCGTCTACCGTAAAGCATTTATTTTCAAATCATTGGGGTGAGTTTGCATTTGGTCCGTCGGTTGCTATGTAGCCGGTAGAGGTAAATGCCAGTTCCGCCAGGAGTATGCAGCACGGCAGGGAGCGTGGCGGAGAGAGGAGCGGGAATCATGGGTGTTAATCGGTTAGGAGTGCTGAGTTTGGCAACGGGTTTGGTGGTGGTGGGCGTGACGGGGTGCGCAACCAAAAATTATGTGCGCAACGAGACAGCTCCGTTGATTGATCACACCAATCAACTGGAAGATAAGACGGCGGCGAACAACCGGCAGATTCACGATGTTGACGACCGCACGCAGGCGGGGATCAAGCAGGCTCAGAGCACGGCTGACCTGGCAGGCCAGAACGCGCAAAACGCTGGTAAGGCGGCCAACGATGCCGGCGACCAGGCCAATCTTGCCGTGCATCGCGCAGATACGCTGGATAGCGTGGTGAAGGGGCTGGATACCTACAAGCAGGTGGCCGATGTCTCGGTGACCTTCGGCTTTGACAAGGCAGTGCTCACCAAAGACGACCGCGATCAACTGGACGAATTTGCGGCGCAGCTCGCCTCGGCGAAGACCTTCATCCTGGAGGTGACTGGCGGAACGGACTCGGTCGGGTCGGCCCAGTACAACTATGAGCTGAGCCAGCGGCGCGCCGATGCGGTGGTGCAGTATCTGGCATCGAAGTATGGAATTCCCGCGCACCGCTTCTATCTGATTGGCATCGGCAAGGACAAGGAAGTGGCTTCGAACTCGACCGCAGAAGGGCGCAAGCAGAATCGGCGCGTGGAAGTGCAGCTACTGTCGAATTCAATCGTGTCATCGCCCCAGATGGCGACCATGCAGTAACTTCCGCGCAGCGTTCCCGCGCGCGTTTACTTTGGGCAAACAAACAGGGCCTATCCGATATGCGGATTGGCTCTGTTCTGCGTATAGGCAAGTTTTCTGCTCAAGCGCCACAGTTCAGCCGGCAAGCAGGAAGCCGGCGCTTACAGCTTTTCCAAATGCCGAAATCCCTCGGTGCCAATGAGCATCAGCAAAAAAAGCAGGAAGTTATAGCAGGCGTGGACCAGTGTGCTGGCGGCCAATGAGCGTGTAACGAGGCGCACCGCGCAGAGAATCAGGCTGACCACGATCAGCAGGATGAACGGCCCCAGCGAATGGCCTTGCTGCTCGGCATGCATCAGGGCGAAGGGCAGGGTGGTGAAGATGGAAGCGATCACCATGGCGAAAATGGACCACTGAGGATGGCCGTTTGCGTCGAGCGGCCGTGCGGGTTTGCCGGTGCTCTTCTCAATTGCCCAGTCCCATGCCGTGGCTAGAGCGGGCAGCAGGAAGCCCCGAAAGGCCATCTCCTCAAAAAAAGGCGCAAAGGCAACACCGAATCCGAACATGAGCCACGCTGCGCCTGGAGATCGAAAAATATCTTCGATGGGCGCGTTAGCCGGGCCGGGCAGAAGCACCTGATCGAGCGCGGCGAGCGCAAAACAGCCCACTGCGATGGACGGCAACCACCAGCACAAACGGAGAGCAGTCGCGCCCCGCCATTGGATACCGGCAAAAAAGTTCTTGTTCCAAAACAGCGGAAAAATAACAAGGGCCAGGGAAAACGCAACAAGGTAGAGTATCGCTTCGAATCCCAGGATGTAATGAACATTGGTGCCGACGTCTGTCAGGTTCTTGGCGCCAAAAAACTGGAAATGCAGGGCAATCAACATGAGCACCGACGCGAATACGAACCCGATGCCGGCGAACACTGTCAGCAGGCAAAGATGGCCGAGATGCGGAATGCGTTTGGGCGGAGCGATCTCAGTTTGCGACCAGGATTGAAACAGCTCGGCCGGCCTTTGGCTGGAAGCGGTGGAATGCCAAGTCGCCGGAGCGAAATCTGGCGCGCCCGCATGAAATGAATTCTGCTCCGGTTCCTGTGGCGTGTGCTCGGAATCGCTCATGGCAACACCGTCTTCTTTCTGCGAGTTGCGGATTTTGTGAGAGTGGTCTTCTTTGTAGCTATGCTCTTGCGACCGGCCGCCTTGCTCTGTTTTGGCTGAATGTCTTCAATGTTGGATCCGCTATTTGCCACGCCTTCTACTGAGGTCCGCGGACTGAATGAGTCTCCCTGACCGCTGGCCGAAACGACGTCCGCAGACTCATCGTCAAGACCGACAGGCTCAAGACGGCCGCTGCTCGAAGTGTAATAGCGTTTGAGGAACTGACCTGTGTAAGAGCCCGAAGTGGCGGCAATCTCGGTGGGGCGGCCCTGGCCGACAACGCGGCCGCCGTCCTCGCCGCCCTCGGGGCCGAGGTCGAGAATCCAATCGGCGTTGCGGATTACGTCCAGGTTGTGCTCGATGATGATGACTGTGTTGCCCAGGTCGGCGAGCCGGTGAAGAACTTCGAGCAGCTTGCGCACGTCGTCGAAGTGCAGGCCGGTGGTGGGCTCGTCCAGCAAATAAAGCGTGCGTCCCGTTTGACGTTTGCTGAGTTCGCGCGCCAGCTTCATACGCTGCGCCTCGCCGCCGGAAAGCGTGGTCGCGCTCTGGCCCAGGTGGACGTAGCCCAAGCCAACATCGACCAGGGTTTGCAACTTCTGGCGTACCTGTGGCACGTCCTCCAGCACGGTGAGCGCGTCTTCGATTGTCAGCTCTAGAATGTCGGCAATTGAGTGCGAGTGGAATTTTACCGCCAGCGTCTCCTGGTTGTAGCGGCGGCCATTGCACACCTCACACTGCACATAGACGTCGGGCATGAAATTCATTTCGATGCGCCGCTGTCCGTCGCCCTGGCAGGCTTCGCAGCGGCCTCCGCCGACGTTGAAGCTGAAGCGGCCAGGCTTGTAGCCGCGTTCACGGGCCTCGGGCAGCATGGCGAACAGGTCGCGGATGGGCGCGAAGACCTGAGTGTAGGTAGCCGGGTTGGAGCGCGGCGTGCGGCCAATGGGCGATTGGTCGATGCGGACAACTTTGTCGATCTGTTCGGCGCCGGTGATCGCGTCGTGCGCGCCCGGTTCCTCGCGTGAGCCGTAGATGGATTGTGCCAGCGAACGGTAAAGAATGTCGTTGATCAAAGTGCTCTTGCCGCTGCCGCTGACGCCGGTCACCACGGTCATCACGCCCAGCGGGATGCGAATTGTCACATCCTGCAAGTTATGCTCGCGGGCTCCGGTGACTGTGAGCCACTTGCCGGTAAGCGGGCGAGGACGGTCGCGTTGCAGCATTTCAGAAACGCCGGCGAGATAGCGTCCGGTAAGCGACTCCGGGCAGGCCATGATTTCTGCAGGCGTTCCCTGTGCAACCACCTGGCCGCCAAGACGGCCCGCGCCGGGACCGAGGTCAAGAACGTAATCAGCGTGGCGGATGGTCTCTTCATCGTGTTCGACAACCAGTACGGTATTGCCCAGATCGCGCAGCTTTTCCAGAGCCTCAATCAGACGGTTGTTGTCGCGCTGATGAAGGCCGATCGAAGGCTCATCCAGAACATAGAGCACGCCGCGCAGCCGAGAGCCGATCTGCGTGGCGAGGCGGATGCGCTGACCCTCACCGCCGGAGAGCGTGGTGGCGTTGCGGTCCAGGGAGAGATAGGTCAGTCCGACCGCGCAGAGGAACTCAAGCCGCTCGGCGATCTCGCGGCGAATTCGCTCGGCCACCAGCGCCTCGCGCGCTGTAAAGCTGAGGTTGATGGCCGCCGAGAGCGCGCGGTTCAGCGGCAGAGCGGTGAAATCGCCGATGGACAAGCCGCCGATCTTCACCGCCAGCGATTCCGGGCGCAGGCGCTTGCCGCGGCAGACCGGGCAGGGCGTGGCGGACATGTAGCTCATCATCGACTCGCGATAAGAATCGCTGTTCGACTCTTCAATGCTGTCGCGCAGGAAGGTGAGAACGCCGTGAAAGCCTGTGCGCGGAGCCTCGTTCTTGGGAGGGCCGTAGACCAGCAGATGCTGTTGGCGCGGGGGCAGGTCCTCGAACGGCGTCTTCAGGTCAATCTTGTAGCGAACAGCGGCAAGGTTGATGAGCTTGAGCAGATATTGCGAGGTGGAACCGGGACCAAGACCGTCCAGGAGCGGCTTTGACCAGTCGGTAATGACCTTGGCAGGATCCAAATCATAAAGCGAACCGAGGCCGTGACACTCGGGGCAAGCTCCATAGGCGGAGTTGAAGCTGAAGCTGCGCGGCTCCAGCTTGGGCACGTCGAGGCCGCAGTCGGGGCAGGCCATCGAGGAAGAAAACAACTGCTCTTCGCCGCCGGTGACAACCACCAGTACCAGTCCATTTGCGAGTTGCAGAGCCTTGGCCACTGCCAGGTCGAGGCGTTTCTCCACCGAGGCCTTGCCGGGAGGAAGCGGAGGCGCATCGGCTGGAGGACTCTTGAGCAGAATGCGATCGACGACCGCTTCAATGGTGTGGTTCTTGCGGCGGTCGAGCAGAACCGGCTCGGAAAGGTCACGCAGCTCGCCATCTACGCGGACGCGGAAGCCTTGCCGGTCAAGCTGGTCAAGAAGTTCCTTGAACTCGCCCTTGCGCCCGCGAACAACGGGCGCCATCACGGTGACACGCTCGCCGCGGCCCAGTTCGAGAATGCGCTGGACGATCTGGTCAGCGCTCTGGTGGGCAATGGGTCTTCCGCAGTTGGGACAGTGTGGCGTGCCAATCGAGGCGTAGAGCAGGCGCAGGTAATCGTAAATCTCGGTGATCGTACCTACCGTCGAGCGCGGGCTCCGGCTGGTGGTCTTCTGCTCAATGGAGATGGCCGGGCTTAGGCCCTCGATGGAATCCACGTCTGGCCGCTCAATCTGGTCTAGAAACTGGCGCGCATAGGCCGAGAGCGTTTCCACGTAGCGGCGCTGTCCCTCGGCATAGATTGTGTCGAAGGCCAGCGAGCTCTTGCCCGAGCCGGAGAGGCCGGTGACCACCGTGAGCGTGTTG
>Ga0187887_10003834_pt1 | contig 11493 bp, 5 predicted proteins | sample June2016WEW_7_10_FD_132977 | JGI IMG/M metagenome (GOLD analysis project Ga0187887, IMG submission 132977) | Peatland microbial communities from SPRUCE experiment site at the Marcell Experimental Forest, Minnesota, USA - June2016WEW_7_10 | ecosystem: Environmental > Terrestrial > Soil > Wetlands... | reverse complement strand
GCGTTCGCGCTCGGTCACGCGGCTCATCAGCAGCGCGTTGAGGCCCGGCTCGCTCATCCATTGGAAAGTCATATATGACCCAAACGCCAGCACGGCCGTGGTGGCGGTTGTCCCGGCCGACAGTCCGGCGAGCCCGATCGCGGTCGCGGCCATCATCCACACGATGCCGGTCACCAGGCCGGCCCTCCGGAAGATCGCGGGAGCCATCAGCACTCCAACCAGTTGCGCCACCTGCGAGCCGGAAAAAACGCCGCCGATCCGCTGGGGCGAAAATCGCAGATGCGCAAAATAGACGTTGGCGAACGGGTTGAAGCTTCCGGTGGCCAGGTTCCACACCGCGAATGCCGCCAGATAGCGGAGCAGAAACGGGCTGCGCGGATAGACCTTGGCGCTTTCTCGCTGGGGCGCGCCCGGTTTGAGATACCACGCCGGAATCAGCGCCAGGGCCACCAGGAGCGCGGCCAGCAACAGCACCGGCTGTTTGCCGTGCAGCCACACCGACAGCCAGCCGCCCACGTAACTGCCCACGATCCCGACCGAGAACATGACGGCGAAGAACATGCTGAACGCCAGCGGGCGGCGCTTCTCTTCCACCGCGCCGGCGATGGCTGGGTTGATGGCCACCGCCCAAACGGAAAAGATCGCTCCGGCGCCGAAAGCCAGAGCGATCAGCGGCAGGCGCGATGTCGTCAGAGCGCGCATGGTGACGATGGCAGCGGTCGCCCCGATATCGGCCAGCAGCACCCGGCGCAGGCCGAAACGCCGCATCAGAAAGGCGGCCGGAATCGTGCCCACGATGCTGCCAATGGTGGCGCTGGCGCCTACCACGCCCAGGAAGTCTTCGCGGTAACCGAGGTCGAAAAGGTGCAGGTTGTAGAGCAGGAAGAAAACGAAGAGCCCGAAGTTAAACTGGATGGCCGCCGCCAGAAAGACCCAGAATTGGCGGCTCAGGCCATTGGCCCGCCCCCACCACCGGGCGCCGGAAAGCGTTGTTCCCGCGAGCGACACCGCATGCCGCCGCGCCCGCCGTGCCACGTACGCGAAATGCCGCAGCTTGTAACGCGCGCGCTTCCGCCACGTCAATTCGTTCCGCGGAACATGAACCGCGCCGCCGTCTTGCGGCAGGTTGCCGGGCAGCAGGCGCCGGCGCGCCACGCTCAAGCGATCGAGGCGCGCCTCGATCAGGCTCAGATGCAGCCAGAGCTCCTCTTTGTTGGAATTGAACTGCGACGATGCCGGGGCAGTCGCAAAATCGGCAAACCACAGCTCGGTGGCGCTGGGCAGCGCGGCCATCTCCCGTTCCAGTGCGGGCGCGACGCGGCATCCGAACCACTCGGCCGCCAGGCGGAACGCCACGGCCTGCAACCGGCGCAGCGGCGGCGAATGGAGCGCGCTCCATTCGTCCCAGAATTGGCCGTCCTCGGATCGCGTATCGAGGAACCGCGCAATCTCATACGCGTGGAACGCGATGGTGTCGCCGCGCAACACGTGCCGCAGGAAGTGCAGCCCGGCATATGCCAGCGCGTCGGGCAGACGTAGGACGTCGAGATCCACATCCGCCACGCGCAGCCTGCCGCGACGGCCCCAGAACTCGTCGGTTCCGGGCGCAGGCAGCCGCTCCACCGCGTCGTTCCAAAACCGGAAATGCAGCTCGACGGACAGCGGAATATCGATATCGAAAAAATCGCCGCGCCATTCCCAGCCGGTCTTGCGGATCAGCGTGGGCAGATGGTCAGTGGGGAAGTTTTCCATGCGCGGGATGCGCTCATAGCCCAGCTCGCGCAAAGCCACTTCCGCCGCGTGAACGCTCTCCGGCGGCGAGAATAAGTCGATGTCGTACTGCACGCGCTCGGCGGCCGTTGTTCCGAACTGAGCGCAATGCGCGATGCCCTTCAGCGCCAGAAACTCGATGCCATGAGTGGTCAGGCACTGCGCCACCGCGCGATATGCCTCTTCGGTGCGGCGCAGGCGCTGCTGATTCTGCGCGGCATTGCGGTCCGTTTGCTCGCGCACCCAATCGGGCATGGCGTCCCGCGCGGCGCGCCGCAAAGCCAGCGTCAGGTGCGAACGGTCGCAGTAATCGAGAGCGCGGCGCCAGTCGCGGTCGGTGAGCCGGCGGATGGCGCGCAATTCCGGCTCGGCAAGATGGAGCGCAGCCAGCGCCGCCGCGGGGCCGTTGGGAAGCGCGCGGCACTCCGGCCAAGGGTTCGGCCGCGTGCCGGGCGCGGCTGAGGCGGTCATTGGTAACGCCGGCGATCTTGTCGCCGGTGATTTGCCGCGCCTCCTGCGTGATGGGAAGAAAAGCCTAGACGACTCTCGGCTCTGCAGGCCTGACGGCCCGCGCCTCGGCACTCGGTTTCATTCCGGCTCCGATGGGTGTTCGGACACATCAAGCTCCGCCTCCGGACGCGGCACCGGGGCCGATGGCGGTCCCAAATTCGGAGAGCAGCCGCAATCCGTCATCCAGCGATTCGTATTGCAACCGGCATGCCGGCAGATCGAGCAGCCGGCGCGTGCATCGTTCGTGCATGGCGTCCACTTCCGGGCCGTAGCTCGACGAATTCAGCATTTGCCGCACCACTTGGTCTGGTTCCACTTGCCTCATTGCCGGCCGCGCGCCGGGCCGGCGATCCAGCCACGCCAGACCGCCGATCCTGCACTGCAGCGCGGTCCGAATGTACGGCAAGGCGCGCGTCGGCACCTCGATCGATATCTTGCCATTCGGCCGCTCACGCGCGCCGTAGCCGGCCAGGCGCGGAAACAAGCCCGGCGCGTCGTCGCGCAACCGCACCTGGTGCGGCCTGCCGACGGCGGTAGCGTCGGAGCCGCCGGCCAGCAGCCAGGTGCAATCGTCGGAAAGATACGTCCAACCCGCGCAGGCGGCGGCAAAGGAAAGCGTGCTCTTGCCGGCTCCAGATGCGCCGCAGAGCAGAATGCCGGTGCCATTGCGCGCAACCGAAGCCGCGTGCAGCGGCGCCACATAGCGCTGCGCCATCAGCAAGTAGGCAATCGCCTCCAGGAAAAACCAGCGGAACAGATTGTGATCCGCCGCGGTCTCCTTCGATACGTAGATACAAGCAAGCTGCGTGCTGAAATCGACCGCCGCGAAATTGTGGGCGTCGGAGACAATCGACAGCAGGTTCCGCTGCAACCGGAAGGACGGCTGGCTGGCCGGCTCTCCTTCGGCTTCCACTACTACCCGTAGTTCCATCGGCTCGCACGCGAATTCCAACTCGTAGTCGCGCCAGCATTCGTCGGCAGCGTCGATCACATCGGACGCGTTGGTGGCCAGGTGCAAGCGAAAGCCGGCCGGGTGGTACGCCCGGCGCAGCGGCAAATCGACATGGCAGAGCAATGGGTCGGGCCGCACGATTCCGAGAGCGTCGCGAGTGGTCACTAATCCTTTGATAACATGCGTAAGCCTGTTACAGCGGTAAAACTCGTTTTGAACTACGGCTATATCTATCCGCCGGGAGTAAGCTGGTTATAGGTGCGGGTAGCAATCGTACATTACTGGCTGTTAGATCGGCGCGGCGGCGAGAAAGTACTCGACGCGCTCTGCCGCTTGCTGCCGGGGGCGGACATTTTTACATTGTTCTCGGCGCCGCGGACACTGAGCGAGGAAGTCCGGCTGCACCGGATCACGACGTCGTTTCTGAATCCGCTGCGGCGCTGGCACCGGGCGCTGCTGCCACTGATGCCCATGGCGCTCGAAAGCTTCGATTTGCGCGGTTACGACCTGGTGGTCTCGAGCGAATCCGGTCCCGCCAAGGGCGTGATTGTTTCTTCCTCCACGCGGCATGTTTGTTACTGCCACACGCCGCCACGGTACTTATGGGATCTCTATCCGGCTTATCGCAACGAGTGGACCAGGTCACGCTGGAAGCGCGCCGCCATGACTCCGCTGACCCATTACCTGCGTCTCTGGGATTACGCCTCCGCGGCGCGAGTTGACCACTTCATCGCTAACAGCCGCAACGTGCAGAACCGCATTCGCAAGATTTACCGGCGCGATTCGGAGGTCGTGTATCCGCCGGTCGAGGTGGATTCCTTCTACTCAAAACCACCGGACGATTACTTCCTGATTGTCTCGGCATTGGTGCCTTACAAACAAATCGATTCCGCCGTGCGCGTGTTCACGCGCAGCGGGCGGCGCTTGATGGTTGCCGGCGACGGTCCGGAGTACCGCAGGCTGAAGGCGGCGGCGGGCGCTAACATCGGATTTTTGGGACGCGTGCCGGACGAGGATCTTCGCGAGCTGTACGCGCGGTGCCGCGCGCTGGTGCTGCCGGGTGAGGAAGATTTTGGGCTGACCGCCGTGGAAGCGCTGGCGAGCGGCAAGCCCGTGATCGCTCTGGGATCGGGCGGCGCGCTCGAAACCGTTCCGGCGTTTGGCGGCGTACTCTACGAACAATCGTCCGACGAATGCCTGGAGGCCGCCATCGAGCGATTCGAAGCTATCGAAGTCCGCTTCCGGCCCTCCGCGCTGCAAGCCTGGGCGAGGCGGTTTTCCCCGGCCGAGTTCGCTTCTCGAATGATGGCGATACTGGAGACGGAGAGGACTGGCAAATCACCGGCGGCAAGACCACCGGCGTTACCGGACGCGGATTTGCGCCCAGCGGCTTACTCCGGCAGCGTGAACAGATAGGCCGTCAGATTCTTCTTGTCCTCGGCGGAGAGCTGGTAGGGCGGCATGATGGATCCGGGAGAAAGCTTCTGCGGGTTGGCGAAGTGGTCATCCACCCAGCTTCGCGTCTGGCGTTTGGCCAGGCCGTTGAGTGGCGGCCCTACTTTCATGCCCACGCCGTTCACCGTATGGCACGCAGCGCAATGGCCCGACTGGTAGACTACGGCGCCGCGCACCGCGAAGTCCGGAGCCTCGGCCAGCGCGCTCGCGTTTTCGGGCGTCAGCTTGAGCAGAAACGCAGCCAGCGAATTCAACTGCGCATCGCCGAGCGCCACCGCCGGCATGTCGCTGCCCGGGCGGACTGCGGCGGGCTGCTTGAAGTGGCGGAACATCCAGGCCGCGTCCTTGTGGACGGCGGTGCGGGTCAGATCCGGCCCCAGCGAGGAGCCGGCGGAGTGGCAACTGGCGCAGCTCTCCTGGCGGAAGTAAGCGATACCGGCCATCTCCTCCGGGGAAAGCTGGATCCAATTCGTGGGCGCGGAGTAATCCACCTGCGCCACTGCCTCGCGCGGCGTCGACATCACGGCTGCCGCGGTGAGACCGCTCCAAGCGATGCCGGCGAGAATCACGAAGCCGATCGCCACCGTGCGGCGCGTCACCTTGACCATCCGCGCGCGATCGATAAACGGCACCGCGCATAGCGCCAGCACTGCGAGGCCGGGCAGAATCGTGCTACCGACGATTTCGAGCGGCCCCTCGAAAAACTTGAGCGTCTGAAACAGAAACAGGAAATACCATTCGGGGCGCGGAATGTAAGTCGTATCGGTCGGATCCGCCAGTTGTTCCAGCGGCACCTTGGCCGCCACTGCCAGCGTGAACAAGACCGCGAATGCGATGAAGATGGCGGCCGTGTCTTTGAACACCTGCACCGGATAGAACGGCTTCTTAGGCAGCGCCTCGTCACCCGGTTGCGGCGTCACGCCGTGGCGGCGCACCAGATAGACGTGAGCCAGGATGAGCAACATCGTCGCGGGGGGCAGCAGCAGCACGTGCACGGCATAGAATCGCGCGAACGTGACCACGCCGACGCCTTTCGCCGCGCCCAGCAGCCGCGTCATGTATGGGCCGGCGAGCGGAGCCGAAGCCGCGATCTTAGTCGCCACCACGGTGCCCCAGTAAGCGCGGTTATCCCATGGCAGTAAGTAGCCGGTGAGCCCATAAGTCAGAGTAAGAAGCAATAGGACCACACCTAGCATCCAGGTTGTCTCACGCGGCTTTTTGTAAGCGCCGAAGATGAACACCTGCATCATGTGCAGCACCACCACCACGATCATCAAGCTGGCGCCCCAGTGGTGCAGGCCGCGAATGAGGCGCCCGCCGGTGACCTCGGTCAGGATATAGCGCAGGCTGTTGTAAGCCTCGCCCGGCGTGGGCGCGTAGTTGAACGCCAGCAGGATGCCGGTGAACGCCTGGGTGAGAAATAGAAACATCGCGACGCTGCCGAACACCTGGTGCCAGCCGCCCGATGCCGGAATCTTCTCGTCCAGAAAACTCTGGATGGCGCCGGGCAGGCCGGTGCGGTCTTCGAGCCACGCGACCAGGCTTTCCACCTGCCACTTCATGCCCGCCTCTCGCTCGAGGTTCCGAGGCGCCCCAGCATCAGCTTGCCGTTCTCTACCTTGGTTTCGTAACGGTCGAGCGGACGCGGCGCCGGCCCGGAAATCACGCTGCCATCGATGCGGAACAGCGACGAATGGCAGGGGCACAGAAACTGTTGCCGTCCGTCATCCCAGTGATAGGCGCAGCCCAGGTGAGTGCACTGCGGGCCGAACGCAGTCACGCCGCCATCGGCGCGTTTCACCACCCAGGCGGTGTCTTTCTCGCTGACCACCTTCCAGGCGTCGGTGCGGTTGCGGCGAAACGCCACCTCGAGCGGCGCGCCCGTGGCGAATTTGTTCAGCTCGCCGATCTCGATCCACAGTTCCTGTTGTTTCGATTTCGGCGGTGTCAGCAAATATGCCAGCGCGGGCAAGCCCAAGGCGGCCGCTATCGCCGCGCCGAGGCCGAGAATCCCCACTTGGAAAAAGCCGCGCCGCGAGTTTTCTGTGGCCCCAGCCGGCGGAACGGATCCGAGTTCTTCCATGGCGCTAGTCACCCCTCCGGTGTTCGATTTGCTCTATCATATCCCGGCGCACCCGAGGGAAATGTTGAGGATCTGAGCCGCTCGTGTAACTTCGGTGTAAGAAGGGCAGGAAGCGGTACCGATCAGGTCCGCGGTTTGCGGTGCAAGGCTGAAGGCGGCGCGCTTTTTTCGAAGGAAGCGGCGAGATCGACCTTGGCTTTCACCGTGCGGCGGTCAAGCTGAAGGCGCCTGGCAGTTTCTTCATAGCTGCCGGTCTGGCCATAGACGTAGGCGCAATAGCGGCATAGCATTTGTTCCGCGGTGAACTGGCCCGCGCGAAACTCGCGAGCCAGTTCGTCCTCGGAAGATGGACTGGGCTGGGCGGACGGCTTGTAGTCGCGGCGGATCAGAACGTTCCTCACGCACTGTTCCAACTCGCGATAATTGCCCGGCCAGGAGTAACCGGGCCCGAGGTTCTGTTCTACCCACGCCACCGCCTCGGACGCCAGATCTTCCGCTTCCGCGCCGGCGACTTTGCGGGCCATGTAAACGACTAACTCGCGCAGCATCTGCGGCGAGTCCGAAAGCTGCTCTGCCAGCGAGGGCGTCGAAATTTGGTCGGAGCAGAGACGATAGTACAGGTCTTCGCGAAACCGGCCTTTCCGAATATCGGCCGCCAAGTCCCGGTTGGTAGCGGCGATCAGCTTCCCTTGAAACCGGCGGCTGCCGGTGTCGCCCACCGGATGAAAGGTGCGGGTCTCAATCACACGGAGCAGCTTCACCTGAATTCCGAGATCCATGTCCCCCAGCTCGTCCAGAAAGACGGATCCCAGCGCCGAACAGGTTTCCAGCCAACCCTTCCGGTCCGCCACCGCTCCCGTAAACGAACCGCGGCAGTGGCCGAAAAGTTCCGATTCGACCAATGTCGGCGATAGAGCCGAGATATTAATCGGGAAAAACGGGGCCGCATCGTCGTCCGGGAATGTCATCCGGCGTTCGTCGAACGGGAGACAGCGCGACTCGGCGATGGCGCGTGCCACCAGCTCCTTGCCGGTTCCGGACGGGCCCGTGATCAGCGTGGCGAACTCGCTCATCCTTGTGAAAAGCGTCCGTCGATAGCGCCGCATATCGTGGGTGAAGATCGACTGCCACACGCTGGCGCGCAGCCGTGCGGCTGGCACCGAGTTGCCGATGATGTTTTGGAAGATGCGCTCGAACGCGCACTGGATCTGCCGGAAGCAAGCGAACGTGTGAACCGGTTCGTAACACGAAGGAAGCGGGCTTCGATCGATTTCGAGGAAGTGCCGCCAGTCCGCGCGAAACTCGGCGTAGAATCGCCAGCGGGCCGGGCCCGCCTCCCGGTGGGCGCCGAACCCCGCTTCGAAAAAGCGTGGATAGTAGCGCTGGTAAAGCAAATTGAGGACCGCGTCCTCGTACAGGATCAGGTCCGGCTGGTTGGCCGCGGTTCCGGTCGCCAGCTTCTGTCTCAGCCGCGGGCAGAGTTCCTCCAGGCGGGTGGCGATACGCCAGACATTCGAGCAGCGGCGGTCCGGCGCGCCGACCGAGAAGCTCCATACCGGCTCGTCCTCCACAAACTCGGCGCCGAGCGCGGCGCGTTCATGCAGGATGCGCTCCGGCAGAAACGGATTACAGAACGCCAGGTTGGAAGCAGCGCGGAGGAAAGCCCGCTCCGGCGATGACAGGAACGCCATATATGCAAACATTGTACAGCCACCAGCATGGAATGTACATCGCGCTGCCTGCTGCGCAAGGCGGGTCACGGCTAAGCCATTGCAATCACGGTCGCGCCGCAGCGGTGGTTCACGTGTACTACTCAATTCGCGCGATTGGTGATTCAATGGCACGGACGATGTCCGAGGGCAGTTTCGGCAAGCTTCTCAAGCAGTGCGGGTTCCAGGCATTCCTCTGGACACAGTTCCTGGGCGCGTTCAACGACAACGTCTACAAGATTGTCGTTTCGATGCGAGCCGTCCACGTGGCCGCCACCACGGGAACCGGCAGCGAATACCTCTCGCTGGCCGGGGCGGTGTTCGTGATTCCGTTCCTGCTGTTTTCCGGTTACTCGGGACACCTGGCGGATTCGATCAGCAAGCGCACGGTGCTGATCTCGGTAAAGGTCTTCGAGATAGTGGCGATGCTGCTCGGCCTGGCGGCCTTTTTCTCCACGCGCATCGAGTTGATGCTCGGCGTGCTGTTCCTGATGGCGCTGCACTCCACCGTTTTCAGTCCGGCCAAGTACGGAATCGTGCCCGAGATGCTGGACGATGAGGATCTCTCCCGCGCCAACGCGCTGCCCGAAATGAGCACGTTCGTGGCGATCGTTCTGGGCACATCGATCGGCTCCTTCCTTTTCGTTACCTGGAAACACCGGCCGTGGAACATGGGGTTGGTGATGGTGGCAGTGGCCGTCGCCGGGCTGGCCGCCAGCCTGCGCATTGCGCGCGTTCGGCCGGCAGGCGGCACCTCGCGGTTTCGTCTGAACCCGTTTTCGGAGGTCATCACCGGGACGAAACACCTGCTGGCGGACCGCCCGCTGTGGCTGACGGTGCTCGCCATCTCGTATTTCTGGTTCCTGGGCGCGCTCTTTCAAATGGACCTGCTGCTGTTCGGCAGCGAGGTTCTGCACGTGAGCGACCTGCGGATTGGTCTGATGGTGACGTGCCTGGCGGTGGGGATCGGCGCGGGCAGCATGTTGGCGGGGAGACTCTCGGGCGACAAGGTGGAACTCGGGCTGGTGCCGCTCGGCTCCATCCTGATGGCGGTCTTCTCGGTCCTGCTTTATGCGGCGCGCGGATCGTACACCTGGTCGGCTGCCATGCTGGCGCTGCTGGGGGCTTCGAGCGGCCTGTTCATCGTGCCGCTGAACGCGTACTTGCAGCAGCGATCCGAGGCCCGCGAAAAGGGCCGCCTGATCGCCACCAACAACTTCTACAACACGATCGGCCTGCTGCTGGCCTCGGCAACTCTGTGGCTGATGCATGACCGGCTGCACGTCTCGCCTGACAAGCTGATCCTGATTTTCGGTCTGGCCACGGTGGCCGCCACCGCCTACATCGTGACCGTAGTTCCGGATTTCCTGATTCGCTTCGTGCTCTGGATGGCGACTCACACCATCTTCCGCATCCGCATCGTGGGCCATGAGAACGTTCCACTGCGCGGGCCCGCGCTGCTGGTGGCCAACCACATGTCGCATGTGGACGGTCTGCTCATCGGCGCCTCGGTGCAGCGCTTTATCCGATTCATGGTCTGGCGGCCTTTCTACGAGATGAAGGTGCTGGGCTGGCTGTTCCGGCTGATGAATGCGATTCCGGTCGGCACGCGTTCGCCGCGTGAGGCGCTGGAGGCCGTCCGGCGCGCGCGTCACGAACTCGCGGCGGGCGAGGTGGTCTGTATCTTCGCCGAGGGCTCCATCAGCCGGACGGGCAACCTGCTGCCATTCAAAAGCGGCCTGCACACGATTGTGGCGGGGACCGATGTGCCCATCATCCCGGTGCATCTGGATCGCCTGTGGGGGAGCATCTTCAGTTTCGATCGCGGCAAGTTTTTCTGGAAATGGCCGAAGCGCATTCCATACCCGGTCACGGTTTCTTTCGGACGCCCGCTCGCATCCACGGCCAGCGCGCAGGAGGTCCGCCAGGCCATTCTGGAATTGGGCAGCGACGCGATCGAAGCACGCAAGTCGCGCCATGACCTGTTACCGGCGCGATTCATTCGTTCCGCGCGGAAGAACTGGTCGAAGTTCGCCATGGCGGATTCGACGGGACGCGAGGCGACTTACGGCCGAGCGCTCGCCGGAAGCCTCGTCATTGCCGATTGGCTGCGCCGGCACCGCGCTGACGACGACATGGTCGGCGTGCTGTTGCCGCCATCGGTGGCCGGCGCGCTGGTGAACGCCGGCCTCACCATAGCTGCGAAGAAGCCCGTCAACCTCAACTTTACCGCCGGCCGGGAGGGCATGGCCGCGGCCGCCGCACAGTGCCGGATCAAAACCACGATCACCTCGCGGACGTTTCTGGTGAAAGCCAAGCTGGAGGCCCCGGTTGGTGCGGTGTATATCGAGGACATCCTGGCCGCGTCCGCCGCACCCGCCAGGATCGCCGCATGGCTGCGGGCGCGCCTGATGCCGCAGCGCTTACTGCTGCGCCGCTATTCGCGGCAACGGCAGAGGCCGGATTCGCTGGCGACCGTCGTTTTCTCGAGCGGCAGCACCGGCGTTCCCAAGGGTGTGATGCTGTCGCACTACAACCTGATCTCCGATATTGAGGCGATCGCCCAGGTGTTCTGGATCAACGGCGACGACCGCATTGTCGGCACGCTGCCTTTCTTCCATTCTTTCGGCTTTACCGTGACCATCTGGTTTCCGCTGGTGAGCGGCTGCGGCGTGGTGTACCACCCCGACCCGCTGGACGCCAAGGGGACCGCGGCGCTGATCCAAAAACACAAAGGCACCTTCCTCCTTTCCACGCCTACCTTCTGCGGCAACTATGTTCGCAAGTGCTCGCGCGAGCAACTCGCGTCCCTGCGTTTCGTTCTGGTGGGCGCCGAGAAACTGCGCGGCGAGACGGCTCGCCAGTTCGAAGAGAAGTTCGGCGTGCAACTGCTGGAGGGCTATGGATGCACGGAAATGGCTCCGGTCGTTTCGGTCAACGCACCCGACTTCCGCGCGGGAAACGACACGCAAGTCGGCTCCAAGCCAGGCACGGTGGGCCATCCCTTGCCGGGC
>Ga0187887_10003833_pt1 | contig 11496 bp, 8 predicted proteins | sample June2016WEW_7_10_FD_132977 | JGI IMG/M metagenome (GOLD analysis project Ga0187887, IMG submission 132977) | Peatland microbial communities from SPRUCE experiment site at the Marcell Experimental Forest, Minnesota, USA - June2016WEW_7_10 | ecosystem: Environmental > Terrestrial > Soil > Wetlands... | reverse complement strand
CTGCCAAATGCGCCGAACTTTCCGATGACGGTCTCCCGGCTGGACTTGGTAACCTCAAGTTTGATAAGGGCAAATTGGCTTGGATTTGAAATAGATCCGGCACCGAATCCGCCCTTGCCCAACCCGGCGGCCTTGTCTTCAAAATAAAAATAGAAGACCGGCTCGGCGTCGGGTGTGTGTATGCTGGCGTGTTGACCGGGAATGACCGCCTTCATCTTCGCTTTCTTGATGCCGTATGTGAGGCCGGTGGCCAGCAATCCGCCCGTTTTCGACCCCTGGTAGGACGCCTGCTCCAAAGCTGTCAACTTGCATTCGCCATTCCGGTCCATAGCGTTCAAGTAGATGCCCGAATCATGAGGCGACATCGGGTCGTTGGGATCGCCTGCGGCGACCGTCCCGGCGACGGGGGTCGCGCCAGTGGCTCTCGTGCCGCCAGGCGAACCAACTTCGGCTGCCTTTTCGACCATCGCAGCCACTACCCTGTCCGTCACGCCAGCCGACTTGAGCGCAAGGATTTGATCCGGTGTGACGACGTAGTGCGCCGGTTGGGTCTTCACCATGCTGAGAACAACCTCGTCGGAGATCCCGGACTGAAACATCTTCACAATCGCATCGTTGGTGAGAGCCTCCTGCGCGCCCGCAAGAAAAGTCACGGCGAACAACAGCCGAAAGATCTTCATAATGCCTCCATTTTCTGTATGTGGATCGCCAGCACAACGCCACACGCGCCCCGAAATAGTCGGCGGATGTGGCAGTCTCCGGTCCGCCGGGATGCCTGATAACCACAGCCAACTGCACTATGTGCTGGCGAAATGAGTTTCACAAGAATACTAGAGTTAGGTACCGTTTTATCTTCAAAAGATAGCATCCGCGCACCCTAAGAACGGCAAAAAGATCGAAATGGCTAGCAGATCGCTTCACTGCTGCGGCGAGCAGGAGGGGGATGCAGCGGAATCGGGAACGGCGTTCCGCTTATGCTGTTAAACTCCGCAAATATCAAAGGGCCGCACACGCCCTTGCATCGATGGTACGGCAAGCGCGGACTTTTGCCAAAGCGCAAAGATGCGCACAAACCTGCACAGAGTTTGATAACCTTGATTTTCAAACTCCATGCCTGAACCCTACAGTGCCGAACAACTCGACACTTGGCCGGAGATCGCTGGGTATCTGGGCGTCAGTATCCGGGAGGCACAATACCGGGCGAAGAATGAAGGGCTGCCGGTTCACCGGGGTGTAGGCAAGAAGCCGCGGGTGTGGGCGCTGCGGTCGGAATTGGACGCGTGGAGACTGAAGGCTGGCGCGGGCAACGCCGCTCCGACTACCAATCCTGCAACTGATCAACCGCCGCCAGATGTAGCTTCCCCAAGCCCTGTTGAGGAAAGCAACACCCCGAGAGTTCGGTGGGGCCGGCGGGCAATACTTAGTGCTGCCGGACTGGCTGCTACGGTCGTCGCAGCCAAACTGATTTTTGGTACGCGCAAGCCGCGAGTGGAACGTGCTGTACTCACGGGCGGCCTGTTGACCGCTCTCGACGGGCTGGGCAGGCCCATTTGGGAACACCGCTTTTTGGGAGATCTACAACCGCGCACTGACGATTTGTCGTGGCGGGTTCAGGTGGTCGATCTTGAAGGCAGCGGCTGTCCGAGCGTCTTGGTGGTATGCAGTCGTGTCGCACAAGGCACCACAGAGCAAACCGGGATCGATGAGCTTACATGCTTCACGCCCGACGGGCACGTGAAGTGGACACTGCTCTGTCGTCCTGACTTGCTCGACTTCGACGGAAAGCGCTTTGAGGCCGCGTGGCGGTGCTCTCACGTAATCGCGGTGCCCTCGGGAAGACAGAAGATACTCTGGGTCGCAGTCAATCACGGCTGGCGCTGGCCTGGATGTGTGATGCGCGTCAACACCAGCGGTGTAGCCTCTCTTCAGTTTGCGAACGCGGGTTGGGTCGAGAGACTCTGCTTACTGACCAGACCAAATGGTGAATTCGTTGCACTCATCGGCGAAAACAACGCATTCGACCGTCCATTCGCGGCTGTCATCCGTGCCAACGACCCGCCCTCGTGCTCACCCGCAGGGGGCGCGCCCCGCTGCCGTTTCGGAAATACGCCGTCCGGAACCCCGCGGGACTACGTCTTGTTCCCGACCACCGAGATGCTTGCCGCTGCGGACGTGCCGTATGGATCTGCGGTCAGCTTCGATCAAATCAACGATGGTGGCTTCGTCGTGTGGGTGTCAGCCGGCGGAAACAATCCAGGATATCTTCTTTACGAATTCTCCGACGCGACAGAACCCAGAAGTGTAATGCCTACTGACAATTGTCCGGCGGCGCACCGGCGTCTCGAAGAGGAAGGGAAATTGCATCACACCTGGGCTATGTGCCCCGAGTTGCAAAGACCGCTCACGATTCGTCATTGGCGACGAGGAAGCGGATGGCGAGATCAAGAAGTCCCCTGGCGCGCCACAACCGACCGCGGATAGCGGGCGGCGTGGCACCTGGATCCTGCCCAGCGTTGCAGTATGCGCTTCCAGCGCGACGGCAGTTTGCGTGACTTGATTGAGTCGCGCTTGGCGACGCTGTAGCCCAGTTTGAAGCGATGTAGCCTACTGGATGCGGCGACCTTGCAGAACTGCCGTAGAGCAAAGGCAGATCATGGCCCGTGAAGCTCCATGTGCTCGAGATTTACCCGCCAGGGTTGATGATAAAAACGGTCCAGGTGTCGGCGTCGTTGAACTGGTTGCTCAACTGGGTGCTGGAAACGAAGGTCGGCGTGACGGCCAACAGCCGCGCTTGCTGCTGTACGTTAGAATACAGCAGAGCATCGGCATGAGCCGTACGAGCGGCGGTTTCTGCCCCATCTGCGGGAAGAGCTACGGCCCCGAAGCTGATCAATTGTCCCGTCCACAGCTTCCTCTTCCAGAGCCGCGACGCGCTGCGGCCCGGCGTCGTCATCGACGGCACCTATGAGATTCTTCAGCGCCTCGGCGCCGGCGGCATGGGCGAGACCTATCTGGTCCGCCACGCCTTCCTCCGCGAGAACCTGGTTCTCAAACGAATCCGCCCGGAGCTGGCCGAGGACCCGCTCTACCAGCAATCCTTCTTGCGCGAGGCTCATTCCCTGGCTGCGCTGCGCAAGCTGCCCTCGGTGGTGGAGATCCGCAACGCGTGGCAAACGCGCGAGGGGTATCTCGCCCTGCTGCTTGAGTACGTCGAGGGTGGCAACCTGCTCCAGTGGCTGGAGACTACACGCGGGGGCGGCCCGCTAGAACTCCTCGAATCGGAGATCCCTCTGGTAAACCGCGTGTGCGTGGAACCCCGTCCCCGCGAGCGGGACCGAGTGAGAGAGTCCAGCGCAAGCTCGGCGGCCGACTGTTCGTCACACTGGCCGTATGCGGGCTGGTCGCGTTAGCGCTTGTAGTGGCGCTATGTCTGCACCGGGGGCAAGACGGCGCGCCGGTGACGCCGCCAACGGCTCAACCTCAGCCGACAGATCGGGCGACCGAGGTGCGCTCTCTCCTGGCCGCTGGGCAGAGGGCGTTCGAGGGTGGCTCTTACGATGCGGCCCTGACTTCCTTTGAGGCGGCAATGCGCATTGAGCCCGGCAACCGCGAAGCGAGCGATGGTGCCGCGGCAGTGCGGCGCGCTCAGGAAGCTGAACGGCGCCTTGGCACCAAGCCTCGGTGGACGACGGGATAAGCCGAGCCGACCAAGCTTTCCAAAACGGCAACTACGACGAGGCGATCAAGACATACCAAGAAGTTCTGTCGCGCGAACCAAGTAACAGTCTGGCCAAAGAGGGCCTGGCGCGGGCACGCGCGGCGCTTGGAGCCGAGAATCGCGCTTTCGGGAGGAAATGATGCGAACAATTGCTCTGTTGGCGATTGCGTGTGCGGCCTCGGTGGCCCAGCAACCAGTGAAGTGTCCGGGACCGCTGACCGAGGCGCAGTTGACGGACCTCGTCAAGAGCCAAGTGCCGGAGAAGCGACTGCATGTCATTGTCCAGACGTGTGGTATTGGCTTCGCGTGGAGCGATTCGGTGAAGAGTCGGTTGCACGCCGCTGGGGCGTCCACGGAATTGCTTGAAGACATTCGGGTCCACGGACAGCTTGCGCCCCGCTCGTATTGGCAGGTAATGGCTCTCAAACAGGCGGATGCCGAAGTGGTGGTTCGCAGCCTTAAGGACAAAGGGTTTCCGGCGCTGATGGCGCCCGCACGGAACAACCTGACGCGTGTGCTGGTGGGCCCATATCCCGACATGGCGGCGATGAGCAAGGCGAAGACCGAACTGGAGAACGCTGGTTTTCATCCCATCAGATAGTTCCACGCATCGCCACACCATTACCGCCTAAACGACTTTGAGGCCTAGTTCCGCGACCGCGAGGCTCGGTGTCAACATGCCTTGCGAGCGCAGGCGCGGGTTGCCATTGGGCGACCAGACGTCGTAGTTCTTCGCCAACGTCTACTTGAACGCGCTGGATCAGTTCGTTCTTCGTGAGGTCCGCTTCGGCGCCTACTGCCGGTGCATCGGTGCATCACCGATATTCTCCTGTTCCACGATGAGCACGACTCTTTGAAGGAGGCGTGGCGCGGCATCGAGCCGGGGCGCGAACGCGCGGGCAGCCATTGTTATCCGAAAGGCTCCTCTCAATCCTCGCTGCCTCGCGACCAGAGCCAAACATCTGCGCCTGGCGCTGTACGTTAGAATACAGCAGAGCATCGGCATGAGCGGTACGAGCGGCGGTTACTGCCCCATCTGCGGGAAGAGTTACGGCCCCGAGGCTGAGCGTTGCCCCATCCACGGCTACCTGTTCCAGAGCCGCGACGCGCTACGGCCCGGCAGCGTCATCGATGGCGCGTATGAGATCCTGGAGCGGCTAGGGGCCGGCGGCATGGGCGAGACCTACCTGGTCCGTCACGCCTTCCTCGGCGAGAACCTCGTTCTCAAACGAATCCGCCCGGAGTTGGCGGAGGATCCGCTGTATCAGCAATCCTTCCTGCGCGAGGCCCATTCGCTGGCCGCGCTACGCAAGTTGCCCGCAGTGGTGGAGATCCGCAATGCGTGGCAAACGCGCGAGGGGTATCTCGCCCTGCTGCTGGAATACGTCGAGGGTGGCAACCTGCTTCAGTGGCTGGAGACCGCGCGCGGCGGCGGCCCGCTGGAAGCCCTTGAAGCGGTGGCGATCGCGGCGGACCTGGCCAAGGCGTTGGCTGCAGCCCACGCCATTGGCGTCCTGCACCGCGATGTGAAACCGCAGAACATCCTGATGCGGCAACTGGAGGCCGGCGGGTTCCAGTTGAAGCTGTGCGATTTCGGTCTGGCGGTGCAGCGGGTGGAGGAGATGTCGCGGCAGGGGACTACGACGACACGTCTGGGGACACCGGGATACGCGGCGCCGGAGCAGTACACGATGTCGAGCCGGGAGCAGGACGCGCGGGTGGACGTATTCGGGTTGGGGATGACGCTGTACCGTCTGGCGACGGGGCGGCTGCCGTGGGAGGCTAGCTCAGCGAGTTGGCCGCTGGCCTGCAAGGAGCAACCGCGGAAGAGCCTGAAGGAACTGCGACCAGCATTGGCGCGGGAGTACTGGCTGGAGAGCATGCTTCTGCGGATGACGGCGGTCGAACGCAACGATCGCATCGCGACCGCTGCCGAAGCCCTGGAGTTGATGCAGGAGGCGTTGGCGGAAACCAGGCCGGCGCCGGCAGCGATGGTTAGGCCAGCGCCGCGGGTTCCGCCGGTCGTCGTGGTGCCGCACCCCCCGCCACCTCCGCCGCCGGCGCCCATACTGCCGCAGGCGGAGCGAGATGTCCCCAGTGTGCCCGCGGCGAAACCCGCCGGAACCGGCGAAGAGCGGCGTGCGGACTCAACTGCGGGCACGATGATGCCCGCTGGCGTACCGACTCCCGCGGATCACAGGAGTGCGTCAGCCCCGATTCTGTCGCCCGAGCCGCCGGCCCCCTCGCCCATCGAGTTGCAGCAGCCCTCGCTGCCTCCGGTGCAGGCGTCCAAACTCGCGGCGACCGAGCCCGAAGTTCCGGCCGCAGCAGTGGCGTCGACCGCCCTGACGGGAGAGCAGCCGCAGATCGAGCCGACTGCCTACACGGAGACGCCCGCCGCCGCGTCGCCTCCCGTGGACGAAAAGATCGCGTCGGCCCCGGCTCCGTTGCCCGAACGGCACGTTCCCGCGCCCGTCGAATGGCAGCAGCCGCTACCATCTCCGCCATGGGTGCCCGCAGGCCCGAGTACTAAGCACGAGGTTCCCAGCGCAACCGCGGCGGTACTCAGCGAAATCGACAATAGGGTACCCGCCGAGCCGGGCGCGAGAGCCGAGGTGGCCGCGAGCGTGGCGGACCCTGTGGACGACACGAGCGCGTCAGCTCCGGCATCGTCTCCTGAGCCGCAGGTCGCCCCACCCGCCCAATGGCAGCAACCCTCGCCACCTCCGGTGCCGGCAACCGACACTGTGCTCCTTCCTGGAGGAACTCTTTGGCTTCGGGGACCCGCCTCGCCGCCTCCGCAGGCGGAACCGATGGAAGAGGCCGTCGAAGCGCCCACCGTCGAACTTCCCTTCCTGAGCTCTCAGTCTGAGCCAAACAGCCTTTGGAGTCGCAGAGCCGTGCTGGTCACCGTAGGTTCCGCGATTGTCACGGTGTTGGTGATACTGGGCGGGTGGCTAGCGCTGCATAGGCCGGAAGACGTTCCCGTCAATCCGCCTGAGCCGGTCGCACTGGGGACACCGGCGCCAGCCCCGCATTCGCCCGCTCCCGCCACCGTGCAGGGCGCCAGGGCTCCGGCACAGTCCACCGGTGGCCCGACGGATAGCGAACTCAGTGCATTGCGGGACTCAGTCGTGGGCGCGGTCCGCGCCAAGAACTGGTCCAAAGCGGGCCCGCTGATCAATGGCTTGCTGGCGAAGTTTCCGACGGATGCCGAGGCCCTGGAGTGGCGGAAGCTACTCTCGGAGGGCCGTAAGTCGGACCTCTTCGCCAAACTGAATCCCCAGCGAGAAGACAACGGACCGGACGTGATCAGGGCCGAGCAACTGTTGCAGCAGGGCGACTATTCGGGGGCCATCACGTTATTCCAGCGTGTGCTGGCTCGCGATCCGGGCAACGCTCGCGCGCGGAGAGGATTGAAGCAGGCAACGGACGCCAAGACAACGGAAGATCGCATATTCGGCGGAGGCCGGTAGTGGTGTGAAGGTCTGAGCCCGCGCGGCGCGCTGAACCGGCGTCCATGAAGGAGTGGCACGCAAGTGAGTGCAAGACTCGTTTCAATAGCGATGCTCGTTTTGCTTCCGGCGTTGGCCGAAGCGCAGCAGGTGCCCGTGAGATGCCACGATCCTTTGTCGGAGGATCAACTGACCGAGATGGTGAAACACTCGGTGCCCGCACTGCCGATCCAGAGGAACATCGCTAAGTGCGGGATCGACTTCGACGCCACCGACGAGGTGATCGGCCGTCTGCGTTCTGCGGGCGCGCCGGAAACGGTGCTCGCCGCCGTGCGGGTTGCTACTGGGCCCCTCGACAGGAAGCGCCAGGCGGACCAGGCATTCTGGGATTCCGTCAAGAATAGCCAGGACCCCGCAAAGTACGAAGACTACCTTCGCCGGTATCCGGCGGGGCAGTACGCCGCGCTGGCTCGGCAGAAGTACCGGCAACTAACCGCGCCGAGGCCGTCAGCGCAGGACTTGGACGAGATCGCCATGCGAGCCGACGCCGCCTTTGCCCAGAAGGACTACGCCACCGCGGCGCCTCTTTACCGGCAATTGGCTGACAGCGGACGAGCCGCAGCGATGACCATTCTCGGGTGGATGTACACGATCGGGCAGGGCGAAACGCAGGATGATGCCCAAGCGATTGCCTGGTACCGCAAGGGCGCCGAAGGAGGAAACCGCGAGGCGATGACACAGCTTGGCTTTATGTATCAGAACGGGCGAGGAGTGGCCCAGGACGATTCCCAAGCGGTTGATTGGTACCGCCAGGCCGCCGAGAAGGGCGAACCCATGGGGATGACCGCTCTTGGCTTCATGTATGAGAACGGGCGAGGAGTAGCACGCGATAATTCCCAAGCGGTTGACTGGTATGGTAGGGCTGCGGCGCTAGGTAACGAAGCGGCTAAAGCAAATCTGAAGCGGCTGAACGAGATCGCCCCCGCGCCAAAGCCGGCAGCGCAGGACTTGGACGAGATCGCTAGGCGCGCCGACGCCGCCTACACGCGTCAGGACTATGCCACGGCAGCGCCTCTCTTCCAGCAACTGGCTGATAGCGGACGGCCCTGGGACATGTATCGGCTGGGATACATGTACGACTACGGGCAAGGCTTTCGTCAGAGCGATGCGCAGGCGGTTGCCTGGTACCGCAGAGCCGCCGAGGAGGACGACCCCGGTGGGATGAACAATCTTGGTGTGATGTATCAGAACGGGCGAGGAGTGGCCCAGGACTATGCACAAGCGGTTTTCTGGTTCCGGAAGGCCGCAGAGAAGGGCGAACCCATGGGGATGACCAATCTTGGCGTGATGTATGAGAACGGGCGTGGAGTGGCACGGGATAATTCCCTCGCTGTTGATTGGTACCGACAAGCAGCGGCGCTCGGGGATAAAGATGCTGAAGCTGGTCTGAAGCGGCTGAGCCGGATCGCCGCTCCGCCAAAGCTGTCAGCGAAGGACTTGGGCAAGATAGCCAAGCGCGCCGACGCTGCCTATGCCCGGCAGGAATACGCCAAGGCGGCACCTCTTTACCAGCAATTGGCTGACAGTGGGCAGGCCGGGGCGATGGCCGAGCTTGGCTTCCTGTATCTGTCCGGGCGAGGGGTGGCACGGGATGACGCCCAAGCAGTTGCCTGGCTCCGCAAGGCCGCCGAGAACGGCAACGCAACGGCGATGGACAATCTTGGCTCGATGTATTCGCAGGGGCGAGGAGTGTCACAGGATGATGCTCAAGCGGTCGATTGGTACCGCAAGGCCGCCGAGAATGATAACCCCACGGGGATGACCAATCTCGGCTTAATGTACAAGAACGGGCGAGGAGTGGCACAGGATGATGCCCAAGCGGTTGCCTGGTTCCGCAAGGCCGCCGACAAAGGCGGACCCACGGGAATGGCTCTTCTTGGAGGTGGGTATGCGACTGGCCAAGGAGTGGCACAGGATGATGCCCAAGCGGTTGCCTGGATCCGCAAGGCTGCCGAGAAGGGCGAACCTACGGGGATGCTCTTTCTTGGCGCGATGTATGAGGAGGGGCAAGGGGTGGCACAAGACGATACGCAGGCGGTTGCCTGGTACCGCAAAGCCGCGGCCCTCGGTAACGAAGACGCTAAAGAACGCCTGAAGTCGATGGAGAACCCAAGGAGGAAAAAGCTAACAAAAAAAACGACCGCCGTACGCGTCCATTGAAAGGAACAGAACAGGGGAGCTTGATAGGCGCGACTGCATATCGTTGTCCAGAGGACAGCAACGCTGCGGCCCGTCTGACCGTAGACCGGGCTTGCCAACAGTTGCGCGAGGTATTCAGGAGTGAAACGCGGTGAGCGCGAGACTTGCTTCAATCACGATGCTGTTGTTGCTTCCGGCGTTGACCGAAGCGCAGCAGGCGGTGAACTGCCGCGGCCCCTTGTCGGAGGCTCAACTGACCGAATTGGTGAAAGGTTCGGTGCCCGCGCCGCGCATCGGACAATTCGTTGCCAGTTGCGGCATCGACTTCGAGCCGACCGATGATGCGATCGGCCGCCTGCGTTCCGTGGGCGCGCTGGAAAGTGTGCTCGCCGCAGTGCGAGCCGCCACCGGACCGGCCGCAAGGCAGCCCCGCGTCGCGGCGGGGGCAAAGAAGGTGAATCCTAAGGATGGGCTGACCTATGTATGGATTCCGCCCGGCAGCTTCATAATGGGTTGTTCGCCAGACGACTCTGAATGTTTCGACGATGAGAAGCCTGCCCACCCGGTGACCATCACAAAAGGCTTTTGGGTTGGTCGGGCTCCAGTGACCCAGCAGGCCTATCAGCGTGTGACCGGGAAGAACCCGAGCAATTTCAAAGGTGCTAGTCTTCCCGTTGAGAGCGTGAATTGGGACGAAGCGAAGGCTTACTGCGCAGCGATCGGCGGGCGACTGCCGACGGAAGCAGAGTGGGAATACTCAGCGCGGGCCGGTTCCACGGGCGCGCGGTATGGCAATGTGGACGACATTGCCTGGTACTCGGGGAACAGCGGAGTTCAGACTCACGAAGTTGGTCAAAAGCGACGGAATGCCTTCGGGCTGCACGATATGCTGGGGAATGTGTGGCAGTGGGTCGCAGATTGGTATGGGCATTATCCGTCCGGCGCGCAGAACGATCCATCCGGGCCCGGGAGCGGCCAGCAGAGAGCGGCGCGCGGCGGTTCGTGGGACAACGATTCCAGGAACGCGCGCGTTTCAAACCGTAACTGGAGCACACCAGGAAGCCATAGCACCGACATTGGGTTTCGGTGTGTCGGGAAATGACTTTCTGTTCTCTGCTTTGCGACCCCTCGCGACGCCGTGGGCCAGGCGGCGAAGGCGACGCAGAACAGTTTGGCTCGTTCGTTACCGCACGGCAGCTGCCGGCGATCTGGAGCTGTGGCGGGTTTTTGTTCGCTATAGGAATCAGACGCAAATGAGTTCGAAACTCGTCTCAATGGTGATGCTATTATTGCTTCCGGCGTCGACCGAAGCACAGCAGATGGCGACATGTCCCCAGACCAGCCCGCTATCGGAGAGTCAACTTACCGACCTACTGAAAAGCCCTGTTCCCAAAACCCGAGTCGGACAACTCGTCGTCGTTTGCGGCATCGACTTCGAACCGACCGATGATGCGATCGGCCGTCTTGGCTCCGCGGGCGCGCCGGAAAGCGTGCTCGCCGCGGTGCGAGCCGCCACCGGGCCCGTCGAAAGAAAGCGCCAAGAGGAACAGGCATTGTGGGAGTCCATCAAGGATAGCCAAGACCCGGCGAAGTACGAAGATTACCTTCATCGATATCCGGTGGGGCAGTTCGCTGAGTCAGCCCGGAAGAAATACCGAGACCTGAAGGTCGCCGGCATGCGAGCGGAGATGGAGCGGACCCTTGCCGCCGGGCAATGGGACGCGGCTGACGAGAGGATTCGGGACTTGATCCATGTGGTGCCGGCAGACGATGAGATCAGGGGTTGGCAGCAGCGCGTGGCGGATGGGCGAGAAGCAAAGCGCAAACGCGAGCAGCGGGTTTCTGATCTTCGCGCGGCGATTCCGCCCGCCCTGCAAGCCGGACAGTGGGCGAGTGCGGAGCAGACCATCACGGAGTTGCTGTCTCTCGTGCCCGGAGATTCCCAGGCGATGCAGTGGCGATCCCAAGCCATTGAGGAGCGCTTAAAGGATCTCGCAGCCTCGCGTCAGCCCAATTCAAGTTCTGAAGCTCCCAACCCACTAGACCAGCCGCCGAAGGTCAAGGGCGAGCACAACTATTTCGATGTCAGGCTGAGCAAGGCCGAAAAGCCACAGCGCTTCGCCG
>Ga0187887_10003831_pt1 | contig 11501 bp, 8 predicted proteins | sample June2016WEW_7_10_FD_132977 | JGI IMG/M metagenome (GOLD analysis project Ga0187887, IMG submission 132977) | Peatland microbial communities from SPRUCE experiment site at the Marcell Experimental Forest, Minnesota, USA - June2016WEW_7_10 | ecosystem: Environmental > Terrestrial > Soil > Wetlands... | reverse complement strand
GGCATCCTGATCTCGGTGGCGGATGCTTCGGTGCTGCAACCCGGCATCGATGCCGCGGTAGCCGCGGGCATTCCGGTGATCACCATGGACTCGGACGATCCCGGCAGCAAACGGCTCTACTTCATCGGTACCAATAACCTTGAGGCCGGGCGGCTGGGCGGCAAACGTGTCATCGAGAAACTGGGCGGCAAGGGCAACGTAGAGTTTTTCACGCTGGGTGGCCAGCCCAATACCGATGAGCGTCTGAAGGGCTTCAAGGATGCATTCGCGTCTCGCCCGGACATCAAGGTAGTGGACGTGTTCGACATCAAGGGCGACGCGCGTAATGCATTCGACAAGGCGCAGCAGGATCTGGCGCTGGCCGGTCCCAAGAAGATCGATGCGTTTATCTGCCTTGAAGCATCTTCAGGAAAGACCGTGGCGGATGCCATCAAGCGCGCGGGCGGCGGAAGGGAACTGGTGGCCTTCGATGTGGATCAGGATACCCTGGACGCAATCAAGGGCGGAACGATCGACGCCACAATCGCGCAGAAGCCGTACACGATGGGCTGGGTGGGGCTGAAGGCGCTGGATGAGATCTTCCACGATCCGCCGAAAACGCTGGACAAGGATTACAGCGCGGACTCCTTCGCGCCCTATCCGGTGTTTGTCGATACGGGCACGTCGCTCGTGGACAAGAGCAATGTGGACCTGTATATCGCCGGGGCCCAGGGGGCAAAATAAGCAGGTTTTCCTGCTCGCCGCCATCAATCGAACGCAGCAGAAGCGGCCTTCCTCGAACAGGAAGGCCGCTTTTGACTGCTCGCAGAAAAACGAATTTGCAAGAGCCTGCACTGCGTGGCCTGCACTGCGCCAAGTCGAACGGCGCCACACAAAGTCTGCCCAAATAGCGGACTTCGCAGCCTGCGGAATAGCTCATCGCAGGGAACTGACCGTGCGCATGAGCATTCGCGTCCTGGCCGGAGCCCTGGGTTCTCTATAATGAATCCCCTGTCCTATGCCTGCGACGAGATCAGCTGATTGTCTTGCCGGCGATGATGCGCTTGCGCGCGGCGCCTGGGCAGAGGCACGCGAAGCGTTCGAAAGGACGCTGGACTCTCGTGAGCTTCCTGAAGCCCTTGAAGGACTTGGGATCGCTGCATGGTGGCTCGATCTCGCCGATCTGGTCTTCGATTCCCGGGAGCGTGCTTACCGTTCATACCTGGCTCGCGGAGATCGCGCAGACGCTGCCCGGGTCGCCGTCTGGCTGGCATGGGATTATTGGGCCTTTCGCGGTGAGGGCGCCGTAGCCAACGGATGGCTGCGACGCGCCCGCCGCCTGCTTGACGGGCTGCCTTCCTGCTCGGAGCGCGCCTGGCTCGAAGCGCGGGAAGGGGCGCTCTGCCTGCTTGAGGAGGGCGATCCGGTGCGAGCCCTTGCCCTAGCCACGGAGGGCATCCGCATCGCACAAGAAGCCGCAGACATCGATTTTGAGATGCTGAGCCGCGCTGTTCAAGGTTTGGCTCTGGTTGCATCCGGCGCGGTGTCTGAAGGCATGTCCAGTCTCGACGAGGTCAGTGCCGCAGTGATTGCCGGCGAGCTGACAGACCGGGTCGTCATCGGATTAGCCGGTTGCTATCTCATCGCTGCCTGCGAACGGGTGCGCGACTACGACCGCGCTCTGCAATGGTGCAAACGGATCAAAGAATTTTGCGCGAAGTGGGGTTTGCGTCCTCTGTTTGCGGTATGCCGTACGCAATATGCATCCATTTGCATGTGGCGCGGCACATGGATCGAGGCCGAGCAGGAGTTGTGTGCTGCAAGTGACGAACTGGCCGCGAGCCGTCCGGCGATGAAGAGCGATGCACTGGTGCGGCTGGCAGAGTTACGCCGGCGTCAGGGTCGCCTGACGGAAGCCGCCGCGCTTGTCGAGCAGACTCCTCCGCATGGCGCCGGGCAATTGGGGCGTGCCGAGTTAGCATTCGATACCGGCGACTATTATGGCGCGGCCGAGCGTGCCGAACAATACCTGCGGAGTGTGCCCTTATCGAACCGGACCGATCGCACCTCGGGCCTGGAACTTCTGGTGCGCGCGCTGACGCACCTTGAGAATTGGGAACGTGCCAGAGCCGCGCTTGTGGAGTTATCCGACATCGCAGCTATTTTTGCCACTATCCCCCTTCGGGCAGCAGCCAGCTTCGCCTCGGGATACATCGCGATGGGCGAGGCGAAATGGGATGCAGCACGAAGATGTTTCGAAGACGCAGTCGATTTCTACCTTCAGAGCGGCGCGCCATTTGAAGTTGGGCGAGCGCGTATCGAATTGGCACGCGCCCTTGAAAAGGTTGGACGGATCGACGCCGCCGTAGAGGAGGCTCACCGAGCCAAGACCCTGCTGTCAGAGCTCAAGGCCGAGCTCGAAGCGGGGCGGGCTCAGAGTGTCCTCGACGGTCTGGCCGCCTTGCAGTCAACGGCTCGGCCGGCGGTTTCAAAAGTCAAGAGCAATGAATTAACCCAGCGTGAGATCGAGATCCTGCGCCTGGTAGCCGAAGGCCTGAATAATCAGACGATCGCCGAGCGGCTCTTCGTGAGCGATCACACGGTTCATCGTCATTTGGCAAACATCCTGAACAAACTGGGTGTTGCAACGCGCGCGGCCGCAGTGGCGCAGGCCGCTCGCCGCGGCCTTTTGCGATAGCATCCCCATGGCCCAATCGGGCCATTTTCGTAGTCGGGGCCAAAATGGCCCGCCGGTGCGATGCGCGGCTCATCCTTGCTCACTCATACTTCTTCTTACAGGCCGCCATTCAAAGCTGCGTCCTGGGAGGCAAAGATGAAAACACTTTTGTCGGCCTTAGCGGCGACCGTCCTTCTATGTGTCGGATCGGGCGCTGCCACCCGTGCACAGAGTCAAAGCCATGTAATCCAAACGCCTGACGAGGCCCAATGGGGCCCGGCGCCGCCGATGCTTCGTGCGGGCGCGCAGATCGCGGTATTGGCAGGGGATCCAACCAAGCCAGTTCCCTATGCCATTCGACTCAAGTTTCCTGCCAACTACGAAATCCCGGCGCATTCGCACCCAACCGACGAACACGTTGTGGTGGTGTCTGGCGCGCTGACCTTCGGAATGGGGGACAAGTTGAGTCGAGAGGCTGCCACCAACAAAACTCTTGCAACGGGCGGTTTTGCCCTGATGCCGGCAAACATGAACCACTTCGCTTACACCACGACGGACGAAACGACGATTGTCCTCTATGGGCAAGGTCCTGTCGAGTTCAAGTATGTGAACCCCGTCGACGATCCGCGCAACGCACACGGCGCGACGAAATAGCCGAACCGAATCGCACGCAGGAGGGTCGCCGTGCTCGAAGCGAATGTCATCGAAGATCGTTCACCGCTTGCGATGAACGCCGACGAATTCCGAGCTTTGGGCTATCAGCTCATTGACCGCATCGCCGGCTTCATCGAATTCCTTCCCGAGCGGCCGGTGACGCGCGGTGAGTCGCCTGCCGATATTCGCCAAGCGTTGGGCGCGGAGCAGTCGTTGCCGCACAAAGGCACCGACCCCGCGCTGCTAGTTCATCGTGCGGCCGACCTGCTGTTTGAACACTCACTCTTCAATGGACATCCTCGATTTTGGGGATACATCACTTCGTCCGCCGCACCCATCGGCGCCTTGGCAGAACTGCTTGCCGCCGCGGTCAATCCCAATGTTGGCGCCTGGCCGCTCTCACCCATGGCAAGCGAAATTGAAGCCCAGACCATACGCTGGATTGCCGAAATGATCAACTTCCCACCGGAATGCGGCGGTCTCTTTGTGAGTGGCGGAAACATGGCTAACCTGGTCTGTTTTCTGGCTGCACGCCAGGCAAAGGCGGGACGGGATGTGCGCAAGGAAGGGTTAGCCGGGACCCGCCCGCGCGTCTACTGTTCGAAGGAAACGCACACGTGGGTTCAGAAGGCCGCGGACATTTCCGGCCTGGGAACGGAGGCCATTCGCTGGATTCCGACCGATGATCGAATGCGCATCGATGTTGCGGCTCTGCGGCAACAGATCGCTATCGATATCCAGTCAGGCGACAAGCCGTTCCTCGTGGTGGGCACAGCAGGCACGGTGAGCACAGGTGCCATCGACCCGCTGCCGGAACTGGCTTCGGTATGCCGCGAGTTCAGTCTCTGGTTTCACGTGGATGGCGCCTACGGCGCTTTAGCCGCTTTGTTGCCAGAGGCGCCTGCCGATCTTGACGGATTGCGTGAGGCAGATTCGGTGGCGGTGGACCCTCATAAATGGCTGTTCGCGCCACTGGAGGCAGGATGCGCGCTGGTGCGCAATCGAGAACAATTGCGCAACGCCTTTGCCTACCATCCGCCCTACTATCACTTCGGCACCGAAGCGATCAATTACTTCGACCTAGGCCCGCAAAATTCCCGTGGCTTTCGTGCTCTGAAGGTCTGGCTCGCAATCCAGCAGGCAGGGCGGGAGGGCTATGTGCGGATGATCGCGGACAATGTTCGCCTGGCAGGCCACCTCTACGAACGCATTTCACGGTTTCCTGAACTTGAGGCATTCACTCATTCGCTCAGCATCACCACATTCCGATTTGTGCCTGGGGATCTCGATGCCTGCGATAAGGGGACGGATGGTTATCTCGATCAACTGAATTGCGAACTGCTCACGCGCCTGCAAAACAGCGGGGAGGCCTATCTCTCGAATGCAATCATCCATGGAAAGTTTGCGCTGCGCGCCTGCATCGTGAACTTCAGAACCACGTTGGCGGATGTTGAGTCGTTGCTGCCGTTGGTGGTTCGAGTCGGCAAAGATTTGGATTCCGTGTTGCGGCCCGCGGTAGCATCCCTTTCATGCAAAGCGCAGGAGTGAGCGAAATTTGATCGACGCAAGGTCGCGGCCTTGCTCAAGGGAGCTGCATCGATTATTCCGGCTTGGGGCTGCCGGCGGCGCTGTCCTGCTTGGCGAGGCGAACGCGGGCGCTCTCCAACTTGCGTTGCACCTTGGCGACTTCGCCCGGCTCAATATCGGAAGGGGCCGACTTGGCGTATTCAGCCAGGGACAGCTCCCATTGCGCGGCAGCCAGCCGGATGCGTCCGGTTTTCTCGTAGAGTTCGCCGAGATGATCGTGGACCGCGGGATCGGTTTGCTCACGCTCGACTGCCTGGCGCAGATTTTCTTCGGCCTCTTCGTACTGTCCGAGCTTGAAGTAGGTCCAGCCGAGTGAGTCGAGGTAGGCGCCATTCATCGGGTCAAGCTCCACGGCCTTGCGAATGAGCTTGAGAGCTTCAGGCAGTCGAACGCCCTTATCCGCGAGCATGTATCCGAGATAGTTGAGGGTCATGGCGTTGCTGGGGTCGAGTTCGAGCGCCTGGCGGAACATTTGCTCGGCCGGCTCGTAGTGCTTTTGCCGCTCAGAGAGGGCACCCTTCAGGAAAAGCAGGTAGGCCTTATCGTCGTTTTTCGTGGCCAGCGGAGTGGCCTTGGCGTAGGCGTCTTCCGCGTCTTTCCAGCGGCGCAACTCCGTGTCGAATTGCCCGACCTTCATCCAGATCAGACGGTCCCTCTCAGAGTTTTCGATCGGGCCTTTATTTGAAGTCAGCCCGGGCGTATCGAGAAGCGCCTTGGTCATGGCAAGACCTTCGTCGTTCTTACCGGCCTCAACCAGCGTTCCGGCCAGCATCAGCTTGAGGTCAAGGTCTTTGGGATGGGCGTCTGAAGCTTTGCGGGCAATTTCGGAGGCGCGGTCGAACATTTTGGCTTCGCCATAGACTTCGACCTGGGACTCAAGGCCGCGCAGGGCTGCGTCTCCGCCCATGTCGACCATCTTCTGATAGGTGGCGATGGATTGATCGGTCTTGTTCTCTTCGTGGTAGATCTGACCGAGCCGTTCAAGGAAGAAGCTGCGATTGGTTTTTTCTTCGCCGGTGTAGGCGCCGTTGGCGTGCGATGTGGATTCGACCATCTGCGAGTAGGTTTGGGCGGCCTCGTCGAAGCGGCCGAGCACATCGAGAAGCAAGCCCTCGTTGTAGCCGGCTTCGAGCGAAGTAGCGTCCTGTTTGCGCGCCTTGCGGATGGTGGCCAGCGCATCTTCGTAGTGGCCCTGGCGGCGCTGAATTTCGCCGATGTGGATGAGAGCTTCAGTGTTTTCCGGATCCGATTCGGCCAGGAGCTTGAACTGCTTGAGGGCTTCGTCGAGCTGATTGTCAGCGAGCAGCGCCTGGCCGAGAACGTCGAGAGTATGCGCATCGCCGGGGTCCATGTCCGCAGCGCGCTGGTAGGCAGCGATGGCGTTCTTGGTTTGCTTCAACTGGTCATAGGCGGCGCCGAGGGCAACTTCGACCTTTGGGCTGCGATCGTTGACAGGAACGGACTCGATCACTTTGACGGCATGGGCGATGTCGCCGCTCTCGGCGTAGAGGCGGGCAAGGTTGAGAACCGCCTCTTCAGAATCAGGCTCGATGGATTGAGCGGTCTTGAACTGTTCTTCGGCTTTCTTGGTGTCGTGCTTGACGGTGTAGAGCTGGCCAAGGACCATGCGATCTTCGACGTCCTTCGGCTGCAAGCCTACGATCTTTTCGAATTCGGCAATGGCCTGGTCGAGGACGTTGCCTGACGGCGAGGTGGACGAAACCGCATTCGACGCATCACTCAACTGGCGCAGATAAATGCGGCCCAGCAGCTTGTGCGCGTCGATGTTGTCCGGAGTGTTTTTGAGCAGGTTGCGCGCGGTGACTTCGGCCTCGTGAATGTGGCCGGTGCGGAAATAGAGGTCAGCCAGACCGTCATTCAACTGCGGCGAAGTTGGGTCGGCGTTGAGTGCATTCTTATATTCATCGACGGCCAGGCGCGAGGCATCGACGTTTCCGTTTTCGAGGGCTTCGTCCTCGTAGATATTGGCGAGTGCGAGGTGATAGTAGGCGACAGCGCGATTCGGCGCCTGGGCATCGCCCGTGGAGGGCGACGCGGCCGGTGTGGCGGCGGGCGTGGATGACGGGAGCGCCGGCTTGATTTGCGGGGCTTGGCCAAAGGCAGCCGTTACCGGCAGCAAAATCAACAAAGCGGCGGCATTGGAGATCCGGCAGGGCATAAAAACGGATTTTGATGTCATCATTCCAGGAATTCCGAGGCTCCTTGCACCGAGGGGAAGCGAAATTTTAGACCTCCGAGCGGCTTTTCGAGCGGAAGGCAGCCGATATGAGCGACTCTGCCTACTGTAAAGACGATTTTACCGTTCATTTGTCGCAAAAAAGCGGCGGAACGCGGGAATTTGTGGCGGAGAGTCACGCACGATACGCGCAGGCGCAACAGTCTGACCCATGTGTGGGTTTGGCGAGCGGCTGGGGATCGACGAGTTTGGATGGTTTTAGTGACGGAAATGGCGGATTCCGGTGAAAACCATTGCCACGCCGAGCTTATCGGCGGCCGCGATGACGTCCTGGTCTTTGACACTGCCGCCAGGCTGGATGACGGCGGTTGCGCCGGCGGCAGCTACAGCCTCAAGTCCATCGGGAAAGGGGAAGAAGGCGTCGGAGGCGGCGACGCATCCAGCGAGTGGGAGAACGGCTTTGACGGCGCCGAACCTTGCCGCGTCGACACGGCTCATTTGACCGGCTCCAATGCCGAGGGTCTGGCCGTCTTTGGCGTAAACAATGGCGTTGGACTTGACGTGCTTGCAGACGCGCCATGCGAAGAGCAGGCTGCGTAGCTCTTCGGCGGTAGGCGGACGCCAGGTGACAACGTCGAGTTCGGATTCGGCAACGCGGGCGATGTCGGCGTCCTGGAGAAGAAGGCCACCGGAGATGTGCTTGACTACGGGTTTGGGCGGGGCGGCATGAACTTCAACCAGGCGCAGGTTCTTTTTGGAAGCGAATCGCTCGCGGGCCTCGGGAGTGAACGCAGGTGCGGCGATGGCTTCGACGAAGAGCTTGGCGATTTCAGATGCGGCCTCGGCGTCGACGGTGCGATTGATGCCGATGACCCCGCCGAATGCTGAGATGGGATCGCAGGCGAGCGCTTTCTGGTAAGCCTCAAGGACGGTCTGGCCCGTGGCCGCGCCGCAGGGGTTGGTGTGCTTGACGATGATGACGGCGGGCTCGTTGAATTCGCCGGCCAACTCCCAGCAGGCGTCGAGGTCGACGATGTTATTGAAGCTGAGTTCCTTTCCCTGGAGCTGGTGGGCTCCGGCGATGCCGAGACCGGTTCCATCGGAATAGAGAGCCGCGCGTTGATGAGGGTTTTCACCGTAGCGGAGAGACTGGGCCAGCGGAAAGTTGACGCGCACTGTCGAGGGCAGCGCCTGTGGCGCGTCAGGCACCTGCGGTGCGGCAGACGCCTGCGGCGCTGGCGCCTCTTCGATCGTGTCGAGGGTGTTGGCGATGGCGGCGTCGTAGGCTGCGGTGGTCGAAAAGGCTTGTTTGGCGAGACGCCAGCGGGTGGGGCGGGTGAGGGCGCCGTGGTTGGCCTTGAGCTCGTCGATCAACTGCGGGTAGTCGGAGACGCGCGTAACGATGGCGACGTCTTCAAAGTTTTTGGCGGCGGAGCGAACCATGGAGGGGCCGCCGATGTCGATGTTTTCGATGAGGTGGCCGAAGGCGACGCCGGGAGTCGCAGCGGTCTTCTCGAAGGCATAGAGGTTGACGACGACCATGTCGATGGGCTGGATGGCATGAGCGGCGACGGCCGCTTCGTGCTCGGCATTGCCGCGGATGTAGAGCAGGCCGCCGTGAACGAGGGGGTGGAGGGTTTTGACGCGGCCGTCGAGCATTTCAGGAAAGCCGGTGAGGTCGCTGATGTCTTTTACCAGGAGACCGGCTTCGCGCAGGGTGCGGGCTGTTCCTCCGGTGGAGATGAGTTCGACGCCAAAACCGGCCAGAACCTGGGCAAACTCGACCAGGCCTGTTTTATCAGTGACGCTCAGCAAGGCTCTATGAATGGGTTTTACAGACGCAGGAGATTCGCTCACGATGTGCTTCCTCTGAAGGGTTAGGCGCGGTGCGCATTGCGGTACGATGGGTGGGATCGATGCTGCGGCTCAACTTAAAGAGTACATCGAAGGGTCGGGCATTCCGCGTGACGAGAGCGGCGGCCGGCACAGGAATCCACAGAGCTACCGGGGTATGAGAGATGCTTTAGAGTTGAAGCATGGGAAGTTACCCGCCGATGCCGCCATCGCTGGAAGATTCTGCCGGGCGCGCCGGCATGGGCCGCGAGCCGGAGATTTTGCCGCCGGGACCTGTGATGCCGCAGCAGCCGGTGATGCGCAAGCCGCGGCCGGGGTGGCAGTCGGCGCCGGCGACGTATCTTCTTGTGGGTATCAACTGCCTGGTTTTTCTGGTGATGGCGGCCAAGGGCGTGAGCATCGGTGCTCCAACGACTGAGCAGCTGATGCATTGGGGCGCCAACAACGCCGGGTCGGTGCTGGTGGATGGGGAATGGTTCCGCATTATCACCGCGATGTTTGTGCACGTGGGGATTTTGCACCTGGCCACGAACATGTGGTGTTTGTGGAACCTGGGATTGCTGGCTGAGCCGCTGATGGGTTCGCTGGGCGTGCTGGCGGTGTACCTTCTGACGGGTGCGGCCGGAAATTTGCTTTCGACCGACATCAACTGGCTTTTTCCCATCCGGGACGGTGCGGGAGGCGTGTTTTTCCCGGCGGGTGCGGGTGCTTCGGGTGCGGTATTCGGGATCGCCGGTGCGTTGATTGTCCTGCTCAAGTCGAACCGGCTGCCGGTGCCTCCGTTGGAGTTGAAGAAGCTGCGCCGGTCGGTGATTTATTTTGCGGCGCTGAACCTTGTGCTTGGCTTGTCGATCAGCGGGGGCAACCTGTTTTTGCATTCCGGGCTGAACATCGACAACATGGCTCACCTGGGCGGATTCACCTGCGGGCTGCTGTTTGCTGCGCCGATGGTGCCGAGGCTGGGGTCGCCGCGGAGTGTGTTCAATACACGGCTGCGAGTCGCGGTGGGCATGATCGTAGGACTGCTGGTTTTGTTTGCGTTCTACATCAACAACGTGACCCCGCCGGCGGGATTGTCGCACTTCCTGAACAGCTGAGATCATTTACGAGTTTTTCAAGCACGCGGAACGTCAAATCCCAAACCAGGAGGAAGACCATGAAGCGCCGCGAATTTTTGAAGCAGGCTGGGCTCACCGCCGCAGCCGTCGCATCCACAAGCCAGATCGAAGCCGCCACAGTCAAGGCTACGCAACCGATTGCCAGGCGCACGCTGGGTAAGACGGGCGAGCAGTTATCCATTATCGGGTTCGGTGGAATTGTGGTTATGAACGAAGAGACCGGCGCGGCCGGCAATATTGTGGCCGAGGCTGTCGATCGGGGAATCAACTACTTCGACATTGCTCCGAGCTACGGCAATGCGCAGGAGCGACTGGGACCAGCGCTTGCGCCTTACAGAAAGAATTGTTTTCTGGCGTGCAAGGCCGAGGATCGCACCAAGGACGGCTGCCGCAAGCAACTGGAAGACTCACTGCGGCTGCTGAAGACAGACCACGTCGACCTGTATCAATTCCACGCACTGACGAAGATGGCGGAGCTGGACAAGGTGCTGGGACCGGGCGGCGCGATGGAGACAATGGAAGCGGCGAAGAAAGCAGGCAAGATCCGCTACATCGGGTTCTCAGTGCATTCGGTGGAGACGGCTGTGGCGGCGATGGACCGCTACAACTTCGACACGGTGTTGTTTCCGGTGAATTGGGTGCTGTTCACGCAGGCCGGGTTTGGTCCACAAATTTTGAAGAAGGCGCAAGAGAAGAAGATGGGTATTCTGGCGCTGAAAGGGATGGCCAAGACGGTGTGGGCCGCGGAGCAAAAGCAGAACCATCCTGAGCCGAAGTGCTGGTATCAGCCAGCGGCGTTCCCTGACGAGGCTTCGCTCGGATTGCGCTGGACGCTGGGACATCCGATAACGGCCGCAATTCCGCCGGGGGATGAGCGGTACTTCCGGTTGGCCATGGATGTAGCGCAGAGCTACAAACCGCTGGAGGCGCACGAGGAACAGGCGCTGCTGAGCGGCGGCCACGGCGCGGAGCCGATCTTCCACCTGGGTAACGACGTATAGAGTGGGGAAACTCAGCGGGGGAGCTGAGTTAGCGAATCGCGGTCGCCGCGAATTTCTTAACCATTGCAAGCAGAAGTTTGCGGTCGCTCTCATTCAGGTTCGAAGAGTAGCGCCGGATTTGGGTGAGGAAGCGGAGTTCCTCGTCAGTGAGCTTATGCGAGTTGAACTGGTGCCCAAAGGAATCATCGGCAAAAAACTGAGCAATGGGCATGTCGAGCGCAAGAGCGATCTTGGACAGGGTATCGAGCGAGGGGACGGTATGGCCGTTCTCAACCCTGGAAAGATAGCAGCGCAGGAGTCCGGTTTTCTTCTCGATATCGCCCTGTGAGAGGCCCTTTTGGAGCCGATGAGCGCGAATCGTTGTGCCAATTTTCATGTCGGAAGTTGTGTCCTGTCTGCTGCCAGGCAATACTTATCCCTGGCAGCGATCAGAT
>Ga0187887_10003829_pt1 | contig 11506 bp, 16 predicted proteins | sample June2016WEW_7_10_FD_132977 | JGI IMG/M metagenome (GOLD analysis project Ga0187887, IMG submission 132977) | Peatland microbial communities from SPRUCE experiment site at the Marcell Experimental Forest, Minnesota, USA - June2016WEW_7_10 | ecosystem: Environmental > Terrestrial > Soil >... | reverse complement strand
TGCCCTTGAGGAGCCTGCTGTTGCGGCGCCAGCTGTTGCGGCGATTGAACGGGTACAGGCTGATCTTGAGCGACCGCCGGCGCGCCGATCATTACCAGCGTCAACAGCGCCGCGCCGCCCAGGACATTCGCGCGATGAGCGCGATATAGATGAACTGACATGGTACTCCGCCAAAAAAAGCTGCAGGGAATGCTTCAGTGCAAGCTGGCGGTCGCTGTCACGGCATATCGGTAAGCAAGAAGATGCCGCGTTCGATCTTGCGAGACATTGCCAAGCGCAGCAAGGAGAAATCGCGCCGGCTCAAATCGCCGATCGGCACCGACCGCGGATCAGGCAGCCGGCGGAGCGCGCGATTGGAATGCGACGCGCCGCGGCGCGGCAATGCCTTGGGTGGCGCCAAACCGAAGCGCGATGCGTACAAAACCGAGCGGCACCGGCAAGAGCGTCGGCAGCGAAATTAACGACGTCGAGGCGAGAGAGATCGAGGCGCAGATGGCGCAATAATCGTCGTCGCCGGGATGTTGGGCCGGGATTTGCCGCGAGGCTTGCAGCATCGCAGGTTTGTGCTGAGTGGCGACTGCGCTGTGCGCTGCGGGCGAGCGAATGCCATCGAGATGCACATGCCCGAACGACAGCACGATTTGCAGCGCAAGCGCCGCAATCGCGAGGAAACCGCCATACCGTTTATGGCAACGGACCCATCCCATCGCTCTATGCTAACGTTATAATATTACATTAAGCAAGAGGGGCCCCCCGGCAAATGCCTGGCGCGCCCGGCAAGCATTAACGCCGCCCCCCGAACTTCATCGAATAGCGACGCGTGGCGTGCTACAGGGCCGACGCAGCGAGTGATTACCATGTCGAGCAGCATTCGGAACGGTCCTGACCCGCGGGCGCATGCGCTCGTTTCGTCCTATATGCGCGCCGGTTACGCGCAGGTCGCGCCGCCGGTGCTGCAGCCGGCCGAGCCGTTCCTCGATCTGTCCGGCGAGGACATCCGCCGGCGCATGTTTCTCACCACCGATCCGGACGGCCGCGAATTGTGTCTGCGGCCCGATCTGACCATTCCGGTGTCGCGCCAATATCTGGGCTCGCTTCAGGCTGGGACGCCGGCGGGCTTTTGCTATCTCGGCACGGTATTTCGTCACCGTGAGAGCGCTGCGGCCGAATTTCTGCAGGCCGGCATCGAATCTTTCGGCCGGCGGGATAAAGCCGCAGCCGACGCCGAAATGCTGGCGCTCGGGCTCGAAGCGACCACGCAATATGGCTTAAGCGCGCCGGACATCCGCATGGGCGATGTCGGTCTCTTCACCACTTTCATCGCCGCACTCGATCTGGCGCCGGTTTGGAAGCGGCGTCTGGTCAAGGATTTCAACCGCAAATCCTCGCTCAAGCACGACCTCGATCAAATAACGCTCACCGCCGCCAACGGCCGGCCGGAATATCAGGGCGTGCTCGCAGCGCTTGCCGGCTCCGATCGCAAAGCCGCGCATCATCTGGTGACGGATCTTCTATCGATCGCCGGCATTGCCGCCGTCGGCGGCCGCAGCGTGGCCGAGATCGCCGACCGCTTCCTTGAACAATCGGCGCTCAACGCGCCGACCCGGCTGCCGCGCGAGACCCGCGCGCTGATCGAACGCTTCCTGTCGATTGCCGGCGATCCGGACGAAGCGGCTGGCGAACTGCGCGCGCTTTCAGCCGATGCTAAAATCTCGCTGTCGCCGGCACTCGATCTGTTCGAAACCCGCACTGGCTTTCTCGCCGCGCGCGGCGTCGACGTTGGCGCGATCAATTTCTCCACCGCATTCGGCCGCGGCTTCGACTATTATACCGGCTTCGTGTTCGAACTCCATGACACAGCCAACACCGCAGCGCGCGGCAAAAGCCCGCTGGTGGCCGGCGGCCGCTACGACGGCTTGCTCACGCGGCTCGGCGCGCGCCAGCCTATTCCGGCGGTCGGTTTCGCTGCTTCGATCGAAGAACTCCTCGCAAGCGGGAGCGCGTTATGAGCGCGCCGCTCCTTCTCGCCGTGCCCTCCAAGGGCCGGCTGCAGCAGAACGCCGAGGCGTATTTCGCCCGCGCCGGGCTTGATCTCGTCAAGCCGCGCGGCGCGCGCGAATATCGCGGCACGATCGCGGGGCTCGACGGCATCGAAGTCGCCTATCTCTCGGCCGCCGAAATCACCGCCCAACTCAGTCAGGGCGCGGCGCATCTCGGCATTACCGGCGAAGACCTGGTGCGCGAGATGATCCCGCAATCGGACCAGCGCGTCGTGCTCATCACCGGCCTGGGCTTCGGTTTCGCCAATGTCGTTGTCGCGGTCCCCCAGGCCTGGATCGACGTGCGCAGCATGGCCGACCTTGACGACGTCGCCACCGCGTTCCGGTTGCGCAACGAGCGCAAGATGCGGCTCGCCACCAAATACGCCAACCTGACCCGCGGCTTTTTCGCCGAGCACGGCGTCGTCGACTATCGCATCGTCGAGAGTTCCGGGGCCACCGAAGGCGCGCCCGCCGCCGGCACCGCCGAGATGATCGTCGACATCACCACCACCGGCGCCACGCTCGCCGCCAACGGCCTCAAAGTCATTGAGGACGGCGTGATCCTGCGCTCGCAGGCCAACCTCGTCGCCGCCCGCGCGGCGGCATGGGACGACGGCCAGCGCGACACCGCGCGGCGGCTCCTTGATCGCATCGCCGCCAGACAGCGCGCCGAGGCCTGTGCCGAAGTGCGCACGCGGTTTTCCGGCATGAACGAAAGCCTGCTCGCTGCGGCGCGGGAGAAATTCGGCGTCGCTTCCCCGTTCGGCGGCCCGACCTCGTCCGGCATGCTGACCTTGCACTGTCCGCCCGCCGATGTGCCTGCACTCGCCAGCTTTCTGCGCGAGCATGGCGCCGAAGCGGTTTCGGTCGCCGCCATCGACTATGTCTATACACACGATAATCCACTCTATGCCAAGCTCGCGGCGGACCTTGATAGGTCGCGCTGATTCGCAATCGGCTTTAACGCCGGACCGCACGTCCATAAAGTCGAGTTTATAACCGCGATCGAGCATTCGATATTTTCCTCTCGCGCAAAATGCGAGCCCCTGCACGAAATCGCATATGTTTGCGATCCGACATTGCCACGGGTCGCTTTCGGTGCATTGTCCGCACGATTCTTTCCAATAATTAATGCGACGGCCGGAGCCGCAACGTTCATAATTGACGTGGGGGCGCGCTGCATTGCCGGTGAAGCGCGTGGGTCGTGCCGGGCTGTTCATCGTCCTGCTTGTTGGCGGCGGCGCCGGGCTGGCGTTCGGCCTATTTCCCATACTCGATTTATGGGGCGCACAAGCCTTCTACGACGCGAGCAGCGCTAATCATCATGTGTTGGCGCTGCGCACGGCACCCGCAGCCACGATCGTGCGCAGGATCGGATTTTGGGTCGAGACCGTTTTGGTCGTGCTGCCGGTCATGGCGCTCGGCATCAAGCTCGTTATGCCGCGCACCAAAATGCTGATGTCGGGCAGCGCCATCGTGTTTCTTACGACAAGCTTGGCGCTCGCCCCGGGTCTGGTCACCAACGTCGCGCTCAAGGAATACTGGGGCCGCCCGAGGCCGGGACATATCGTGCAATTCGGTGGCAGTCAGCATTTCGTTGCCTGGTGGGATCCGCGCGGCGACTGTCAGAAAAATTGCTCGTTCGTCTCAGGCGAAGCGTCCGCCGCGTTCTGGACGCTGGCGCCGGCCGCACTGGTGCCGCCGGCGTCGCGGGCATTGGCCTACGCCGCGGCCCTGTCGTTCGGCATTATCGTCTCGTGGGCGCGCATGATGACCGGCGGGCATTTTCTGTCGGATACGATCTTCGCCGGCGTATTGACCTTCCTCGTGATCTGGCTGCTGTACGCTTTGATCTTCCGGTGGCAGCGCACCCGGCTCGATGACGGCGCGATCGAGACGGCGCTGGAACGACTGTCGATCTCCTGGCACGCCGCGCTGAAGAGCTTGGGCCAGCGTTCAGCCGATCAGTCCGGGGTTTTGACCGACGGCGATCAACGCGTGGGACGGGGACAACGCCGCAACGCGGCTTAAGTCCACATCCGAAGCGCCGGGCTGCCGCCTCCGGCCGCTTCAAAGTCCGTGCCAGACCTGCCCATCAGGTCGTGATAGTATGCCCTACAACGAGCATGATCCCTCAAGGATGGGATTTTTTCGGCACCGGATCGCGAGCTTGCGATGCGTGCCGCGCGGTTCCGTCCGACGGGCCAAGATGAAATCGACTGCGCGAGGTGCATGACGCGCATTGCAAAGCGCTGATCGCAACACGGGGGGCTGGCCATGGCAAAGGAGCCGATGTCGAAATTCGGAATTCCGCTTGAGGTGCGGCAACTCGCCGAGAAAAGCGTGGACGAGGCCAGAAAGGCGTTTGACAACTTCCTCGCGGCCGCCCAGCAAGCGACCACGTCCTTGGGCGGACAGGCTGCGGCCGCCCACGCTGGCTCGATGGAGCTTCATGACAAGGTGCGGACCTTTGCCGAACGCAACGTCGCAACCTGTTTCGAATTTGCTCAGAAATTCGTCCACGCCAAGAACGTTCAGGAAGTCATGCAGATTCAAGGCGAGCTGCTGAAGACGCAATTACAAGCCATCACGGAACAGACTGCGGAAATCGCCGGCGCCGCCGCCAAAACCGTGGCAGAGCTCACCAAGCCCAAGGGCTAACGTCACGGCTTGCCCGCGCACGCCTTGCCACGCTACGCGGTATGCCCGTCGAACTCGCCGGATTTCGGCAGCTCCTTCTCGCCCTGGGGCGTCATTTTCGCGGTGTCGGCGGCGCCCGGCTGGCCGCGGGGCCCGAGGATGCGCCGCGCTATCTGATCTTCGGTTTCGCGCTCAAGGTTGCGGGTCTCGCGAAGGTTGTCGCGGAATTGGCCTGTCATGGCGCGACCTCAGAGCGGACGGTGCAAGCGGCCGAACAGCCAGCCCAGGCCGAGCGCGATAGCGACAGCGGTATAGGGCTGCGTTTCGACGACATTGCGCAGCGCCCGTTCGAACGAGCCTGCGGTCTGCCGCGCGGCGCGGTTGGCGTTCCCGGCGATCTCGGACGCGCTGTCGGCGGCGTGATCGTAAAGCTCAGACGCGGCGTCGGACACGTCGCCGGCGATGCCGCCGGCCTGTTTCTTGGCGTCGCCGAAGGCGCGGGTAAAATCGGAACTGGCGGTTCGGGGTTGGGCCATAGCGGTCCTCATCTTGCGGGCAATCGAGCGCGTTGTTTCTCGTTAACACGTGAAGCCCGCAAAAAGTTCACGGACCGAAGTCGCCAATATTTTCGGCAGGATGGAACCCAATCTCGCCGCCACGGCTTTACCTGTGCTGACTTTGGTTCAAAACATAAGGGTCGCGCCATGGGCCTCATTCTCCTTGTTGTCGTTCTCATCCTTCTGTTCGGCGGCGGCGGCAGCTATTGGGGCTATAATCGCGGTTATTACGGCGGTCGCGGCCATGGCCTGATATGGTTCGTTCTGGTCATCGTGGTTTTGGTGGTGCTGTTCGGTGGCGGGCATTACGGCACGCAGATTTAGTCCAGGCCCCTCCAAGCTGCGCGGAACCGTGACTGGACGCGGGGCGTTGGATTAACCGGAATTCACAAGCTTACGAAATTCACAAGCTTACAATGGAGGGATCGCCGTGCGGGTCTTGTTTGGCTTCATTCTCGGAGTGGCGGTCACCATCGCGGGCGCCTACGCCTACGACGCGCAAACTGGCCGCACCATCAACGGCCTGTCGTCGGCTGCGGCTGACGGCCGGGCCCCGATGGTCAATTGGAGCGTCGTCAGCGACGACTGGAATGTTTTTCAAGCGACTGTGCGGGCGAAGACCGAGGATTTGGCGCAAAGCCTGAAGCGGCACACCGGGTGACGGTAACACGCCGGGCTGGCGCCTGAAAATCTCGCTTCAGTCCCGCGCTAAAAATTTTCCCGCTTGATCACCTCATAGCACTCGCAGGCACGCCCCGCGAGCGCGTTGCGATCGAGCAGTGTTATTTTGCCACGACTGTATTTGAGGAGACCCTGCTTTTGCAGTTCCTGGGCGAGCAGGGTCACGGTCGTTCGCCGCACACCGAGCATGTCGGACAGGATGTCCTGCGTCAGCGGCAGGTGATCGCTGCCGCTGCGGTCCGCGCTCAGCAACAGCCATCGGCATAATCGCGACGCGCTGTCGTGAACCGCGTTGCAGGCCACCAATTGTTGGGCTTCGATCCACAGTCTCTCGGTGTAGCGAAACACCAATTCACGCAGCGCCGGGCTCCCGCTGGCCACCTTCGCGAACCGGGCTGCGGAAATTGTCGAGAACACCCTTGGAATCTGCACCGTCGCCCGGGTGAACGACCGGCGTTCGCCGATAGCGCGCTGCACGCCGACCGCGCCCTCGCGTCCGATCATGGAGGTTTCGACCATATCGCCGTCGCCGGTCGCGACCAGGAGCGAGATCATGCCGGTCTCGGGGAAATAAATCTGATCGACGATATCGCCGGGTTCGAAGCAGACGACGCCGAGCGGCAAGGAGACTTGCTTCAAGTCCCGGGCCAACAACGCCAGCGTTTCGCGGGGCAACGCCGCGAGTATGCGATTGTCCCAGCGCCCCACCACCGGTGCATCCATCCGTCTGGGCTCCTGACCGCCCACACCCCCCGAAGATAAAAGGTGCGCCGTCCAGGCAAGCGGTCTCACTTGCGCCGCGCCGGTGAATCGGCCCGGATAGCCGACCAGGATAGCGCCGCTGGAGCAAAAGTTACGTCCGGTACCGTACCGAATATATTGGTTTTATTGCACAAAACCGGGGCTAGCCGATCAGACGCCGATATTCCTTCTCCGGCACGCCGTAGGCGTTTCCCGCGGCCTGTTCGAGACCTTTGCGGTTGAGCACCCCGATGTGATTTCGGCCGGTTTCGATCAGCTTCTTGCGCTGGAGAGTTTGCAGCGCTTCGGTCACGCCCGCTCGCCGGACTCCCAGCATCAGCCCGAGGAATTCGTGAGTCAGGAACAAGGCCTCGCCGTGGGTTCGATCATGCGCCATCAAAATCCAACGCGCCAGGCGCCGGTCGATATGCGCGCGTGCATTGGCGACGGCGGTGTGCGCCGTCTGCACCATGAAGACCTGGACGTAACTGAGCAATAAGTTGCGCAATGTCGGACTGGCGATCATGACCTTGCGCAAGGCTTCAACCCCGATCCGCAGCCCCTCGCCTCCCATTTGAATGTACGTCGAATGGGGCGATTGGTCGCCGCCGAGCACCACGGCCGTCCCCGTCATGCCCTCATTACCGACGAGACCGACTTCAACCTTCGTGTCGTCGGATTGAACCGCGACAACCGAGGCGATGCCGGCCTCTATGAACCAGACCGTTTCAATCCGCCTGTTGGGCCGTTCGAGATCTTTCTTGAGATCGAGCGGCATGGGCTGCAGATGCGGTTGCAATAATGCAAAATCGCGGGGCGACATCGCGGCAAGGAGGCGATTGCGTTGCGGTAAAGGCGCGCCAGGAAGGGAAACTGAAGCCATGGCTCTTATCCCTTGAAAGGGGCAAGAGCACATCACGGTCTCTCAACCGCCCGCGCCCGAAGGTCGCTGCAAGCGGTGCTGCATAGATAAGCGTTCGCCGGCCAATAGCTATCAATTCTTGTGACGCATAAAAATGTACGGAACCGTCGCGTCGCGGTATCGTTAACTTTCGTTGGGCGCTTTCACACGAAAAAATCAGAGCGCCTGGCAAGACCTAACAACTGAACTGCCGAACCGGACCGGGCCCGAAGGCTTGGCCAGTCATAGCCGCGCGCATGTCGCTCTCAATCGCAAACAACTCCAATGGTCCGGTCGTTCTCGTGGTCGAGGACGAATTGTCCGTGCGGTACGATATTGCCGTCTGTTTGCGCGAGGCGGGCTATGTCGTGATCGAGGCCGCAAGCGGCGAGGAAGCGATCGCGTGCTGCAAGTCCGCCGCGATAATCGATATCGTCTTCACCGACATCAACCTCGACGGCATTGCGGACGCTTGCGATGTGGGCGAGTGTTTTCACAAAGATCGCCCAGGCTTGCCGGTGCTTTCCACCTCGGCGCAATCGATCCGCGGCCGAAAGGGTCAACCCGGCCGCAGCGTATTCGTCACCAAGCCGTATCGGCAGACCGAGATTTTGACCGCGTGCGCGCGCCTACGCAGCAAATCGACATTTTGAATTGACAGGACCGCAGGGCGGGCATTGCGGCGGCGCGGACTTGACGTCCGTTCCCGATCGTCGGCGCAATGTCCACGCGCACCCGGCGAGCGCGCCTAAAATCACCGGAACGCAACGCGGCGATTTCACCGTCCCTACAGCCGCCGCGCAGTTACGCCGCGCGGCGTTCGGCTCCCTCACCGTTCTCGAGCACGACGGTTGCGGCCGCCGTATTGGAAATCGGAATGTGATAATTGCGATGCAACTCGGTGACGCGCCCGAGAAGCGCGCCGCGCATCGCCATCCAGTTGAGGAATTCGACGCCCTGAGCGCCGGCCTCCGCCACCAGGTCGTGCACCGAGTAGCGCGCCAGCGTCTCCGGCTCGCCTGAGAGCTTGTCCATGCTGAGCTGGTCGAATTCCTTGTTGATGAAGCCGGCGCGCTTGCCGTCGAGCTGATGCGACAGCCCGCCGGTGCCAACCACCATGACGCGCAAATCCTGCGGATAAGACTCGATGGCGCGGCCGACGGAACGGCCGAGCGCCAGGCAGCGCTTGAGCGACGGCAGCGGATGCTGAACGGTGTTGATCGATATCGGCACGATCTTGACCGGCCATGTCTCGCCGGGCCACATCAGGGCCATCGGGATGGTCACCGCGTGGTCGATCAGCATGTCCTGGCACATCGTGATGTCGAATTCGTCGGCGACGAGCGTATTGATGACGTGCCACGACAAGGCCGGATCGCCGGCAATCGAACGCGACACCGGAATGCCCCAGCCTTCGTCCTGGTTGCGATACTCGTTCGCAGCGCCGACGGCGAAAGTCGGCAGCTTGTCGAGGAAGAAGTTCAGCCCGTGATCGTTGTAGAACACCACGGCGATGTCGGGTTTTTCCCGCGCCAGCCAGCCGTGGACGTAATCGAAGCCGCGAAAGAACGGCTGCCAATACGGATCGTTCTGCTTCTTGTCGGCGATCGCCTTGCCGATCGAAGGCACATGCGTCGTTGCAACGCCGCCGATAATTCTGGCCATGATCGCCTCCGTTTATCGGCCAGCCGCAGCGAGCTTGGCGTTGAATTCAGCGACGCTGGTGCCGGTCTGCTGCGCGCCGATGTCCTGGACGTTGAGCCCGAAAATGCCGGCGAGCTTCGCGAGGTAATAGACGTTGCCGCCGGCCTCGATCATGCGCAGCACGTTGCGGCTCTTGACCGCCGCTCGCTGCGCTTCAGTGAGCGCGAATTTGCGGCAATAGCCTTCCTCGTCATTGAGAAACGCCGCGCGGTTTTCGGCGCTGTTGAACGAGAAACACATCCGATTGAGCGCAAAACCCTTCTGCGCCTGATCGCCGTCGAACATGATGGTGCCGCGAATATCTTGGTTCATCCGTGTTTCCCCGTTCCATTGACAAGCCGGTTTTCCGGCTCGCTTAGTTATTTACGGCCGGGTGACTTGGCCTATTCCGCCGCCATCGTTCGCGCTGACGGCTGAGATGCGGCGGCGGCGCTCTTGAGCGATTGCAAATGGGGGCTCGATGCACCCTGCGGCCTGGCCGGGCGGTTGTGAGTGACACCGCGTGTTTGGCGTTCACCCCAGGCTAAAGCCACCGCGAAGATGGCGAAGCCGGCACACACCGCGCTTAATACGACGATCTGGCTGATTGACATGGCGGTCTCCTCTCCTAGCCAAGCGTACCGAGCCACCGCCGCCAGTAATTGACCTGAATCAAAAAGCCGCAGTCTTTGTCGGGGATGGCGCAGCTACTCGTCCTCGGCGCCCAGCACCCGGCCAGTCTTCGGGTCGACCAGATGCAGTGGCGTGCAGGCGGTGCAGGTCACCGGCTCGTAAGCCGCGTCGGCTTGCTCGACCGGCTCGTCCGCCGACCAGCCTTGGTCGTTCAATCCGGTATCGGGACAGCGGTATAGAAATGCGGGCATCGCGCACCAAGGCCCAAGACCCCGCCTTCCGGAATTGCCATAGGTCAAATTTCCGCCGGGTGACGGCGGCATTCCGGGCTGCTCACGACTCGTTCTCGGATTCTCCCGCCGGAGCGCCGTGCGTGCGGAACACGACAAAATGCGACATCAAGAAATTGACGATGAAACTGGCCAGGATGGCGAGCACTTTCGCCAACAAGATCGGCAAAGCAAGAATTTGCGCGGCGAACACCAGCACCGCGGTGTTGGCGATCAGTCCGGCGATACCCGAGACTATAAAGGCCAGATAAGCGCTCAAGCGCAATTTTCGCCCCGTTTCGGCGGCGAAGGTGATCCAGGAATTCATGACGTAGGATCCGCTCACCGCGACTGCCCACGACATGACGTTGGCGGCGATCAATAAGACGGTTTGCGGTGTGCCGCAGTGGCAGTCGTCCGCAAGCATCGCGAAGACGGCCAGCGCCGTCGCAGATCGTTCGAGCGCCACGCGCGCCAACAGGAACACGCCGAAATCGACAACGGTATTGGCCAAGCCGATGACCGCAAACGACGCCGCTTTAAGGCTGAGCGCCCGGTGGCGCCAGGCATTTTCCAGCCGGGCGCGGGTCGAGCGGAAGGGGAAGCGGGACGCCGCCGCCATCTGGGGCTTTCATTATCGGGGCTTCCGCATATCACGCCCGGCGGGAAACGCCAGCCGAGCCCTAGCAAGACGGAGGCCGGTAAGGGGGTGGGCGCAGCGTCCTACTTTGCGCTATAGAACGGCCCAGGAGCGAGCCCAAAAGCACCAATGAACGCCAACGCCGACCGCATCACGCCTATTGTCCGCGACCGCAATGCCGACGCGGATTCCGGTACCGCACCGGGCCTTTCGATCGTCGTGCCGCTCTATAACGAAGCGGCCTCGCTCGTACGCCTGCACGCGCGGCTCGCCGAAGTGGCGGAGCGGCTTGCCGCCACCCGGTCGCTGGCCTGCGAGGTGGTCTATGTCGACGACGGCAGCCGTGACGACACGCTTGCCATCGCGCGCGGGCTACCGGCCAGCACCCTCGACATTCAGGTCGTGTCGCTGTCGCGCAATTTCGGCAAGGAGGCAGCCTTGCTCGCCGGCCTCGATCATTCCCGCCGCGGCGCGGTGTTGTTCATCGACGGCGATGGCCAGCACCCGCCCGCATTGATCGATACGCTGGTCGGACACTGGCTCGATGACGATTGCGACGTCGTCTATACCGCCAAGGCCAATCGCGCCAACGAGTCGTGGTCCAGGCGCGTCGCGGTGCACGCCTTCTACACGCTGATCAATTGGGGCGCGCGCACCAAGATTCCCGAAGATGCCGGCGACTTTCGGCTGTTGTCGCCGCGCGCGGCGAACGCATTGCG
>Ga0187887_10003826_pt1 | contig 11511 bp, 9 predicted proteins | sample June2016WEW_7_10_FD_132977 | JGI IMG/M metagenome (GOLD analysis project Ga0187887, IMG submission 132977) | Peatland microbial communities from SPRUCE experiment site at the Marcell Experimental Forest, Minnesota, USA - June2016WEW_7_10 | ecosystem: Environmental > Terrestrial > Soil > Wetlands... | reverse complement strand
TTGGCGACCGCGGCGCCGCGCTCGGCTGACGCACTCGCCAACAGCGTCGCGATCGGCGTTGCGGCCGCCGCTGCCGGCGCCGCTGCGCCGCCCGCCGGCTCCTGCGCCGTCACGGCGATTTCGTAGCCGGGCTTTGCCGGCGGCTCCGGCGTGAAGATCGCGCCGGACGCGATATGCATGGCGACCAAGACCAAGCAGGTGCCCAGCAGGGCGCCGAGAATCTTGTTGAGCTCGAACGAATTCATCGCTGGATGGCTCCGCAGCGGGAGTGGGGTGGGCAGTGCACAATTAGCCAGTTTGCCCGGCCTCTTGCAACCCGTATAAGCACATTCAAGCTGGCACCGCGATGGCTGAAGTTCTCATTCTCATTCCCGCCCGCATGGCCGCGTCGAGGCTGCCGGGCAAGCCGCTTGCCGCCATCGCAGGCGTGCCGATGATCGTGCATGTTTTGCGCCGGGCGCTGGAAGCCGAGCTCGGCCCGGTGGTGGTCGCCACTGACTCCGCCGAAGTCGCCGCCGTTGTGGATAAGGCCGGTGGACGCGCGGTGCTGACGCGGGGGGACCACGCATCGGGCTCCGACCGTATCTTCGAAGCGCTCGGCAAGATCGATTCGCCCCGCCGCGCCGAAATCATCGTCAATCTGCAGGGCGATCTGCCGACGCTGACGCCCGCCGTCATCGCGGCTTCGCTTACGCCCTTAGCCGACCCGGCCGTCGATATCGCCACCCTCGCGGCGGAGATAACGCTGCCCGAGGAACGCGCCAATCCCAATGTGGTCAAGGTGGTCGGCACGCCGGTCGAGCCGTCGCGGCTGCGCGCGCTTTATTTCACCCGCGCCACCGCCCCCCACGGCGACGGGCCGCTCTATCATCACATCGGTCTCTACGCCTATCGGCGCGCGGCGCTGGAGCGTTTTGTGGCGCTGCCGCCGTCGCCGCTCGAACGCCGCGAAAAGCTCGAACAGCTGCGTGCGCTTGAGGCCGGCATGCGCATCGATGTCACCATTGTCGACGCCGTGCCGCTTGGCGTCGATACGCCCGAGGATTTGGAAAGGGCGCGCGCCATGCTAACGGGTCATGGCTAGGCGTCTTCGATAAAGGCTGTTGGCCGACGGGTCGGCCATCGCATAACCGAGTAAGATAACACCATAAAATGGCCAAACGCAGAAAGACCGCACGCCGAAGGATCGCCTTCCAGGGCGAGGCCGGGGCGAATTCGCATATCGCCTGCAAGGAGGCCTACCCGGGCTACGAGCCGCTGCCGTGTCCGACATTCGAGGACGCGTTTGCCGCGGTGCGGACCGGCCGCGCCGCGCTCGCCATGATCCCGATCGACAATTCGCTGGCCGGCCGGGTGGCGGACATCCATCATCTGATGCCGGCGTCGCGGCTGCATATCGTGGCGGAATGGTTCCTGCCGGTGCAGCATCAGTTGATGGCGCCCAGGGGCGCGACGCTGAAAACCATCAAGACGGTCGAAAGCCACGTCCACGCGCTCGGGCAATGCCGCAACATCATCCGCTCGCTCGGCGTCAAGGCGGTGGTCGCGGCCGACACGGCGGGCGCGGCGCGCGAAATCGCCGAGTCGGGCGACGTCACGCGGGCGGCGCTGGCGACCAAGCTCGCGGCCAAGATCTACCGCCTGCGCATCCTCAAAAAGGACGTCGCCGACGCCAAGCACAATACCACGCGCTTCGTCGTGCTGGCGCGCGAGCCGAAATGGGCGAGCCGCAAGGAGAAGCGCGTGATCACCACTTTTGTATTTGAAGTGCGCAATATCCCGGCTGCTTTGTACAAGGCGCTGGGCGGCTTCGCCACCAACGGCGTCAATATGACCAAGCTCGAAAGCTACATGGTCGGCGGTAACTTCGCCGCCACGCAGTTTTACGCCGACGTGCAGGCGCACCCGAAACACCGCGCGCTCGAACTCGCTTTGGAGGAATTGGAATTCGTCTCGCAGCCGAAGTCGTTGAAAATCCTCGGCGTCTATCCGGCGCACCGGTTCCGCGAAAAATTCACATAAACCCGAAAGGCGGGCTTAGAGCATGATCCCGAAAAGTGGAAACCGGTTTTCGGAAAAGATCATGCTCAAACGAAAAATCTAGACCATGATCCGATTCAATCGAATTGGATCATGGTCCAGGTTTTCTGATAAGATCGTGCGGGGAAGAGATCAAGGAATCCAGCCAATGAGCAACGAGGAACCAAAGGTCCGGCGCGTCCTGCAATTGCGCTTCACGCTGCCGACAGGGGATTCAACCCATCTCATCACCATGATCAAAGCGGCGGCGCCGTTCTACCAGCTGTTCGGCAAGGCCGAGGTGCGATTGCTGCAAAACGTCGACGATCCGGCGAAATTCCTTCAGATCATCGAATACGAAGCCGACGAGGGCTGGGAGCTCAATCGGCAGCGCATCGCTGCGGACGCGCGCATGCAGGCCTATTTCCAGACTTGGCGGACGATGTTTCCGGGCGCTCTGGAGATCGACGTCTATCAGGAGGTGTGATTTAACCGGTCGACCATCGATCTGGGAGATGTCCGCGAACAAATGAACCGCAAACAACGCCGGACGGAAACGAAGCTGGGGAGAAGCGCGGCGGAAGGAGCGTCGCCGGCCGTGCAAAGGGTGTACGCCGATGCTCTTCGCCACCATGAAGCGGGCCGCCTGAACGAAGCCGAACGGCTCTGCCGGCAGATTCTTGCGGTCAATCCCCGCCATGCTGACGGCCTGCACCTGTTCGGGCTGATTGCCTACCAGGTGGGCCGCCCCGATATGGCGGTTGACACAATCAGTCGAGCGATCGCGATCAACGCTAGATCCGCTCGATACCACGCCAGCCTAAGCTTGGTCCTCCAGGCGCAGGGAAAGCTTGATGTCGCGGTGGCTTGTTGTCGCCGCGCGATTGCTCTCGAACCGGGTTTCGCCGAGGCGCACAACAATCTTGGTAATGCGCTCGGCGAGCAGGGAAAGCCGGACGAGGCGGTCGGCTGCTATCGCAGTGCTCTCGAGCTCAAGCCAGACTATGCCGCGGCACACAACAATCTCGGCGTTGCGCTCAGCGATCAGGGCAAATGGGACGAGGCGGTGGTGCACTACCAGCGCGCACTTGTGCTCAAGCCGGACTTCGTCGAGGCACGCAACAATCTTGGCACCGCGCTCAAAGACCAAGGCAAATTAGACGAGGCGGTGGCGCACTACCGGCGTGCAGTTGCAATTCAGCCGAATTACGCCGAAGCGCACAATAATCTCGGCACCGCGCTCAAAGATCAGGACAAATTGGACGAGGCGGTTGCGCACTATGGGCGCGCCCTTGATCTCAAGCCGAACTACGCCAAGGCGCACAATAATCTCGGCAGTGCGCTCAATGAGCAGGGCAAATGGGATGAGGCGGCGGCGCACTATCGGAGCGCGCTCGGGATCAAGCCGGATTTCGCCGAGGCGCATCACAATCTCGGCGTTGTATTAAATAGCCAGGGGAAGCCGGACGAGGCGGCCGACTGTTATCGCCGGGCTCTCGATTTCAATCCGGACTATGCCGAAGCGCATACCAATCTCGGCGTCGTGTTGAACGGTCGGGGCGAGCTCCAGGAAGCGGCCGAGCACTATCGGCGTGCGCTTGCGCTCAAACCCGACCATGCCGAAGCGCATTACAATCTCGGTATCGTGTCTGGCAGCCGCGGCGAATGGGACGAAGCGGCGGCGCATTATCGGCGCGCGCTGGATCTCAAGCCGAACTACGTCGAAGCTCAGAATAACCTCGGCAATGCGCTCAGCAGCCAGGGCAACTTAAGCGAGGCCGAGACGCATTATCGGCGCGCGCTTGCCGTCAAACCCGATTTCGCCGAGGCGCACTACAATCTCGGCGTCGTCTCCAACGCAAAGGGCAGGCTGGACGAGGCGGTCGCCTGCTATCTCCGGGCTCTCGAACTGAAACCGGACTACGCCGAAGCGCACGCCAATATCGGCAACACTTTCAACGAAAAGGGCGAACCGGACGAGGCGATCACGCACTACCGTCGCGCCCTTGCTCTCAAACCGGAGTTCGCCGAAGCGCATCTCAATATGGGCGCCACCCTTCAGCAACTCGGTCGTTCCGTTGAGGCGGAGGCGAGCTACAGAAGAGTGTTGGACATCGACCCCGGCGATAGTCTGGGTGCCAGGCTTTTGCTGGCGAGCTTAGATCGTGAGCGGCTACCCATGCGCGCTTCTGAAGCTCACCTCGGCAAGCTTTATGCCGAGAGGTCTCGCAATTGGGATCTGGAAAAGACTTATTATTTTGCCGACGAGTTGGTGGCAGGCGCGCTCAAGCAGTTGTCGCGTGAGTCGAATAAACTGGAGATTCTTGACGCGGGTTGCGGCACGGGCCTTGTGGGAGTTTTGGTCCGAGATGCAGCATTCAGACTAGACGGGATCGACATGTCGTCGGCCATGCTGGAGAAGGCCGGTGAAAGGAACATTTATGACCAATTACATCTGGGTGACTTGTTATCCTTCATGGCAGATCATCCAAAAAGCTATGATGCAATAACGTGCGCCGCCACCCTCATTCATTTTGGCGATCTAACACCGGTATTCGCTGCGGGGGCGAATTCGCTGAGAGATGATGGATTGTTCGTTTTTTCGCTTTTTTCAAATGACAATGAGCATAACAACCAAAACGTAGTCGTGCATCCGAACAGCGCTCTTGCGAGAGGCGGTTGCTACGCTCACAGTCCTGATTACGTAATCCGCTCGGCCGACGGCGCTGGGTTCTCGGTGGACCTGCTCGATCGGCGGGTGCATGAGTACCACAAGAAAATAATCCCCGTGATGGGCCTTGTCGTGGGCTTACGACGGAAATTCCGGGGGACGAATTGACGGTAGGGCGATGCCGGTGACCGACCTTAAATCTCCGCATACACAACGCCGCAGTTGCGGATCGTGCGCGCTGTGCTGCAAGCTTTTAGGTCTTCTCGATTCCGGCAAGATGGGCCGCTGGTGCCCTCATTGCCTGAAGAGCAGCGGATGCGGGATCTACGATTCCAGACCCGAGGTATGCCGCACATTCAATTGCGTATGGCTGACCGACGCGGAGTTTGGCGACGAGTGGCAGCCGACGCGCTCGAAGATCGTAATTTGCCATGTGCGTTACGGCGAGACCCGAAACCTTGTCTTTCATGTCGATCCTGGCTGGCCGCTCTCGTGGAGAGAAGAACCGTACTATAGCCAACTGAAGCAATTTGCTCGAAATGGTCTAGAGAACAACGGGATCACAACGGTCAATGTGGGCAAGCGCGTGTTTGTGATTTTGCCGAACAAAGACGTGAACCTCGGCATATGTAATGTCGACGACCAGATTTCAATTAAGGAAGTAGGGGATGGCGCAACTCGCGATCTCGAAGTTTCCAAAGTGCCGCGGCAAGCGCCGAGCGAGTAGAATGGCGGAACTAACCCATCGCGATTGAAACCCTGGCGGCCGCCGCCGTATGAGCCATGTCCGCTCGTCTGCGGGGGTCGCAGGCTATATCGTCTGATTATATTCGCCGACTTCCTTGTGCGTGCGCAGCACGCCATCGACCGCCTTGAACATCTCGCGCATCCGCGCTTCGGACACCGGGCTTTCGACCACGACGACCAGCTCCGGCTTGTTGGAGGAGGCGCGCACCAGGCCCCAGGTGCCGTCTTCGACGGTGACCCGCACGCCGTTGACGGTGACCAGATCGCGGATCGGCTGGCCGGCGACCTTGCCGCCGTTTTTCTTTAAGTCTTCGAAATATTTCACCACGGCGTCGACCACGCCGTATTTCTCCTCGTCGGCGCAATGCGGCGACATGGTCGGCGAGCCCCAGGTTTTCGGCAGGGCGTTTTTCAGATCCGCCATGCTTTTTGCCGGATTGCGATCCAGCATGTCGCAGACCGCGAAGGCGAAGATCAACCCGTCGTCATAGCCGCGGCCGAACGGCTTGTTGAAGAAGAAGTGGCCGGATTTTTCGAAGCCGGCAATGGCGCCGATCTCGTTGACGCGGCGCTTCATATAGGAATGTCCGGTTTTCCAGTAATCGGTCTTGGCGCCGTTTTTGATCAACAGCGGATCGGTCGCAAACAGCCCGGTCGATTTCACGTCGGCGACGAACAGCGCGTTCTTGTGGTTCGACGAGATGTCGCGGGCAAGCATCACGCCGACCTTGTCGGCGAAGATTTCCTCGCCGTCATTGTCGACCACGCCGCAGCGGTCGCCGTCGCCGTCAAAGCCCAGGCCCACGTCGGCCTTGTGCTTGAGCACGGCGTCGCGCATGGCGTGCAGCATCTTCATGTCTTCGGTGTTCGGATTATAGTTCGGGAACGTATGGTCGAGCTCGCAATCGAGCGGCACCACTTCGCAGCCGATCTTTTCCAGCACTTGCGGTGCAAAGGCGCCCGCAGTGCCGTTGCCGCAGGCGCACACGACCTTGAGGCGCCGCTTGAGCTTCGGCCTGTTGGTGAGGTCGGCGATGTAGCGCGCCGGAAAATTTTCGACGAATTCATAGGCGCCACCGGCTTGCGGCTTAAAGCGGCCGTCGAGCACGATGTCTTTGAGCCGCGTCATCTCGTCCGGGCCGAAAGTGAGCGGACGGTTGGCCCCCATCTTCACGCCGGTCCAGCCGTTATCGTTATGCGAAGCGGTGACCATGGCGACGCAGGGCACGTCGAGATCGAATTGCGCGAAATAGGCCATCGGCGTCACCGCGAGTCCGATATCGTAAACCTTGCAGCCGGCCGCGATCAGGCCGTTGGCCAGCGCCATTTTAATGGACGCCGAATAGGAGCGGAAATCGTGGCCGGTGACGATGTGCGGCTTGACGCCAAGCTCGTGGATCAGCGTGCCGAGCCCAAGCCCCAGCGCCTGCACGCCCATCAGGTTGATCTCGGTCCCGAACAGCCAGCGCGCGTCATATTCGCGAAAGCCGGTGGCTTTCACCATCGGCTCGGATTCATAGGCGTAGGTGTTAGGCTTTAACGCGGACTTCGGCTTGGGAAACATTGAGAAATCGATCCGAATCGAAATGCCCGACAGCAATAGCTTAAACGACGCGCCGGTGAAATGGTTGCACGGGTCAGGCGGAAAGTGAAATGACAGCTATTGCTCGAGAACCAGCTTGCCGTCGGAATATTCAAAGCGCCGCAGCCGCTGCAGGAACGACAGGCCGAGGAGATTGTCGGAGAGCGCACTGGCCGGCAGCACCATAGCGGCGACGTTGTGCACCACGATGTCGTCGATCTCGACCATATTGAGCTCGACCGGCGCGGCGCGCACGGTGCCGTTCGCGGTCTTGACCGCGGCAACAAAATCGCGTTCCGCCGGATGGATGCCGAGCGACGATGCGTCGCGTTCGGTGAGCGCGATCACCGAAGCGCCGGTGTCGACCATGAAATCCAGGCGGCGGCCGTCGACGCGGCCTTCGACCTGAAAATGTCCGTTGCGGCCGGGCGCGATGACGACCGAACGCGAATTCGAGGGTGCGGCGTCGGCCGGCGTCACCGGACGCGCCGCCATCATCGACGGCGCAACACGGCCGCCGTGCATTTGGGCGGCGTAGCGTGGAACGATGACACTGGCGACGAGCGCCAGGGCGGCAAATTTGAGGATCGAGCGCATGGATTTTCGTCCGCTATCCGGCGGCATCAGATCACGCCACGGCGAACAAGCTGCTAATGTCCCGCCAAATTGGAGCGATTTGAACGGCGATGGTAAGTGCACCGCTAAAACAATTGCTCGAATTTGAACGGTTTTGCGCGGTCTTTGCTACGGCCATGGCCCGCCCGCACGGTTTCTGCTAGCCCAAACTCTGGGAATTGTCCTAGCTTTCAGCTCCGGCTCAGGGTGTGGCACGCTGTAAGCAAGATTCAGCGCCGGGAATAATCGAAATACCGGAAAGGCATCGGTCATGTCGCACGCGATCCTTCGCCGCCAACTCGTCGCGGGCATCGCCGCGTGTGGTCTCTGCGGTCTCGCGCCGCGCGTCTCGCAGACCCAGGCCGCGGCGTCGGAGGAGCCGGCTCGCCCTCTCGCCGAGCGGCTTGCCGCCTATGCCGACCGGCTGCGCTACGACGATCTGGATGCCGAAACAATCGAACAAGTCAAAGCACATGTCATCGATACACTGGGCTGCGGAATCGCGGCATTCGACCAGGAGCCGGTGCGGATTTGTCGTGACGTCGTGCTGGCGACTTCCGGCGGCGCTTCGACCGTCATCGGCACAAACCGGCGCGCAGCGCCCGATCTTGCGGCTTTCGCCAATGGCGCCGCGTTTCGCTATTACGATTTGAACGACGCCTATGTCGGGGCGCAGACCGGTCATCCGAGCGATCACATCGCGGCGTGTCTAGCGGTCGCGGAGGCCGAGCGGTCGAGCGCGGCCGAGCTCATCACCGCGATCGTACTCGCTTATGAGATCAATTGCCGGCTGGTCGACGCCTTCGACATTTCGACGCGCGGCTGGGACCCGCCGGTGTTCAGTCCGCCGGCCGTAGCGCTCGCCGCCGGCAAGCTGATGAAACTCGGACCCGAAAAGCTGACACAGGCCGTCGATCTCGCCATCAACGACCACATTCCGATGGGGCAGACCCGGGTGCAAACCATGTCGGACTGGAAGGGCCTGGCCGACGCCGAAGCCGGACGCAACGCGATTTTCGCCGCGCTGTTGGCGCGCGGCGGTCTCACCGGCCCGGCGCCCATATTCGAAGGCCGGCAGGGTTTCTTTCGGCTGGTATCCGGGTCGGCCGATATCGACGTCGATGCCTTTGGTCGCCGCGGTGTGCCTTTTAAGATCAACGCCTGCGGCATGAAGTCTTATCCGGCGCAGGTCCACACCCAGACCGCGATCGTGGCGGCGATCGCAATCGCCAAAGAGGTAGGCTCGTTGGATCGCATCGCCACGATCGAAATCGCGACCACCCACCGCGGCTATCAGATGAATGGCAGCGAGCCGGAGAAATGGGCGCCGCAGACCAAGGAAACGGCCGACCACAGTCTGCCCTACATCACCGCGCGCGCCATGTTCGACGGCGACATCGACAATGACAGCTATGCCGCGGAGAAACTTCACGACCCGCGCATCCTCGCCTTCATGCGCAAGATTACGGTGAAGGAAGATCCTGGCTTCGCCGTGTTTCCCGGCAATGCGCCGCCGGCGCGCATCACGGCGATCCTCGACGATGGAAAACGCATCACGCGTCAAGTCGACAACATGCCTGGCTTTCCGGGGCAGCCGATGACGAGGGCCGACGTCGAGCGCAAATTCCGCAGCAATGTCGGCAAGCGATGGTCGCCGCAGCGCACAGACGTCATCCTGCAAGCGCTGTGGCAGCTCGATCGCACCGAGGATGTCGGAGCCCTGCTCGGGAAGCTTACGCTGTAAGCTCTCCGACGCGGCGCCCCGAATCTGTTCGCATCGCAGGCCAAAAGATTTTGACAAAAATTGTGACATGAACGCGTCACAAGAATGTTTGCTCAGATTTACCGCACGATTTCTCTCTGCCTTTATTTGAGGCGATTCGATTTGACGATGTGAGAGAGGGCACGCTTCGCGGCGTTTTCGCGTCCGGGGGGCTGCTGTGCGTTTTTGCGAGAACAAACAGAAAATATTTCGGGTCGGGCCATTTGGCGCAGTAAAAGCCTTTTGCATTGCGCGGTGGGGTGGAGAAAACGCCTGCGTCATCGCGATGACGGAAAGTTTAGCGGCCCGCCGCACTTGAACAACGGTCACGGCATGACGACATGGCCAACACGCAGGAGCTGGGCGTGACGGGCAATCCGTTCATCCTTGAGGCCTGTGATAATTGGAAAGCCGGAGAGACAAAATGAAAAAGCACACCACTGTGATGATCCTGGGCGCGTTCTTGACCTTGGTCCTGACCGCCCCTTCGTTCGCGCAGGGCGCTGATCACGCGAAACATCATGCTCGAACCAGCGCTGCGGACGCTTATACGGGCTATTACAATTCGACCGCGGGATCGAATGCCTATGGCAACAACGGCTTCGGCGGTTATGCGGTCGGTGGCTTCCACTGACCGGACTTAGAGGAGCGCGCGAACGCTGACGCGCCTTCTCACTGACGCCATTACCTCACCCCGCCTGATCGCTGCGAGCGGCGGGGTGAGTGCGTCTTGAAGGGTGGACTCTTCCCCGCACAATTCACGAATCGACACCCTAGCCCTTGCGCGGCTTAGCGCGCCGCGTTGCGGTCGCCGCGATCGGATCATCTGGCCACGGATGTCTTGGGTAGCGGCCGCGCATCTCGGTGCGCACGGCTGCGTAGCTGCCGCGCCAAAATCCCGGCAGGTCGCGCGTCGTCTGCACCGGCCGCTGCGCCGGCGAGAGCAGTTCGATGAGGAGCGGGATTTTGCCGCCGGCGATCGCCGGATGGTGGTCGAGCCCGAACAATTCCTGTACCCGGATCGCGATTTTCGGGCCGCCTTCGGCCTCGTAATCGACCGCCACCTGCGAGCCGGTCGGTGCCTCGAAATGCGTCGGCGCTTCGGCGTCGAGCCGGCGCTTGAGCGGCCAGGGCAGGAGCGCGTGCACGGCCTGCCCCAATTCATCCGCGGCGATGTCGGCAAGCGCGGTCTTGCCGGCGAGCGCGGGGCCGAGCCAATCGCGCGCGGTGGCTTTCAGCGCGGTATCAGAGAGGTCCGGCCACTCGTCACCTTCACTCGTCCGCAGGAACATCACGCGATCGCGCCACTGCTTGAGCGCGTTCGTCCACGGCAGCCGGTCGAGCGCACTCGCCGCAATGCCATCGGCGAATTGTCGTGCGGTGTTGTCACTGGCAGTGACCGGCATCGGCCTCTCGGACAGCGCGATCGCGCCGAGACGGCGGCTGTTGCGCCCGCGCAAGCTCGCACTCGCCGGGTCAAATATAATGTCTTCGCGAGATTCGATGCGATCGGCAAAACGCGTCTCGATTTCGGCAAGCGTCAGCGGTGCGGCGGAGAGAATGCGGCCCGCCGCCGCGCTGCCGGTCAGTTCGGCGACGGCCAGGAACGGCTCGCGCGACAGCGGCGAGGCGGCATCGATATTGGCGCCGCGGCCGTTCGCCAACAGGAATGCACCCGAACTGCTACCGCGATTTTTGGCGATGCGTTCCGGATAGGCCAGCGCGATCAACGCGCCGACGGATGTTTGGTCGCTTGCCGCCGGCGCGCGCGGTGCGGGATTTGACTGCGCAATCTCGGCCCAGCGTTCCGCCATCGCACGCGCATCGCGGCCGCGCGCCGAGCGTTCGCGATGCAGCGCGTTGAGCCGTTCGCGCAGATCGATGTCGTCGCCGCCGAGCCCGCGCTCGCCGATCAAAGCCGCGACCTCGGCGGCCAGGAGCGCGTCGCCGGCGCGGGCGGTGTCGACCACCATGCGCGCCAGCCGCGGCGGCAGCGGCAGCCGCCGTAGCTGCCGGCCCTCTTCGGTGAGGCGGCCGTCGGCGTCGATGGCGCCGAGCGTAGCGAGGAGCGCGTTCGCCTCGACCAGCGCCGGGCGCGGCGGCGGATCGAGGAAG
>Ga0187887_10003825_pt1 | contig 11511 bp, 13 predicted proteins | sample June2016WEW_7_10_FD_132977 | JGI IMG/M metagenome (GOLD analysis project Ga0187887, IMG submission 132977) | Peatland microbial communities from SPRUCE experiment site at the Marcell Experimental Forest, Minnesota, USA - June2016WEW_7_10 | ecosystem: Environmental > Terrestrial > Soil >... | reverse complement strand
CAGCATCGCATTCATGTCCGCCTGGATGGCTAGGAACTTATTTTCGAGGAATTGTATGTCGCGCTGATCAAACGATGCTCCCTGAGGTACGGATGTGCCCGCCTGCACTGACCGCGCGAGCCCGGCCAGCTCCCGGATCGGTATTTCCTTCCCGACAGAATTTCGGAACATCAAGGTGGGCACCGTCTCTATCACCGTCTCAATGAGCCTGACAGTGGTATCGATCCCACCGGCCAACTTGGCCATCCGCCACATCGTCTCGAAGCTCTGTTCCATGTGCCGAGGCTACCACGTAGCCATTTCTCGACTCATGCCATACCCATCACGTGGTAGTGCCTGAAAAGTCACCGTTTCCGTTGCCCGCAGTGCAAGAAGACCTACACGGAGGCCCATCAAATCGCCTCGGGGAAATGTACCAGTCTCACGAAGAGGCCCAGCTTGTGATTCAACTCCTGATCGAAGGGACCAGCATCCGAAGAACCCGGCGGATTACCGGCGTCGATCAAAACACGATCATGAAGCTGCTGGCGCTGGCCGGCGAAAAGTGCGAAAGGCTCATGGGCCGTCTAATCGTCAATGTGCCGGTCAAAGACGTGGAGTGCGACGAAATTTTGGGGATTCGTCCAAAAGAAGGAGGGCCACAAGACACCCGAAGAAGCGCACGGTGAAAGCATCGGTGACGCATAATGCTTTGTCGCAATCGAACGCAGCACCAAACTATTTTGAATTTCGCCCTTGGCCGTCGCAGCAAGGCCACCACGGATGTTTTCACGAAGGTCTCCGCCACGCTACCTCATCCCAGAATTTCCAAATCACGACGGATGGTTTCGCTCCTTACGTGAAAGCCATCTGTGACACGCTCAGATACCGCGTAGACTTCGCGCAGCTCATCAAGGTATGTCGTTCCTCCACCGAAGGCGAAGGCCGCTACAGCCCCGCTGAGGTCGCTTCCACGGAGGTGGTCCCAGTTCTCGGTAACCCTGATCCTGCTCGAATCTGCACCAGTATCGTTGAGCGCCAGAACCTCACGATCAGATTGCAGATGCGCCGATTGACACGGTTGACGGATGGATTCTCAAAGAGGTGGGAGGACTTGTGGCCGCGTACTGTCTGCACTTCGCCTACTACAACTTCGCCGGATTCACCGCACGTTGCGCGTTACACCCGCAATGGAAGCGGGCATCGCGAATCACGTGTGGGAAATTAGCGAACTGCCGACGCGGGATACGCTGATCCTGTGGGGAAGACGGAGCAATAAAACACAGTTACTGCACTACCGCGACTTTGCTGTCCACTCGTACTACTTTGCTTCCTTCACTTGGCAACGTCTCATATGTCCCGGATACCGTTATGAAGTCTTTCTCAGCATCTCCATCGGCCGTAAGCCTAAAAAATAACATCGTGTGTCCACTGACCCTGCGGCATGTCAATTTCCATTGCACGGAGCCGTACAGTTTGAAATATTCATCTACGTACTCCTTAGCATCGAGCGTTAGATGGCTGCCGTCAGGCCCTTTCAATGGCACCCGGTAATGCGAGAAATTGTTGATGGGCTCATATGAGCAATCATTTCCAGCCATAGAGATCATCTGGGAGATTTTTCTTATGCGTTTCTTTGACGCTCTACTTATCGTCAGGTCCAAGTTCTGAATGGCATCGCCCGGTGGATTTTTCATATCCAAATCGATTTCACTATAGGGCGCATTGGTGCTCCATGCTCCAGACATATGCGCCTCCATCGTTAAAACTGATTTCTCTCTAGCCAAGTTTCTCCACGCAATGAATCCCAACGCCAGTGTGCAGCAACCTACAAACAATCTCCGCCGAGCGGGTTTTCCTTGATGGTGATACGCCAAAAAAACACACGCGAACCAAGAACCCACTAGCGTGGGTATAAAGACCCATGGATCTAGTGGCCGAATCGAAGCAACAGCAAGACAGGCAGCTAGCACTGCACTCCCAATTTCTTTCTTGCTGAACTTAATTGGCCGCATCTTGTACAGCCTAGCATTGAGCCAAGCGAGCAGCCTGTTACATCAAATCCAGCCCGAGCAGACTGCGTGCCTTCAACGCACCTTTCAGATACTACCCATCACGTCGTCAACTCCCACCCGATATCGCTTGTGCTACCGTAATCGCGGAGGAGCACATGCCACTACCATCGGACGATAAGATCATCCAACTCGCCAACGATTTACTTGCTCAAATGGAAGTTATCTTCGGCCTCCACCCCGGCTTCCGCCCGGTCCATTCGAAAGGTATCATGCTGAGTGGGACCTTCACTCCCTCACCCGAGGCTCCCTCACTTACTCGCGCACCGCACCTCACGCGCCAATCTACTCCTGTGACCCTGAGATTGTCCGACGGAACGGGTCTCCCGTTGATTCCCGACAACGATCCCAACGCGAATCCTCGCGGGCTCGCGATCCGTTTCCACCTGGCCGATCACATTCACACCGACATTGTGAGCCATTCGACGGATGGCTTCCCCACGAGAACCGGCCAGGAATTCCTCGATTTGCTCCGAGCCTTGGCGAGCGGCGATCCGTCGTCGTTTCTGGCCACACACCCGGCCGCGCTTGCCTTCGTACAAACACCAAAGCCAAGTCCTACAAGCTTCGCAAAGGAAGCTTATTTCGGCGTGACCGCCTTCCGATTTACCAACCAGCAAGGCTTAGCACGGCACGGCCGGTATCGCATTTTGCCTGACGCAGGCATCGAGCATCTCGATGATGCGAGCGCAAAGTCCAAGTCCGAGAACTACCTGTTTGACGAATTAACACAGCGCATCGCGGCCGGCTCGATTCGATTCAAGATCCACGTACAGATCGCAAGTGACGGCGACATTGTGGATGATGCAACAATTCACTGGCCAGCCGACCGGCCGGTGGTTCACTTCGGCACAATTGAGCTCACAGCGAAAGCTCCAGATGATGAAGAGCACCGCCGGATCATCTTCGACCCTATTCCTCGCGTTGACGGAATCGAGCCGTCTGGAGATCCATTGCTCGAACTGCGCGCCGCCATTTATCTAATAAGCGGACGACGCCGTCGCCAAGCGGCCGAACCGCAAGCACGGACTTCTCCGACCGCTTGAACAAATGGTTTGCGAATGGCTCGGGGGAGTCTCCATTACAACATTAGCTTAGAGGCAAATTGTTTTGAGCCATTTTAGCCTGTCACCATTGCACCGAAAGTGCGGAAGATTCATTTTACGAACGGCGCTGAGATATAGTTCGCGTACGATGTCAGCTACGATGCGTCACACCGGTGACGGGCTAGAGGTTCTCCGACGAACAGGACCGTTCAAATAACGGGAATGATCGTCGTACGCATCGCAGAAGGAAAGTTCGTCGCAGGCTGGTAGAACTGGGACAGCAGATCGGGGATGAGCCGGTGGCAGCGACCTCCATCGGCCGCGAGGCTGGTACTGTATACTAATCCAAGCGTGCAAGCCAAAATGGCTGATAGGAGTTTGCCCTTATGAAACTGAACTCCCCGTGGATACTATTGGCCTTCGTCCCCGTGATGAGCGCAGAAGTAGTTACGTGCAACCAAGGCGCGGCCTCGGTCCCTATTTTCAACCCGTCCAGCATCTCAGGGGCAGTTGGCGACTATACCCTGACTTGTACCGGCGGGATACCGACACTACCCCACCAAGCCATACCTGAGGAAAATTTCACCGCCTTTATGAACGTGCCGATACTCAACACTGGCGGATGGATCTTGACTGACGGCGTGAACATGACGACAGGTACATTCGGCCCCAGCAACGTGGTTGACTTCGTGGGGGTGCCGTTTAATCCACCGGGAGCCGGTCAAGTTGTGTTCACCGTCGAGAATGTCTTCGTCAATCCGAGTGCAGAACCACTGGGGTTTCAGTTCAATGAAGACGTGGCGGTAAACGGCGACGTGTCTGTCGAGATCATGACACCCGAGCAACTGGTCGCGGAGAACGCCGTCCCTGAGCCGTTCACGCTGCGGTTCCTTGGTTTCGGCCTGGGCGCTATGTGGTTAGCGCGGAAGCGCGGTTAGGCCACTCGAAGGAACTGAGTCGCCCGCACGCGGCCCGTGTTCTCGACGCCCTTGGCGCTGGAGTTTCATGTGAAGCGGTTGCCAATCTATCAGCGCTACTCAGTGCTGGCTCTGTCTGTTACAAGCAGGACGAGATTGCGATTACCTTTCCGGGCGGCGGGCCAACAGTCTTGCCGAGATTGTGACAAAGAGCCGCCCATTCTATTTCTCGAGACGGTGAACATGCCCACGGCCGCGTTCGTCTTTTGTTCTATGGCCAAACGGCCAGGTCGTATTTTTCCTACTTGCGTGCTAATATCGCCGAAGCAGAGAGTGTCGTTTATGGATTTAGCCTACCGTCTAACTGAACCAATCACCGTCGTCACCGGCGAAACGGGGCACACCCGGCTTATGGAACTCTTGCAGGGGTCCGTGGTCCTTTGCACAGATTCCTCGCCGGATACCGTCGGAATGGTACAGGGAACCTGCCAAGAAATCCCCGTGCTGATTTTCCGTCGTGACCTTGAAGAACGGGCCGTTCCTGTGCCGACACAGCTTCGAAGAACCGAGCGATTTAGAGTACCTGGGGCAATGTCGGCGTAGTTCGACGATCCCGGGAGCAGAAGCAACGCGACAAACTGAACCGGCCCATCGAGGCCCTCGGTGGAACGGGCACGAAACGCCGAGAACGTCCGAGGAAAACCAGGCCGGTGAAGCGGCTGCGGCAGGGAAGGCCCAAGCGCAACGAATGAAAGCGTATTGGGCGAAGCGGAAAGAAAACAAACGTAGGTAAACGGTACTTCCTAGGCAGACGCCAACTGTAGCTGTGCCGCCGTTATGGGAATCGTTTCGGTGTAGGCACTCCCGATGCAGATGTCCGCTCCGGTGTAGACCCCGTCAGCGTTCCGGAGGGCACGGCAGACCAGGACACGCGCTTCGCTGAGTGTACAGTTTTCCAATTCCGTCCCGTCGCGTCCGCCGTCATGCCGGAGGAACGAGAGTTTGATGGTTCGTGGCTTTTCCATCCAATTTCCCTCTGGGAGTTAGATGCGGATACCACCGAAACATTTCCTGGGTTTTTGGATCGCAACTCGACGCTCGCTGATATCACGGCCGGCTGGTTCACAAAGTCCACCGTATTGAGATGCGCGGGGATTCCATTCGCATTTGCATACGCATGGTAAGGTTCTGACGCTCCACGATGCTCGTGCAAATTCTTTGGCGATGGCAAAGATGACCATAGATTTAGTCTATGACGGGATCGGACCGGGCTTAACGAAGGAGCTTCGAGCGAGAGAGCCAGACAGACGCGAGAACTGATTCGCAAGCAATCTCTGTGGCCTGGTGGTCGGTTACGCGACAAACTTGGTTTCTCCTGACCGGGCGGCCGTCACATTCAGCGCTCTGGTCGGGAGAAACGGCAAGTCAATCCCAACGATTGGGCTGAGGTCAGGCACACCTCGGATCAGGGCAAGGGTGGGGCCCTTTTTCGTGTGCCTGAGTGTCGGTCGACGCGATCACGCAGACTCACTGAATAGGCAGCAACGCCGAATTGCTTGAGGACCCGCCCACGGTGATCACCACCGGCTGATTGCCGCTGGCGAGCCCCGGCGGGACCACAGCATTAACCTGATAGAGACCGACGAACTCAGGTGCCAGGCCGCTGAAGCTGACCTTCGCATTAACGCCGCCGATCGTCACATTAGGGATAGCCACTGTGGATTGTCCATTAGCCGCCACGCCGTCAGCCGGGGGCGAGGACACCGCACCCAGGCCGGTGCAATAGATCAGCACCGTCTCGTCCGTCGTCGCAGGATGTGCCGAATCCGCCAACTGAAAATTGGAGTGCAGAATCACTCCGAAATCTCCCGCGGCGGTGTTGTAGTTGATAATGCCGGGCTGTGCCGCGAGAACCGGCACGGAGATGGTAACGCTAGCGGTTCCGTTGTTGGTCACGGCGATGTTCGCAGTCGGACCACTGGCTACCTCCCAGGGAACTTGAAAATTGATCTGCTCCTGGCCGTTGACGTCATCGACGGCGAAGAGCGGCGCAGCCTTATCGTTGACCATCACCGAGACGTTCAAGAACGTGGTCACCAGCGGCAATCCTGAAGTCAGGTTGATACCCGTGCTGGAGGTGAGATTGGAACCAAATAGCGTGGCGATCTCGCCCGGAACAATTCCGCCTTTGGCGAAACTTGCGCCGTTCACTACTCCGCTTGCGGTGAAGCTGGGTGGATTGCCGCCCAGAGAGCAACTGGTAATGGAGGTGACCGGGTAACTGGTTATGTTCGCGCCGTTGCCCACGGTGATCTGCGAGTTAACAGCCCACGACGAGATCGGCGGGAAATTCGGAGACTGAGGCAGCACACCGCTCGGAATCAGATTGCCCGCGCCGCCCAACGTGACGAACCATCCATTGCCATCCCCTGGTGTGTCATCGGCAGGTACGGTCATCGTGAAAACGGTGAGGTCTGTACTACTGTCGTAGCTGAACACTGCGCTGCCCAGCAAGCAGCCTACACAATCGGGCGTATTCGAGGTGCTGATAGACGTTTTCGTACTGCCACCGAGCGTGAGGCTGTTATTGCCCTGAAAAGTATCCCTCGAGGTGTAACCGCTGGAAGTGACTGGACCATCCTGCTTGCTGACGAATGACGTGATGTCGATCTCGAGCGTCGCGCCGGAACCGGAGAACTGGTAACACGCCGGGTTCCCGGTGGTGGATCCCGTGGCGGGCGCATACGTGACCTTGATTTGCCAGGACCCCGTGTTGTCGCTGTAGTCGTTATCGTCGACGCCCAGCAGCAACTGGTTGGCGCCCGACGGTATGGTGAAGCTCTTAGGGCCGTCGCCGATGGGAAACGGATTGCCCACAATCACTCCGTTGTTTGCGAATGCCCCGATCAGCTCCGACGCATAGACGGGGTAGGAACTGGAGCTGATGAAGTAACTCGGATAGCTCCCGTTCGCAAGTACCATGTTGTTGGTTGCATCTCCCGAGTACCCATTTGCATCCGTGGCAGTGAACCCGCCCTCGGGGTACACGTTCACCAGACCGCTAACATACGTGACGGTTACTGTTCCGCCTGGGTTAAAAGGAATACCATTTGATGCGTCGACCGCGGTTGGCGCGGCATTGGTGCCATCGCCGTAGTTGAAACTTGGGTTGAGGCTCGGAAGCCATGGTCCCTGGGTCGCGTTGACAGTAACTGTCGTCGATTGCGCGGCTGCGAATCGAGCAAGCAAGGCGAGTGCAAACAACGTGACTACAACTGCGCGTAGCGGTGGCAGTGGTAGAGCAAGCTCCTTCCGTCGGGCGTGAATCGCCGACGCAATACCTCTGTGATAAGTCATGTTTGTCTCCACGCCTCCATCAAGCTCACGAATCTATAACCCATAACCTTGGCGACACGGGTTGGCTTGCCATCGGCCGGGCGTCCTCCGCCAGGTACATTAGCGCCTCTGGCGCCGTTTGCCGGCGGCTGGAACCACGAACCCCATTAGCTTTCTTTCTGTATATGCGGTCAGCCGGCCAAAATGTGCGAAGTTTCTTCAAGCTCACCGGGTCTATTGAAGTGCTGACAAGCTTCAACACGATCCGTTTTCTCTCGACGGATTGTGCCCGTGTTCATCGGCCTGAGAAGCACAAGCCGGGCGTTGAGCAGACGAATCTTCCGAACATTCACCGGGACAAGTTGACGCCTGCCACAGTGGACCGCCGGTTGGCGGCCGGGCAGCCGGTGACATCGAGGATTGCACCCAAGCGGGTGCTGGGTAGCAGGGGAAATGAGCCCGCTGGTGATTCTCGACAAGCGCAAGCTGCTACCGGTGTGGTGCCGTGAGTGCTGACGCGGCTTCAGCCGAGACTCGCGATCAGTCACTCTCGGGACGCCGCGGATTCGCCCAGTGACCGGACTCGTCCTTTCCGTTGACGACCACTAAGAATCGAAATCTCTCCCGCCTTAAGTTCGTCATTGATGGGCTGGCCGAACTCCTCGGCTCCGGTCACCGTTTGATTCAAAACGTTGGTTTCATCGTTTTCGCTAAGCGTATACGTGAGGTGCCCTAAAAGGTGCGAACCAGGAATAAATCGCATGCACGCGTTCTCCACGTCGGCATCATCGATGGCAAGCCACGCGGTTACTGTCTTCGAATGCGAAAGCGGCCAATAACTGGAATCCTGATGCCAGGAGACCCGCTTTCCGTCGCCTGGCAACTTAGAAAAGAGATGGGAACCCAGCCGATTTCGTTCTCGCCGAGCAAGTCCTTAACAGAGATACGATGCGAGGATTCGTCAACAGATCGTAAACGCGGCCATAGCGCAGTTGCGCGGTGGTGATGGAATAGCTTTCGCCGCCCGAGCCAGAGTCCGAGCGAGCAAGTCATCGAAATAACGGCGGATATCGGTGATTTCCACTTCGCTGAAGATCCGAATCAGTGCCAGATAGCCGTCGCGATTGAAAGCAGCGATCTGTTCGCTCGCGAGAGTCCTGGGGTGTTCCGTTGTGGACGGATGAAACCGCAGGTCGCGATGCGTCGTACTCAACTCGGCCATGCTCGGTACCATCTGTCGTGTATACAATACTGTCTGGAGGAGAGCATGAAAATCGTTCTTGGGAGCGCCATCTCACCACAGCACACGTTCCTGGAAGTGAGATCGGTCCTGCGGGAACCGGCCCCAGTTCTAAGTCCCCAGCTTCAGGCGCTCGGCCGCTTGAAATGGGCGAGAGCGGCGGTGCTTCTCACCATGGCGTCGGTAGCGGCCCGGGCCCAGGTCAATGTGGGCGAACAGAAGCCCGAGGCCAGCCTGCCTTTCACCATGACTACGGTGGCAACCTTTAAACTGCCCTGGAGGCTGGCCTTCCTTCCCGATGGCCGCATGCTGATCACCGAAAAGCCCGGGCCCGTTCGGCTGGTTTCCCAGCAGGGAGAAAAGATCCTGGTGGAAAATACGCCCCCAGTCTATTTTCAGGGCCAGAACGGCATGCACGGCGTCTTCCTCTCGCCACATTACGCTAGCGACCATAGTATCTATCTCACCTATGCCGAGCCGGGTGATTATGGCGGAGGCCTGGCGCTAGCGCGCGCCAAGCTCAATGTCACCGCCGCCAATGTCACCGTAACCTCGGCTAAGCTCGAAAACTTCGAAGTGCTGTGGCGACAGATGCCCAAAGGTAAGGGCGGACAGGAAGGCGCGCAGGTGGCCTTCTCGCCCAACGGCAAGTATTTGTTTCTCTCAGTCGGCGACCGCCAGCGCTTCACCCCCGCCCAGGATCCAGACCAGCCCGAGGGCAAGATCCTGCGCCTGACGCTGGACGGCAAACCAGCGCCTGGCAATCCCAACTTCGGCAAAGCCGGCGCTGCCACCATTCCCCTGATCGATCCGCCCCGTGACACTGAAGCCGCCAAGACCGCGAAAGTGGTAAGCACCTATACCTTTCCCGGCCCCAACCTGACGCCCGCTGAAACCTGGGCCAGCGGCGTCCGCACACCCTACGGCCTGGCGTTTTCGCCCACCGGCGAATTATGGGAGGTGGAGCATGGCCCGTTCGGGGGCGACGAGTTGAACCTGATCGAGCCAGGCAAGAATTATGGCTGGCCGCTCGTCTCCTACGGCAAAAACTATAACGGTGTGCCAATTCCCCATCCCGACACGCGGCCCGACCTGGCGAAGCCGGTGCTCTATTGGGTGCCGGTGATCGCGCCGGGCAATCTGATGTTCTACCGTGGCACCCAAACCTTCCCGCAATGGAATGGCAGCGGCTTCGTCAGCGGCTTGGCGTCGACGGCGCTCGTCCGCATCATCTTTGACGGCCATGGCGGCGCCAAAACCGCCGAGCGTTGGAAAATAGGCAAGCGTATCCGCGATGTGGAAGAAGGCCCCGATGGCTCGCTGTGGATGCTGGAAGACTCCACCTCCGGCGCCCTGATCCATGTGACGCCCCTAAAGTGAGTAGATTTTGACGATGCCCAACTTCACGGATGTTCGTCGATCGCACTGACGCCAGCGCAGCCCGATAGGATCGCAGAGCACCTACTGAACAAGGCCTTAGGCGGAAATCAGCGAGCCGTGGCTGAGGCGCGGTGCCGGATTGAAGCCGGAAAGACGCCTACCGCGGAGGATATGACCCGAGCGGTGGGTGATGACTCGCCACAGGATGTGACAAACGGTCGAGGTAGAGGATCCGTCACAGAACGAGCCTGGTGCGTGACGGGTTTGCGGTGATTGCGAAGCACCACGCTGGCTGGGATCACCGCTGCGCATGGGGTCCATCCCACCTTTTTCATTACATCCCCCTTCATCCCTCTGGTAGAAAGTAACGGCGGAAGAAACTGCGCACAAGCTGTGCGCAGTTCTTCTGAATACTGGCGTACGCGCCTTCTTGTGGGCCCGGCCGGCCATTATAACGTTGCATTTTGTGGGTGGATGCCGCCAGGGGATCTTAACTGCGGTGTAGCAAACCATTCCGATTCGAGCAAGCGCTCTGATGATGGCCAGCCCCCGGACTGCTAAGCTTGTCGCATACTATGCCGCTCCCGGCCGGCTCCAAACTGGGCCCCTATCAGATCCTTGCGCAGATCGGCGCCGGCGGCATGGGCGAAGTCTTCCGCGCGCGCGACGCGCGGCTCGGCCGCGATGTGGCGTTGAAGATCCTGCCTGAAGATGTCTCGCGCGAACCTCGCCGCGCCATACGCTTCGAACGTGAGGCGCGAGCCGCCAGTGCGCTGAATCATCCCAACATCATTTCGGTCTATGATGTGGGCCGCGAGGGCGACATCGCGTATATTGTATCGGAGCTGGTGGATGGAGAGTCGCTGCGCCACGCCATCGCGCAGGGTCCCATGCCGGCTCGGCGGGTGGTCGAGATCGCCACGCAAATCGCCGAAGGTCTCGCGGCCGCGCACGCCGCCGGTATCGTGCATCGGGATCTGAAACCGGAAAACGTGATGCTGACGCGCGAAGGCCGCGTGAAAATTCTGGACTTCGGCCTGGCAATGCAAGCGGTTTCAGCATCGGGAGACGAGAGGGAAGATTCTCCCACCGAACCACTCGTCACCAATCCGGGCGATATGATAGGCACCGTCGGCTACATGTCACCCGAACAGGTGCGCGGCCGCATAGTGGATACGCGCTCCGATATTTTCAGCGCAGGCGTCATCGTCTATGAAATGCTGGCCGGCCAGCGGCCATTTACCGGAGCATCGCCGGTCGAGGTGATGCATTCTATTTTGAAGGACGATCCTCGCGATATCGAAGCACAAATCGCACCGGCGCTCGATCGCATTGTGCGGCGCTGCCTTGAGAAGGAACCCGCGCGTCGTTTTCAATCGGTGGCCGATCTTGGTTTCGCCATGCAGGCGATCTCGGGGACCAGTTGGCCCCCGCCACCTGGAGTAGTCGAACCTCGCGCCACCCCCTCCCGCCGCTGGTCAGTGGCTGGAGGCCTTTTATTTTTGATCGCGGCGCTCTTCGCCGCCAGGACGTGGTTCAGT
>Ga0187887_10003824_pt1 | contig 11514 bp, 10 predicted proteins | sample June2016WEW_7_10_FD_132977 | JGI IMG/M metagenome (GOLD analysis project Ga0187887, IMG submission 132977) | Peatland microbial communities from SPRUCE experiment site at the Marcell Experimental Forest, Minnesota, USA - June2016WEW_7_10 | ecosystem: Environmental > Terrestrial > Soil >... | reverse complement strand
GCATGGCCCGCACCGACGAGCGAATGGAACCGCCGAAGCAAGAGACATTCCTGAGCGCACGTCTCGGCGGGGCGTCCCGGTTTCCCGCCGGAGGATTTTCATGCTGGTCGCCCGACGGCAGTCAGATCGCGGCGGCCTGGCAAATGGAAGTAGGTTTCAGGATAGTGGATAAGGTGACCGCAAGTGCCAAAACCATCCGCCTGACCGGTTTTCAAGAGAACTTCGACCTGGATTGGTCGCCCGTATCCAACCTTCTGGCGCTTCTGACATCGGGAAACGGAAAAAACACCATTTGGACGGTTCGCACGGACGGAAGCCAGCAGCGAAAGGTGGTCGAAGGGGACGACCTTGGTTCACCACGATGGTCGCCGGCCGGAGACGGGATTTACTTCCTCGACGGCCACGGCCAGACCAGCGAACTCAGGAAGGCCGCGATTGATCCAAAATCCGGAGAGGCAAAGGGGACGGCGTCCGCGCTGCTGCCCGGTTTGGACACCGCCGGAGGTTACTTTACAGTTTCCGCAGACGGCACGCGCCTCGCCTACGGTAAGGGCCACTCCTATTCAAATCTGTGGCTGGCTCCGCTCCGGACACCCGGCGGCGGCGCCTCACCCACAGAGTTGCAGAAGCGGCCCCTAACCACGGGCACCTCGACGCTTCATACTCCCAGCATTTCACCCGACGGCAAATGGATCGCCTACGCCAGCGCGGGCGGTCACATATTCAAGATGCCGATCGAAGGCGGCGCGCCCATACAGGTGACATCCTCTAACGCCAGCGAGTTCACCCCCGCCTGGTCTCCGGACGGCAAGCGAATCGCATTCGGTTCCAGCGAGGGCGGCGCTCACACGGTCTGGGTTGTCGACGCGGACGGCGCCAACCGGCGGCAGTTTGCGAAGGCCCAGTTGAACGATTGGACCTTCAACAATGTCGTGTGGTCGCCGGGACGTAATATCCTCTACCACGGCCCGCGGTGGAGCGTTAACATCCTCGATCCGGATACTGGAAAGGAAAAGCCACTGATACGGAATGAATCGCTCGACGTGCTCGCCATGGCGTATTCACCCGACGGGACTAAGGTGGCAGCGGGTTGGAGCCGGCGGCCGCAACTCGGCATCTCGGTAATTTCGCTGGTCGACAATTCGGAGACATTTCTTTGCGACTGCAAGTGTTCCCCACTCGGATGGTCGCCGGACGGAAGCTCCATATACGCGGCCTGCCTGGATAAAAAAGTCGTGTCGATACCCGCGGGCTCCGCAGGGCGTGGCGCCCCGCACACCCTTTTCACAGCCCCGGAGAATATGGGCCCCTCCAGCGTGAGCGCGGATGGGAAGAAGATTGTGTTCCTGGTGGCGGAAACGAAGTCGGACGTGTGGATCGTGGATAACTTCGATCCGGCCTACATAAGGAAGTGAACGGATGACTCCCGAGCGATGGCAGCGCGTCAAGTCCCTGTTCGAGCGGGCGCTCGACCAGCCGGCAGCCGCGCGCGACGAGTTCGTGGAAGCGGCGGGGGAGACGCCCAGCGTAGTGGCGGAAGTCCGTCGGCTGCTGGCTGGCGACGCGGAGGCGGGGAGCTTCTTGAAGGACGCGGCGGACGCCGACTTTTCCGCGGCAGCTCTATCTCCCGGCGAGTTGGTGGGCGGACACTTCCGCATCGTGAGCCTGCTGGGACGCGGCGGCATGGGCGTCGTCTACCGCGCCGACGATCTAGTCCTGTCGCGCCCAGTGGCGCTGAAGTTTCTCCCCGGCGGCCGGTCCGAAACTCCGCAGGCGATGGAACGCATGAAGCGCGAAGCGCGCGTGGCAGCGGGTCTGAATCATCCAAACATCTGCGTGGTCCACGAAATCGGCGAGCACCAGGGACAGCCCTTCATCGCCATGGAACTGCTGGAAGGCGAGACGCTGAAGCAGCGCATCGGCGACAAGCCGCTGAAGACGGACGACCTGCTGGAGTGGGCTGTCGAAATCGCCGACGCGCTGGAAGCGGCGCACCACGCAGGCATCGTGCATCGCGATATCAAGCCGGCGAACATCTTCATCACCACACGCGGGCATCCCGAGATTCTCGACTTTGGCCTGGCCAAGACCGCGCCGTCAGCGAGGGCAACGGACCGCACCAGTCTGCCGACCGAGGAGTACCTGACTACGCCCGGCGTGGCCGTAGGAACCGTGCCCTACATGTCGCCGGAGCAGGCGCGCGGGGAAGAACTGGACGCGCGCACGGACCTGTTCAGCTTCGGCGCGGTGCTGTACGAGATGGCGACAGGGAAGGCGGCGTTCACCGGTGCGACGACTGGGATTATTCACGAGGCGATCCTGGGCCGTGCGCCGTCGCCGCCCAGCACGGTGAATGCGCGGATTCCGCGAGAGATGGACGGCATCGTCGGCAAGGCGCTAGAGAAGGATCGCGACCTGCGGTATCAGCACGCGGCGGACATCCGCACGGATCTGAAGCGACTGAAGCGGGACACGGAGTCGGGGCCCTCGGTGGCCATCTCCGCACCCATGCCGCCCAAGCGGTCGCGCCTTCGCCCGCGGCTCGTCGTCGCCGCCGCGTTGATCCTCGTTGTGGCTGGCGTTGCCTATCTCGCGTCAAAGCCCACCAGTTTGTTTCGATCCCCGTCGCCTCCCGTTCCGCCTACGCACCGGCAGATCACGTTCGTCGGGGATGCGAATTACCCGGCGCTCTCGCCCGATGGGAAGTTCGTCGCCTATGTGACCGGCAAATATGGGGACGGGCAGCGGCTGATATTACAGGACTTAAAAGGCGGGCAGGCCATTGAAATCTCAAAGGCCCCTAAAATACTGTATCCCAGATGGTCCCCGGACGACTCGGAACTTGCCGTGTTCCGGGATGACCCGCCGCAGCGTGGCGTATTCCTGATCCCTCGGCTCGGAGGTTCTTCTCGCTTTATCGCTGGTGGCGGCCATACAACCTGGTCGCCCGACGGCAGTAAAATCGCGACGGCGTGGCAGAACGAAGTCGGCGTCACGATAATGGATAAGGCGACCGGAAGCGCCAAGAGCGTACAATTGAGCGGGTTTCGAGCTTTCGATGGTCTGGACTGGTCGCCGGCTTCGAATCGCCTGGCCATTCTAACCATTTTGGAAAATGGAAGGAAAGCCATCTGGACTGTTCGTCCGGATGGGGGCCAGCAGCGCAAGGTGGTCGAAGAGGGCCAGCTTGCTTCACCTCGCTGGTCTCCGGGCGGGGACGGGATTTACTACCTTCACCCCAGCCACGGAGACACCCAGGAACTCCTCGTGGTCGCTATAAACCCCAAATCAGGGCAATCCAAAGATCCGGCGTCGGTGTTGTTGAGCGGTTTGCAGGTCGGCGGTTATTTCACAGTGTCTGCTGACGGGACGCGCCTGGCATACGCAAGGTCCCAGGATTATTCAAACTTATGGCTGGCTCAGCCCCGGAGTCCCGACAACGGCAGCGAGCCCGGCAAAGAAATGCAAACAGCGCCTCTAACCGGGGGAACCTCCAGTTTCGGTTGGCCCAGCATTTCACCCGACGGCAGATGGATCGCATTCGTCACCCAGGGGCATGTTTACAAGATGCCGATCGAAGGCGGCGCGTCCACACAGTTGACATTCTCGGATTACTCTGAGTTCAGCCCCGCCTGGTCCCCCGACGGCAAGCGATTGGCATTCGGCTCCGACGAGGGCGGATTCCGCAGGGTCTGGACCGTCGGTGTCGATGGCGCCGACCGGCGGCAATTCGCTAAGACTCAGTTGAGCGGCGATATCACCTGGTCGCCCGGCCGAAGCATCCTTTACCAGAAGGGTGGGAATCGGAATATCAACATCCTCGACCCGGAAACAGGCGAGGAACAACGTCTGGTTCAGAAGGAGTCCGACCGCTGATTCTTCGACCCGAAGTATTCCCCCGATGGCAAGAAGGTCGCCGTGCTTTGGAACCGGCTGCCACAGCGCGGGCTGTGGACGATTTCGTTAGTCGACAGGTCAGAGACACTCCTCCATGCCGGCGAATGTAGGCCCGCCGGATGGTCACCGGACGGGCGCTCGGTATACGCCTATTGCGGCAGCGACATGCTGTCGGTTCCCGCAGGGGGCGGCGTCCCGCACACCGTTTTTACGGCCCCGGATCACATCGCCTCCGCCGACGTCAGCCCGGACGGGAAGAAGTTTGTTTACTCCGCATCGGAAACGAAATCGGACGTATGGATCGTCGATGACTTCGATCCGGCTTATCGAAAGCAGTAACATGACACCCGAACAATGGCAGCGCGTCAAGTCACTGTTCGAGCGGGCGCTCGATCAGCCGCCAGCCGCGCGCGAAGCCTTGCTCGACGCGGCAGGCGAAAGTCCCAGCGTAATCGCTGAAGTCCGCAAGCTGCTATCGGGGGATGCGCAGGCCGGCAGTTTCCTGCAACACGCGGCGACCACCGACTTTTCCCCGGCCCCATTGTCCCCCGGCGAGCTAGTGGGCGGACACTTCCGCATCGTGAGCCTGCTAGGACGCGGCGGCATGGGCGTCGTCTATCGTGCCGACGACCTGGTCTTGTCGCGCCCGGTGGCGCTGAAATTCCTCCCCGGCGGCCAGTCCGAAACGCCGCAAGCCATGGAACGTATGAAGCGGGAAGCGCGCGTGGCCGCGGGTCTGAATCACCCCCACATCTGCGTGGTCCATGAAATAGGCGAGCACCAGGGTCAGCCCTTCATCGCCATGGAACTGCTGGAAGGGCAGACGCTGAAGCAGCGCATCGGGGACAAGCCGCTGAAGACGGACGAGCTGCTGGAATGGGCCGTCGAGATCGCCGACGCGCTGGAAGCAGCCCACCACGCCGGCATCGTGCATCGCGACATCAAGCCCGCGAACATCTTCATCACCACGCGCGGGCATCCCAAGATCCTCGACTTCGGCTTGGCCAAGCCCGCGCCATCAGCCAAGCCGGCGGATCGCACCGGTCTGCCGACCGAGGAATATCTCACGACCCCTGGCGTGGCCGTTGGAACCGTGCCATACATGTCGCCGGAACAGGCGCGGGGGGAAGAACTGGATGCGCGCACGGATCTGTTCAGCTTCGGCGCGGTGCTGTACGAGATGGCGACGGGGAAGGCGGCGTTCATCGGCGCGACCACGGCCATGATTCACGAGGCGATTCTGAGTCGCGCGCCGTCACCGCCGAGCGCTGTGAATCCCCGGATTCCGCGAGAAGTGGACGGCATCATCGGCAAGGCGCTGGAAAAGGATCGAGACCTGCGGTATCAGCATGCGGCGGACATGCGGGCAGATCTGAAGCGGCTGAAGCGGGACACGGAGTCGGGGCGGTCAGCGGCCGTCGCCGCACCCACGCCACGAATCCATCGGCTGATCTTTTACGCGCGGGAATCCAGCGGACATACTCCAGAACGTTCGTTGGCAGGAGTATCTTTACACGCCCCGGCCCTCTTTGAAGGACCTGCCCTTTGCGCGCCTGGTGCGGGACGCATCGCAATCCTTCATTGCAGCTTTCAGGCGCAGACGGACGAGCGTTGGCGATTTTCCGCGGCTGGTGCGGGAACTAGTCCCCTGCTTCCAGCAAACGGCCGATGCGCTTCCAAGGGGCGGTGACGAACTGAAACGGACGATTGCGGTCATGGAGGGCGGAATACAAGATCTAGCTGCGCTTCAGAAGGCCCATCGTGCCTATCTCCTAAAACTACAGGCGTTGCTCGGATAAGGGTCAAAAGCACCGGTTGCCCGCCTGGATTGGGCGGCCCACCGACAGGCGTTAGAGCGTGGTGAACGAATGCTTGGGTGTCGGAAGTCAACCAGCTTTTCATAGCGAGTTTGAGGACGGCGACCCTCTGCCGCATTTGCAGAGGGTCGGCATACTCGAACCCCCCGTTTTGCAGGCCTTCCAGTGGGCGCCCGCTGGAAATTGTAGCGAAAACTGTAGACGAGTGCCCTTAAGGTTCAACAAGCTTCAACACACTGGTTTTTTTGAAAACACAGGGAAAATGGCGTGGGGTATTTACCGGGAGATCCACATGTTAGAAGGCGGATTGTACTATGCTTCGGAAATGCCTTGTTTTCAGGCATTTATATTTGAATGACTTACGCGGAGTGTGTTGATGCTTGTTGATCTCTGTTGAAGCCGAAGGCTTTGAACAGCTACAAAATCATCTACAGTACAGCTTTCGCCGTATGCGGGCAAAATCGGCATCGAGGCGCAATCAAGCAGGATTAAAACGCCAACCTCTGCCAATAGGGCAGCGATTCGCCTCTGCACCGTTCTTTGGCTGGCTGCGCTCGGCGTGGTGAGAAATTCCTTTACTACTTGGTGGGCGATCCGCCGGGGTTGAGCTTACTGCATCCGGTTTCCAGGGCGGCCGCGCCGGAGCCAATTCACTGAGCTTTCGTGACCTGGAAGCTCTGGCTGATAGGCGTGGCTGCGGCATAGTCAACATTGCCCGGCTGCGTCGCACGGATCGTGCACTTGCCAATGGCCACCAGTGTCACGGTGTCTCCAGACACCGTGCAAAACCGATGACAAATGACCAGTCCTGCGGCTCTGGCCTTGGGAGAGAAGACCAGCTAGTCCGCTCGGGCGGCGGAAGGCCACACTCGGAAAATGAGTGTGGCCTTGCCACTCCGGCCCGATTAGCCAGTCAGAGTGGGACCGGGACTGAACCAGGCCGCGCTGGTTAATGCATAAATGAAAAGACTGCGCCGGCGGAATTCACGCCCCAGACGCCGGCTCCGTACCCGCTCGCGATCTGGGTAAGGACGCCCGGCACGGCGACGGCGCCTTCGACGTTAGGGTCGAGGCGGAGGATGCGTTTTGGCGGAGGTCGCCGCCGCCCACGGCAACCTGCGTGAGCGTTTCCGCCACTTGGATAAATTTCCCCTGGGTGGCGTTGTAACGAAAGACCTGTTGAGAAGCGTTCACACCCCAGACCTCTTGCCGGCCGGCAGCGACCTGGGTGAGAGTGCCTATGACTGAGACGAACTGCTGCGCCGATGCGGGGACGACGACGGCGGCCAGCAAGAGACAGAAGCGGCTAAAAGCACTATCCGACGATTCATGTTTTCTTTCTCCTTTTAGGAAAGCGGACCCAAAGCCGACTTAAAAGCGTCGTGCCGGATCCGCGTCCGTTTGCAATTATCAAGGTTTGTACGCGGCCCTGTAAATGTGCGGCGGCTAATCTTTGGATACTCTACGAGTAGACGCACAGCCATCTGAAAACAAGTCACTTGCCGTCGTTAAGGGTCACTTCCAGAATGCACTGCCGGGTCACTCTTGCCGAGCGCCGAAGCGTTTCGCGCGCACGTGGCCCACGTTGCGCCCGGACGCGGCCTTCCTTCCCGCCCCACCACCCTGGATTGGCGACGCAATGCGCGCGCCCCCAACCCCGCCTGTCGGTCAGCCGCAATCTGGCGGCAGGTGCGAGATGGGCGGCGCGTCCCGGCGCTGACAAATAGTTCGGACGTGCGTTTGTGCAGAACTGCGAAGCCGTCCCGGCAGGCTTTCTGCGCCAACGCACAGCATTGCGGTGTTGGCCAAGGCATCGGTAGAGCCCCCAGTCCAGGCAGCAGTAGGCCGCCCCGCGTGGGTGCCGCACCCTGCGCGCGCACTTGGCCGAACAATTTCCTGCTGCCCGCGTTGACCGTCGCACAGTTGTATCGGAGCCGCTGGAATATTGAGGTCTTCTTCAAATGGATCAAGCAACATCTCCGTATCAAGAGCTCTCTGGGCAATTCAGAGAATGCCATCAAGACGCAGATTTGGACAGCAGTGAGCGTCTACCTGCTGGTGGCAATCGCCAGAAAAATGCTAGGCGTGGAGGCGAGTCTCTAACACTTTTTTGCAGGTCGTGGGGCTGACCACATTCGAGAAAATGCCCATTTTGCGGGTGTTTGAGCGCAGTTACTCGCAGATCGAGCCAGCCCCCGATTCCAAACAGACTGAATCTATTCCACTTCTAACGGGACAGCTGTGGGGCAGACCATCGTTTGATGTGGTCTGCCAGCCTTGGTACGGAGGGCAGACGACACAAAACGATTCGTCTGCCCCACCGGGCTGCACAGCGCCTACTAATGGATAAATGAAAAGACCGCATCGGCAGAATTGACTCCCCAGACACCGGCTCCGTACCCGACTGCGATCTGTGTTAGGACGCCCGGCACGACGATGGTGCTTTCGACGTTAGGATCGAGGCGGAGGATGCCCGTGTATGGAGGCACGGCCGTGGTAACGATTCCCCAGACCCCATTTCCCCCAGCCACGAGTTGATGGAATTGAGCCCCGACAGTCAGGACAAAACCGGCGGAGCCTTGGTACCGGTAGGCATTGCCGGCTTTATCAAGTCCCCACACATCATTCACTCCCACCGTGATCTGTTGCAGAGAGCCCCCAACTTGCACCCAATTTTGCGTTAGGAAGTTGTACTGGAAGACTTGGCCAGCGGCATTGATGCCCCAAACATCGCCTCCGCCAGTGCTAATTTGCGAGAGAAAACCCGGGGAATTGTCCCACACCAAGGTGCAATAGTTATATCTGAAGATCTCCTGATCGACGTTGATTCCCCAAACTTCATAGGGATGGCAACTGTCCGTGTCGCCATCGCCGACCGTGATTTGGGTAAGCTCGCCCTGCACTTGAACGAGCTTCCCGGTGCTAAAGTTGAACTCAAAAATTTCGCTCCCGGCGTTAAGACCCCAGATCGCGTCATCCTGCATCAGGTTGCCGCCGCCGACGGCAACCTGTGTGAGCTTTCCTGCCACCTGGACGAATTTCGACTTGGTGGCATTGAAACGAAAGACCTGTTGAGAAGCGTTAACACCCCAGACCTCCGCTCGGCCGGCAGCGACCGTTGTGAGCGTGCCTGTGACTTGATCGAATTGCTGTGCCGATGCGGGGACGACAATGGCGGCCCAGCCAAAGACAGAAGCAGTCAAAAACAATATCCGACGATTCATATTTCCTTTTCTCCTTTAGGAAGGCGGGCCCAAAGGCGACCTAAAGTGTCTCCCAAGGTCCGCGTCCGATTTCGATTATGGGGTTTGTGCCCCGCCCAGTAAATGTGCTACGGCTAATCTTTGGATATTCTGCGAGTAGACATGCAAGGGTCTGAAAATAAGTCACTTGCGGTCGTCCGACGGGGCCGTGATATACTCACTGCGACTGGGCGTCATGGCTGATTCGACTCGTGCGAGGGTGCGTCTGTATCGCTTCGGACTGTTCGAGCTCGACGTTCGCTCGGGAGAACTCCGGAAGCACGGTATTCGGGTCCAGTTGCGCGAGCAGCCTGTCCGGATTCTGCTCCTCTGCTGGAGCATCCCGGCGAACTCGTAGTGCGAACGGAGATTCGCGATAAGCTTTGGCCAAATGAAACGATGGTCGAGTTCGACCCTGCGATCAACAACGCCATTAGACGGCTGCGCGACGCGCTGGGAGAATCGGCCGAAAGACCGCGTTATATCGAGACGGTGGCGCGCCGCGGTTACCGCTTTCTGGGGGAAGTCGAAGTGGTGGAGGCGCCCGACTCCGAACCCCCAGCTTCCGAGCCGCCTGCTCCCGGCGGCCCCGAAATCGACGCCGACGATCTCGAGGGCAAGCCCGTCTCCCACTATCTGGTGCTCGACAAACTGGGCAGGGGTGGAATGAGCATCGTTTTCCGGGCCAAAGACCTCCAGCTGAAGCGAAACGTAGCGTTAAAGTTCTTGCCCGAGGAGTACAGCAAACACGCGCAGCCCTTGGAGCGCTTCCAGCAGGAAGCCCGCGCCGCCGCGGCATTGAACCATCCCAATATTTGCACCATTTACGAGATCGGCGCATCAAAGCCGGCCCTTCCTGGCGATGGAACTGCTGGAAGGGCAGACGCTCAAAGACGTGCTGGCCGAAGGGCCGCTGGTGCCGGAGGAGCTGCTGGGATTGGCAGTGCAGATTGCCGGAGGGCTGGAGGCGGCACACCGGAGAGGTGTTGTGCACCGCGACATCAAGCCGGCCAATCTCTTTGTGACCCGGAACAGGCAGATCAAGATCCTGAACTTCGGTCTGGCAAAGCTGCTGTCCGGGCATTCCTTAAACACCGTCCACCCGGAGTCGGAGGAAGCGGCTTCGATGGAGGGCCCGCGGCTGACGGTCTCTAGCGCTGCCGCTGGCACGGTGGCGTATATGTCGCCCGAGCAGGTACGGGGCGAGTACGTGGACGCGCGTTCCGACATTTTCAGCCTGGGCGTAGTCCTCTATGAAATGGCTGGCGGCGGGCGGCCTTTTGGTGGGTCGTCGGCAGAGACGATGGGCGCGATCTTAAAGGACGATCCGCCCACGTTGCCAGCCTCCGTGCCGGCGGCTCTCGACCGGGTGGTGCGCCGCTGCCTGGAGAAGGAGCCGGACCGCCGCTTCCAATCCGCCGCCGATCTCGACTTCGCAGTGGAATCGCTATCGGCAAAGGACAAATACGAACGATCCAGCCGCTGGCGGGAGCGCACCGGGTGGGTGGTTGCCGCCATACTAGCCGTAGCGTTCGCGTTAACCCTCTGGTCCCCGTGGCGAACCGCGCCGAGCGTTCCACAGCCCCTGGTCCGGCTGGATCTCGATCTGGGAGCCGCGGTTTCCAGCTCAAATGTAGGCGCCGACACGATCCTCTCTCCCGACGGCGTCCGCCTGGTTTTCGTCTCGGAAGGCGTGGACGGAAAATCGCACCTCTCCACTCGCCGGCTGGATCGGGCCAATCCCACCGAGCTCCCCGGCACCGAAAACGCTTATGGCCCATTCTTCTCGCCAGACGGCTTGTCCGTGGGCTTCTTCGCCTCCGGAAAAACTCAAGAAGACCAGTCTCGATGGTAGCGATCCCGTGATTCTATGCGACGCACCCGCTGGCCGCGGCGCGACCTGGAGCGAGGATGGCAGCATTATCGCCGCCCTTGACGTTGTCCGCGGCCTGGCCCTGATTCCGTCGGTGGGAGGACAACCCACCTCGCTTACGGAAGTCGAGCCGGGTGAGTCCGGACACCGTACGCCTTATGCTTTGCCGGGCGGCAAGGCCGTGCTCTTCACCTTCAGTAAGGTGATGGCAACTACGAAGAAGCCGGAATCGCCGTGGTGTCTCTCAAGGATCGTCACCGCAAGACGATCCTCGGCCACGCGGGAATGAGCCCCATGTATCTGCCCAGTGGCCATTTGGCATACGTCACGAAGGGGGAACTGATGGCAGTGCCTTTTGACCCCGAGCGGCTGGAGTTGCGCGGCGAGGCCAAGCCCGTGATCGAGGATGTGGTGGAGGACGCAACCTACGGGAGTATACAGTTTTCTTTTTCCCAGACCGGACCGTCCTTTACCGCGCAGGCCGGACCGAACGTCTTCGCGAGGTGCTGTGGCTCAGCGGAGACGGCCAGACACAGCCACTGTGGCCGGAGCCAGCCATGGCTCTGGAGCCTCGTTTCTCGCCGGACGGGCGGCGCCTCGCGATGTTTATCTCCAATGGACCGGGTTCGGATCTGTGGGTCTATGACATAGACAGAACCACCAAGACGCGCCTGACCAGCGGACT
>Ga0187887_10003823_pt1 | contig 11516 bp, 9 predicted proteins | sample June2016WEW_7_10_FD_132977 | JGI IMG/M metagenome (GOLD analysis project Ga0187887, IMG submission 132977) | Peatland microbial communities from SPRUCE experiment site at the Marcell Experimental Forest, Minnesota, USA - June2016WEW_7_10 | ecosystem: Environmental > Terrestrial > Soil > Wetlands... | reverse complement strand
GTGTTCACGCTGCACGCCGAGCTCGAGGGCATGCTGCTGCGCGATGCGTTCGAGTCGCTGTTGAGGAAGTGGCGCGAGGCCGGCGCATCGATCGTCGACATGGCCTGCGTCCATGCGCAGGTGACGCAACGGCCGCTGCCCACTCGGCGCGTCGTTCTGGGCGAGATCCCCGGGCGCTCGGGCACGCTCGCCGTTCAGGCTGCCGAGGCCGCCCGGGCTGCGCGGTGAATCTCGAGGCGCATCCGGCCGGCGCCGCGCGCCGGCGCTCGATCTACGTCGGCTTGCTGGCATTGGTCGCCGTGCTGTGGCTGGCGCTGCTGCCGCTGCGGCCCTTGTTCAATCCGGACGAGGGGCGCTATGCGGAGATTCCCCGCGAGATGCTCGCGAGCGGCGACTGGATCATTCCGCACCTGAACGGCCTGGCGTACATCGAAAAGCCCCCGCTGCAATACTGGGCAACGGCGCTGTCGCTCGCTCTGTTCGGCGACACCGAGTTCGCGGCGCGGCTCTACACCGCGCTCTCGGCCTTGGGTGCGATGCTCGCCGTCGGACTGGTCGCGAAGCGGCTCTGGGGCAACGGCGCAGGATTCAGGGCTGCGGCGATGCTCGCGGGCATGCCGCTGTTCGTGATCTTGGGGCAGCTGTCGACGCTGGACATGAGCCTGACGCTGTACATGACCGTGGCGCTCGCGGCATTCCTGGCGGCGCAAAGCGCGGCGGCGGCGGGACGGCCGACGCGCGGCTGGATGCTGCTTGCCTGGGCCGGCGTCGGGCTCGGCGTGCTGACCAAAGGCTTGGTGGCGGCGGCCATCCCCGCGGCCGTCCTGGGGCTCTACAGCGCGTATTCGCGTGATTTTGCTCCCTGGCGGCGGCTGCATGCCGCGGCGGGGCTTCCGCTGTTCCTCGCGATCACGGTGCCCTGGTTCTGGCTCGCGGCCCGGCGGCTTCCGGATTTTCTCGAGTTCTTCTTCGTGCACGAGCACTTCGCCCGCTACTTGACCCCGAGCGCGGACCGGGAAGAGGTTTGGTGGTTCTTCGGTCCGGTGTTTCTGCTGGGGAGCCTGCCCTGGACGCTGTCCGCGCTGCGGGTGCTGTTCCTGAACTGGCCGCGCCCCGGCGCCCGCCGCGATTTCGATTCCACGCTGTTTCTCAAGATCTGGGTGTGGTTCGTGTGCGTGTTCTTTTCCCTGTCGGATTCCAAGCTCATCCCCTACATCCTGCCGGCGCTGCCGGCGCTCGCGCTGCTGAGCGCCTCGCTTGCCGAGGATCAGCGCATGCGCGACCTGTCGCGTACGGCGCTCGCCACGGCGGTGGCGGCGGCCGGTCTCGCGCTGCTCTGCCTGATCGCGCCCGCTCACCTCCCGCCGTCGGACCGGAGCGCCTATTTTCTCGCCCTCAAGGGACCGCTGGCCGAGATCGCGCTGCTGCTCGCGGTCTCGGGCCTCTACGTGCTATCCCGGCGCCGCCGCGACGCCACGGACTCGGCCATGTTCTTGGGAGCCGGCTGGTGCCTCGCGGGCCTGCTCGCCATGCGTGCCGCCGCGGCCGTCGCGCCGATCTATTCGGGGGTCACCATCGCCCGCGCGTTTCCCGCCATGCCGCGCGACGTGCCCCTGTACAGCATCGCGACGTATGATCAGACATTGCCGTTTTACTGGGGGCGCACCGTCGAGCTCGTGTCTTACCGGGGCGAGCTCGATTATGGTTTGAAGCTCGATCCCGACGCCGAGATAGCGACGGTGGCGCAGTTCGTGGAACGCTGGACCGAGGAGTCCAGCGGGTTTGCAGTCATGGAGAAATCGATGTTCGATCAGCTCTCGAGGCGTGGAGTGCCGATGCGTGAGGTCGCCCGCGACGCGGGCCGCGTACTGGCGGCACGGCGATGACGGCGCCGTTCCTGCCGTTCACGCGGCCGGCGATCGATGTGGAGAGCATCGCGGCCGTGGCCGAGGTGTTCCGCTCCGGTCAGCTTGCGAGCGGTCCCAAGGTGCAGGCATTCGAGGCCGCGCTGGCGGCGTACCTCGGTTCCGGCCGCCACGTGCGCGTGATGACCTCCGCGACCGCGGGCCTCGAGATGGCCCTCGAAGTCGCCGGCATCGGCGAGGGGGACGAGGTGATCGTTCCCGCCATGAGCTTCGCGGCCAGCGCGAACGTGGTGGCGCGCGTGCGGGCGAAGCCCGTGTTCGTCGACATCGAGCTGCGTTCGCGCAATATCGACGTCGCGCTGATCGAGGCCGCGATCAGCGCCAGGACCCGAGCCATCATGCCGGTGCATTTCTCCGGTCTCGCGGTGGATATGGACGCCGTGCAGTCGATCGCGGCCAAGCATGGGCTGCGAGTGATCGAGGATGCCGCTCATGCGATCGGGACGCGCTATCGCGGCCGGCTCATCGGCAGCTTCGGCGACCTGACGGTGTTCAGTTTTCACCCCAACAAGAACATGACCTCGATCGAAGGCGGCGCGATCGCCACCGGCGACGAGCAGGCCGCCCGGCTCTTCGAGCAATATCGCTTTCACGGCATCAAGCGCAACGCCGAGGGCGAGATCGACGTGCTGTTTCCGGGCGCCAAGAGCAATCTCACCGATGTGGCGGCGCAGATCGGCATCGATCAATTGAAACGGCTGGACGGGTTCAACGAGCGCCGCCGGGCGCTGGCGGAGCGCTATTTCGCCGAGCTCGACGGCTTTTCGGGCGCCGTGCTGCCCGCGCGCGGCGACTCGGGCCACGCCTGGCACATGTTTCAGCTGCTGATCGATTTTGCGGGGCGCGGCATCACACGTGCGGCTTTTCAAAAAATGATGGCGGAGCGCGGCATCGGCATCGGCGTGCACTACCCCTGCATCCCGGGTCTCGCGTACTACCGGCAGCTCGGCTACCGTCCCGAGGACACACCGGTCGCCGCGCGGGTCGGGCGCGAGACGGTCACGCTGCCGTTGTTTCCTGCGATGCGGGACGAGGATGTGCCGCGGGTGTGCGGGGCGCTTCGCGAGGTGCTCGGGCTTTGATATCCATCAGGAGATAGCTATAATGACCATATGGAGAAGGCCACTATTTCGAAGCTCAAGAACAATCTGAGCGCCTATCTGCGCAAGGTCAGAGCGGGGCAGGCCGTCGTCATTTACGACCGCGATGTACCGATCGCGCGGCTCGAACGCATCGAAACCAAAGGCCGAGGAGCGGATCGGTTGGCGTTGCTTCGCGCTCAAGGAGTGCTCAGGCCGCCGCTGCGCCAACCGTCGGCCGCAAGCCTGCGCGCGACGCTCCGCGATCCGGTGCGCCGGGGCGCGAGGCTGGCGGAGGCGGTTCAGGAAGGCCGTCAGGAGGATCGGTGAGCCGCGCCAAGCCATGAGATTCTGGGATGCGTCGGCGGTCACTCCGCTGCTTTCCGAAGAGCCCGCGCGAAAGCGCCTGCTGGAGTTCCTCGACGAGGATGCCGACATCATTGCCTGGTGGGGTACGCCGGTCGAGATAGCATCGGCCCTGTCGAGGCGCGAGCGAGAGGGCCTCTTGACCGCCGACGAAGCCGCCGCTGCGCTCGCGGTTGCACGAGAGCTGTCGAATAGCTGGCACGAGATCGCACCGTCCGATGCAGTGCGGCGCACCGCCGAACGCCTGCTTCGGCTGCATCCGCTTCGCGCAGCCGACAGTTTACAACTCGCGGCGGCATTGATCGCCGCCGACCACGATCCGAATTCGCTTCCCTTCGTGTGTCTCGACGTGCGCCTGGCGGGTGCCGCCCAACGGGAGGGATTTTCAATCTTGGCGTAACCACGCGCCCGGGCGAGCCTCCCTGCCTTGCGAGCCCGATGCGGACAGCGCAAACTTCCTGCGCGTTTCCGGGTACTCACTCATCTAGGCATAGGCACGAACCGAGGTACAGGTATGAACCGAGGCATTGGTATGAGCCGTCATCTGGCTCTCGCACTCTCGTTGAGTTTGGCGGGTCCCGTCCTGGCGGCGCTCGCGCCCGGCGCGCAGGCTCCGGATTTCACCACGCAGGCAACGCTCGCCGGCAAGCCATTCAAGTTTTCGCTCGCGGCGGCCCTCAAGAACGGCCCGGTGGTCCTGTACTTCTACCCGGCGGCATTCACTCCCGGGTGCACGGTCGAGGCGCACGAGTTCGCCGAGGCCACCGAAAAATTCAAGGCGCTGGGCGCGACCGTCATCGGCGTCTCACACGACCCCATCGATAAGCTGAACAAATTCTCCGTGACCGAGTGCCGCAACAAATTTGCGGTGGCCTCGGATGCCGACCAGAGCATCACCAAAGCCTACGATGCGGTGCTCGCGGCCAAGCCGGAGTATGCGAACCGCACCTCCTACGTGATCGCGCCGACCGGCAAGATCATCTACGAGTACACCGCCATGAATCCCGACAAGCATGTCGAGAACACCATGGCGGCGGTGCAGAAGTGGCAGGACGCGCACAAGAGCGGCGGATACTGATCACCGAGCCCCGGGCTCGCATGCAAGCTCGCGGCTCGCATGCCGGCCCGGGAGTCGCACCTCAGAGATGCTCGTCCCTTAGCCGCCCGCCGAGGGCTGCCGATACGGACGCGATAAAGGCGCCCACCAGCATCGAGAGCGCCAGGTAGATCGAGGCCTCGGCGGCGCCCTTGCGCGCGGCATCGGCGGCAGCCTTGGCCCTGTCCGCCGCGGCCTGGGTGTCGGAGAGGAAGGTGTCGACCCGGGTTTGGGCGTCCGCAGGCGAAATGCCGGTCTCTTCCGCGACGCGGGCGGCCAAATAGGTTCGGTCGGCCGCCGGCACCTCCCCCGTGGCCATGGCGTGAAACGCGATGTAGACGGCCTCGACGCGGGGGTCGCTGTCGATGTCGAGGTTGCCGGGACCGGGGGCACCGGCCTCGCCGCCCGGCGGGGCCTGTGGGGCAGCGCCCGTCGCGGCGCCCGCGGTGGGCAGGGAGGCCGACCCCGGTCCCGGCCGGAACAGCTTGTCGATATCGTAGGTGAGAGCCGCGGGAGGCCCTGCGGGCAGGCCGCCGGGCATCATCCCGGCGCCGGGTCCCATGCCAGGACCGGCCATCGGGCCGGGTCCGGGCGCGCCGGGCCCCGGAGCGCCTGCGCTCGCCAGGCTGCCGAGCGCATGCGCGCCGCCGCCCACGAGCGAGGACACCGAGCCCGTCAGCACCGCGGCGACGAAGAGGGTCGCCACGGACCAGGTCACGAAGCCGTGGGCCGTATCGCGGAAGAAGACCTCGTGCGTGTGGGTACCCACCCACTTGGTGCGCAGTCTCCCCGCGATGTACCCGCCGAGCGCGGCCGAGATCCACTGCGTCACGATCAGCCAGATGGCCGAGGTCACCGTGAACGTCGTGGCGGAGACCCCGCGGCCCGGCCAGGGTGAGATCGACGCGAAGCCGAAGCCGGAGCCGAGCGCGAGCAGAACCAAAGAGCTCGATACCGCGACCGCCGCGCCGGCGAAGATCGCGGGCCAGGAGGCCGCCGATCGCCCCGCGAAGCGTGCCTCATCGGCGCGAATGTCACCCGGTCGAGCGCCCCCCGACAAAATTGCCTGTTCCATGGGAATACTCCTTCGCGGCTTCAGCGATGCGAGCACATCGCCAATAGCAGGATCACCGGAAGGGGAACGCCGAGCAGCCAGAGGAGAATACCGCGACCCATGGTGGAGTCCTCTTGTTCGTTATGGTGCGGGGAAGGCTAGCGCCGCGCCCCCGGCGCCCTCAATCGTCGTTCCCTCCGATCCGATGTAAGCCGCCTCTGACGCGCGGCGCGCGTACGGACAGCGTGCGAAACTGCGCGCATGGCCCCTCGATTCGAGCTGCGAACCCGAACGACCGCGATCCCTTGGGTGCTCGGGGCGGCGCTGCTCCTATCGAGTTGCGCATCTCAAAAGCCCGTCGCTCCCACGCTGAGCCCGGCCGAGGCTCGTGCACGGATCGATCGATCGCTTCCGGAACGCCTCGCCGACCGTGCGGGATGGGTGAACGACCTGTACGCCGCCTTCACGGCGCTGGCTCTCCCCCCGAGCCGCGAGAACGTCTGCGCGGTGGTCGCCGTCACGGCGCAGGAATCGGGTTTTCGCGTCGATCCGGTGGTGCCCGATTTGGCCGCCATCGCCTGGCGTGAAATCGACCGCCGCGCCGCGCACGCGGGAATCCCCGCCGGCCTCGTCCATGAGGTCTTGAAGCTCAATTCGCCGACCGGGCAAAGCTATGGCGAGCGCATCGATCATGCGCGGACGGAGAAGGAGTTGAGCGATATCTTCGAGGACTTCACCGGTTCGTTGCCGCTCGGCCGCACGCTGTTCGCGAGCTGGAACCCGATCAGGACGCGGGGTCCGATGCAGGTCAACGTGGCTTTCGCGGAGCAATTTGCTGCAAGGCACCCGTACCCGTATCCCATCCAGGTGAGCATCGACGAGGAGTTGTTCAGCCGCCGCGGCAGCCTGTACTTCGGCACCGCGCATCTATTGGCGTACACCGCGCCCTATGACCGATTCCTGTATCGGTTCGCCGATTTCAACGCGGGTCGGTACGCGAGCCGAAACGCCGCCTTCCAACATGCCCTGAGCGCCGCAGCGGGCATGCCGGTCACGGCCGATGGCGCGCTCTTGCCGCATGAGGGTCAGGCCCAGGCGGGTGCTACCGAGCTCGCCGTGCGCTCGCTGGCGGCCCGGTTGGGCCTCGACGATGAGGCCATCCACACGGCGCTGGAGCAGGGCCGGAGTCCCGATTTCGAGCATACGGCCGTCTATCGCGGCGTATTCCGCCTCGCGGAGCAGGCCGCAGGGCATCCGCCGGCGCGTGCGGCGATCCCTCAGATCACGCTCGAGGGTCCCAAAATCGAGCGGCACCTCACCACGGAATGGTACGCGCGCCGGGTCGACGGCCGCTTCAACGCCTGCCTCGCCCGCTGAGGGCTTTGTTGGGTTCGAACCTATTTGGGCTCGAACCGCAAGGCGACGCCGTTCATGCAGTAACGCTCGCCGGTCGGCCGCGGCCCGTCCGGGAACACATGGCCGAGGTGCCCTCCGCAGCGCGCGCAGTGCACCTCCGTGCGCCTCATCCCCAGGCTTTGATCCGTGGTGGTGCCGACGGCCTTCGGCAGCGGGGCGAAGAAGCTCGGCCAACCCGAACCGGAGTCGAATTTGGTGGAGGACTCGAATAACGGCAGCCCGCAGGCCGCGCAGGCGTACATCCCGGAACGATGCTCGTCGTTGAGCGGGCTGGTGCCGGCGCGCTCGGTGCCATGCTTGCGCATGACCGCGAAGGTCTCGGGCGCCAGCGTCTTTTTCCATTCCTCGTCCGGACGATCGATCTTGGGTTCCGTCTCGTTGCTCATGCGCACAGTTTAGTCGCGCACCCGCGGCATGAGAAGCTTGGCGATGAGGGCGGTCCAGCCGGTCTGGTGGGAGGCGCCGACCCCGCGGCCGTTGTCGCCGTCGAAGTATTCGTAGAAAGGAATGCAGTCCCGGTAATGAGGATCGGTCTGCAGCTCCGGCTGGTGGCGCATGACCGGCCGATTGCCGTCGCCGTCCTTGAGGAAAATGCGCGACAGGCGGCGCGACAATTCCTCGGCAATCCGCTCGAGGGTCAGATAATTGCCCGACCCCGTCGGGCATTCCACTTTGAAATCCTCGCCATAGTAATGGTGGAATTTCTGCAGCGATTCGATGATCAGGAAGTTGAGCGGAAACCAGATCGGCCCGCGCCAGTTCGAATTGCCGCCGAACTGCCGCGAATCGGACTCGGCCGAGGCATAGCGGACCGTGAGATCGTTGCCGTCGAGCCGGAACACGTACGGCCGCTCGAGGTGTGCGCGCGAGAGCGCGCGCACGCCGTAGTCGGAGAGAAACTCCGATTCGTCCAGCATGCGCTGCAAGAGCTTTTTCATGCGGTGTCCGCGCAACAAGGACAGCAGGCGCCGCTTGCCGCGGCCCGGCGCCTGCCAGTGCGACACCAGCGCAGCCAGGTCCGGGCGGTGCTCGAGGAACCATTCGAGACGCTTGCGAAACCCCGGCAGCTTCTCGAGCATCTCGGGCTCCAGGGTCTCGACCGCGAACAGCGGGATCAATCCCACCATGGAGCGGATGCGCAAGCGCACCCGCGCATCGTCGGGGAGATTCAGCACGTCGTAGAAGAACTTGTCCTCATCGTCCCACAGGCCCCCCTCGGCCATGCTGCTCATCGCCTCGGCGATGCCCAAGAAATGCTCGAAGAATTTGCTGGCGATGTCCTCATAGACGTGGTTGTGCTGCGCCAGCTCGAGCGCGATGCGCATCAGATTGAGCGCGTACATCGCCATCCAGCTGGTGCCGTCGGATTGATTGATGTATCCGCCGGTCGGGAGCCGCGAACTGCGGTCGAAGACGCCGATATTGTCCAGCCCGAGAAAGCCGCCCTGAAAGATGTTGCGGCCGAGCGCGTCCTTGCGGTTCACCCACCAGGTGAAATTCAGCATGAGCTTGTGGAAGACGCGCTCGAGGAACTCCAGATCCCCATCGCCGCCGTGAAGCTTGCGGTCGATCTGAAACACCCGCCACGCGGCCCAGGCATGCACGGGGGGATTCACGTCGCCGAACGCCCATTCGTAGGCGGGAATCTGGCCGTTCGGATGCATGTACCATTCGCGCGTCAACAGCACGAGCTGGTGCTTGGCGAACGCGGAGTCGATCATGGCGAACGGGATGCAATGAAACGCGAGATCCCAGGAGGCGTACCAGGGGTACTCCCACTTGTCGGGCATGGACAGCACGTCGGCGTTGGTGAGGTTGCGCCATTCGGTGTTGCGGCCCTGCCGACGCGACTCGGGCGGCGGCGTCTGACCGGGATCGCCGTTGATCCAGAGCGGAATGTCGAAATGATAGAACTGCTTGCTCCAGATGAGTCCCGCGAACGCCTGGCGCTGGATGATGCGGGCGTCCTCGGAGGCGATGTCTTTTTGGAGGTGCCGATAGAAGTCGTCGGCCTCCCCGCGGCGCGTCTCGAGCACCCGGTCGAAATCTGCGAACGGCTCGCCCGCGGGGCGGCGCACGAGGCGCAGCTTGAGCTCGACGCTCGCGCCGGGAGCGACGAGGTATTGGCGCCACACCGCAGCCTTGGTGCCGACTTTGAGCGGATTGACGCTCTCCCGCCGCCCGTCGACGATTCGATGGTGGAAGCTGTCCTTGAGGAATCCCGGACTGCCGAGACCCCATAGCAGGGGCGCGTTCGATTCGTTCTCCGCGAACAAGAGCTCCGCGGGACCCTCGGTGTAGAGCCGCGTCATGCCGAGCTCGGCGGGCTCGATGGCGATGACGCCGTCGCCGACCGCGCGCAGCGCCGGCTTCGCGGTTCCGGGCCGCCAGCTCCAGGTGTTGCGCAAGATGAGCTGCGGCACGAGATGCAGCGGCGCGGCCTCCGGTCCCCGATTCCAGGCGGTGACCTTCATCAACAGGTCGCCGGGCTCGGCTTGCGCATATTCGACGAAGACGTCGAAGTAGCGATCGCCGGCGAACACCCCGGTGTCGCGCAGTTCGTACTCCGGCTGGCCGGTGTCGCGCTGCGCGTTCTCCTTCACCAGGTCCGCATATGGAAATTCACGCTGCGGGTACTTGTAGAGCATCTTGAGGTAGGAGTGCGAAGGCGTCGCCTCGAGATAGAAGTATTCCTCTTTCACATCCTCGCCGTGATTGCCCTGCGAGTTGGTGAGCCCGAACAGCCGCTCCTTCAGAATCGAGTCGCGTCCGTTCCAGAGCGCGAGCGAGAGGCACACGAGCTGCTCCGCGTCGGACATGCCGGCAATGCCGTCCTCTCCCCAGCGATAGGCGCGGCTGCGCGCGTGCTCGTGCGGGAAATATTCCCAGGCGGTGCCGCCGGGGCTGTAGTCCTCGCGCACGGTGCCCCATTGACGCTCGCTCAAGTAGGGCCCCCAGTGCTTCCATCCGTCGGGGCCGGGCAGGTGGGCCAGCAGGCGCTCGCGTTCGCGGGTCATCGGGCGGGCTAGTGCGACCGCGGGGATTTTCGGATTTCGTGCTCGAGCTGTATCCACGACCGTAGTATCTCAGCCACGCTCCAGGCTTGCGCGAAGCAGCCGCACGCATTGTGAGGCGCGTCACCCTCGAAAATCTCGCTGATCGAGCCCAAACAGGCACTTTCCAGATGTTCTGCGATCGGGTTCAAATACGATTGAGCCAGCGCCGCATCGCCATGGGTGCGGTAATGAGCGCGCACGAAGGGTCCGAGGAGCCAGGCCCAAACCGTTCCCTGATGATAGGCGGCGTCTCGTTGCCAGGGGCCCCCGCGGTAGCTTCCGAGGTAGCGCGGGTCCCGCGGACTCAAGCTGCGCAAGCCGTAGCTCGTCAACAGCTCGCGCGCACAGCAGTCGACGACCGCCCGCATCTCCTCCGGCGCCAGCGCGGTGTAGGGAAGCGACACCGCGAACAGCTGATTCGGGCGGATGCCGGCATCGCTGCCGGAGCCGCCGTCGACATCGATGACATCGTAGAGGCAGCGCAGCGCCGGGTTCCAGAAGCGGCGGAAGCCGGCGGCCGCGCGCGCCAGAAGCGCATCACAGCGGCGCTTTTCATCGGCGTCGCCGACCCGATCCGCCAGCCGCCCCGCCACGTGCAGGGCATTGAGCCAGAGCGCGTTGATCTCCACCGGCTTGCCCACGCGCGGCGTGAAGACGTGATCGCCATGCTTGGCGTCCATCCAGGTCACTTGAACGCCGGACTCGCCGGCGCGCAGCAAGCCGTCGGCGGGATCCACGCCGATCCCGTAGCGGGTCCCGTCCACGTGGGACTGAATGATCGACTTCACGACCGGAAACAGCTCGCGCGTCAATTCCGGGTCGCGCTTGGCCGCGAGGTACTCGTTGAGCGCCTGGAACAGCCAGAGCGTGGCGTCGGCGGTGTTGTACTCGGGGGCGGTGCCCTCGTCCGGAAAGCGGTTCGGCAGCATGCCCCGGTCGACGAATCGCGCGTAGGTCCGCAAGATGCCGGCCGCAATGTCGAAGCGGCCGAGTGCGACGGCAAGTCCCGGCAGGGAGATCATGGTGTCCCGGCCCCAATCGGCGAACCAGGGGAAGCCCGCGATGATGCTGTACGAGCCGGCCGCATCTCCCCGGCGCACCAGAAATTGGTCCGACGCCGTGGCCAAGGTCTCGATCCACGCCGGCGAGTGTTCCGGGAGCGCCGCTCGCAGGCTCTTCGAGCGCTCGAGCAGCACGGCCGCCACCGCGGCGGGGGCGGGCGGCGCGGACGACTCGGCGCTTGCCGTGAACGCCAGCGGCGCGCCCGGGGAGAGCTCCGCCCGGAACAGGCCGGGCACGAACAGATCCTCGAGCGCATCGAGACCCCGTGCCGCCTCCTCGCGCTGGAAGAACTTCCAGTACCACTCATTTGCCGCGGTGAAGCCGCCGCGATCGATGCCCAGATGAAACGCCCGCGCCCCGCTGAACGCGCGCACGGTGCAGCCGGCCGCCCGCGCCTCGACGCCGAAGGGGCGGCCGCCCTGTTCGTGCGCGTGCATGTCGCGGTAGGCGACCAGCGGCTTG
>Ga0187887_10003820_pt1 | contig 11519 bp, 8 predicted proteins | sample June2016WEW_7_10_FD_132977 | JGI IMG/M metagenome (GOLD analysis project Ga0187887, IMG submission 132977) | Peatland microbial communities from SPRUCE experiment site at the Marcell Experimental Forest, Minnesota, USA - June2016WEW_7_10 | ecosystem: Environmental > Terrestrial > Soil > Wetlands... | reverse complement strand
TGTTCGCCTTGCAATTGCTCAAGGCTGGCAGTTAGAGAATCGATTTCAGTTCGTGCGGCGGCGCGGCCATCACCATTCGCGACTGTTTCCCCGGGATTGGACGCCGCAGCGGCTTCCGAAGTCTCTGCTTCTAGAGTGGTCCTTAATTCCCGAATCCGCGAAACCAGAGAGCGCTCCTTTTCGAAATGCTCACCGAGCGTAGCTAGGCGCGCCTCAACCTCGGCCTTTTCGCCCGTAATACTCGCCAAGCGTTCCTGGTGATCAGCTCCAGCAGCGGACTCGCGCCTTAGAATCCGCTCCTGCACCACCAGGTCGTCGAGCTGGCGAGTGGCATCCTCGACGGGTGGTGGAGTCGAGCTGTGACCCAAGGCCAGACGCGCGCAAGCCGTGTCCAATACGCTGACTGCCTTGTCGGGAAGCTGGCGGCCCACCATGTAGCGGTGCGACAGTCTTACTGCGGCCTGGATGGCTTCGTCCAGAACTCTCACTCCATGGTGTTTTTCGAGCGACGGTACTACACCGCGCAGCATCACCAAACACTGCGACTCTTCGGGCTCTTCTACTTTGACGACCTGGAATCTCCTGGCCAGCGCAGCATCTTTTTCGAAATACTTCTTGTATTCCGACCAGGTTGTGGCGGCAATCGTGCGCAATTCTCCGCGAGCCAATGCCGGTTTCAACAAATTGGCAGCATCGCCCTGGCCCTCCGGACCACCGGCTCCGATCATAGTATGCGCTTCATCGATGAAAAGAATGATTGGCACGGGCGAAGCTTTCGCTTCTTCAATCAAGCCCTTGAGACGGTTTTCAAACTCGCCTTTCACACCGGCGCCGGCCTGCAGCAGCGCCAGGTCAAGGGTGCGCAGCACCACGTTCTTAAGCGGCAAAGGAACGTCGCCGTTGGCAATCCGCAAAGCGAACCCCTCGACGACCGCCGTTTTACCGACTCCCGCTTCACCAGTGAGGATCGGATTGTTCTGCCGCCGCCGCATTAGAATATCGACAACCTGACGGATCTCGCGATCCCGTCCCAGGACCGGATCGATCTTGCCGCTGCGCGCGTTTTCAGTGAGGTCGATCGTGTATTGATCCAAGTTCGGCGTTTTGCCTGGAAGACGTATGGGCGCAACGCCCGAAGCAACCGTTGGCCGCGTTTCGCCATCTTCCCGCGATCCGGAGAGGATAGAAAGGAACTCAGCCTGCAATACCCTCGCATCGATCTTCTGCAATTCCCGGCACATCTCACGCATCATCCGCGCCAACTCGGGATCGCCGACTAAGGCCAGGATGGTGGCGCCGGTGCGAATCTCTTCCAGACCGTACTCAAGTGAGCCGAGCTTCCAGGCCTCCTCCAGCATCTTCGCCAGCGAAGGGCTGAACGCTGGAGTGCGGGCATTGCCCGATTTAAGGGCATCCAGACTGCGCGTCAGTTCACCGGAGAGACGCGCTCGATCGATCCTGAAGCGCTGTTCGATGCGATCGAAGTCCGCACCGGATGTGTCCAGGAGCTTCATCAGGTAATGCTCGATCTCCACGTCATAGTGCGTTCGCGAAACGCACAGCCCGGCCGCCGCTTCCAACGCATTCCTTGCGGAAGAGTTCAACTTTCCGATTAATGATCTCAGGCTGACGGTCATATCAGTAGCTCCATGTAGGAAGATATCGTTACTTCGCGATAGCGTACCCGGGCTAGCTGCGAATTAAACAAAACCAATCAAAAACGCGCTTGCGTCTGCATTGCGTGGGGCCCGTCCCGGATTATTTTACACCCTCTCGAGTTCTTCAACGGGAGCTCATGCACATCTGAGTGTACAGCCGCTCCATATTCCGCGCGAAAGTCTCTGTATCACAGACCGCAGAGCCACGGAGCCGCGAGCGCATGTTGCGTCGAAGGTCCAGGAGACGGTCTGGGGAATTCGCCAGCCTGATAGCCAGCGATATGTATTCATCGATTCCTTGGCCCACCAGTTCACCGAGGCAAGCAGCCTGCAGAATGGACGCGCTAGTTCGTGAAATCCAACGATCTCCTAAGAACGTTACCAGCGGCACGCCCTGCCAGATTGCCTCGGTTGTCGTTGTGCCGCCGTTGTAGGGGAAAGTATCCAGTGCGATATCGATCTCGCCGTATGTTTCGAGGAATTGATAGTGAACCGAAGGGCCGATTAAGCGAACACTTGCAGGAGAGATATGGTGCCGCTCGAAGAGGCCGTGCACGAACTGCCTGGCACCCGGCGAGGCAAGCGCTGCGTTCTTCAAGATTAGAGAACTGTTGGGCACACGGCGAAGAATGCTACTCCATGTCCCGATCACTTCATTGGTCATCTTGTATTGCGACGCCAGACAACCGAAAGTAATCGCACCCTTGTTGAGGCACGGCGGGTCCGCGACGGCGGGCACGGGATAGGCCACTTCAAAAGTCAGATAGCTTCCCGGCACTCGTACGATCTTTTCACAGTAGAATCTCTCTTCTTCGGGTGGAATCACGAAATCGTCGCCGATCAGATAGTCATAGCTCGAGATGCCTGTAGTGGCATACATGTTGAACCACCCGACGATGACCGGGGCCGGTCGCAGCGGAAATAGCGGCAGCCGATGCAATGTGCTGTAGCCATTCAAGTCGACAAGGAGGTCGATCTGCGCGCGCTCGATCCACCGGGAAAGCCCCTCATTGGAGACGCCGGTTGTGTCATAAAACTGGTCTTGCGGTTGACCCCGATAGCCATACTGGATCCTTGACGCAGGTGCATCCGAGAAAAGGTGTATCTGGAAACGGTGCCGATCATGCTGATTGATCAACCCCCAAACGGGTTTCATCCAGTTGTGATCCTGAAAAAAGGATGAGACGTAACCGATACGCAACGGGCGGTCGCCTGTTTTCACCTGGCGTGCCGAGTATTCGGGCGTCCGCCTTGTGGAAAGTTGGCTCTCTGCCCAGGTCCGTCGCGCATCGAATATGGCCTGATTGTCGCTGGTTGGGCTTCCGGGAATAATCACCGCAATCGCCGCTTGTGGCAAGGCGGGATCGCCTCGGGAGGCGGCCTGGCGAAACAGATCCAGCGCTTCATCTATCTGGCCCAGCTTGAACAGAACCTGCCCGAGATTATGTTGAGCTTCAGGCCAATCCGGTTGAATCTCCAACGCTCTTCGGAAGCAGGTAATGGCGCCCAGATATTGCTTTTCAGAACTTTCGACGCAGCCGAATGAGTACCACGCGCGAGCCAGGGCTGGGTTGAGTTGGAGCGAACGCCGATATGCGACGGCAGCTTCCGGAAGCTGTCGCAGTGTCTGCAAAGCGTCGCCCAAGTCGCAGTGCAAGCCCGCGTCATCGGGCATCAGGATGATAGCGCGTTTCAAGAAGGGGACCGCGTCTTCGGTCCGCGCCAGGGCACGCAGGACTTGACCCAGGGCGGCCAACGCGTGCGCGTTTTCAGAATCGATATCTACGGCCCGGAGATAGCACTCCGCTGCTGGCTCCATCTCCTCATTCGCCCGATAGGCGTTGCCGAGATTGTAGTGCGCTGTGGCGTCGCCGGGAGCCAGCGCAAGGGCTTGTTGGTAGGCTGCGATAGCCTCGTCGAGGCGCCCCTGCACCTCTCGAAGAAGGCCCAGGTTGTTGTAAGACTCAGCCGAATCGTCGAGAGCGACCGCCCGCAGCAGGCTAGCTTCCGCTTCGTCCGCTTTGCCTAGAACCATCAGCGCAATTCCCAAAACGCTGTAATGCTTCGATTGGCCTGGCGCAATAGCCAGCAATCGACGCATTAGCTCGACTGCCTGGGCTGGTTGACCGGTTTGATGTGCGATCAGCGCCAGCAAGTACAGGGTTTCCCTGTGATCGGGCGTAGTTTTCAGAATGCTCAGGTAAAACCCTCTTGCCTCTGCCAGACGTCCGGCACGATGGTGATCCAGAGCTTTTTCGATTAGATTGTCTTCATGCTCGGCCAAGACTTGAGAATAGTCGATTCGATGTATTTCCGTTCCAGGACTGCCAGTTCCCATCAGTATACGCCCAGCTAAAATACTTTCTTAGCTGAACTGTTGTTTTCCAGCGGGACGTGCGTTTGCTGGTTGTGTTGCAACTTCTGCGGACCGTATGACAGCTTGAGAGTAAATCGGCATCTTCAGGTACCCGCAATTTCCGTAAGCGTGAGACGATGCTCCGTGCCATTTCTGAAACGCACGCGTCCTGCTGCGGAGCTGCACGAGCGGCTAACGCGCCGCTAGTGAATTTCACATGCGGATCGTGAAGACCCGGCCCAAGTGGCCTTTTATTCTTGCAACGGTAGCCAGTGCGAGGCGTACGCCGCGGCCGTGTGAGGGCCGGCCGTGTCGGGTACCACGTCGCCAGCCAGAGTGTATTGGGCGACAAGACCGTTCGGCGGTACGACGCCCTTATACAGCGCGCCTATCTCGTCAGCGGATAGCGCCCGGTTCCAAATCTGCACATCTTTGATGCCACCCTGGAAGAAACTTTCGAAGTTCACCGTTCCCATGCGTAACGGAGCGTTGCCGTTCACGGGAGTAATCGAGAAGCTGTAGGCATTGCAGCTTCCTTGCGGTTGGGGCCCGGGCCGGTACTGGTCACAGTCGCGCAGCACACCATTCTTATAGATGTACGTAAACTGGCCGTCGATCACTCCCACCACGTGAATCCACTCACCCGGCGTGACCGGATCCTGAAAATGGCTTCCGATTCCTAGCCCGCCCTCCGGATTGAACACATAGAAGCTTATACGATTCGCGCGATTTTCAGTGTTGCCCTGCGAATACATCCGAAAATACCATTCCTGGTTGCCATTGTCGCCCTTGCCTAGCCAGTTCACGTAACCACTGCCATCGTTTTTCGAAATGTGAGAGTGTCGGGGCGCATCCAGGCCGAGATGGTGATCGAGCTGGTTGTTGTAACGCTGAAGTCATCGCTATCCGGTGCTTCAACGTAGCTGTTTACGCCGTTGAACCACATGCCATCGTTGGGTGCCAAGCTGGTATAGGTCACACCGTTGCAAGCCGTCATTGAGCCAATATCCGAGAACAGGCCCCAGTAGGTTACTGCGTTTATACCGGCTTGCTCCGTCCGAAAAGCATAGTTGTCAGCGATTGGTCGTTTCCGGTACCACTCCCACTGGGCCGAATACACGTGGTGCGGAACGTCCACTACCATGCGGACGCACTCCCAGCGTGAGTGGATAAGTGTTTTCGGCCATGTAGCTAGAGCTGTTCCGGGCGTCCGCCAGACCGTTGTCGTGAAACCGTACCACCGCGGCTAGATCTGTATAAGAGGTCATGAGGGTATTGCCAACGGCGACGGCGCTAATCCACACTCGGGCTACTCGCTGCCGGTGTAGCGTCCACCTCAAAGGTGAATACGGCGCTCTCCTGTAAAAACGTGATGCTCTAGAACGTTGGCCCCGAAGAGGTTGCACCCAGGCAAGTGGCGCCGTGCGCGGTCGGGACACAGCCCAAGATTACCAGCATTAGTGCGTCCCAAACAATCGTCTCTGCCGCGCCTGCTTTGAACTTGCCTTTCATTTGTGCTCCTCTTCCGGAAGCAATATGGCAATCAATATGCCAGAGGAAGCAGTGCGGTGCGAAGCCAAGACGATCCTCAGGAACTCATTGAAATTGCAGGGAATGATCCTTCTTAGACAGGATGGCGCACAGCCCGATCGGGCGCACAGCCCGCTCAGAAAGTAATCGATTGATGAGAATAAAGAATCAGACCTCTACTCATCCGCTTAACTCGGGTCACCCAATCGGTCCCCGTAGGGATCGTTCCCCGGTTGCCAGCACGGTTGAAGCTCTGAAAGCCTCGGAGAATGGGGCTACAATACGTCGTTCGCCGGAAATTCACACGCCACTTCGAAGAGTTCGTTGATAAAGCGATTCTGATGCCGGACGCCGCTCACGCTCAGCCGCCCGCACTTGACCGTTCCGAATTATGTTCATCGCCTTCCATAAGTCGTTCGCCGCGCAATTCGCGAAAGCCTTGCTTGGCGTTCACTCGCCGTTGATCGCACGATGGTCTTCTCGTTAATATTGTGCAGAGACTGGACCGGTCGGTGGCAGCACCGCCTGCGGAGCCTCCTTCCTTCTTTAGGTCTGCGGTGTCCGAGCCGTTAGATCCGCGCTACATCCGTGTAGATCACGCAGGGTTGAGGATGAGATAGATCGCTCAGCGCCTTGCGAAAGGGCGGCGAGCATCGGCGTCACGCAATGCGGACGGTTGAAGACCCTTTCAAATTGTATCGCCCAAATCTGCTGCCTCAGGAGTCCTTAAGGGTGGGGACTTCTCGCTTATCCCTCCCCTCGCCGGATCCGTGTACACTCCATGTACACTTTTGCCCAGAAATGGCTGGTTTCAATTGGTCCTGCTAGATCAGATTGGTATTAGTTACTGTAACTTACAGATAATAGGGACGTTGTCGGCGTTCGACTCCCACTAGCTTCCGCCAAGTTACTCTACTCAAGTCGCAGATAGCGTTCGGCCAATTCGAGGATGACCAAATCCGGGTTTGTGATTTCAATCAGGTGATGATCCAGGCCAGTGCCCCTGTGGTGTGTGTATACGGGGTCACGAAACGTCTGGTAGAGGAAGAGCGGACCCAACACGTAGTCAGTAAATGAGTCGCCAAACACCACCAGACGCGGACTGTCTCGCCGGTCAGTGTGCACGAACTTGACCAGCCAGCCCCAATAAGGTTGCGGCGGATGCTGATCGATTGAGATCACATGGCTACGCGCTTTCCACTGAAGCTGTTCTTCGGGATAGATTAAATCGTCGTAAAGGTTCAGAAGAATCGCGAGGTCGCCACGGATTGGCAGTACCGACGACGTATAGTCATCTAGGGTAACGGCATGGGCGTTTGGAAACGTTCGAACAACCCGCTCCATTAGCTGGTTATAAGCGATGAACGCGCCTCGCGGCCCCCAGTGACTATCGACACGCCAGTACAGCCTTCCTGTTTGCTTAGCACGCCACAACGCCGGCCGTGGATCGATGAATTCCAACCCTTCCACTGTCTTCAAACGGGCCACTAGTTGGTCCAGCCGGGTTGTGGTATCGGGCAGGTGTAGATAATCCGGAAGAAGTTCGGGGTAGATGGTGCTCTTGTCAGGAGCGATAAGTATGTAGAAAGCGATGCCTCTTTGCTTTAGCCAATCCCTCTCGGCCACCACCGACTTGACCCACCGTTCGAGATCACCAGAGGTAAAGACGTCTTCGCCCGTGTGCTGTTCGAGCAACCTTTCCTCGTGATAAGCGTAGAATAGAAAGCTGTCTCGCCCTACGGCAACAGACGGCGAACTGCTTGTGCCAAGCTTTAGACGAAGCTTAGAGTTCCAGTGCACAAGCTGGCTACGAAGGCCAAAGTGGTCGTTCACGAATGCCGTAAATCTCTGCGGAAATATGCGATAGTCCGCCAGACTGACGGGCCAGCCCGGAGCCGCGGCTAATGTCCGATTTTCTGCCACTGGCTTCCCCAATCCTGCGATTTCGATCGCGGCAGGCAGCACCAGGCAAATCGCGACCAGTACAACCAGGAGAATCTGTCCGAAATCGCGGCGTGCGGGTTGACCGGGTGGCGAAGAAACCTCGACGTGCTTGGTTGCCGGGCCTAGATTGAGCGAGTCCATCAGGAAGAGGCCATTTGTCGTTCAGAAACGGAAGTAGATGAACGGATTATATGCACCGCCAGCCAGGCTCATCAGCGACAGAACTAACACCGATAACAGGACCCCTACACTAAGAACGCGAAGTGGGCCAAACGATGAGCGCTGGCCGAAGACCGTCATTGCGGAACTTAGCCACGGGCCTGAAGCCAGTATCGCCACAGTGCCAGCGAGCAGGACGTCATTGTGCAAGAAACGGCCAATCGGTGGGCCAAATTCGTACGGCACCCCCAATCCAGCCATGGCACGAACATGGTGCAATGCCTGGTGAAAGGTCCCAGATCGGAATAGGACCCAGCCGAGCATTACAACCAGCATAGTGTAAGCGCGGCACAAAGCGAGCGGCATACGTCTGAGAGTCTGTGCGAAGCCGCCCCTCTCGAACATCAGGAACGCCCCGTGAAGAAGGCCCCAGACCACGAAAGTCCAACCAGCTCCGTGCCAGATGCCGCAGAGAAGAAATACGATGAGGAGATTTAGATACGTCTTCGATCGTGATCCCCGATTTCCGCCCAGCGGAATGTAGACGTAGTCGCGAAACCATTGTGAAAGCGTCATATGCCAACGGCGCCAGAATTCAGTGACGGATGTGGACGAATAGGGGTAATTGAAGTTCCAAGGAAATTGCAAGCCAATCATTAATCCGAGACCGACCGCCATAGTGGAATACCCGCAGAAATCGTAGTAGATCTGCAACGTATAGCAAATCGTGCCAATCCACGCGTCAACCGTTGACAATCTCTCCGGTGGCAGGCTGAATATTGCATCGGCGGGGACGGCCAATACATTGGCGATCAAGACTTTTTGACCTAGTCCAATCAAGAGCCAGTGCGTGCCCTGGGCGGTCCGCTCGAAGCTCACGGCGGGTTGGTGCAGTTCTTTAGCGATATTCTTAAAGCGAATGATTGGTCCAGCGATAAGTTGGGGAAACATCGAGATATAAACCGCCAGATCCACCAGCCGCCGCTCAGCAGCCACATCTTGCCGATAGACATCTACGAGATAGGAAATGGCATGGAATGTGTAGAAAGAAATCCCAAGCGGTAATGCTATTTCACCAAACCTTGCAGTGGGATCCGGGATTCTGAGCGTAGCCGTAAGAATAGAACCTAGAAAATGAGTGTATTTAAAGAAGACTAGAGGAGCAAGGTTGAAGGCAATACCGCAAATCAGCCAACGCCGATCGTGTCCCGCCGCTCGTGCCTTTTCGATTGCCCTGCCAATACAATAGTTTACTAATATAGAAAGTATCATCAACGCAACATAGAAAGGCTCTCCCCAGGCATAGAACAGAAGGCTAAATAGCAGAACCGTGTACTTACTGCGTCCCGTTGCGTAAAATGAAATCAGAAACAGAGGGAAGAAGTAGCACAGAAAGATTATCGAGCTGAAGACCATATCATACGGCTGAGCGGCCGGGCACGGAGAGACATATCCGCGGGGCAGCGTCGCTAGACTTCAAGTTTGACATTTGCGAAGAACCGCAAAGATTGACTGCCCGCAGGGCGGATGCACCAAACCCTCAAGCCTGGACGAGACCGGCACAACCCACGAATCAAAAATCCGAATCTGATGCTCCGATTGTTCGGTCTTCCGCAGAATGCGCGCGTTCAACCACCAGCCGAAGAAGCCTACGAAATTCATGTAGTGCGCGGCCGCTACGCCTAATCCGACCGACTCCGCGAGTTCCGATATGCCGCCTTTTGAATACCGGCGAAAGTGTCCTAAGTTCGAATCGATGGGCCCGTAAAGCGATTCAAACGCGGGAATAATCAAAATGAGCCTTCCGCCCGGTTGTAGAACCGAGTGCATGTGCTCGAGGGCTTTCCGATCGTCGCTGATGTGCTCCAAAACGTTGAAACACACGATCGAATCGAAGCCGTATTTACCTAACGCGGGGAACTCGGGGTCCAAAACGTCGAGACGCTCCGAAAAGATGTTTGCACGTCCCGAAAACCTGCGCGTTCGCTCCCTGATGCATTCCGGCTCCATATCGATCCCCACCACGAGATCGAGGCCTTCGAGCAGAGTGGTGACATTGCCGACTCCGCAACCAACCTCGAGCACACGACGTCCGATGTGTGGCGCTGCCAGTTCATACTGCCACTGAAAATAACGGGAGGCGGCCTGCATGCGCCGCTGATCCCGTACCGTGTACTCAGAATCGGGAAGGTCCACTCTTCTGGCTACGGGGCGCGATTGCAAGGTCAGTTTAGCCACGGCGGATCTCCGCTAGCATGGTTTGCAACTTCTGGTCCAATTCCTGGAAACGCCGTGCGATGGTGTGGAGAATCAAGCCAGTCAACAGAAGAATCAAGCCCGACATCACCAAGCCCACCGCCAGGATGGCCGAAGGCAGGTGAGGCACTAGCCCGGTACGAAAATAGTCCCGCAAAACTACGATCCCAGGAATCAGCGCCAACAACATCACCAAACTTCCCAGGGCGCCGAAGAATGTGAACGGCTTGTAATCCCGCAGAAGGCTGAACATGCTGCCCATGATCAGGAAACCATCGTGGACAAGCCGGATCTTGGAAGAACTACCAGGGGGACGAGTGCCAAGATTAACCGGTACTTCTACCACGATGAAGCCGCGTTCAAGCGTCTTAATCGTCATCTCGGCCTCGGTTTGAAAGCCGCCTCGCGACAGTGGCAGAGATTTGACCAATTGCCAACTGAAGCTTCGGTAGCCGGACAGCAAATCCGTGATCCGCACACCGAACAGAACCTTCAGCACGCCCAGATAGATCTGGTTTCCAAGCCGGTTGACCGCTTTGAATTCGCTCAAGGACGACTCGTGAAGACGCGAGCCAATTACCATGTCCGCATCGCGGGTACGCAGCGGCTCAAGCATCTTATGGACCGCGTCTGCCGGATAGGTGCCATCGCCATCCACCATGACATAAATGTCGGCATCAATGTTCCGAAACATGGACTGAATCACATAGCCTTTGCCTTGCCGCCGCTCCCGAAAAACCTGCGCTCCGGCCGCGCTTGCAATGGCGGCGCTCCCGTCGGTGGAGTTGTTGTCGAAGACAAAGACCATCGCATCGGGCAATTCGCGCCGAAAATCGCGTACCACCTGCCCGATGGTCAACGCCTCATTGTAACAGGGGACTAGAACCGCAATTCGCTCGGCGGCGGCGCTCCGGGAGGTTCCCATGGTGAATTCAGGATTCGAGAGTTTACATCGTACCATCTCCATCGTGGCTCAGCGTCTCGAGCCTGCGGAGGAAGACGGCTAGGCGAATTGAGCCGTGCTAGAGGATGCGTAATTTGAAAAGAGTCACGAATTGGAGTACAACAGAAACTACACATGCTTACTTCCGGGCAGATGCCGAAAGACCGAACCAAGACGTCCAACCAACTAGCAAATATCGGCGCTAATCCCTGGGCTTGCACGCGCTCGCTCGCTTTCATGCTGAGCTAGAAAGGCCGCGGACGTTCATTGATGCAATTCCCGCACCTTCTGGGGGCTATTCATGGCTTGATTCTCATCGGCCTTGCGTGGCGCTCTTCTGGCCGCCTCTTTGGCAACGCCGGGCATCGGCTCTGCTCTGCTTACCTCCTAATCTGGTGCGATCTGGTTTTTACGGCGCTCTTTCTTTCGCTTTTCTCCGCACTGGGTCGAGTAGTGCTCTACTTTTCGGTGTCGTTGGTGCTGGCGGCCGGGCTGGAATTGTTTCTCTATGTTCGGCATATTCTGCCCCACTACCGGGAACAAAGTACCAGCCTGGAAAGCCCCGCACGCTTCGAGCGGTTGCTTAAGCGCGTTCTCGGTGCAGTGCTGGCCGGCGTTGCCATTGCAACTGTTCTAATCTGCATCCACTACGTCCCGAACAACTGGGATGCCT
>Ga0187887_10003818_pt1 | contig 11520 bp, 8 predicted proteins | sample June2016WEW_7_10_FD_132977 | JGI IMG/M metagenome (GOLD analysis project Ga0187887, IMG submission 132977) | Peatland microbial communities from SPRUCE experiment site at the Marcell Experimental Forest, Minnesota, USA - June2016WEW_7_10 | ecosystem: Environmental > Terrestrial > Soil > Wetlands... | reverse complement strand
CTCTACCGATTGCAGGGTGAAGATGGGCAGGTAGGTGGTGATGATGATGGCGATTGCATAGAAGACGGGGCGCTGGACTTCGTGCGCTGCTTCACGAATCTGTTGCATCACCGTCTTGTCTGCCTGGCGGTGATGGCTGAGATGGCGAACGATGTTTTCTACCATGACCACTGCGCCGTCGACCACCATGCCGAAGTCCAGCGCGCCGAGCGACAGCAGGTTGGCGGGGATGTGGCGGAGATCGAGGCAGATGGAGGCGAACATCAGCGAGAAGGGGATGGTGATGGCGACGATCAAGGCGCCACGTAGATTCCCGAGAAAGGCGAACAGGATGATGACGACCAGGATGATGCCCTTGGTCAGGTTCTCGAGGACGGTGCTGGTGGTGAGGTGGAGGAGATCGCTGCGGTCGAGGAAGGGAACGATACGGACGCCGGGAGGGAGGACGTGTTTATTCAACTCCTCCACCTTGGCGTGAATGCCTTCGAGGGCGACGTCGGAGTTCTCCCCCTTCTGGAGGAGGACGGTGCCTTCGACGACATCATTGTCGTCGAGGATCTTGCCATCTTCGCGACGGATCTCCTGCGGAGACATGTCACAGGTGCCGTCCTCAGGCTTGCAGGTCTTGCCAATCTGGCCGAGACGGATCTTGGGACCCTGAACGACGCGAGCGACGTCGGAGACACGGATGGGAGTTCCGTTGGAGGTTTTGAGGACCGTCTGCTCGATATCATGCACGTTGGTGAAGAGGCCAACTTCCTGCACGTTGATCTGTTGAGTGCCCTGCTCGATAAAGCTGCCGCCGGCGTTGACGTTGTTGGCGGCGATCTGTTGCTGGACCTGCTGGATGGTGAGGCCGTAGCTGATCAGCTTGTCGGGATCAAGGATGATCTGGTACTCGCGGGTGATGCCGCCGAAGCTGGAGACGTCGACGACGCCGGGCACGCTGCGGAAGGCTTTTTCGAGCTGCCAGTCCTGGATGCTTTTGAGCTGCATCGTGTCGATGGAAGGGTTGGTGCTCTTGAGGGTGTACCAGTAGATCTGGCCGACGGGGCTCCAGTCGGTGCCGATCTGGGGTTGAAGGCCGGTGGGGAGGGTGACCTGGCTGAGGCGCTCGAGGACCTTCTCGCGGTTCCAGTTGTCGTCGCTATCGTCGTCGAAGATCATGGTGACGCTGGAGAGGCCGGCGAGGGTGGTGGAGCGGAGGTGGGTCATGTGGGGGATGCCCGCCATGCCGATCTCGAGGGGGACGGTGACCTGCTGCTCGACGTCTTCGGCGGAGCGGCCGGGCCATTGGGTGATGACGTTGACGTAATTATTCGCGACGTCGGGATAGGCCTCGACGGGGAGATTATGAAACGAGATGATTCCCCAGGCGAACAGCAGCACCGCGACGATCAGCACGATGAAGCGGTTGTTCAGTGAGAAATCCACTAAACGCTTGATCATTGCTGCTCCGCCGCGTTCTCCAGGTCGAGCGCGTTATTGACCACCTGGTCGCCGGGCTGGATGCCTGCGGTGATGACGAGCAGATTGCCGGGAAGGCTATTGCCGGTCTTCACGAGCACGCGCTTGAAGGTCCCGTTACCGGCGGGCTCGAAGACATAGGAGCGATCATGCAGCTGGAGTACAGCGGTTGCGGGAGCGACTGTGCGCTGTTCAGCGCGAGAGCCTTCGAGGATAGCGGTGGCGAACATGCCGATGCGGAGAAGGTGCTGCGGGTTCTCGACCTGAATGCGAACCTTGGCAGTGCGCAGGTTTGGGTCGAACTGGGCGCCGATGTCGCTGATGGTGCCGGAGAAGGTTTTGGCGGGAAAGGCGTTGAGGGTGATGTCGGCGTGCTGACCGAGATGAACGTTGGCGAGATCATTCTCGTAGACGTCGCAGATGACCCAGACGTGGGAGAGGTCGGCGATGGTGAGCGAGCCGGCGGCGCCTGCGTAAGTGATGCCGGCGGCACCGGCGGCGGTGACGTTCTGCGCGATGATGACGCCGGTGGCGGGAGCGTAAATTTTGACGTTCTCGCTGGGATGATTTTTGTCGACGCCGAGGATCTTTAGCTGTTGTTCTGCGGCGATGAGGTCGGCCTTGGCGTCATCTTCGCCGTTCTGTGCGGCTTCCTGCTGGGACTTTGGAATGGCACCCTTGTTGAAGAGCAGGTTGTCGCGATCGAGGGTGACGGTCGTAAGGTGCTCGTCGTTTACGGCCTTGAGGTAGGCGTCGAAGGCGGTGGAGACGTCAGGGCTTTGAACTTCCATGACGAGCTGGCCTTTGTGGACGAAATCGCCGAGGCCGACGTGGAGGGCGACGACTCGGCCATTGGCGAGGGAGAGCACGGGAATCTCGCGCGAGACATCGGGATTGACCGAGCCGGTGACCTGGAGTTTGCTGCGGACAGGCTGGGTGGAGGCCTGCACGAGGGAGAACCGGCCGGCGCCGTCGACATGCACGATGTTCGAGCCGCCGACTTCCTCGACCTGTGTGGCGGGGGGAGCTTGGGCAGCCTCGGAAGCCTTCTCCTGCTTGCAGCCCGTTAAGCTGACCGCGAAGAGAAGAAGAGGTGCGGCGATACGATACAGACCGTGGTCACACTGCTCCGGACGGTCTTGATCTTGGTGAGATTTCAGCGTGATGGTCATAGATTTCTAAGGTTGATGCGTAAGGCAAGTCGGCAATAAGCGATTACTCTGAGGGTAAACCAAGCGGATTGTTCGTAGGCGTGGATAGTGCTCAATCTTATGATTGTCAGTTTTATCTTTCGATAAGACGCGTTGCCACTGTAAGAAATTACAGATACTGAAGAGAGCGATGAGATCTGCAGCCGCCATCATGAAAAGCAACGCCTTCCGACTCGTGTCCGGGTTGGCGGGGATTGCGATCGTCGGGTATATGGATCGGCGGCTGAGCGAGGCGATTCCATTGGCGCTGTTGTACCTGGCGCCAGTGGTTCTGATGAGTACGGCGCTGCGTCGCTGGCAGATTCCACTGCTGGGCGCAGTGTGCGCGGCGGTGGTTGAGTTTGCCAATGGCTATCCGTGGACTTTGCGGGACGGGATTGCGCGTGACTCGTTGTATTTCTTCGCGTACACGGCGGCGGGTTTGTATGTGTCTGAGGTATTGACGCGCCGGGCTACGGAAGAGTCGCATTTAGATGCGCTGGAGTCGGAGATTGAAGCGAGGCGGGGAGCTGAAGAGCAGCTGCGGCTGGTGGTGACGAACTCCTCGATCGCGATTATTAGTTCGGATGAGACGGGCACGATCCTGCAGGCGAATGACGCTGCGGAGCGGATGTTCGCGGGGGATGGTCCGGTGGGGGCGACGCAGTTGCAGGGCTCGTCGCTGGACGTGTTCATGCCATCGCTGGCGCGGGTACAGATTCAGCGCCAGGGGTGGGAGCATCTGAAGACGATGCTGCAGTGCCAGGGATTGCGGGTGACGCAGGACCCGTTCCTGGCGGATGTGTGGGTATCGTCGTACAGCACATCGCGTGGGGGAAGATTGACGGCGATGATCATCGATGCGTCGACCGAGGTACGGGATCGCGAAGAGGCGAATCTTGAGCAGGTGCTGGTGGGCTCGAGACTGGCGGTGGGAGCGTTGTTCCACGAGATTCGCAATATCTGCGCGGCGATCTCGGTAGTACAGCAGAATCTGCGGGCGACCTATGTGGTGGAAGAGCCTTCGGAGGACTTTGAGGCGCTGCGGCAGTTGGTGACGGCGCTGGAACGGATGGCGTCGCTGGAGCTTTCTTTGTCTCGGCGACAACCGACGAAGCTGCGGTTGGAGTCTTTCCTGCGGGAGCTGCGGATTATTTTGACGCCGTCGCTGCGCGAGTCGGGGATTGAGTTGGGATGGCATGTCGAGGAGAATCTGCCGGAGGTTTGGGCGGATCAGCAGAGCCTTCTGCAGGTTTTTCTGAACCTGGTGCGGAATGCGGAGAAGGTGTTGGCGCCGGTGGATCATGCGCGGCTGGTGCTGTGCGCGGCGGAAGTGGATGGACTGGTGCAGGTGAAAGTCTCAGATAATGGGCCGGGGGTGAGAGACCCCTCGAGTTTGTTTCGGCCGTTCGGGGGCGGGTCGGCGAGCTCGGGGCTGGGGCTGTATCTGTCGCGCGCCATGATGCTGAGCTTTCATGGCAACCTGGCGTATCAACCGAGCGCGTCGGGTGCTACGTTCGTCGTGGAGATGATTGCTGTCGAGGTGGAGGGATGAAGGCGAAGAGTCGAGAAGAGGTGATTCGGCTGCTGTTGGTGGACGATCACACATTATTTCGCGAGAGCCTGCGGCGGTTGCTGGAGAGCGAAGAGGGCGTGGAGATTAGCGGTGACTTCGCGAATGCGGAGGATGCCCTGGCGGCGGTGCGGGCGGGACTGGAGTTTGATGCGGCGCTGGTGGACTATGAGCTGGAGGGAACAGCCGGTAGCAACGGCCTTGACCTGGTGCGCAAGGTGCGGAGTGTGAGGCCAGATGCGCGCGTGCTGATGGTGACGGCGGGGATGGGGTCGGCTGATCTGATGCGGGCGGTTACGGAGCTGAACACGGGAATTTTTTTGAAGACGGAACCGACGGTGGAGTTGATGCTTGCGATTCAGCGCACGGCCAAGGGGGAGCGGTGGATTTCGTCGCGTGCGTCGCTGGCGCTGATTGCGTCGGGCGGGTTGGGGGTCGGAGGGGAGCGGCCGGTTGCGGAACGGCTGAGTGCGCGGGAATCGGAGGTCTTGCGGGGCGTGCTGGAGGGGCATAGCAATAAGGAGATTGGGGCGCAGCTGGAGATGACGGAGAGCTCGGTGAAGGCGGTGTTGCAGAAGCTGTTTGAGCGGGCGGGAGTGCGCAGCCGGTCGCAACTTGTCCGGTATGCGATCGAGACGCAGATCGACCCCAGATAAGTGCCAAAACAGTGGGCTATACTAGAAGGACAGGTGATCTGGTGCATGCCCTCTGAGCCGTTTTACGACCCGGCAAAGTCTTATCTGGACAATTTTGAGCACGGCCCGTTTGGCCTCTTCGCCAACACCTCTCCTGCATTTCCAACTACAGAACCCAAACATAAGTTTCTTGGGCACCCGGTGTTTGCTCCGTTTGGCATTCCTGCGGGACCGCTGATCAATGGGAAATTTGTAAAAGCAGTGCTGGATATGGGGTTCGATATCCCAGTGTACAAGACGGTGCGGACGCACAAGTATGCGTGTCATCCGTGGCCGAATGTGCTGGCGGTGAAGGTGGAGGGAGACCTGGCGCCGGATCGGACGCTGGTGGCAAACGAGGATTATAGCGAGCCATTGTCGATCACAAATTCGTTTGGCGTGCCGTCGATGGATCCGGAGTTCTGGCAGCGGGATATGGCGGATGCTGCGGCGTATGCGCGAGCGGGACAGGTGGTGGTGGGGAGCTTCCAAGGGACGCTGGTGGAGAACGGCAGCGCGGCGGATTACATTGCGGATTTTGTGCTGGGGGCGCGGATGGTGAAAGAGACGGGCGTCCCGGTGATCGAGGTGAATCTCAGTTGCCCGAATGAGGGAACCGCGAACCTGCTGTGCTTCGATATCCAGCGCTCGCGGCAGGTGGTCGAGGCGATCAAGGATGAGATCGGCAGCGTACCGCTGGTGATCAAGATGGCGTTCTACAAGGATGAGAAGAAGCTGGAAGATTTTTTGCGCGAGGTTGGCAAGACGGTGGATGGGATTGCGGCGATCAATACGATTTCGGCGGAGATTCTGGATGAGGATGGGAAGCAGGCGCTGCCGGGAGAGGGACGCTTGCGGAGTGGGGTGTGTGGCAGTTCGGTGAAGTGGGCGGGCGTGGCGATGGCGTCGAAGCTGGCGCGGATACGAGGCGAGTTGGGGCAGAAGTTTACGATCGTGGGAGTGGGTGGAGCGGGGAGTGCGGCGGCGTTCGATGAGTATCGCAGGGCTGGGGCGGATGTGGTGATGTCGGCTACTGCGGCTATGTGGCATCCGGAGCTTGCGAGAGAGATCAAGGAGCGGGCGCATGAGCTATGAGGCACGAAGCCGCGAGATCGCGGAGGCGTTGATTGCGATTGAGGGTGTGGGGTTTCGGCCGGCGGCTCCGATTACGTTCAAGTCCGGGATCAAGTCGCCGGTGTACTGCGACAATCGGCGGTTTCCGTTCTGGCCAGAGCAGTGGGCGAAGGTGATTCGCGGCTTTGAAGGTCTGATTGAGGAGCACGGGATTGCAGTGGATGTGGTGGGTGGGGTCGAGGCTGCGGGAATTCCGCATAGCGCGGCGCTGGGATTTTCGATGCGGGCGCCTTCGGTGTTTATTCGCAAAGAACTGAAGGAGCATGGCACGAAGAAGCGCGTTGAGGGCGGGGATGTGACCGGCAAGCGCGTTGTTCTGGTTGAAGATTTGGTAACGACGGGCGGAAGCAGCATTGCGGCGATTGAGGCGCTGCGCGCTGAGGGTGCGGTGGTGAGCGATTGCCTGGCGATCATCAGCTATGACTTTCCGGAGGCTGTGCACTTGTTCGGGATGTCGGGTGTGCGGCTGCATGCGACGACGACATTTCCGGTGGTGCTGGAGTGCGCGCTGAGGCAGGGAATGATTGATGAGGCGGGAGCGGCCGTGGTGCGGGATTGGCTGGACGAGCCGCGCTCCTGGGCAAAGCGACATGGGTTTGAATAGGAGTTGGAGTCGAGGACGATGAGCGCTGCAAGGGACAAGTTCGAGCGGAGAGCGGATGCGGTGGGCTCGCTGGTCTGCGTGGGATTGGATCCGGAGTTTGAGCGGATTCCAGAGAGATTCAAGACCGAGGAATTTCCGCTGTTCGCGTTCAATCGCTGGATCATCGAGCAGACACATTCGTATGCTGCGTCCTACAAGCCGAACATGGCGTTCTATGAGGCGCGCGGGACGCAGGGAGTGCGAGAGCTTGAGTTGACGATTGAATATCTCCGCGGCGAGCATCCGGACGTGTTTACGATCTGCGATGCGAAGCGTGCTGATATTGGAAATACGAATCGGGGATACGTGGCGTCAATTTTTGATGCGATGGGATTCGATGCGGTGACGCTGCATCCTTATTTGGGGCGAGAGGCGCTTACGCCGTTTCTGGAGCGGCAGGATAAGGTGAGCATCGTGTTGTGCCGGACGTCGAATCCGGGGGCGGGGGAGTTGCAGGATCTGGAGTGTAACGGACGGCCGCTGTGGGAGACGGTGGCTACGCGGGTGAGTGCGGAGTGGAACGTTGCGGGCAACTGCATGCTGGTGGTTGGCGCGACGTATCCAGAAGAGATGCGAAGGATTCGCGCGCTTGCGCCGGAGATGCCATTTCTGGTGCCGGGGGTGGGTGCGCAGGGCGGGGATGTGGCGGCGGTCGTGGCTGCGGGATTGGATGCGCGGGGCAAGGGATTGCTCATCGCTAGTTCGCGGGCGATATTGTTCAGCGATGACCCCGCGGGCGCGGCGCGAACACTTCGGGATGAGATCAACGTGGCACGAGAGGCGGCCCATGCTGCGTCTTGAAGGAACGATTGCGAATCACGATCGGGTGTTTGAGGGTGCCATTGAGATCAATACCGAGAGCGGCTTGATTGAACATGTGGGGCCGCGGACGGGCAAGAGCGATCTCGACCTCGAGGGGCAGATTATTTTTCCGGGATTTGGCGATCTGCATATTCATGCGCGCGATGATGTGAGCAAGTCCCAGGTATACAAAGAGGACTTTTCGACGGTTGCTGCGGCATCGATCCATGGGGGCGTGACGCAGGTAGCGGATATGCCGAATAATCCGGTTGCGCCGGTGGACGACGAGCGTTATGCGGCGAAGGAGCAGTTGACGAAGGCGTCGGCGGTGCATGTGACGCTGTATGCGGGGATTGGTCCGGAGACGAATCCGCTGCAACGGCATGTGCCGTATAAGGCGTTCATGGGGCCGTCGGTTGGAGATCTTTTCTTTGCTTCGCAGGAACAGCTTGAAGGGGTGATTGCGAAGTATCGCGGGAAGAATGTGAGCTTCCATTGCGAGGACCCCGTGATTCTGCGCGAGAGTGCAGGCGAGCCGACGCATGAGCAGCGAAGGCCGGCACGGGCGGAGATTACGGCGACGGAGTTTGCACTGTATTTGATTGAGCGATATGAGCTGGTGGGGAAGCTGTGTCATTACTCGACGAAGGGTGGGTTGGAGAAGATTGCCGCTGCAAAGGCGAAGGGCGTTCGGGTGACGGCGGAGGCTACGCCGCATCATCTGTTTTTTGAGGACTCGATGCTGACGGAGGAGAATCGGCTGTGGCTGCAGATGAATCCTCCACTGCGGGGACCTGCGGACAGGCTGGCGCTGATTGAGGCGTTGCGCGAGGGGCTGGTGGATTATGTTGCGACCGACCACGCTCCGCACACGATCGAAGAGAAGATGGAGGGCGTGAGCGGCGTGCCGCATCTCGACACGTATGGAGCGTTTGCGACGTGGCTGATGGCGGAGCATGGATTTTCCTCGCAGGATATTGCGCGAGTGTGCGCGTGGAATCCGGGGAAATTTGTGAAGGAGTTTCTGCCGGAGGGTTTCGGCGAAGGATATGGCGCGATCGAGCCGGGGTACGTTGGCTCGCTCACGATTCTCAATCCCGATGCGCCGTATGTGGTGAGGCGTGAGGATATGAAAACAAAGTGCGGCTGGTCCCCGTTTGAGGGATATACGATGCCTGGCCGTGTGACGTATAGCGTATTGCAAGGCAGGGTTTACACCGCAGGTTGAGGGAGTGTTCGCTCCGATGGAAAAGCTCAAGCACGTAATCAGCGCACGACAGTTCAAGGATCCGGAGTTTTTGTTGTGGCTGTTTGAGTCGGCGCACCAGATGGAGCGCGATGATGTGTTTCGTGCGCTGACCGATCCACTGCGCGGAAGAATTCTGGCGACGTTATTTTTTGAACCAAGTACGCGTACGAGATTTTCGTTTGAGGCGGCGATGCAGAAGCTGGGTGGGGGTGTGCTGACGGCAGAGAACGCGCGCGCCAACTCGTCGGCAACGAAGGGCGAGACGATCAGCGATACGATTCGCGTGGTGAGCGGGTATGCGGACGCGATTGCGATTCGGCACTATGAGCCGGGAACTGCGGAGGCGGCGGCAAGAATCTCGCCGGTGCCGATCATCAACGCGGGCGATGGGGTGGGAGAGCATCCGACGCAGGCCCTGGCGGACATGTACACGATCAAGAAAGAGCTTGGGCGGCTGAGTGGACTGCGAGTTGCGCTGGTGGGTGATCTGCTGAATGGAAGGACGATCCATTCGCTGCTGCCGCTGCTTTGCCTCTATCCGGGGGTGACGATCGATCTGATCTCGCCATGGCAACTGCGGCTGCCGCTGGCGTATCGCGAGTACCTGATGGAGAAGAGGATTGCATTTCACGAGGGAGAGAAGCTCGAGGGCGTGATTGAAGAGGCCGATGTTGCGTATATCACGCGGGTGCAGAGCGAGCGTTTTGCTTCGAAGGTCGAGTATGACGCCGTGAAGGACGTGTATGTGATCAATGCGGAGATAGCGGATCGATTGAAGCCGGATGCGATCATCATGCATGCGCTGCCACGCGTGAACGAGATCGCGCCAGAGGTGGATGCGAATGCAAGGGCGGCCTATTTCCGGCAGGCGAAGAACAGCCTGTACATTCGGATGGCGTTGCTGAAATATCTGCTGGCTTGACCCGCAGTTGGCAGAGGTTTGTTTGAAAATGTTCGTCCCGGATGGGGCGCTGAATCGGCATAGAGATCGGATTGATTTTTCGGAAACCATTCTGAGTAGAATGCGACCGGCCTGCCTCTAGTCATTTTAATTTTCAGGGAAATCGCGATTGAGGAGCCAAAAGGGGGCCGGCCGGATTATTTCTTGTCTCGTTGATCATCCAAGGTCCCCATAGTCGTCGGACGGCAAGGACTGCCGCGCGAGATTGCCCGGGCTCGGACAGCGAATCTCTGACCGTGCTAAAGTTGGCGACAAGTTACCCGTAGCATGGTCGAACCGTTGTCCAGGAGAACTATGCCGGACCCATCCTTTGCTCGAAGACTGGTACGTTGGTTGCATACGTGGTGGGGTGTAGGAGTAGCTCTTCTGGCGACCCAGGCGGTGCTGTCGGTCACCCTCAGGCAAGGTCCGGTCCTGGTCGCATACTGCGAAATCAGCTATCTTATTTTGCTGCTCCTGGCGAGCGGAGTTGCCATCCGGAATGCGGTGCAGAGCAGGCAGGCGACCAGGCTATTCTGGTCACTCCTTGGAGCGGCCTTTGGGCTCTGGGCGCTGGTTCCTGGCAGTTGGTTCAACAGTGTGATCCTTCACGGCAGGATTCCGGCGTTCCTGTTCGACAATCCTCCACTATTTCTGCACATCGTCTTGATCATTGCAGCGGTGGCCTCCCGCCCTCACTTGAAGTTACCTAGTCGGAGACCGTATCGAGCGACGCTGAACTTTCTTCTCCTGCTCTTTGTCTGGGTTTTCGCCTATGCGTTCTACCTGTTTCCGTATCAATACGGAAACGAGGGAGCGGCAATGATCCTGCGCTTCGAGGCGATCTACTTTATTGAGAATGGTGTCCTTGTTGCCATTCTTGGCAGGTTGATTTTCCGATCGCAATTTCCCTGGAAGCGTCTCTACCTGCACATGTTTGGCGCCTCAGCCCTGTATACATGTGGTTCCCTGACCACTAATGTTCTTTGGGCCTTGAAGGACCCTTCCGGCGATTTGATCGGCGCGAACTATCCGGCTCTAAGGGGTCTCCTTGGGTTGTCCTTCACTGCCTCTATCTTTTGGTTTTTCTGGATAGGACTTGAGGGCAACAGGCTGAAAGCGAAACTGAATCACGCCGTGCAGTTGGACACCACGGATCCCACGTACAGTTCTGTTCTGGCAATGCTCGCGGTGCTGGCAGTTCCGGTTGTTGGCATGTGGGAACTGTTTCGCACGGGTGAACCTATTGGTACCCATGAGATTCGTCTGCTCGTGGTGATGGTGGCAGGACTGATTCTCGCTGTCGGGGCCTTTGCCGAGCATTATCTTGCCAACCGGGAGTTTACTTCTGATGTCGCCGCGGCCCACGACAGGCTTCGTTTGGCGATGACATCGGGTAAATCAATGGGATGGGACCGGGACCTTGCCAACGGACAGAACATTTGGTTTGGTGACCTGGAGCCAACGTTTGGGATTCGCGGGGATCCTTACCTTGCCGGCGAGTACGAGTTCATGGAGCGCCTTCACCCGGACGACCGCGAGCGCGTATCGAATATATTCGCAGATGCAATGCAAGGCCGAAGCGAGTATCAAGCGGAATATCGCGTGGTGCGGACCGATGGCGCCATACGCTGGCTTGCTGACACCGGGAGATTCTACTTCGCAACGAATGGTGCTGAGCCGCGCTTTCTCGGGATCGCGGTGGACATCACGGAACGCAAAGAAGCGGAATTCGCGCTGCGAGAAAGCGAGGAGCGCTTCCGCCTGATGTCACATGCCGCCCCCGTGCTCATCTGGATGGCCGGCACCGACAAGCTCTGCACCTACTTCAATAAGCCCTGGCTCGACT
>Ga0187887_10003816_pt1 | contig 11522 bp, 9 predicted proteins | sample June2016WEW_7_10_FD_132977 | JGI IMG/M metagenome (GOLD analysis project Ga0187887, IMG submission 132977) | Peatland microbial communities from SPRUCE experiment site at the Marcell Experimental Forest, Minnesota, USA - June2016WEW_7_10 | ecosystem: Environmental > Terrestrial > Soil > Wetlands... | reverse complement strand
CTCAGATCGACGATGCGCATGCCGTTCGCCTCCCTTTTTGCGGCCTTGTCGGCCCGGCTTGGCGCGGACACTATCCGCAAGCCCGAGCGACGACAACGCCGCCGCCGCGCAACCGACCAATGCGCCCAACGAAGGCGCGGCGATCGCCGGCGACCCGGTATTGGGGTGGTTTCCCTCCCCGACGCGGCACGCGGTTGATGACATATGCGTGGCCTGAATCTTGAATGCGCGATAGCGGGAGCCGACAGCCGGCGTGTATTGCGGCGAGGCGAGAATGAACATGTCCTCCAGCATCCCGGTCGGCGCCGCCGCATCGTCGGCTGTGCGTTCCGGGACGGAGAAATCGGCGCTCCATGCCGAGCCGGGCACGATTCACCACCACGCGGGCAATCCCTGGTATCTGGCGCTCACCGCGCTCGGCGTCGTCTATGGCGACATCGGGACGAGCCCGCTTTACGCGTTCCAGGTCGCGCTGACTGGCATTGGCCATCCGGTCCCGACCGCAGCCGACGTCATCGGCATCGTGTCGCTGATCCTGTGGGCGCTGTTGATGATGGTGACGCTGAAATACGTCGTCCTCGTCCTGCGCGCCGACAACGACGGCGAAGGCGGCATCCTGGCGCTGTTATCGCTGGTCGGCGCGGACCAGATCGCCAAGGGGCGGACGCTGCCGCTCCTGGTGCTGCTCGGCGTGGTCGGCGCGGCCTTACTCTATGGCGACGGCGTCATCACGCCGGCGATTTCGGTGCTGTCGGCGATGGAGGGATTGAAGCTGATCGCGCCGTCATTCGGCGGCTTCGTCGTGCCGGTAACGCTCTTGATCCTGATCGGCTTGTTCGTGATTCAGCGCCGCGGCACCGAAACCATCGGCCGGCTGTTCGGGCCGGTGATGGTGATCTGGTTCGTCGTCATCGCGGTGCTCGGCGCCAGCAACATCTGGCTGGCGCCGACGATTTTCAAGGCGATCAATCCGCTCGCGGCGGCGAGTTTTGTCGGCGCCAACCCGGTGATCTCATTCGTGGTCATCGGCGCGGTGTTCCTGGCGCTGACCGGCGGCGAGGCGCTCTATGCCGACATGGGCCATGTCGGCCCCGCGGCGATTCGCAAGGCCTGGTTCGGGCTGGTGCTGCCGGCGCTGATCCTCAATTATTTCGGCCAGGGCGCGCTGATCCTCGCTGACCCTGCGGCGGCCGATAATCCGTTCTATCGCCTGGCGCCCACCTGGTCCCTGATACCGATGGTGGCGCTTGCGGCGCTCGCGACCATCATCGCCTCGCAATCGCTGATCTCCGGTGTCTTCTCGTTGACGCGGCAAGCGATGCTCTTGGGATTGTGTCCGCGGGCACGGATCGTGCCGACGTCGAGCGATGAGGCCGGACAGATTTACGTGCCGGCCGCCAATTGGCTGTTGATGGCGGGCACACTGTTGACGGTGGTGTTGTTCAAAACGTCCGACAATCTGGCGGCCGCCTATGGCATCGCCGTGTCCGGGACCATGTTGATTACCACGATCCTGCTGTACCGCGTCGCGGTGACGCGGTGGCGCTGGTCGCCCGCCGTCGCGGTTCCGATCATCGCGGCGTTCGGTGCAATCGACGCGACCTTCGTTGTGTCCAACTCCTTGAAGTTCGTCGCCGGCGGCTGGTTTCCGGTCATCGCCGGCGGCGCCATCGCGCTGCTGATGCTGACCTGGCGCAAGGGCGCTTCTGAGGTCAAACAGCGGCTGCTCGACATGTCGATGCCGCTCGATCAATTCCTCATCTATGCCGAGAACACGGTCATCGGCCGGTCGCCGGGATTGGGCGTCTGGCTGACCAAGGTCGAGCACGGCGCGTCGCCGATGCTGTTGCGCCACATCGAGCACAATCGCGTGCTGCACGAGACCGTGGTGCTGTTGACCTTCGTTGCCGATCACCGTCCGCGGGTACCGTTTCACGAACGCCACTCGGTCGAGCGACTGGGCCACGGCTTCTACCGCATCCAAGTGCGACTCGGATTCATGCAGACGCCCGATATCCCCTTAAGCTTGCTGCATTGCTACGAGCTCGGCTTTCAGGCCGATCTCGAGCACAAGAACTATTATCTGGCGCACGAGACCATCGTGCGCCGCGCCAAAGGCTCCGCCATGGGGCCGATCAGCTTTGCGATCTTTTCGTTTCTCAACCGGATCGCGAGCCGGGCGCCGGATTTTTTCAAGATCCCGCAGGACGCGATTATCGAGGTTGGATTTCGAGTCGAGATTTGACGGGCACCCACGTGTGCCCTTCACCCCGGCTTATGGTCATTCCGGTTTGAAATTCATCGCCACGCCGTTGATGCAATAGCGCAGGTGCGTCGGCGGCGGGCCGTCCTCGAAGACGTGGCCGAGATGACTGCCGCAGCGGCTGCAATGCACCTCGACGCGGGTCATGCCGAAGCTCCTGTCGGTCGTGCTCTCGACCGACCCCGGCTCCGGATCGTTGAAGCTCGGCCAGCCGGTGCCGCTCTCGAATTTCTTTTTCGAGGCGAACAGCGCTTGCTCGCAGCCAGCGCAGTAGAACGTGCCGGCGCGCTTTTCGTAATTCAGCGCGCAGGAACCCGGCCGCTCGGTGCCGTGCTCGCGCATGATATGGAACTGCTCGGGCGTGAGGATTTTCCGCCACTCGGCGTCGGTGTGAGTGACCGGATATTGCTTGGTGTCCAAGGCGGTGCTCATGAGGGCGCGCTCGCTGTGCGGGAGGGGCTTCGTTAAACGTAATCGGTGCACGGCAAAGCGCAACCCGTCAGCCCAGCCCCTGCTCCCGCAGCACATCGGCGGCGATCCGATGCGCCTCATTGGCGGCCGGGATGCCGCAATAGAGCGCCAGCAGCAGCAAGATTTCCTGGATCTGCTCGGGCGTGCAGCCGTTCTTCAGCGCACCCTTGATGTGGACGCCCAGCTCGTTGGGGTGCCCGGCGGCGGCCATCATCGCAACCATGGCGAGCGACTTGGTCGCAGGTGGCAGCGCCGAGCGTTGCCAGACGTCGCCATAGGCATAGGCGTTGATGATGTTCTGCAGCGGCTTGCCGAAGTCGCCGAAGGCGTTCATCCGCTTGGCCACCGTATCGGCGCCGAACATGTCGATGCGCAGCTTGAGCCCGCGATCGTGAAGGTCTTTCTCGTCCATACTTCGCTCCTATCGGATAGAACTCATTGCTGTGCGATGCCTGCCGACTCGCGAACGGCGTTCCACTTTTTGGTTTCGGCCGCCATGAAGGCGCCGAACTCTTCGGGCGTCGAACCTTTAAGGACGACGCCGACCGCAACCAGCCGCTCCCCCACTTTTGGGTCGGCGATAATCTCGTTGAGGGTCTGGTTCAGCTTGGCGACGATGGGCGCCGGCAGGTCGGGCGGACCGAACACGCCATACCAAGTGGTGACGTCGTAGCCGGGAAGCACGCCCGACTCGACCGCCGCGGGCACGTCAGGTACGGCGGCAAATCGCTCCTTGCCGGTCACCGCGAGCACCTTGAGCGCGCCGGACTGAACCTGGCCGAGCAAGGCCGACACGGTATCGAACACCACCTCGGCATGATGGCCCAAAACCGCGTTGATGGCTTCGGGCGAACTGCGGAACGGCACGTGCAAGAGGTTCACGCCCGCGATCTGATTGAACAATTCGCCGGCAAAATGCTGGGTGGCGGTAAAGCCCGGGCTGGCATAGACGATCTTGCCCGGATCGGCTTTCGCTTCGGCGACCAGGTCCTTGACGTTATCGGCCGGAAAATCCGGACGCACGGCGATCAGCAAGCTTGCGCTCGCGACCTGCGCCACCGGCGTCAGCGCGGCGGGATCGTAGGGCACCTCTTTGCGGGTGATGGCGGCGAAGATCTGACCGGCCGTCATGATGCCGAGCGTGTAGCCGTCCGGCGTGGCATTGGCGACATAGGCATTGCCGATGATGCCGCCGGCGCCGGGCTTGTTTTCGACGATGACCGGCTTGCCGAGCCGCTCTTGCAGGGCGTCGGCGAGGATGCGGCCGATGATGTCGGAGCCGCCGCCCGCGCCGAACGGGACGATCATATGAATCGGCTGCTGCGGCCATTGCTGCGCCGACGCCGGGCACACGCAAGCGATCAGACAGGCGACCGCGGCCAATGCCAGCGCCGGCTTTCTCATCGTCATCCTCCCCCGTCACGCCGTTTATTCTACGGCCATCGTCATTGCGAGGAGCGAAGCGACGAAGCAATCCAGAACTGCGCCGCCCGACTGGATTGCTTCGCTTCGCTCGCAATGACGCCGAGCGTCATTTGATCGCCAGCGGATTGGTCGGCGAGCCGACCGCCCCGGTAATCGGGATCGCCGGCGCGACAAACATGAATTCGTACACGCCGTCGGCTGAGCAATCCTCGGCGAGGTCTTTGAGATAAAAAATCTCGCCCATGGTCATGCCCATGATCGGGATGGTGATCCAGTGCCAGGGCTGGTTGATGCCGCCCTCGGTATTGTTCGGCCGCACCTCGCAGCCCCAGGTGTCGCTGGCGAGCGCGGCGAGCTCGGTCTTGGCGACGAATTCCAGCGTCTCGAAGGCGAAGCCCGGTGCGTCGCCGCCGGGATAGCCGTCCCAATTGCCGGCCTTGAGGCAGCGCTCCATCTGCCCGGTGCGCACGACGATGTAGTCGCCGCGCTTGAATTCTATTTTTTGTTTCTTGGCCGTCAGATCGAGGTCCTCGCAGGTGATGCCATAGCCGTCCTCGAGACAGTCCTTGCCGAGCGCCCGCGCCACGTCCAGGAACACGCCGCGGCCGACCATCTTGCTCTTGGTTTTCTCGATGCCGCATTTCGCCGCGCCGAACGACGACACTTCGCGGCAGTCGTAGCCGTTCCACATATTGTTCTCGTAGAACACATGGCCGAGGCCGTCCCATTGGGTGCCGCATTGCAGCGGCATCACCACCATGTCGTCGGCGGCGCGGATGCCGCGCTTGTCGAGGACGCCCGAATAGGCGTCGGTGCCGGTGCGCAGCATGGTGTGCAGCGGATTGATGCGGCCAAGCACCGGATAACTGGTCTTGCCGCTTTGCGGGCCGGTATTGTCGAAATTGAGCGCAAGCGAGATCACCCTGCCCTTTTTGACCAATTGCGCGGCGGCGACGATGTCCTCCGGGCTCGTGTAATTGAGCGTGCCGAGCTCGTCGTCGGGGCCCCATTTGCCCCAGTTCTTGTACTTCTCCGCGGCCTCGCGGAGGTCGTCTCGCGTCACTTTACGCCCGGCCATTGGCTATTCCTTTTCTTGGCTTCGCTTTTGCGATGAGGACTCGAAGGAAACAATTTGTCGCGCATGCTCCCCGTAGCGCGTGTGCAATGATAGCATCGGCAAGGCGTCCAGGGAGGGTGTTAATGACCGCAAAAAATGCTGCGGCGCGTGCGTTCGCTTTCGGCTTAGTCGCGTTCGGCTCGGCCTTGCTTTGGGCGGGCGCGTGCCAGGCCGCCTACCCCGATCATCCGGTCAAGGTCATCGTGCCGTTCGCGCCCGGCGGCCCGACCGACGTGATGGCGCGGCTGTTGGCACAAAAACTGTCCGAGCGGTTCAATCAGCAATTCTATGTCGAGAACCATCCGGGCGCCGGCGGCAATATCGGCATGCTCATGGCGGCGCGCGCCACGCCCGACGGCTACACCGTCCTGGTCGCCAGCTCGAGCTACACCGTCAATCCGAGCCTTTACGCCGGCAAGCCGTTCGATCCGTACAAGGATTTCGAGCCTGTGACGCTGGCCGCAGCCGCCCCGAATATCCTTTCGGTGCATCCTTCGGTGCCGGCCAAGAGCGTCAAAGAATTGATCGGTTTGATCGCGGCCAATCCCGGCAAATATTCCATCGCCAATGCCGGCATCGGCACCACGCCGCAGCTTGCCGCCGAATTGTTCAAGCTGAGCTTCAAGCTCGACGCCACCAGCATACCCTTCAACGGCGCCGGCCCCGCGATCCAGTCCACCATCGCCAACCAGACGCCGATCGTCTTCTCGTCGATGCCGCCGGCCGCGCCGCAGGTCAAAGGCGGCACGCTGCGCGCGCTCGCCGTCACCGCCGTCAAACGCTCCGCCGCGCTGCCGGATGTGCCGACCATGGCGGAGGCGGGCGTTGCGGGCGAGGAGTCCGAGACCATGCAGGGCGTGCTGGTGCCGGCGGGAACGCCGGCCGACGTCGTCGAGCTCCTCAACCGCGAAATCGTCAAGGCGATGGCGCTTACCGACGTGCAGACGAAATGCGCCGACCTCGGCTTCGATATCGTCGCCGACACGCCGGCCGAATTCGCCGTTTATATCAAGAACGACGTCGAGAAATGGGACAAGCTCATTCATGACGCGAAGATCCAGCAGATCCAGTAACGATCGAATCTGCCGGCAACCTCGTGCGAATAAATCCTGGGAGGACGTTTCAGGGAGGACGTGATGACAGCGATGATCGCCTGGTGGCGCGCGGCCGTCTTATGTGCGGGCCTGGTCGCGGCGAGTTCGTGCTTCGCGGCGGATGTCTATCCGGACCACAAGATACGCATGATCGTGCCGTTTTCCGCCGGCGGCCCGACCGATGTGATTGGGCGCCTGGTTGCGGAGCAACTGTCAGCCGCATTCGGTCAGCAAGTCTATGTCGAGGACCTGCCCGGTGCCGGCGGCAATTTGGGCGTCGAAACCGCCAAGCGCGCCGAGCCTGACGGTTACACGGTACTCACGGTCTCCACCGGCTTTATCATCAATCCGAGCATGTATACGACCATCGGCTATGACCCGGTCAAGGATTTCGCGCCGGTCTCGTTGGTCGCGGCCTCACCCAATGTGGTCATGGTGCATCCGTCGGTCCCGGCGAAAACCTTAAGCGAACTGGTCGACCTCATCAGAGCCAATCCCGGTCACTACAGCTTTGCGCAGCCGGCGACCGGCTCGACGCCGCATCTGGCCGGCGAATTGTTCAAGCAGAAATTCAGGCTCGACATGGTGATGGTGCCGTTCACCGGCGCGGCGCTTGCCGTCAATTCCACCATGGGCGGTCACACCCCGATCGCTTTCACGGCGCTGCCGCCGGCCATCGGCAATATCAAGGACGGCACCGTGCGCGGCATTGCCATCCTCGCCAAACAGCGCGTGGTGTCACTGCCGGACTTGCCGACCAGCGACGAAGAAGGCGTGCCGGACCTCGAAAGCGATACGCTCACCGGCATCGTGGTGCCGGCCGGCACGCCGCAAGTCATCGTCGACAAATGGCACGCGGCGATCGTGAAAATGGCGGCCGATCCCGCGATGAAGGCCAAGCTCGACGCGCTCGGATTCATTCCAGTCGCCAGTTCACCCGCCGAATTCTCAGGCCGCATCAAAAGCGAGATGACGCGATGGGACGCGGTGGTGAAGGCGGCCGGAATTCATATGGATTGAAATCGCCGGGTCATGCCGGATCATTCGGGGGGACACCATGGCAGCACTGAAGACTTCCGTTTTGGCGGCGTTATGCGCGAGCCTGCTTCTGGCGACCGTGTGCCGGGCCGCGGGCGCCTATCCCGACCATCCGGTGAAAATCATCGCGCCGTTCACGGCCGGCGGTCCTACCGATTTGGTTGCGCGGCTGTTGGCCGACAAGCTTTCGCAGAGCCTCAAGCAACAATTCTATGTCGAGAACCATCCGGGCGCCGGCGGCAATATCGGCATGACCCTGGCCGCGCGCGCAGTGCCCGATGGCTACACGATCCTGGTGGCGAGCTCGAGCTATACCGTCAATCCGAGCCTCTATGCCAATAATCCCTATGATCCGTTCAAGGATTTCGCACCGATATCACTAGCCGCCGCCGCGCCGAATATCCTCGTGGTGCATCCTTCCCTGGCCGCCAAGACCGTCAAGGAATTGGTCGCTTTGCTGCAAGCCAATCCGGGCAAATACGCGATCGCCAATTCCGGTCTCGGCACGACGCCGCAGCTTGCGTCCGAATTGTTCAAACTCGATTTCAAGCTCGACCAGCCAAGCGTGCCCTATGCCGGCGGCGCGCCGGCGATCCAGGCGACGGTGGCCGGACAGACGCTGATCGGGTTTGCCAATTTGACGCCGGCGGAGCCGCAGATCACCGGCGGCACTTTGCGTGGCCTCGCCATCACCGCGCTAAAGCGATCAGCCGCGCTCCCCGACGTACCGACGATGCTTGAAGCCGGGGTGTCGGGCCAGGAATCCGAAACCATGCAGGGCGTGCTGGTCCCGGCCGGGACGCCATCGGACATTATCGACCTGCTCAACAAAGAGATTGTCAAAGCCATGCGACAGCCGGACGTAATGGAAAAATGCGCGAAGCTCGGTTTCGATATTGTCGCCGACACGCCGGCCGAATTCGCCGGCTATATCGGGAAAGACGTCGGTAAGTGGCGCAAGGTCATTACCGACGCCAAGATCCCGCAGATTCAGTAACAGGTTCAATCCGCGTCAATGCGCATCATCGACATCCGCGAGACCGCGATCCGGCTCAATTCGACGCTCGCCAATTCGAGCATCGACTTTTCCGAAATGACGACGTCGGTGGTCGCCGTGATCACCGACGTCAAGCGCGATGGCGGGCCGGTCGTGGGCTACGCCTTCAATTCGACTGGGCGTTATGCCTGCGGCGCGCAGATGCGCGCGCGTTTCATTCCGCGCATTCTCAAAGCCGATCCGAAAACGCTGCTCGACCCGGCGCGCGATAATTTCTCGCCGGAGAAAATACTCGCCGTGATGCTGCAGAACGAAAAATCCGGCGGCCACAGCGAGCGCTCCGTCGGCATCGGCACTATCGAGGTCGCGGTGTGGGACGCCCTCGCCAAGATCGCCGGGAAACCGCTGCACCGGGTCCTCGCCGAGCGTTACAACGACGGCAAAATCGCCGACAAAGTGTTCTGCTATGTCGGCGGCGGCTGGTATGCGCCGGGCAAGACCATGAAGGATTTGCAGGACGAGATGCGCCGCCATCTCGATGCCGGCTATACCATGGTGAAGATGAAAGTCGGCGGCATGCCTTTGGCCGCCGATCTCGACCGGGTCGCTGCGGTCAAGTCGATCCTGCCGAAGGATGGCCTGCTTGCGGTCGACGCCAATTCGAAATTTTCCCGCGACGAGGCGCTCAACTATGCGCGAGGCCTTAAATCCTTCGGCCTGCGCTGGTTCGAGGAGCCCTGCGATCCACTGGATTTCGCGCTGCTCTCCGAGATCGCGGGCGTCTACGAACCGCCGCTATCGACCGGGGAGAATTTGTTTTCCACCCAGGACGTCGAGAACCTGGTGCGCTTTGGCGGCTTGAAGCCACAGCGCCGCGACGTCATCCAGGTCGATCCGCCGCAGGCCTACGGCATCGTGCAATATGCCCGCACGCTCGACATGCTTAAACGGCACGGCTGGCCGCGCAGCCTGATGTTTCCCCACGGCGGTAATCAGATGTCGCTTGCGATCGCCGCGGGCTTTGGCCTTGGCGGCGCCGAATCCTATCCCGGGGTGTTCGGCGATTTCGGCGGCTTTGCCGACGATGCCAGGCTCGAGAACGGTTATCTGACGCTGTCCGATCGCCCCGGCATCGGCTTCGAAGGCCAGGCGCGGCTTTACCGCATCATGCGCGAGCTTGCCGCGTGACTCGCCGAACCGGACATCACATCGTTTGGTATACGTAGAACCACGTAGTCCATTCATCCAGCCGGACAATTGCGGTGATGGAAGGGGTCGGCGGTAAGTGCGCATTTACGCCGTCGGGAGATTCACGGCCGATTGCAACGCCGCACCCACGTGTTTCGCCTAGGCTGGGAATAATCGTCGCCGGATTAGGTCGGGGCACATGTTACGTCAGGTCAGCGGGTCGAGTATTCGCCTGCTCATATTCGTGGCAACGGGCGTCATCTGCGCGTCGGCGCTCGCCATCGGTCTGACCATTTGGTGGCTTCATACCGGTGCGATCCGCGACGCTTACGCGGATATCACCAAGCTTGCCATCGTTCTCGCCGAGCAGACCGAGAATTCCGTACAATCGATCGATATCATTTTAACCGAGACAAAGAATCAAGAGGAAGCTCTCAGCGTACATGCGCCCGGCGATTACGAACACATACTCGGCAGCGAGGACACCTATCGTCTCCTCAGGGAGCGTCAGTCTCGGCTGGGACAGGCCGAATTCATTGCGCTGGTGGACATCAACGGGCGGCTTTTAAACACGACACAGGAATGGCCGTCGCCGGAGTTCGACCTTTCCGGACGTGACTACTTTCGGCACTTCAAAAATAACGACGATAATGGCGTCTATGTCAGCCATCCCGAACTGTCACATATCAATGGATTGCAAGTCATATTTTTCAGCAAGGGCATCAGGAGCGCCGACAACAAATTCCTCGGCGTGGTGGTGATCGGCGTCAGGGTCAGCTACTTCCAACAAATCTATGAAACCATCGCTTCGTTCGGCGATAACGTATTTCTCCTTTCCCTTAACGACGGCACCATCGTCGCGCGCTTCCCCAAGCCGATCGATCGGATCGACGCAAAAATACCGGCGGACTCGCCCTGGTATCGGGTCATTCCACAAGGCGGCGGGCATTATCGGTCGCCAGGCTTGTTCGACGGCGTCAGGCACCTGGCTACCGCGCACCCGCTGCGGGGCTACCCGCTCGTCGTCAACGCCGCCATACCGGAAGCCGCGGCGCTGGCGACGTGGCGCATCCAGGCAATAATGCTCGGTCTTGGCGCGACGCTGGGAATATTCGGCTCGGCATTCCTGCTCAGATCCTTAAGCCGGCAATTTCACCGTCTCGAGACATCCGAGGCGGCACTGTTCGAAAAGGCGGCCGATTTGGAGCGCGCCAATGAGCGGTTCGAGGCAGCTCTTAGCAACATGGCCCAAGGCCTGCTGATGTTCGACGCCGACGGCAAGCTCTCGGTTTCCAATCGTCGTTTTGCCGAAATGCTCGAACTGCCGTGGGAAAAATGGTCGGCCGCGTCGATGGGGATGACGGTGCCTGAGACAATGCAGCTGCGCTATAAGTTGCATGAACGGCACGTCACGACGCGGAACGACGCCGAAATCATTGCCACTGTCCGGGATGCGCTGGGCCAGCACAGGCCGGGCAGCGTGGTTGCCGAGTTTTCCGACGGACGCGCCATGCGCGCATCCATAGCGCCGATGTCCAGCGGCGGCTTCGTGGCCACGTTCGACGACATTACCGAACGCCGGCTCAAGGACATTCAGATCGTGCACATGGCGCGATATGACGGCCTCACCAACCTGCCCAATCGGGCAACCTTCAACGAGACCTTGGATGCCGCGATCGAGCGCGCCGCGGACAATCTTGCCGATTTCCTTGTGCAGCAGCGGCTCGCCGCCGGCGATCACCACCACGGGCGCGCCGCATTCCTCGACCGCCTCCATGCACTCGGCAACCGACAGGCGCTGATTCAGGATTTCATCGGGATAATCGATCTTGCCGCATCCGGCGCAAGCGAGGTTGCAGCGGAACAGCGGCTCCAGCATCAGCACGAGCGGATAGTATTTATTGCCCTTCAGCTTTTGCTGAATGATGT
>Ga0187887_10003815_pt1 | contig 11525 bp, 9 predicted proteins | sample June2016WEW_7_10_FD_132977 | JGI IMG/M metagenome (GOLD analysis project Ga0187887, IMG submission 132977) | Peatland microbial communities from SPRUCE experiment site at the Marcell Experimental Forest, Minnesota, USA - June2016WEW_7_10 | ecosystem: Environmental > Terrestrial > Soil > Wetlands... | reverse complement strand
GCTCCCGCGGCGGCCACTTCGAGCGCGCGCTTCGCGGTTGTCTGGCCGCGAACATCGCGAAAATCCGGCAGCGATGACGATTCAGGGGGCGGCGGCGCGGAGCTAAGCGATGGCGTGGGGCAAAAGCGATCCGGTTCGTTGAGAAAGCTGACCACCTCGGCCAGGTGACGGAAGCCGAACACACGCACGCCGTCGGCGACCGCAGCCTCGGCGGCATTGTCGGCGGGAACCAGCAGGTTGGCGATACCCTGGCTACGCGCGCACACGGCCATCGATAACGCACCGCGCACCGGCCGGATGGAGCCGTCGAGCGACAGTTCGCCAACGAGCAAATGATGTTCCGATTTACCCACCACCCCCATTGCCCCCAGAATCCCGAGAGCCATCGGCAAGTCGAAACCGGCGCCTTCTTTACGCACGTTCGCGGGCGCGAGATTGATGGTGACCGATTTGTTCGGATATCCGAAGCCCGAGTTCAGCAAAGCGGATTTGATTCGTTCCCGGCTCTCACGCACGGCCGTGTCAGGCATGCCGACAGTGACGAAATCCCGCGCGGATCCCGCCGGATACATGTCCACTTCAACGTCAATCAGGTGCGCTTCAATGCCGAAGACAGCCGCGCTGCGAGTGCGGAACAGGGCCATTACCAGTAACGTAGTGCCAGGCGCGGCCCATTACTCTACCGAAAACTTCTGCTGCGATTCCACCGTCTGATTGCCGATCTTGTCGCGCACCGTGAGAACAATGGTGTGTTCCCCCCGCGCGACGTCGGCCGGCAAGCTAAGACTAAGCGCCGCCGGCGTGAATCGTTGCGGGTAAAACGACTTGTCCATCAGCGTGGCTGCTTCGGGCTGGCTGAAGCCGGGCTTGCCGTCCGGACGCATCACGGTGAGACCGTATTCCACGTCGAAGGAATTGTCCGGGCCCAGCTTGAATCCGCTGATGTCGAACCGTGCCCAAACGTTTTCACCGGGCCGGTACGCCGCAATCTCGAGTGGCCTCGGATCGTCTTCGGCGCGATAGAAATGAAAATTGCTCACCACCAGCGTGTCGCCGGGTGCGACGCGATGGCCACGAATGCGTAGTGGAATATCCGCGCTCGCGTCCGCGCCGCTTAGCGTGTCATGCACGGTAACCAGCAGGTGGTACGTGCCCGATGGTGCATACGAGGGGATCTCGAAGTTCTGCCTGATTTTCGGCAGCCACTCCTTGTCCTCGGGTGAAACGTCGGTGTCCACGGCGCCCTTTGCCGGTTGCACCAGCGGAATGCTCGCGGGGTCAAGGCATTTCCAGTCCCAGTCCAGATGAATGTGGTCCTTGTCGGACTTGTGGTAGCCGGCGATTTCGAGACTGAAGAAGGCGAGGTCGCCCGCCGCATAGGATTCGTCGGACGGCATGCGCGGGCCGTCCTCGTATTGCTGCAGCGAGGTGTTGACGATGCTGAGTTGCTTCGTCGCTTTGGGCGCGGCAATCAGCATCGCGGCCCCAACGGCCACCAGGAAGGTCCGGCAAATTCGCTTACGCACCTGCCTTCATTCTAAGTTAGAAGAACTTGTGGATGGCTGCGTATTCCGCTTCAAAATCGCGCAGGATGATTTCCGAGTTGCCGCCGGCGAGTTGGAAAAACGGCTCCTGCGAAACGGCATCGAGGTCGGCGGATTTCGGCTGGATGAAGTTGCCGATGGAGTTGACATAGTTGTCGGCGGCGAAAACAACGTAGCTGAGTTGCGGTAGGCCGGCTTCCGCGGGCGTCGGATCGCCGTTCGGCTGGTGATGGTATCGCGCGGCGGTCTGAATCTGCTCAGGCAAATTCCAGGCAGACAGCGCCAGCGCCGAGATCTCCGGATGGTCGAACCCCAGCACCCGCCGTTCGCAATCGCACAGGGCTCCTGCATTGGCGGCGTAGAGCGACATGATCTCTCCGTACTCCTCCGGCGCGGCGATCGCGATGAGCAGGCGGCCAAGGTCGTGCATGAGGCCCGATATGAAAGCGCCTTCCGGGTAGAGGACGCCGGTGCGCTGGGCCACCAGATCGCCCAGCACGGCCACGGCGACCGAATGCATGTTGAAACTCTTCGTCGACCAGCCCCCCGGGGTTTTCACCTTAGCCCACATTCGGGTGATCGACATGCCCAGAACCGTATTCCTTAACTTATTCACCCCCAGCAGGGCCACGGCGTGACGCACGGAATTTACGGTGCCGCTACGCCCGTACAGGGCCGAATTCACCACCTTGAGGATGTTGCCGGCGAGCACGGTGTCTTTTTCGAGAAGATCGGAAAGCGCTGAAAATGAAACATCTTCGTTGGCCAGGCTGGCAATAACGCGGTTCAGCGTGGGCGAAAACGGCGGCAGGCCACTGAGACTCTTGAGAATGCGTTCCCGGCAATTCTCCTGTTGAATAGCGAGCGGCACCTGAATTCTTATCGGCAGGCGGGGCGAGGGTCATCATGGTACCCGCGTGGATTGCTGTTTTTGCCGTGCGCAGGATGGTAAACTGGCATTGCAGTCCTCATCGTCGGGGCGTGGCTCAGCCTGGTAGAGCGCCTGGTTCGGGACCAGGAGGCCGGTGGTTCGAATCCACTCGCCCCGACCAAATCCCGCTTGGTTAGCCCGCGTATTCGCGAGGGAACTTTACACCAGTCACTCTCTCCCGGACAAGGTCGCTGAGCGGCGGCGCGGAGGGCCGTGTCAGAAAGCGCAATAAGGGAAAGCTGAACGGTTTCCGTGCACCGGGTACAGGCTCTCCGCAGATGAAACACTCGAGGTCGGTCCTGGTCAGGACGCTGTTGCAGGAATCACATCGGGCCATGAGCTATGAAAACCCATTGCGAAAAAACAGTCGATAGAGCCCTCGTACCTTTCGCGATGGCACTTTCGTTTCTGCGCTCAGGCTTTCGCCCGATAAGGCGCGCGGGCCCGGCCGACATATCGGATTTTTCCGGGATTTAAATTCGGCGGATCGAAATGCGCCCGCACGGTGTACACTACCCGCAAGCTCACGCTCTCAGCCTTAATGGACGCGCGGGCTATCCAGGATCTGTGGAAATGGAGGGTGAATGATACGCGGATTTAACCGCACATGGAGCATGGCAGCAGGAGTCTTCGTGTTCCTGGGGCTTGCCGCCCTGGGTCAGGCGCAGGATTGTTCGAATTCGGCGTGGACCGGAACCAGCTATTACCTGAGCAGCGGAACAGCCCTCACCCCGGAAGACGTGAGGGTCCCGGACGTGCAACTCGGCGAGCTGACAGCCGACGGCAACGGTAATGTCACGGGTCAGGTGACAGAAAGTGCCGACGGCACCATTGAGTCGTCAACTATCAAGGGCACTTACACGGTGACTGGGGCGTGCAACGGTTCGCAGACCTTGACCATTACCCCGACGGGTTCTCCATCCACTATTTCTTATTCCGCATTCCAACTGGTGTCCTCCGGTACCCAGTTGCTGATCGCGACCACGAATCCCGGAGTGAATCTCACCGGTCAGGCGTATGCCGCGGCAGTCCAGAGCCCCAGCGCCTGCGGCCAGGGTTCGCTCGTGGGGAGCTATGGCTTTCAGGGGTCGAGCCCCGCGTTGGGGCTGGCGTCGCCATATTCTTTTTCCGGACAGGTGATGTTTGACGGTAATGGAGGGCTACGCTTTGCGCTCACCCTGAATGACCAGAACCCCGGCTTTTCGGGCACCAGTTCACTGACCGGCACGGGCGTTTACACCGTCGCAACAGATTGCTCCGGCACGGCGTCGTTCGGACTCCAAACAGCCGTCACGGCCAACTACAGTTTCGCGATTGTTCAGGGCGGAACCGTGCTGTTTCTGGAAACCGATCCCGGCACGCTCTTCTACGGCACATGGCAGCCTGACACCGCTCCTATGGTGCTTCCGCAGTTCGCCTTTGGCGGAGGATGGTATTCGGCGCTGTATTTCACCAATACAACCAACGTCGCGGTCTCTTTCCCGGTGAACTTCGTCGCCGATAACGGAACCGCGCTCAGGGTTTCTGCCATAGGCTCAACATCGGTAACTGTCAGCATTCCGGGCGGCGGCACTGCGATTGTCGAAGCCCCCAATTCGACGCAGACGCTGGCCGAGGGATATGCGTGGTTCACTTTGCCGCCTGGTGTCTCCGGCTACGGCGTTTTCCGGCAGAGCGTGACGGGGAAACCGGATCAGGAGGCCGTTGCGCCGTTTGAAGCGGGCAACGTAGCTTCGAGCACCATGGTCTGGGACGACACGAAGTACGTCACCAGCGTGGCCATCGTGAACTCCGGCGCCACCGCGGGCACGGTATCCATCACATTGTGGAATAACGACGGCAACACCGTCGGGACGTCCTCGATATCCCTGGGGGCGCACCAGAAGACGGAGGCGGCTCTGCGAACCTTGCAGGGGCTCTCCACCATGGCAGGGCAGCGCGGCAGGGCCCGGTTCGTCACCAGCGAGGGGACCATCGCGGTGCTTGGACTGCGCTTTGACGGGACTGCGTTTACATCCATTCCAGTGCAACAGTAACGGAGAAGCGAGACGCCGCCGGGGGGCTTTCTACAAGGGGCGAGAAGCGGTTTTACGCGCAGCGCGCGGCTGCCGGCGCCGAAGGCTTCGATCCAGCAGCTCTTTCACGTCGACCAGATGGCTGGGGCGGAATTGAACGTGGGACCAGCGAATGCCGGGGTCAAACTCGATTCCCACGAAGTAACCGATCGAGCGAAAAACGCAATAGCGCACTTTGCCGGAAAGATGACCGCCACCGTAGGCGACTTTGACGCTGGTATCGATCTCTAACGGCCGCTCCATCTGCACGCAGGCGCCCGAAGTTGAGATGTCCTCGAGAACAGCGAGACATTCCTGACGATGCGAGCTGGTGTCCTTCCATTTCACTCCCACCAGTTGGGAGCACATCATGCGCGGTTCCCTGCGCTTATCGGGGCGCTGATTCGGAGTAACGGGTTGTGGCCGGGACGACATATTGCCGTGGTGCGAGACCGCCGGTTGGGGCACTCGTCTTTGCTTCATATCGTTCGGCGGAGGGCTTTGTAGAGGATATTTTTCGCGAGCCCCTCCCCTTGCTATCCTGAGTTACGGTTTCATGTCATTTCGGGTCGGCGATACGATCGGCGACTACCGCGTCGAGGCGGTGCTCGGCGAGGGCGGCATGGGACAAGTGTTTCGTGTTCGCAACCTGCTCTCAGACCGCGTGGAGGCGATGAAGATCGTCCTTCCCGGGCTGGAAGGCAGAGAGCGTCTTCCTGAGCGATTCCTTCGCGAAATCCGCGTTCTGGCGAGTCTCGATCACCCGCACATTGTGGCCATGCGGACTGCTTTGCGCGTGCGGGACCGCGTCGCGCTGGTGATGGAGTTCGTGGATGGCGTCAGCCTCTCCACGACACTGCGCACCGTTGGCGTCCGGCCGGCCGATGGGCTTCGATACATTAGCCATGCGCTCAGCGCTCTCTCTTATGCGCACGCCCGCGGCGTGGTTCATCGCGACATCAAGCCGGACAACATTATGCTGACCCGCGCGGGAGCCGCCAAACTGACCGATTTCGGGGTCGCGTCGTTTTCGGGAGATCGGACGCTCACTTCGAGTGGGGCGGCGGTGGGGTCGCTGTTCTACATGTCTCCGGAACAGGTGCGCGGCACTGACGTGGACGGACGGTCCGATATCTACTCGGTCGGAATCACGCTCTACGAGATGGCCACCGGTCATCGGGCCATCGAAGGCGATAGCAACTGGGCCATTATGGACGGCCATCTCCATAAGTGTCCCAGGCCTCCTGTCGAGCTCAACCCCAAGCTGCCGCGCAGCCTGTCCGACGCGATCATGCGCGCGCTGGAGAAGAACCCTGCCGAGCGCTATCAGACCGCCGACGAATTCCGCGCGGCTCTGGGCGATAATGCGGCCGCCGTGGCGAAACTTCCCGACGCGGTTACTCGCACTGTGGCAGCGCCGCGCACGCCTCCCAGCGTGGATTCGGCGCAACTGTCGAGGTTGGAGAATCATCTGGTGCGCGCCGTGGGTCCGATTGGGAAACAACTGGTAGCGCGGGCGGCCAAGTCGCACACGTCGCTTCCCGATCTCTGTAAAGAACTGGCTACGCACATTTCGTCCTCAAAAGAGCGCGACGATTTCCTGCGTACCTTCGAGCGCGAAATCACCCCGTCATCGCCGGTGCCATCTAAATCGCCTACGCCCGCGAACGCGACTTTCGGGCCTAAGGGAGAGCGCACGCCGTCGACGCCGGCTGTTGAGTTCGATCCCGAGCTGCTGAAGAACGTGAAACAGAAATTGGCTACCGTGCTGGGACCGATCGCCAGCATCCTGGTGGACAAAACGGCGCGAAAAGTTCGGAGTCCCCGCGAATTGTATGACGCGCTCGCGGCGCAGATCTCGAACGAAGCGGAACGGCAGAAGTTTCTGCGGTCGTTGCCTCGATAACTCGCGCTATTGCTCGCCGAGCATGCGAAACGCCTGCTCCAGACTGCGCCGCATACGATTGAACGAACCCGCCAGCACGTTGATCTCGTCCTGCCCGTGAACCGGCAATTCGGGAACGTCCATGTTGCCGGTGCTGATCTGGTCGGCCATTGCCGACAACTGCGCCACCGGCTGGATGATGGTGAGCATCAGCAGCAGGTTGAGCAGCAGAAGCGTGATCAGGAAAATGGCGGCAAGATAAAGAAGCATGCCACGAAACGCGCGGCCGGCAAGCGCCACGGGCAGGGTCATGGGGACGGATACGATCTGCGCGCCGACGATATCGCCGGCATGCCAGCCAAACCCGTTGGCCGCGCCGTAGCGGCGGATCATCGCGGTGGGCGCACCCTCGGCCGTGTCATGGCACGACAGGCACGGCGGATCCACCGAAATCGGGTGCGCCAGAAACAACGCTGTTCCGGTAGGCGTTTCGCGCTCGCCAATCACTTCCTTATTGCCGGGATGGTTCCGGAAATCGTTGACGACGTCGGCTTCCCAATCGGTGGCGCGGTCGCGTGGGTTGGTGGGGTTTAGGGTGGCTTCTTTGTAGGTGTAATCGGGATAGCGGCCGCGAAGATACCCGAAACTCTCGGTGGCTGCGTAGGCTGGCACAGTCTGCGGCAGGAAGGTGGTCCGGTGCATCTCGTTATCCAACAATAACGGCTTGATCTGTTTCGTTGTGTAATCGCGCGCCGAGTATGCCGCCGCCATCATAAGACGCGCCTGCTGCATCACCTGCGATCGCGCGTCCTGCTGCAAGTAACGCCACGACAGATATCCGGCCAGGCCAAGACCGGCGCCAAAAACGAGGACGAAGATCAGATTGAACTTCACCAGAAGCTTCACGAAGGTTCTCCCATTGAGGTTGCGGCGCAACCCCGCACTCCAGGGATGATACCTCGCAGAAGGGTTCCCGCGCTATGCGGTGCTTGCCTCAGACCTGAGTCCGCTGCCACAAACCTGGCTGCGGCATAATTGATGAAGCGCGACATGAATGGCCCAGGCCGAAACAAACGGGTACTGATCTTCATCGTCGCTTATAATGCCGAGCGAACCATCCAGGATGTCGTTCGGCGAATCCCGGCATCGCTCGCTCGCTTTGACACCGAAATCCTGATTATCGACGATTCTTCCCGCGACGATACATTCGACCGCGCCCACGTGCTGGAGAAAGACGCCCAAACGCCATTCCCCATCACCGTGCTGTACAATCCGGTGAATCAGGGCTATGGCGGCAATCAGAAGATCGGTTTCCGCTACGCGATTGAAAACGGATTTGACCTTGTCGCTCTCGTGCATGGCGACGGGCAATACAAACCGGAGTGCCTGCCGGATCTGCTCCAGCCTCTATTGGACGAAGAGGCCGACGCCGTCTTTGGATCGCGAATGATCACGCGTCTGGGCGCGCTCAAAGGCGGGATGCCTTTGTACAAATACGCCGGCAACAGGATTCTCACGGCGATACAAAACACTCTGCTGCATAGTTCGTTGTCGGAATTTCACTCCGGCTATCGCCTGTATTCGGTGGACGCCTTGAAGCGCGTCCCTTTTGGCCGCAACACGAACGACTTTCACTTCGATACCGAAATCATCATCCAGTTCCTTCGTGCCGGGCTCCTGATTAAAGAGCTGCCGATTCCGACCTTTTACGGCGATGAGATCTGCCATGTGAACGGGCTCCGCTACGCGTGGGATGTGATACGTGTGACGTTGCTCGCGAGGGCGCAGGACTTCGGAATTCTCTACGAACGCAAGTTCGATGTCTCCGGGAGAGGTGAGAGCGATCCGGGCGATCCGTCGAAACTCGGGTTCGCGAGTGCGTACGCTATGACGCTGGCCCTCATACCAGCGGGATCGAGCGTGGCCTTGATTGGCGCAGCCAGCGCGTCGATCAGTCATGAGCTTACGGCGAAAGGCTGTTCGGTCACGGAGGCTGACGCTCTCGCGGGTTCGGGAACCTTCGATTACATCCTGCTGCTCGACGTCCTGGACCACTTGCCTGCGCCTGAGAGATTTCTGGATTCGTTGCGCGAAGCGTACGCGAGGGATGGCGGTGTTCGCGTCATCGTCAGCGCAGGCAATATCGGCTTCTTTATCACGCGGTTCGCGTTGTTGTTCGGAGGCTTCAACTACAGCCCGAGAGGAATTCTGGATCTTACCCATACGCGCCTGTTCACATTTCGAACACTCCGAATCCTGCTGGAACAGTCCGGTTATCGCATCAGGGAGGCCCGCGGCATTCCGGCTCCGTTTCCCCTGGTGCTCGGCAAAGGACTCGTTGGAAGAATGGCAATCGCCGTAAACAGGGCGCTCATCTGGATTTGGAAATCGCTGTTTGCCTACGAAATCTTCTTAGTCTGCACCCCGCTGCCCACTCTCGAATGGCTGTTGCAGCGGGCTTCCGAGAGCAGGCAGGCAAAGATCGAGAGTGCAATCCAGCCCCGCTGATATGATGAACGAAGCCGCCGCATGCCCACCAGCGCCAAGCTTTCCGCGCGTGAGGATCAGGCTGGGCAGTTGCGGAGATTGCCGTGGGTCGGCATCGTTTGGTTCGGCGCGCTGCTCATCGTTTGCTATGCGCCCGTTCTGAACCGGCTTGTTTGGCAATGGGCGACGGACGAAGATCTTGGCCACGGCTTTTTCGTCCCCTTGGTAGTGGCGTGGATCGTCTGGCGTGACCGCGCCAAGCTCATGGCCATACCCGTCAGGCCGAATTATTGGGGACTGCTGCTGATGGCCTGGGGGACGGTTCAAATGCTGCTGGGAGCGATTGGAGCCGAGCTGTTTCTCGCGCGAACCGCCTTCGTTATTTCGCTGGTGGGTATCATCGTAGTGGTTTGCGGTTTCCCTGTTTTGCGGGCGCTGTCTTTCCCGCTGTTCCTGCTGCTGTTCATGATTCCCATTCCGGCTGTAATCTATGCGCAGATCACGCTGCCGCTTCAGCTCTTCGCATCGTCAGTAGCCGCGGGCGTGCTGAACGCCATCGGAATTCCGGTACTGCAAACGGGGAACATTCTTGAGTTGGCCAATGGGCGGCAATTATCGGTAGTGGAAGCCTGCAGCGGCATCCGTTCGCTGATGTCGCTCTCGTTTCTTTCGCTCGTGTATGCCTGGTTCTTCGATCCGAAGCCATGGATGCGAGCCGCTTTGCTGGTGGCGACGGTGCCCATCGCTATTCTGGCTAATGCGACGCGAGTGGCGATTACGGGAATTATCAGCGCGAATAATCCGAAAATGGCGGAAGGTTTTTACCATGGCGCGGAGGGTGCCGTCGTTTTTTTGTTTGCGCTGGCTTTGATGGTTGTGTGTCACGCGCTGATTAACAGGATCTATCGAATCTTTCATAATGCCACGCCGCCACGGGCAGTCCATGCCTGAATTCCTGAAATCGACTCCGGTTCGCGTGGTTACTCTGGTCCTCCTCATACATGCCGTGCTCTTCTACACGCTGTCACACGGAGAAACCATGCTGCTGGTGCACCCTCTGGCCGAGTTTCCCAGGCAGGTTGGCGGGTGGCGCACGGTTCGGGAAGTGGTTCTGGATCAGATCACTTTAAGTGTCCTTAAGGCCGACGATTACCTGTCACGCGATTACATCTCGCCCTCCGGGGCCCAGGAAATCAATTTCTATGTTGCGTTTTTCCGGACACAGCGCACTGGCCAGACGCCGCATTCGCCAAAGAACTGTTTGCCCGGTGGCGGTTGGGTTCCCTCTGTAGCGGCGATTGTAGACGTACCCATCCCTGGCCGTGCCGAGCCGATTCGCGTGAATCAATACATCGTGTCGAGAGGCCCCGAGAAAGACGTAGTTATGTACTGGTATCAATCGCACGGCCGCGTGGTAGCCAGCGAGTACGCCGCGAAGTTTTATGTGGTCGTGGATGCTTTGCGATACAACCGGACGGACACCGCGCTGGTTCGCGTGGCGGTACCGGTCACCGGCAGCGACGAAGACGCCGTCCGCACCGCAAGGGAATTCGTCATGGCATGTTTTGCGCCGCTGGCGCAGTTGCTGCCGTCATAGCCCGGCCGGAAGCAGTTTTCCGGCGATCTGGCCCGAACTGCGATCCACAATCACATGGGCGGCGCGCCGCGGCGGAAGCGGCACGCTGATCCGTGCTCGATTCTCGAGGTGCGCTAAATCAACCTGCTTATGCTGGCCGGATTCGTTGATCAGCGTGTAGAGAACGGAACGGGCGAACACGCTGGGCCGTATGAGGACCGATGGGTCCGCGTGGTCAACCAAATACACGGCTCGCACCCCAGCCTGCTTCAGGGCGTAGCGGTACAGCGCGGCGACGGGAGCGGTGTCTGAAGAAGTTTCCAGCGGCAGAGGACACCAAAGCACTTTCCCCTTCCCCAGCGAAACGGCATGCACACCCACGCCTTCCTCCTCGTCCACGATTTCTTTCTCAATGCGCTGGAAGGTGTCGTCGTGGAAACCGGCCTGCATATCCACGCCATCAATGCGCAGAGCTTCATCCTGAGCAATCGGCGCGACCGCCGCATGCAGACCCAGTTCGCCGGATCGATCGACGGGAATCCAGTGCTCGTCGCGATCGATCATTCCGGTGACCAGCAAGGTCGAGCCGTTGCGAACGGCGGACATCAGCACGCTCCATGCCACGTTTGTGAATATCTGGGGGCTCGGCAGAACAATCAACTGACCCGGAATGAACTCGCGCTCCAGGGCATATTCGCCAGCGACGCGCATCGGTGTCAGACATTCGTAATGCATCACGCGAACCGCGCGTTTCGTGGCCAACGATGCGAAATCGCGAACTGAGAACAGGTGCGATTGCGGAACCACCATCACCACGTCTTCAAGCTGCCTGTCCACCAGCAGGCTGCCGTGTTCGCGCCAGAACGAGGCCATCGCACGAAACGGCTGAAGCTCGGGTTTGGCGGTGCCATCGGCGCGAAAGAAGCCGATGCTGGCCTCGTTATCGTCGGGAATGTATGCGTTGGTGTTCCACAGCCATTGAATGAAACCGGCTCCGTTAGCGCCCATGGCGAACGCCATTTTGCGTTCAAGAAGGTCTCGCGCCTGC
>Ga0187887_10003810_pt1 | contig 11537 bp, 13 predicted proteins | sample June2016WEW_7_10_FD_132977 | JGI IMG/M metagenome (GOLD analysis project Ga0187887, IMG submission 132977) | Peatland microbial communities from SPRUCE experiment site at the Marcell Experimental Forest, Minnesota, USA - June2016WEW_7_10 | ecosystem: Environmental > Terrestrial > Soil >... | reverse complement strand
GGTGATCCGGCTCGGCACGGAGGCCTGCACGGTCCTGTTCCTCGGCGTCGGGGACGGCTCAGCGGGAGCCCTGCGCCGGGCCGGGGCGGCGCTGGCCCGCCGCGTTCCGGCCGGCCGGGACGCGCTGACCACGGCCGTCCTGGATGAACCCGACGAGGCCGTGCAGGCCTTCACTGAGGGTGTCCTGCTCGGCTCCTACCAGTTCACGATGAAATCCCCCGGCCCGCAGGCCGGGGAGCCCGGGGAGATCCGCGTGCTGCTGGCCGGCCCGGCCAGCCGGGCGGCGCTGGTCGACCGGGCCGCCACCATCGCCGGTGCCGTGGCGCTCGCCCGTGACCTCGCCAACACCCCGTCGATGATCAAGACACCGGAATGGCTCGCCACCGAAGCGGCCTCGGTCGCCGCGGAGCACGGCCTGTCCTCGCGCATCTGGCGGGAAGCCGAACTCGCCCGGAGCGGCTTCGGCGGGCTGCTGGGCGTGGGGGCGGGGTCGGCCCACCCGCCCCGGCTGATCGAGCTCAGCTACCGGCCCGCGCAGGCCGGCCGGCACGTCGTGCTGATCGGCAAGGGCATCACGTTCGACAGTGGTGGCCTGTCGCTGAAGCCCACCGATGGCATGAAGCTGATGAAGACCGACATGGCGGGCGGCGCCGCGGTGATCGGCGCGATGTCCGCGCTGGGCCGGCTCGGGGCCCGGGACCGGGTGACCGGCCTGGTGGCGGCGGCGGAGAACATGCCGTCGGGGACGGCGCTGCGGGTAGGCGACGTCCTCACCCACTACGGCGGCCAGACGGTCGAGGTGCTCAACACCGACGCGGAGGGCCGGCTGGTCCTCGCGGACGCACTGGCCTACGCGGACCACGTGCTCGACCCCGACGCCGTGGTCGACCTGGCCACGCTGACCGGGGCCGTGAGGGTGGCGCTGGGCAGTTCCATGGGGGCCCTGTACGCCACCGACGACGACCTGGCCACGGCCCTGCTGGACGCAGGGACGGCGAGCGGGGAACGGCTCTGGCGGATGCCGCTCGCCGAGGACTACCGGGACGCGCTGGACTCCCCGGTGGCGGACCTGGCCAACGTGGCCCGCGCCGCCGGGCGGGCCGGCTCCATCGACGCGGCGCTGTTCCTGCGTGAGTTCACCGGCGGGCGGGCCTGGGCCCATCTCGACATCGCCGGCGCGGCCCGGGCCACCGCCGACGACGGGGAGAACACCAAGGGTGCCACCGGCTTCGGCGCCCGGCTGCTGTTGCGGTGGCTGGCGGATTCGCCGGTCGGACCGTAATCGGGGAAGAAGCCGCTCTGCTGGTGACATCCGGCTGGCGGGCTACCCGCGTTTGACCGCGGTGAGCAGCCCGTCGCCGACCGGGAACAACACCGGCACGAGCCTCTCGTCCTGGCGCACCTGCTCATTGACGTCCCGGATGGCGAGGGTGCTGGGATCGTTCCGGCCGGGGTCGGCGACGCGGCCGCCGGCCAGCGCGTTGTCGAACGCCACCACCCCGCCCGGCCGCAGCAGCCGCAGGGCCGCGACCAGGTAGTCCGGGTACTCCTGCTTATCGGCGTCGCAGAACACCAGGTCGTACGCGCCGTCGGTGAGACGGGGCAGCACGTCCAGGGCTTTCCCGCTGATCAGCCGGTAGCGGTTCGACGGGAATCCCGCTTCGGTGAACGCCTTGCGGGCCAGCCGCTGATGCTCAGGCTCGGCATCCACGCTGGTCAGGACCGCGTCCGGGCGCATGCCGCGGAGCAGCCAGATACCCGAGGTGCCGCAGCCGGTGCCTATCTCCACCACTGATCTGGCGCTGATGGCCGCCGCGATGAAGCACAGCGCTGCCCCGCCGCCAGGTCCGATCGGCGGTGCGCCGCCGATCTGGGCCGCCTCGCGGCGCGCGGCCAGCAGCGGCTCATCCTCGGTGAGGTAGCCCTCGACGTAGGCAAGGTTGGCCTCAGCGCTCACAATGTGTGCCTTCCGGTGCATGCTTATCCCAGTCCGGCAGCCTATCGTTACGCGGCGTGACCCGGGAACCAGCGAGGCCCGTTCGTGCGTTATGTATGACGCGAGCGAGAAACCCGCGCACCAGCGGTGACCGAGCACGTCGGCCTGGCCGGCGGGGTGCCAGCCGCGGCGTAGCAGGATCCGAGCAGTTGTGTTGCGGGAAGGGGATGCCCGGGCACCATGGTGGTAGAGGCAGACGGCACACGGCAGGACGGCGAGATCGTGGACATGCCCGGTACCACGCCGGACGCGGCATCTGGCTGGACGCCTCCGACCTGGGAAGAGATCGTGCGTGAGCACTCCGCCCGGGTTTACCGGCTCGCCTACCGGCTGACCGGCAACAGCCACGACGCCGAGGACCTCACCCAGGAGGTCTTCGTCCGCGTCTTCCGCTCACTGTCCAGCTACACCCCGGGCACCTTCGAGGGCTGGCTGCACCGGATCACCACCAACCTGTTCCTGGACATGGCCCGGCGTCGACAGCGCATCCGGTTCGAGGGCCTGGGCGACGACACGGCCCAGCGGCTGCGCGGAGACGAGCCCACGCCTGCCCAGGCCTTTGACGAGCGGCACCTGGACGGCGACATCCAGGCCGCGCTCAAGGCGCTGGCCCCCGAGTACCGGGCCGCGGTCGTGCTCTGCGACATCGAGGGCCTGTCCTACGAGGAGATCGCGGACACGCTGGGGGTGAAGCTGGGCACCGTGCGCAGCCGCATCCATCGTGGCCGCGCGCAGCTCCGTACCGCGCTCGACCACCGCCGCCCGCGCCGCCCCGCCATCGCGCCCAAGGTCGCGGCGCCCGTGGCTGCGGCGCCCGTGGTTGCGGCGCCCGCCTCTGCGGTCGTGGCCTCTGTGTCCGCGGTCGTGGCGCCCGTGTCCGCGGTCGTGGCCTCCGCGCAGGAGACCGCGGCCGTGCCCCCGGCTGGTGACCTATGAGTCATCTCGGGCAGCGGATCTCCGCCCTGATCGACGGGGAGCTCAGTGAGTCTGAGCGGGACCGGGTCCTGACCCACCTCGCGGGCTGTGACGCCTGCCGCCAGGAGGCGGTGGCCCTGCGCGCGCTGAAGCAGCGGATGCATTCCCTGGGCGAGGCGATGGCGGACGCGGCGCTGACCGGCCGGCTGATGGCCATGGCGATGCCGCCGGACGGCCGGCCGTGGACCGCCCGGCCAGCGTGGCGTCCGCGGGGCGTGTTCCCGGCCGCCCGGATGCTGACGGCCGGCATCCTCGCCTCCGCGGTGGCCGGCCTCGGCGCGGCGGCCTTCTTCGCGGGCGGCGAGCAGCAGGCGCCCGGCCCGAAGGTCACCCCCGCCGTCGGCACATTCCTGGTCCAGCATGCGATCGTCACTGGTGACCTGCCGCTCACGCCGTCCAGCAGGACGGCCGCCCACCCTGGCGGCACCCCCAGTGCGGCCCCGGCCACGCGGGCCGGCCGCGTCACGGTGGGCGTGTCGGCCAGCGGCGTGAGCGGAGCGGCGGCAGCGGGTGCCGCGGCCGCCGCGGCCGCCGCGGCCGCCGCGGCCCGCCGGCAGTCCACGACAGGCCGGTCGGCCAGTTCTCGGTCCGCCAGTGGCCGGTCCGCCAGTGGCCGGTTGGCTGTCGGGCGGGCAGCCGAAATGGTGCGCCGCGGCCTGCAGCCGCCGCTCCCTGCCGTCACCGCGACGGTGTCCGTGTCCGCGACTGCGAGCCCGGGGCCGTGAGCTGACGGATGTTCTCCCGCACCACGCCCCCCTATGACGGGGCCGGTCCTCAGCACGACCCGCTGCCGCTGCGTATCGTCACCGCAGTGGTGGTCCTCGGCCTGATCGCCACCGGCGTCACGGTGATCTGGCGGGACATGGCGGGCCACGGCGGCGAGCTGATGCCCCTGGCGGCCAGCCAGGGCGGGCTCCGCCAGTCTGCGGCACCCGGGTCCCCCGGTTCGGCCCGGTCATCCCCGGCCCGGTCATCCCCGGCCCGGCCGTCCGCGAGACGCGTCGCCGCGGCCGGGACCACGGCCGACGCGGGCCTGCGGTTGCTCAGCGAAGCCGCCAGCGCCTGCCGCCAGGTGTCCTACCAGGGTGTTCAGCTGACGGCCTGGCAGGGCCCGGACGGTAGCTGGACCTCCGTGGTGAACGTGTGGCACCAGCGTGATCACCAGACCCTGATCCAGGCCGCCACGCTGCCCACGGCGGCCCTGCCGCAGTACCGGACGCGCACCGCCGACCCGGATGGCGACGACGACGCCGACCAGCGCGATCCCGAGAGCATCATGACCATGACCTCGCAGATGGTCGCGTTGCTGGCCGAGAACTACCAGGTGTCCCTGGGCGGCCACGGCCAGGTGGCCGGCCGCCCCGCGCAGGAACTCGTCGTGCGGCACCGCGACGGCCGGCTGGCCGCCCGGTTCTGGCTGGACACCGCGACCAAGCTGCCGCTGCGCCGGGAGACCTTCGACGGCAGCGCCCAGATGGTCAGCCAAGACGTGTTCGTGAGCCTCTCGCTCGGCTCACCGGCGGCCGCGGCGGCGCCGCGCACCGCATCGGTGCCTGGGGGCAAACTGCTGGCCAGTGTGCAGCTGGCCCGGATGCGGGCCGCGGGCTGGCCGCTTCCCGCGCAGCTGCCCGGCCAGCTCAGGCTGGTCCGCGCGCGTCAGACCAGCGGGACGGCCGGCACGGTCGTCGGCCTGGCCTACTCCGACGGACTGTCGGTGATCTCACTGTTCGTGCAGCGCGGCCACCTGCCCGCCCAGCTGAACGGGTGGTCGCAGGTCGCGCTGCGCGGTGACCGCGTCTACGTGGCCGGGCCCGACCAGCGCAGCGTGGCATGGTCCGCTCGCGGCTTCGTCTACACGCTCATCGCTGACGCACCGGACCAGACCCTGGACCAGGTGGTAGGCGTGCTGCCGCACAACGCCGGGCCAGGATTCCTCGGCCGGATGGGCCGCGGCCTGAGCCGCCTGGTCTCCTGGCTCGACCCGTTCCGGTGAGGCGGGCCGGGTATCCGGGACGCGGTCCCGTGCTCCGGGGGAAGCGTTACGGCAGATGACGGTCTACAGTGAGGGAAGACTGCGTGCCGCTGCGGCCGCGCCCCGCCAGGAGAGCTGACGTGTTTTTCGACCTGTCCATCTGGAAGATTCTGGTCCTCGGGGTGATCGCGCTCGTGATCTTCGGGCCGGATCAGCTGCCGAAGATGGCCGCCCAGGCCGGCCGTGCCCTGCGCGAGCTGCGCCAGATGGCGGATGGGGCGACCCGGGACCTCCGTGAGGGCCTGGGGCCCGAGTTCTCTGACTTCGACGTCCGGGACCTGCACCCGGGTAACTTCGTCCGCAAGCACCTGTTCGATGACCTGGACGGCGACCATAACGGCGCCGCCGCGGGAATGGCGGAATCCGAGGTCGAGTACGCGGCCGACCGGAGGGCCACGGCCACGCTGGCCCGCGAGGAAACCCCGCCCTTCGACCCCGAGGCCACCTGAAGGCTTCCTGATCAGCTCCAGGGTCACTCCGAGGTCGGGGAAGTAACTCCCGTGTAGCCAGGACTTTTGAGTTCTGGGTGCCAGGTTTCGTGGACAGGACGGCGGTCAGGACCGCCGTCCTGTCCGTGAGTCCATGCCCCTCGTCTGCCGCCGCACTGCTCCCGGTCCCACGAGTCACACTGGCCCCTCCCGCCCACTTTTCCCGCGGAACGTTCGCCGAAACGGACAAAACACCCTGGAAAAACGCACGTTCCGCGGGAAAAGTCGGCACCGGGGGTTGGGGGCGCGTGGGTAGAGGATTCATGCCGTCGCCGGTGCGCCCGGCATGGTGAGGGACGGCTGAACTCAGGCGGGGGTCAGTCCCAGCCGCCGGCCGGCCAGCCCGCGCGAGCGGTTAGCCATACCGTTGGCGATCCCGGTCAGCTGCTGGGCGGCGGCGGACTCCGGGTCGGTCAGCACCAGCGGGACACCCCGGTCGCCGCCTTCCCGTAGCCGGACGTCGATCGGCACCTGGCCGAGCAGCGGTACGGGCGCCCCGGTCACCCGGGTCAGCGCGTCGGCCACCGCCTGGCCGCCACCCGAGCCAAACACCGGGACGGGCTCGCCGCAGTGCGGGCAGGCCAGCGACGACATGTTCTCGATCACGCCGGTGATCCGCTGATGGGTCTGCACCGAGATGGCCCCGGCCCGCTCCGCCACTTCCGAGGACGCCAGCTGAGGGGTGGTGACCACGATGAGTTCCGCGCCCGGGACCAGCTGGGCCACGGAGATGGCCACATCGCCGGTGCCTGGCGGCAGGTCCATCAGCAGCACGTCGAGGTCGCCCCAGTACACGTCGGCGAGGAACTGCTGCACCGCGCGGTGCAGCATCGGCCCGCGCCAGACCACCGGCGCGTTGCCGGTGGTGAACATGCCGATCGAGATCACTTTCACGCCGTGCGCGGTCGGCGGCATGATCATCTGCTCGACCTGGGTGGGCGAGTCGGTGACGCCCAGCATCCGGGGCACGGAGTGACCGTAGATGTCGGCGTCGAGCACGCCCACCTTCTGCCCCGCCTTGGCCAGGGCCGCGGCCAGGTTGACCGTGACCGAGGACTTGCCGACGCCACCCTTTCCGCTGGCGACAGCGAACACCCTGGTCAGCGACGTGGGCTGGGCGAAGGGGATCTCCTTCTCGGGGCGCCCGCCGCGCAGCTTGCTCTGCAGCTCGCGGCGCTGCTCCTCACTCATCACGTCCAGGTCGACCCGGACCTCCGCCACTCCCGGCAGATTGCTGACCGCCGCGGTCACTTCCCTCGTGATAGTTTCGCGCAGCGGGCAGCCGGACACAGTGAGATAGATGTCTACCCGCACTACCCCGCGCTCGTCCACGGCGACGTTCTTGACCATCCCGAGCTCGGTGATCGGCCGGTGGATCTCGGGGTCGTTGACTCCCGCCAGGGCCTGGGTGACCTGCTCGGCAGTGGGGGGCGAGGAAACAGCGGGCGGCATGACCATGCCTTCATGCTACGGAGCGTCGAACCCTAGGTCGAACGGAGCGGCCGGGCTGAGCCGGTAGACGGCTCCGGTTCGCGCCCAGCGCTGCGCGGGGGAGGGCGTCCCGGGGTTGGCCGGCTCGTTCAGCCGCCCGGCCAGCAGCGCCCCGATGATCCCCGGCCAGTCCGCGGAATCGGGCTCGACCCGGCTCACCCGGGCCGTCCAGCGCACCAGCAGGCCTCCCGTGTCCTTGCTCGCCACCTCCACGATGACATGGCTGGCGTCGCCGAGCCCGGGGATGTCCTGCTCGCCCGGGCCGGTCAGCACGTACGCGGCGTCGCGCCAGATGTGCCATGCCGGCCGCGGCCGCTCCTGGCCAGCGCCGCCCTGGCCCGGGACTGTGATCCAGATCAGGCCGGCCCGCTTGGTAGCCTCCGCGATGAGGGCGAGCTGGCCGGCCTCCGGCGGGGTCCGGCCGGCCTCCGGCTGGGTATCGCTCACGCAGCCAGCGTGCCATGTGGATACAGGAGGCTGTGACCGAATGGTGTCATACCGCTCCCGGCGGCCCGCAAGCTCGCCCTGGTCACCGCGACCAAGGGACGCTCGGCCGGGCTGGACCGCACCCAGGTGTTCGATCCCTGGCCCCCGGGGACCTCAGCCGAGCACTCCCCAGCCGCCGAGCGTCTCGACCAGCCCGCTGGTCAGGGGTAGGCCCGCCAGGTCCGTCTGCTTCACCCAGCGTGCGTCGGCCGCGTCGTCGCCCGCGGCCAGCGTCCCCCCGGTCACCGTGGCCGCGTAGTCCCGGATGTCAACCACCGCACCGCCCAGCCCCGGCCGCTCGACCGACCCGACGAGCGCGCCGCACGTCACCTGGAAGCCGGTTTCCTCCTGGGTCTCCCGGACGACCGCCTGCTCGTCGCTTTCCCCCGGCTCGATCCGGCCGCCCGGCAGCGACCACCGGCCCGCCTCCGGCTCGTGTCCCCGCTGGATCAGCAGAAGCCGCCCGGCCTCGTCCTTGATGATCACTCCTACGCAGGGAACCCGCAGTGCTGGCACGCGGCCAGTATTCCCGGCGAGAGCCGGGCGGCTCAACCGGCCCCGGGCGGAGGCCAGCATGATCGGGGCCTCCTGGTGCTTGACGTGAGCCCGGCTGGAGATCAACGTCATTACTCATGATGAAGGCCCCGATCTGCCCGCGCTGCCAGGGCGAACTCAGCGAGCCGAGCGCCTGGCACAGCGCCTGGCAGTGCGCCCGGCACGGTGCGGTGCTGCCGCTCCGGCCCGCTCATGTCCCCTCCACGGAGGGACTGCACGCCCTGCTCAAGCCGGCCGCCGTGCCGGTCTGGCTGCCGTGGCCGATACCGCTGGGCTGGCTGGTCACCGGGTACACCGGCGCGGGCGATGACCGCAGCGGGACCCGAGGCTGCGTGGTCGCCCTGTCCGGGCCCAACCCGGTAGGCGGCCTGGGTGAGATGCTGGTCATCTCCGAGGAGCCGGGGCTTGGCCTGGGGGCGGGCCTGGCCGGGCTGGACGGCCCGGATCCCGGTGAGGGATTCGCGGCGGGCCCGCCGCACGCGCTGATCCAGTTCGGCAACCACGAGTTCCCGCTGTGGAGCGTGGAATCGCCGGGGGCGGCCGTGTTCGCCGGGGAGGTGCTGGCCAACTGGCTGTGGATCGTCCTGTGGCCGGACACGGCCGGCACTCTCCTGCTGGAGACGCTGTCCTTGCGGGATCTACGCGACCCCGGGCAGGAGCTGGACGTCCCGTTCGGCGCGCTGTCCCCGCGGCTGCCCGGCTGAAGGGCGCCAGCCGGGCGATGGGGAGAACGCCCAGCCCGACACTGAAAGACCAGAGCCAGCCCGGCCGCCGCGCCGTACGATGAGCGGTCGTGCGCATCGACCTTCACTCCCACTCCACCGCGTCGGACGGCACCGACCCGCCCGCTGAGGTGATGCGCCGCGCCCGGGCCGCCGGTCTCGACGTGATCGCCCTGACCGACCACGACACCCTGGCCGGGCAGGATGAGGCCCGTCAGGCCCTCCCGGAAGGCCTGTCCCTGGTCAGCGGCATGGAATTGTCGGCCCGGCTGGATGGGCACAGCGTGCACCTGCTGAGCTACCTCCCGGACGGGGCCAGTCCGGAACTCGCGGCCGAGTGCCAGGCGATCCGCGACGACCGGATCCGCCGCGGCCAGGCCATGGTGCGGCGGCTCCGGGACCTCGGCGTGGACGTCACCTGGGACCAGGTGGCGGCGCTCGCGGCCGGGGGGAGCGTGGGCCGCCCGCACATCGCCCGGGCCATGGTCGCGGCTGGCGCGATCGCCACACCGCGCGAGGCGTTCGGCCCGGACTGGATCGGCGCGGGCGGCCGGGCTTACGTGAGCCGGTACGCGCTGGACCCGGCCCGGGCGGTCGGGCTGGTCCAGGCCAGCGGCGGGGCGGTGGTGCTGGCCCACCCGGGGGCGATCTCCCGGGGCTGGCAGATCCCCGATGACGCCATCGCCGCCCTGGCCGGGGCCGGGCTGGCGGGCCTGGAGGTGGACCACCCCGATCACGACGCGGCGGACCGGGCCAGGCTCCGGGCTCTCGCCGGCGGCCTGGGCCTGGTGACGACCGGGGGCAGCGACGACCACGGCGACCTCACCGGGCACCGGCTGGGCGTCGAGACGACCAGCCCCGCCGCGTTCGAGCAGCTGATGGCGCTGGCTGGCGGGGCCGCCGGGCCCGGCGGCGGATGAGTCGCCGCTGCTGCCGGGCCCGGGCGCGATCGTTGCGAGCATGCTGTTCGTCCAGCGGATCCATAATGGGGCACGGGTGGCCGCGTTCGGGCTCGCCCTGTGCGCCGTCATCGTGGTGCTGTGGCTCGCCATGCGGTTCTGCGGGCTGGTCCAGCGTGTCCTGCGGGACTGCGGCGTGGAGCTGCCCACCCGGATCCCGGGCCTGCTGCTGTCCGCGATCGCGGACAGCAGCGGTTCAGCTGGTGGCGGACGAGGTGCGGGCGTTCGTGAAACAAGGATGAGGAAGGAAGGCGGGCCATGGAGGCGCGGATAGAGCGGGTGGGGTCACCGGGGGACGCGGACGCACCGGAAGGCAACGCCTGGATCGTGGGCGACGATAACGAGGTCATCGTGGTCGACCCGGGCCGTGACGCCGGGCCGGTGCTGGCCGCCGTCGGCGACCGGGAGATCCTCGCCGTCATCTGCACCCACGGGCACGCCACCCACGTGGCGGTGGCGCCTGAGGTGGCGGCGCGTGACGAGGCCCCGGTGGCGCTGCACCCCCGGGACCGGCTGGCCTGGCGGGAGGCACACCGGGACGGTGACCCGGAGATCGAGATGGAGGACGGGGGGATCTTCGAAGTCGCCGACGCGACGCTGGAAGTGATCCTCGCCCCGGGGCACAGCCCGGGCTCGGTGTGCCTCTACAGCGAGGAACTGGAGGCGGTGTTCGCTGGCGATGTCGTGATGGCCAGCGGCCCGGTTCCGCATCATCACGAATACCCCGACTTCCCCGCGCAGCTCAGCGCCATCGGGGAGCACCTGCTGACCCTGCCCGGGCCGACCCGGGTGCTACCGGGGCACGGCGAGGAGACCACCGTGTCGGCGGCCCAGAAGCAGTTCGACTCGTGGGTGACGGCCGGCCCGGTCCACTTGCCCGCGGACCCGGACTGACCGGATGCGCCGCGAAGAGCAGCTCGGGCTGGACGGGATGCCCCGCCGCCTGTACGCGTGCACCCCGACCCGGCTGAGTACCTGGCTGAACTGCCGGCGGCTGTACCGGATGAGCTACCTGGACCGGCCTGTCCCCCGTAAGGGGCCGCCCTGGGCGCATAACAGCCTCGGCGCCAGCGTGCACAACGCGCTGGCCGGATGGTGGCGGCTGCCACAGGCGCAGCGGACCGTGCCTGCCGCCGCGGGTTTACTGGAACGCGGCTGGATCAACGAGGGGTTCGCCAGCGACGCGCAGTCCGCGGCCGCGCGGGACCGGGCCAGGGACATGGTCGAGAAGTACGTGGCCGGCCTGGACCCGGCCGACGAGCCGGCCGGGGTGGAGCGGACGGTAGGCGCCCGGACCGACCGGATCACGTTCTCCGGCCGGATCGACCGGCTGGACGACCGGCGGTCCGCGGCCGGCGACCGCGAACTGGCCGTCGTGGACTACAAGACCGGCCGCCGCCCGCTGAGCACCGACGACACCAGGGCGTCGCTGCCGCTGGCGCTGTACGCAGTCGCCGCCGGGCGGGTGCTGCGCCGGCCCTGCCACCGGGTCGAGCTGCATCACCTGCCCACGGGCACGGTGCACGCCTGGGAGCACACGCAGGCCACGCTGGACCGGCACCTGGGCCGGGCCGAGGACATCGCGGCTGAGTGCGCGGCGGCTGACCAGCGCTACCAGGACGGCCTGCGTTATCCGGAAGGGCAGCCGCCCGGGGGCCAGGACGAGGCGTTCCCGCCCAGCCCCGGCCCGGGCTGCGGCTGGTGCGACTTCCGCGCGGTGTGCCCGGAAGGTGCCGCCGCCACCCCCGCCCGCCGGCCCTGGGACGGCCTGGGCGAACTCACCGGGGACTGACGGCTGCCGGATCCAGGCCGGATCCAGGCCGGATCCAGGCC
>Ga0187887_10003808_pt1 | contig 11537 bp, 9 predicted proteins | sample June2016WEW_7_10_FD_132977 | JGI IMG/M metagenome (GOLD analysis project Ga0187887, IMG submission 132977) | Peatland microbial communities from SPRUCE experiment site at the Marcell Experimental Forest, Minnesota, USA - June2016WEW_7_10 | ecosystem: Environmental > Terrestrial > Soil > Wetlands... | reverse complement strand
GGCGCCAGGCCCATCGGCGTGCCGGCGTGGCCGGATTGCGCCTTCTGCACCGCATCCATGGCGAGCGTGCGGATGGTATCGATGCCGAGCTTGTCGACGACAGCGCCAAAGGCGGGCTCGCGGCGGGAGACGAGCGAGGAAGCTGATTGCTTTGTCGCTGATTGTCTTGACGCGGATTGTTTTGGCATGAGGCGGCGGCCCATCGGCGCCGGATGCACAATGATGCTCCGCTGTTATGCGCCGTCTTGAGAAACGTACGACGGCGCAGGCCGTTCCACGCCAAATCCGCGCGATTTTGCGGCACCCAGGGGAGGGGGCAAAGCCTTAGGGCTTTGGCACGCCATAGGCGCGCATGAAGCTGTTCACCGCAATGCCGACCACGCGTTGGATCGCCTCAGCCTCCGGCGCCTCGCGAAAATTAAACAGCACGGGTACGAATAATGTCGCCTTGCACGCCTCCATGAATTGGCAGGCGGCAATGTCGAAATCCTCGACCTTGAGCACGCCGGCCTCGCTCTGCGCGCGCAGATAAGCGGCGAGCTTGGCGATGCCGACGGCGGGGCCGGTCTCGTAGAACAGCTTGCCGATCTCGGGCATGCGGTCGGCGATCGCCATCACGATGCGCAGCGCCGAAGCTTTGTCGGGACGGCACAGCATTTCCACATAGCTCGTGCCCAGACGGGTGAGGGCGGTTGCGACGTCGCGGTCATTGGGGTCGAGATCGAACACGCCTTCGGCGTGGACCACGCATTGCTCTTGGACGATGGCCTCGAAGAGCTGCTCTTTATTGGTGAAATAGACATAGAGCGTGCCCTTGGAGACGCCCGCGGCCCGCGCAATGTCGCTCATGGAGGCGGCGTCAAAACCCTGCGCCAGAAAGATTGAGCGGGCGCCCTCGACGATCTGCCGCCGTTTGGCGCTGTCGTCGGCCGCCTGCGGCACGGTTTTGAGCTGGGCTTGGGCATTCATGGCGCGATCTCCCGGACCGGAATAAGACCGATAATATAGGTCTTACATAGACTTATACGTCGACACTCACTTTTTATTGACCGAACGGTTCGGTCATATTGACTCCTCATCGCAGCGCTTATATAGAATGACCGAACCGTTCGGTCAATGGCTCTGAGCTTCTCGACCAACCCCCGAGCCTCAAGTGGAGCGCAGCATGTATCGCGAAGCGAACAAAACTGACGATTATCGCGAAGCGAACCTGGACCAAGAGATCGAAACGCAAGCATCAGCTCGACTCGACTACCAGCCGGCGCCCGGACTTTATCACGGCGACGCAGACGACCTCGATACCGATGCGCCGCCCGCGGCCAAGCCTGAGCGGCGCCGGGTGTCGCTGTGGCCTATCTTCGACCGCCGCGCGCTGATCGGCTTTGCCGCCGTGATCGCGCTCGCGGCTTTGGCGATCTTCGGCCTGCATTGGTGGATCAGCGGCCGCTATGTGGTGACCACCGACGACGCCTATGTCGGCGCGCATAACACGACGCTGGCGTCAAAGATCTCCGGCTATGTCGCGTCGATCCCGACCGAGGACAATGCACAGATCCGCTCGGGCGAGGTGATCGCCACCATCGACGACGGCGATTATCGGCTGGCGGTGGACGGCGCGCGGCAGAAGGCCGCGACCCAACAGGCGACCGTCGACCGCATCGGCCGCCAGATCGCAGCCCAAGCCGCGATGATCGACCAGGCCAAGGCGCAGATGGTCTCGGCGCAAGCCGGCGCCAAGAAATCCGAGCTCGAATATCAGCGGCAAAAAACTCTCGCGGCGCAGACTTACGCCAGCCAGCAGCAATTGGAGCAGGCCGAGGCCAATCGCGATCAGGCCGTCGCCGCGGTGCAAAGCGCGCAAGCCGGCATCGATTCGGCTGCCGCCACGCTCGACGTGCTCAAAGCCCAGCAACAGGAGGCCGCCCGCACGCTTGACGAATTGCAGACCGCTTTGGCCAAAGCCGAGCGCGATCTTTCCTTCACCGTCATTCGCGCGCCGGTCGACGGCGTGTTCTCCAACCGCGCGGTGCAGACCGGCGACTATGTGCAGACCGGCCAGCGCATCGCGAGCCTCGTGCCGCTGCACGCCGTCTATGTCGACGCCAATTTCAAGGAGACGCAATTGTCGCGGCTGCGGCCGGGCCAGCCGGTCTCGATCTCCGTCGACGCGCTGCCCGAACATGCCATCGCCGGCAAAGTCGCAAGCCTGGCGCCTGCCTCGGGTTCGGTGTTTTCCCTCCTGCCGCCCGACAATGCCACCGGCAATTTCACCAAGATCGTGCAGCGGCTGCCGGTGCGCATCGAAGTGCCGCAAAGCGTCACCGCCCAACGCCTGCTGCGGCCCGGCATGTCGGTGGTGGTCAGCGTCAACACCAAGCCCACAGACAATTCAACACGCGCGAGCGAAGCCGGCCTGACCTCGCCCGCGCAAGCGGCCGAAGCCGAGCAAATTCTGCACTGACGCAAAGCGCTAACCCCCGGAGCGCACCGTGACCAACCCGAACGACCCGATCCCGCTGCGCAGACTCCTAGCCTTCGTCGCCATGTGTTTCGGCATGTTCATGGCGTTCCTCGACATCCAGATCGTGTCGTCATCCTTGAACGAGATCCAGGCCGGGCTGTCGGCCTCCGCCGACGAAATCCCCTGGGTGCAGACCGCTTATCTGATCGCCGAAGTGATCGCGATCCCGCTGTCCGGCTTTCTGTCGCGCGCGCTCGGCACCCGCATGTTGTTTGCCACCTCAGCGGCGGGCTTCACGCTCGCCAGCATCATGTGCGCCACCGCCTCCTCGATCGGCAGCATGATCGTATGGCGCGCGGTGCAGGGCTTTATCGGCGGCGGCATGGTGCCCACGGTCTTTGCCTCGGCCTATCTGATCTTTCAGGGCCCGCGGCAAAAGCTCGTCGCCCCGATCGTCGGCTTGATCGCGACGCTGGCGCCGACCATCGGCCCCACCGTCGGCGGCTATCTCACCGACGCCTATTCCTGGCACTGGCTGTTCTTGATCAATGTCGTGCCCGGCATCGCCGTCACCTTGGCGACCGTGTTCCTGATCGATTTCGACGAGCCCGATTACGCGCTTCTGAAAAACTTCGACTGGTGGGGGCTCCTCAGCATGGCGGGCTTTCTCGGCGCGCTCGAATATGTGCTGGAGGAGGGCCCGCGCTACGAATGGTTCGACGACGACACGATCTTCACCGTCGCCATCGTCTCCGGCCTCTCGGCTCTTGCGTTCTTTGCCCGCGTGCTCACGGCAAGGGTGCCGATCGTTGACCTGCGCGCCTTTGCCAACCGGAACTTCGCCGTCGGCTCGCTGTTCTCCTTCGTCCTCGGCATCGGGCTCTATGGGCTGACTTATCTCTATCCGGTCTATCTCGCCCAAGTGCGCGGCTATAACGCGCTGATGATCGGCGACTGCATGTTCGTCTCGGGGCTGGTGATGTTTCTCACCGCCCCGCTCGCCGGCCGCCTGGTCGAAAAAACCGACCCGCGCTTTGTCCTGATGGCGGGCTTTATCTTTTTCGCCGTCGGCACCTGGCAGATGAGCTATCTCACCTCGGATTGGGATTTCTGGGAATTGCTGTGGCCGCAGATCTTCCGCGGCGTAGGCCTGATGCTGGCGATCATCCCGGTGACCAACACCGCGCTCGGCACGCTGCCGCCAGACCGGGTGAAGAACGCGTCAGGCTTGTTCAATTTAATGCGCAACCTCGGTGGCGCCATAGGTCTTGCCGCCATCAACACCTGGTTCAACGACCGGCTCGATCTGCATTTGCAGCGCCTGCACGACGCCGTCAATCCGGCCAACATCGCCGCCAACGAAACGCTCTCGACGCTTGCCACCCGCTTCCCCGGCTCCGACGCCAAGATGCAGGCACTGGCCGCGCTCACCCGCATGGTGCGCCTGCAAGCCGAAGTCATGAGCTATGCCGACGTCTTCCTGATGCTCACGGTTATCTTCGTCACGCTCGCCGCCTGCGGCCTGCTGATGAAACGCCCGCAAGCCGCCGCCGCGGCAGGGGCAGGGCACTGAGAGCCGTCATGGCCTCACACCTCAGCCGTCATGCCCGGCCTTGTGCCGGGCATCCACGACTTTAAACTCAGCGCCGCAAAGTGAGACGTGGATGGCCGGGACATAGGCGAGCGAAGCGACGCCGTTCTTCGAACGGCTATGCCCGGCCATGACGATAGTGATGCGCCCCACCAACACCAAACCCTGGAACTCCGCCCGCGCCATGCTCTATGGCGCAGCCATCGGCCTCGTCGCCGCAGCGTTCAAACTCTTAGCCCCCTGGAGCGAACCGCACACCCTCGGCGCAATCGCCCGCGAACTCACCGGCGCAAGCCTCGCCTTCGCGCTCCTCTGCGGCCTTGCCGCAGCGCTGCGGAATTTCATCGTGCGCCGGCTGGTGGGGGCGGAGACGGAATAGCTGCAACGCGCGGAAGTTCCGTTTCGAACCGCAGCCTCACGCGGCTGCATCTATTTTCTTCAAAGACGCCGTCTGCGGGTCATACTCAAACTGCGTGATCGAATTGTCCTTTATTCTTTCCACCGCTTCATCGATGACCGAGAGCGGCACCAAAAACCATTCCCGCGGCCTCACGGGATTTCCAAAGCGATCCGGGATCGTCAGATTAAACTGTGCCGGCGCCAAAACCCGATGAATTATGTTCTCAAGTCGAACCCAGGAAGCCTGGCCTGAGACTGAGCCATGGGGATGAGAAACTCTCTGTGGCGAGAACCGTGGTGGAACGCCGATAGGCGAGCCCTCTCGCAAGAGGGCGCCGCACCCGCAGGTGCGGAGGTTGGAGTGCACGTCTGTCGGCGTTCCGCTTCCTTTTTTCTTTTGGTTCGTAGGGTGGGTGGAGCGAAGCGATACCCACCATGCAGCGAAACGTGGGTTACGCGGCTTCGCCGCTAACGCCACCCTACAAATAACGGCGAAACAAGGCGGAGCGAAGAGAGACGACGGGGCGCCACCCCTCGGTTTTCCTTTTCCTGCCGAGTTTCCCGCTGAACGTAACGGGGGATTTTTCAGTTCGCGCGCGAAAAGCGTGGCGCGAGGACGGGAGTGCTTTTTTCACCTCTCCCCGCGCGCGGGGAGAGGTCGAGTGAGCGGAGCGAACGAGGGTGAGGGGGCCTCTCCGCGATTCTGAGCTTTGCGGATCAAGCCACTGGGTTGGAGATATCCCTTGAATTCTCAGCCCAGCGGAGAGGCCCCCTCATCCCGACCTTCTCCCCGCGCGCGGGGAGAAGGAGCGCGCTGTGCGTGCGGCACGTCGTGCCTATAAAAAACGGGGCGGCTGTGAGGCCGCCCCGTCGTGTCGTCACTTACCGTAGAAGATTTGTTGCCTTACCCTTGCGAAATATCGCGGTCTTTGGTTTCCGGCAAAAAGATCAGCGCGACGACGAAGCTCATCACTGCGACGCCGATCGGATACCACAGGCCGGAATAGATGTTGCCGGTGGCGGCCACGATGGCGAAGACCGTGGCGGGGAGGAAGCCGCCGAACCAGCCGTTGCCGATGTGATAGGGCAACGAGAAGCCGGAATAGCGGATGCGGGTCGGGAACATCTCGACCAGCCAGGCGGCGATCGGGCCGTAGACCATGGTCACATAGATGACCAGGATCCACAGGAGCAGGATCGCCATCGGGTAGTTGATGTCGTTGACGTCGGCCGCGGCCGGATAGCCGTGGGTCTTCACCGCAGCCGCGATAGTCTTGGCGAGGTCGGGCGTGTCGGCGTTGAGCGTCTGATCGCCGATCTTCACGCTCGCTTTGCTGCCCGCCGGCGCCGCGACGTTTTCGTAGTTCACCGAGAGATTGACCAGCGCCGATTTAATGTTGTCGCAGCCGGTGACGTATTTTTCGGTGCCGGTGGCCTTGAACTGGAACGAACATTCGGCCGGGTCCGCGGTCACCGTCACCGGCGCTGCCGCCAGCGCGTGTTCCAGCTTCGGATTCACGAAGTGGGTGATGCCGGCGAAGATGTAGAAGTAAGTCACCGCGGCGAGCGCAAAGCCGGCCATCATGATCGGCTTTCGCCCGATCTTGTCGGACAGCCAGCCGAAGAAGATGAAGCCCGGCGTGCCGAGCGCCAGCGACACCATGATCAGGATCCAGGCCGTGACATAGGGCACTTTCAGGGTCTGGGTCAGGAAGAACAGGGCGTAGAACTGGCCGCCGTACCACACCACGGCCTCGCCGGCGGTGGCGCCGAACAGAGCGGCAAGACCTATTTTTGCATTCGACCAGGTGCCGAAAGCTTCGGTGAGAGGGCGCTTGGATTGCTTGCCTTCCGCGATCATCTTCTGGAACAGCGGCGCTTCGTTGAGCTTAAAGCCGATCCACAAGGTCACGAGCAGAAGAAGCGCGGAGACCAAAAACGGAATGCGCCAGCCCCAGTCGGCAAAGGCTTCTTCGCCGATCGAAGTGCGGATGGCGAGGATCAGAAGCAGCGCGATGAAGAGGCCGAGCGTCGCGGTCGTCTGAATCCACGAGGTGTAATATCCGCGCTTATTCTGCGGCGCGTGTTCGGCGACATAGATCGCAGCCCCGCCATATTCGCCGCCGAGCGCGAGGCCCTGCAGCAGCCGCAGGATGACCAGCACCGTCGGCGCGAAAATACCCCAGGTGGCGTAGCCCGGCATCAGGCCGATGCAGAAGGTGCTCAAGCCCATGATGGTCATGCACAGCAGGAAGGTGTTCTTGCGCCCGAGCACGTCGCCGATGCGGCCGAACAACAGCGCGCCGAACGGGCGCACCGCAAAGCCCGCGGCGAAGGCCAAGAGCGCGAAGATGAAGCCGACATTGGCCGGCACATTGGAGAAGAAGAATTTGGCGAGGAACGCGCCGAGCGTGCCGTAGATATAGAAGTCGTACCACTCCAGCACCGTGCCGGTCGAAGACGCGAACACGACGAGCCGTTCTTCCTTGGTCATGCCGCCGGTGCGCGGCGTATCGACTGCCACCGTTGTCATGGAATTTGCTCCCCCAATGCGTTGTTATCGTTTGCGACGCTGTCGGCCGTAAAACCGCAGCGGCGTCATTTAAGCCCACAGCGGCTCACCGCAAAGCTTAATCCGCAGCTTGCGGTCCTGTCTGTCCGTCAGAGGTCGTACGCCGAAAGTCGTGTATCGGCGGGGGAGAGCAGGCCTCGCGTGGCGTGGCGACCGCAGTGCAACACGGCCGGCGGGGCGGTGCGAAAGCGTAGCAGGCAGTTAATGTTACCGAATAATTCAGTGTTGCAAACGGCCAGTTTTAAACGAATTTGCCCGGCGACATCCCTACAGTGGCGCTGGATTTTTCACGGCTGTAGGTCGTTCATGCGTGTTGCTCATGCGGTTTTGCTGGCTGCCGGTGCCCTGGTCGTTTTGGCGTCGCCGGCGCTGGCCCAGCGCGGGCCGGTGATCGTCATTCCCGGCAAGGCCGGCGTGCCGGTCTATATCAACGGCATCGACGCCTCGTGGGCCGTGGTCGAGGGCGAATTCGGGCTCGACCATGCCGGCTCGGTGCCGACCACCGTGATCTACCGGCCGGTGCTGGTGACCATGCCGGCAAAGCCCAAGGATTTTTACCCGCAGAGCGGCACGCGCCCCGGCTATGGCCGGCTGGAAATTCCGCCGCCGGCCGATCGCGTGCTGCCGACGCCGGCGCCGACTTATTACCGCAGCTGGACCTCGGGATCGGCGTCCGGCTCCGCCACCGACTATGCGCCTTACGCGCCGCCGACGGTGATCGTTTCGCCGCATTACGGCCAGCACAACAAAACGAGCGAAGGAAAAGCCAAGCCATAAGCAGTCAAGAACAAGCGGGCGCAGGCAAAACCTGCGCCGAAGAGGACCACGCGAGCAACCAAACAACGGGTAAGGGAGTGTCATGTCGTCGTATCGAGTAACGCTGGTGGCTCTGGCCACCTTCTTCACCATCGGCCTGACGTCGCTGGCGTCGGCCTGTTGCGATAACGGATACGGCGCCGGCTTTGGCGGCTACGGCGGCTATGGCTATGGCGGCGGCTTTGGTGGTTGCGGCGGCTGCGGCGCGCCGACGGCGGCCGCGGTCTTTGCCGCGCCGGTGGTGCCGCTCGCGCCGGCGCCGATCTATGTCAACAGCTTCGGGACCGGCGGCTGCGGCGGTTGCGGTTCCTTCGGCTGGGGCGGCGGCTGGGGCGGCGGTTGGGGCTCAGGCTGCGGCGGCTGCGGCGGACGCGTGATCGGCTATGTTGCCGTGCCGTCGCTCTATGTGGTCAATCAGGGTCCCTATTATTCGGGTCCCGGCCTGACCGTGCCCTACGCGACCTATTCGCCGGAAGCCGCTTACGCGCCGGCGACCGATTACCCCTATGCGGCGAGTGCCGGCTATGGCGAACCGCCGGCCTATCCGGGCTTCTACGGGCACCGCGCTTTTTACGGCCGTCCGGGTTACGCGCATCCCTATTACCGGGCGCGCTACGCCTATCGCGGAGCGGCCTATATGCATCCGCGTGGCTATGGCGCGGCGCCGCGCGGTTACGGCGCGCCGCATTGGCATCACTATCCGTGATGCGCGTGACGGCTGCTTGAGCACTAAAAACTGCGAAGGCCCGCTTCAGCGCGGGCCTTCGTGTTAGGAGCGGGAAGTTTTACGCATTGGCGCGCGCGGCGATGTAGAGCGCCAGCGCCGCCGCATTCGACACGTTGAGGCTTTTGATGGCGCCGGGAAGATCAAGCCGCGCCAGCCGGTCGCAGGTCGCAGCCGTCAATTGCCGCAAGCCTTTGCCTTCGGCGCCGAGCACCAGCGCGAGCGGCGCCGGCAGTGCGAGCGCGGCCAGATCGTCGGGCGCATTTGAGTCCAGTCCGACCACGAGGAAGCCGCGCTCCTTTAATGCGGCAAGCGCGCGGGCGAGATTTTGCACGATCGCGATCGGCACCAATTCGAGCGCGCCGGACGCCGATTTCGCCAAGACGCCGGTCGCCTCCGGACTGTGCCGCGCCGTGGTGATGACCGCGGCTACGCCGAACGCCGCCGCGGTGCGCAAAATCGCGCCGACATTATGCGGGTCCGTGATCTGGTCGAGCACCAGCACGAGGCCCGCGGCTTCAAGCTCGTCGATGTCGGGCGAGGGCAGGGGATCGGCCTCCGCGATCAGCCCCTGGTGTACGGCGTCGGGCGTCAGCCGCGCGGCCAGCGCATCCGGCCGCACCAGTTCGGGCGGCAAGGGCGGTGTGATGCCTTCCTCGGCGAGACGGCGCATCGCGTTTTCGGTCGCCAGCAGCTTACGGAAATGCCGCGCCGGATTGGCCAGCGCCGCTGTGACGGTGTGCCAGCCATAAAGGATCACAGCATCGCCGGGCGCGCCGCGGTGTCGCTCGCGCCGTGCATCTTGGCCACGCGGGCCGCCGCGTCCCGCCCGTGGTTTCGACTGCCATTGCCGTTCGCGCATAGCGGTTTCTGTCACGTCAGGCCCCGCCGAGGCAATGCGGCGGCGCGCGATTGAGGCCATTATCGCTGGCTTTGTCGGCCCGGCCCTTTTCGATTGACTAGCCGGTGCGACCCAACCATATAGCCCCGGCACCTGTTGCGCCCGCGCAACGCGTTGCGGGAGAGTGTCCCGAGTGGCAAAGGGGGCGGACTGTAAATCCGCTGGCTTACGCCTTCGTAGGTTCGAGTCCTACCTCTCCCACCATCAGCCTTGGGTCCTTTGCCGAGATGCCACCGCGCGGATGATGTCGGCGTTATCAACGTAGACGATGTCGGGATCGATCTCCGCCATGACGCGATTGAGCGTCGGCATGTCCTTCACCGAATAGACCGCGAGCTGAATGTTCTGCGCGCGGTAGGCTTTGCCGAGCTCTCGCGATGCCAGCCCAAGCGGCACGCAAGCGATTCCGGCGGTCGAGCGTAAGAGCTCGAGCATGGTGCCCTTGAGCAAGTCCGGAACGACATGGCCCGGTGTCAAACGCGTCTCATCGCCGGCTTCGGGTTCCGCCGCCGGATCGCCATTGTCGTGGAATTGCAGCCTCACAGCGAGCGTTTCTCTGGCGAGTTGCGGCTTGACGCCGCCCAGCGCCCAACTGATGGCCGGGGCTGCGCGCTCGACAAGCGGAGAAAGCATTTCCGCGATGGGATAGAGCCACCGATGCCGCGCCATGGACAGATGGCTGAAGCACAATCGCGTCTGTGGCGATAGCTCGTGAAACCGCACCAGCACCTCAGGTAGCCACGACACCAGCACCACATGCGCCAGCAAGTCGAATTTGGCGATGGTGCGGTAAATGACGCTTTCCTGGCCGCTGGTCTTCACGTCAACATGCAAGAGAGCATCCGGAGTGCGGTATTCGGCGAAACAGCCGCACATCTCTTCCAGGGTGGCGAGAGAGGGCAGAGCGCTCTGCCGGCGGAGCGCTGCAAGATCCGATTCGTCGACATAGCGCCAGGTGCCGTCATCCGCTTTGAAGAATGGATCGTGAAAGGCGATCGGATGGCCGTCGCGGGTCATTCTGACGTCGAATTCGGCATTGCAGGCGCCGGCCAGCAATCCGTTCTTGAGACCAAGAACCGTGCTTTCCCGGGTGTCAAAGCCGCGTAGCCGGTGCGACAAGAGATGCTGCTGGAGACTGTCGTAACGCTTCATTTTCACGCGGCTTTAAAGTCATGCGGCTTCTTTGCCGCCATTCCCGTCATCGTCACTTAGGCCGGGAATCGGTAATTTGGGAAGCTTGCCGAGCCGACCCAAGGTCTGGAAGGCCATGACCAGAAACTGAAAGCCTAACGGCAGGACCGGATTTCCCAAAATGCCGATCTTCCAGGCCGATACGTTCCAATCTCTCACCTTGTTGACGTTCTCGATATATTGCGCGGTTTCTTCAAGCTTCGCGCCGGGAGCCGGATCTTTCGCCAGGCTTTCAAGCTGCGTCTGCTTTTCACTCCCCAGCCGGTATTCGAGAATTTCGAGTGGGACGAGCGCGACGATCACCAGAACGACATAAGCGCCAATCAATCCGAAATCACCCCAGCGGTAGGCACGCAAGTTCCAGTGCAAATAAAGGCTGGCGATCACGAACACCCCGAATATGAAGGCGATCCAGGACAGATACATCAGCATATTGGTCAAGTGCTTCAAGCCGCCGACGCCGTCGGGCGAGAAATAATGTATGGACAGCGCGTCCGCCTTCACCAATCCATAGATGACCCATACGATTATCACGACTTTCGTCACCAGGAATGTGGCGAGGAACATGTCGACGCCGACCATGACGCGCCGGACGAGCGATTCGGCGGGGTTGATCCGGGAATCCCACCAGTAGACATCGACCTGTGTGGCGATTCTTAGCGTTTGAATCCTTCGCTGATTCCAAACCGAGCCGGCGCAGAAGACGGCTGCGAGAAACAGCGCGGCAATGTCGCCGCGAAGCTTGATGCAATCGAGATGCTGCAGATAGCTGTTGGTATCGAAAGGTGGGGATTTCCAGATCGACGGAAGCCAAATCGGCAGATCTTGGTACTCTTTGAACAGCAGCCACGTCACGACCAGAAAGGCCACCCAAACGAATTG
>Ga0187887_10003806_pt1 | contig 11537 bp, 6 predicted proteins | sample June2016WEW_7_10_FD_132977 | JGI IMG/M metagenome (GOLD analysis project Ga0187887, IMG submission 132977) | Peatland microbial communities from SPRUCE experiment site at the Marcell Experimental Forest, Minnesota, USA - June2016WEW_7_10 | ecosystem: Environmental > Terrestrial > Soil > Wetlands... | reverse complement strand
TTGAGGTAAGTCCGACTTGTGCTGTTCCTCCGCATATATCCGCTTGTCCAGAGCATTGCCTGCGGCTTCCTGGTAGTGCTTTGCACAAAGCAGAGTTAAACCAACATAAGAGAGCGCAAGCGCGCCGATGATGAATAAGATACTCCCAGTCCAGCCAATGAATGAGAGGCTTCTCACTTTAAATCTCTGCTGTTTAGTTATGGGTATCATGGTCAATCGCCTTTGCTGCCGCTGTCGGCGAAGTTAGTGGAACAGAGTAACCAGTCCGCGTGCGAACCGACAAACGCCCATGACTGCGCGTGCTTGCCTTTACTTCGAGGGCCCGATAACTCCCATCCTGCGATGCAATTGTCGGGACATAAGTTAGAGTGTATTGGGTGCGGATATCTCGAGCGATCCCCTCGCAAATCGAGATAATATCTTTCGGTGATTCCGGAAAAAACGCCTCGCCGCCTGTCTCCTTCGCGAATCGTTTCAGCACCCCTGGATTTTGATCGCCGTCCTGTTCATCGAAGATGCCAATCGCATAAATGATTGCGGCAGAATGCTTCGCCATATCGATGACCTGGGCCAGTGTATGCTTGCTTGCGTTGTCGCCGCCGTCGCTGATCAGAAGAAGCACTTTCTTGTCGCGGGTGCCTTGCTTGAGATGTTCGAGAGCGGCAGCAAGCCCGTCATAGAGTGATGTTTCGCCAATCGCAGTGATTCCGGAGAGCGCCACTTGCAGTCGATCCTGCTGATCTGTGAAGGGCGTGGCCGCGGGAAGGCCGAAAGATACATGGTCATTGAAATTGACCACGAACATCTGGTCCTGGGGATTGCTGGAGCGCGAGAAGGCCATCGCTGCGGCGATCACTTCGGCACGTTTCGGCCCCATGCTCCCGCTGTTGTCAACAAGAATTCCCGCTGTTACCGGAGTATCTTCGTGACTGAAGTTCTTGATTTGTTGAAGTACTCCGTCCTCATAAATCTGGAAATCGTCTTTGTTAAGTCCGGAAACGAGAGCATTATGCCGGTCAACAACGGTCGCGCTCAGAATGACCATGTTGGCATTCAACTTGAGGGTATACTCGCCGCCTAAATTGCTCGGCGATGGCTGGGGATCCTGCGCGAAGGGAGCCAACGGCATAACGAACCAAGCGATCAAACCGATGAGGCAACAATGCATCACGGTGCTGTTCTTTAAAATGCGCAGGCGTTCGCCTGGGCGCTCGAAAGCTCGCCTGTTCGCATCGCTTCGCATATGTCCCGCGGATTCGGCTTTCTTATTCATCATCCTGGTCTTCTGACGCATTGCGAGGCGGCCAACCTGGTATTCAGCTTGGGCAACAAAATGCACAGAATGAGGCAACACTCGCGTACCGCCTCACTCTGTAAATCGTCCCCAATACCATGGTGGTTCTGGGGGTGCGCTCCGCAATAGATTTACGCGCCCCACTTCCTGAAGCCCACGAAGGCACCCAAGAAGGCAAGGCCGCCGAACAACGAGAGCATACCAAGGAGACCAACTAAGGGAAGATAGCTGGCAGTCTTAGGCAGAGACGCAACAAGCTCAGGCGCCGGCGTGACAGCAGGCGCTTGTGTTGCGGCAACCACGACGGCAGGAGCAGCGTCCACAACTGCAGCTGTTTCGACGGTATCTCCGTTGGGGTTGACCGCCTCGACCTGCGCTGTATTGAGCGCTTCGGCGGTCGATGATGCCATCACAACCGGAGTCGACAGCACAGCCTCATTGGTGTCCTTCGCGATCTGAATTGCTCTGGACCTTTCATAGACAAATTCTTCGCCCCATTCATGACTTGGGTAAAACCATGCTTTCAGAGCCTCAGGCTCGCCGGCGGGCCGTTCACGAAAAGTGATAACCGTTTTGTCGGTGGCCTTCAACCGGTAATTGGGGATGGCAAGAATGGTAGTCAACACCTGGGTTTGGTCCTGGTTGAAGATCTGGACGATGTGGCGGTCCGAAGATGACTCCACAAGCTTGAAGACATAGGTGCCGGCCGGCAGGATATGCTGGCCCACTCCCGGAACTTCGACGGGACCGCTGAAGGTAAGAACGGTTTTGTGGTCCCACTCGTCCGCCGTGGCTTTAGGGGCGGCGAGAAGGCAGAGCACTGTTAGGCATAGTCCTGATCCTAATCCCTGGAGCAGTTTCATTTGTGTCCCTCATTCTCTCCGACTCACTCGCACGGCGGTTTTGTGCAACCTCTTTATGTTGTCGGAATCAATAGAGATTGCACGCCGGAAAATCCGGCAGGTTGGGTCCGTGGTGTGTCATGCAAGAACCAGTGTTACGCATTGACTTTGCAATGTATGGCTAAAATTGACCGCCGCTCCATGGCGAAGGACAAATGTCGCCTTCAGAGGTGCAGGCTTATAGCGCCCCCGCAAGGGCGTGCGAGGAGTCTTGAGCGTGAAACTGCATACCATCAACAAGACCAGAAGAACGTCTAAGGCTCCCGCGCGTTGGCGCGAAAGGAAGCTAACTGCGTAGTTTCCAGTTGAAGAAGGGGGCGTCCGTCTATACTATTGCAGACAATCACACTCGCTGGTCGGTAGCTCTCTAATAGAGCAAAACAGACCATACAATAGACTCGAATTTTGGCAATTCTGCTAGTGGCGCGTTGTCCAAAACGTTTGAACGTGGAGTCATGCATGCCTGAGTACGAAGACGAGCCGGAAGTCCAGCACCTTGGCACAGAGCGTCCATTTTCTGCGCCGCCCCCATGGTATCAAAGGCGCTGGGTTTTCTGGACAAGCCTGCTTCTCCTGCTGCTTCTGGTCGCAACCGTTATCCTGGTTGTCCACAATAACGACGCCAAGGCAGCGGCGGCAAAGCGCAAGCTGGCTGACGTAAAGCCATCCGTCACTGCCACGGTCGCCACTGCTACAAAGGGCAACATCGGCATCTACCTTGACGCTATCGGCACCGTCACCCCGGTCAATACCGCCTCCATCACAGCGCAGGCAAGCGGAGTGCTGACTGCGGTGTATTACAGAGAAGGGCAATTTGTCCAGAAAGGTAATGCGCTGATCGACATCGATCCGCGACCCTACCAGGCACAGTTGCTTCAGGCTGAAGGCGCTTTGGAACGTGACACAAACGTTCTGGCGCAGGCACAGATGGATCTGGATCGATACCGGGCGGCGTGGGCAGGAAACGGTATCAGCAAGCAACTGCTTGATGACCAGGAAAAAATCGTACTACAAGACAAAGGCACGGTGAAGAACGATCAGGGTACGGTCAATTATGACCAGGCCCAACTTAACTACTGTCACATTACCGCGCCAATTTCCGGCCAGGCGGGCCTTCGCCTGGTGGACCCCGGAAACGTGGTGCAGGCAACCGGAGCCACGGTGCTGGTGGTCATCACACAGGAACAACCTATCACCGTGGTGTTCACCCTTGCAGAAGACAGCCTGGGACAGGTGCAAGCGCGAATGCGACAGATGCATACGCTGCCGGTGGATGCGTGGGATCGCTCCCAGACCACGAAGATAGCATCGGGGAAGATGTTCGCGGTCGATAACCAGATCAACACCACCACGGGAACGGTTACGGCGCGCGCCCTCTTTGACAACAAGAACGGCGCACTTTTTCCAAACCAGTTTGTCAACACAAGATTGCTGGTAAATACGCTAAAGGGCGTAACGCTGGTTCCCACTGCCGCCGTTCAGCACAATGGACCGGTGGCGTTTCTTTATGTTGTTGCGAACGGTGTAGTGAGCGTGCGCAATATCAAGACGGGAATCGCCGATGGCGGCATGACCCAGGTGGAAGGAATCAACCCCGGCGAGGTTGTGGCCACCAGCAGTTTCGATAAATTACAGAGCGGGAGCAAGCTTGTCGAGGCGAAGCAGGCGCCTGCGGCCAATTCCTCTGGGGGCAATGCCCCGTGAATCCGTCCAGCCCCTTCATCCAGCGTCCTGTTGCGACCGCGCTGCTGATGGCCGCAATTCTGCTGGTGGGTATTGTCGCATATACTCAGCTCCCTGTGTCGGCTTTGCCAGAGGTAGACTACCCCACCATTCAGGTGCTCACTTTCTATCCTGGCGCCAGTCCTGATGTAATGGCGACCACGGTGACTGCACCCCTTGAGCGCCAATTTGGCCAATTGCAGGGGCTGAGCCAGATGACCTCAATCAGCTCAGGCGGATCGTCTGTCATCGTGTTGCAATTTGACCTGACGCTGAACATCGACATTGCCGAAGAAGAGGTTCAATCGTCGATCAACGCCGCGCAGAGTTTTTTGCCCTCGAGCCTTCCGTCACCGCCAGTTTAGAGCAAGACAAATCCTGCGGATGCTCCCGTTCTTACACTGGCCATCACATCCGACTCCATTCCACTCTCTCAGGTCGAGGACCTGGTGGATACGCGCCTCGCACCCAAGCTCTCGCAACTGAGCGGTGTAGGCCTGGTGAGCATCAGTGGCGGACAAAAGCCGGCCGTTCGCGTTCAGGCCAATCCGATGGCGCTTTCGTCTTACGGACTGAATCTCGAAGATCTCCGCACGGCGCTTACGCAAACCAGCGTCAATGCCGCGAAGGGCAACTTCGACGGGCCTCATCAGGATTACCAGATCAATGCCAACGATCAGTTGGTGACCAGCGACGACTATCGAAAAGTTGTGGTTGCCTATCGCAATGGCGCGCCGGTGATGTTGAAGGATGTTGCCATGGTGGTGGACGGCATCGAAAACAACAAGCAGGCAGCATGGATGAACGAGACTCCTGCGGTCATCGTCAACATTCAGAGGCAGCCGGGCGCCAATACCATCAAAGTGGTGAAAGCCATCAAGGCAATCCTCCCCCAGCTTGAAGTGAATCTGCCGGCTTCAATTAAGGTCACGCCGCTCACTGATCTCACCACGGCTATCAATGCCTCCGTTTCTGACGTTGAGTTTGAATTGGTGCTGACGGTTGTGCTGGTCGTGTTGGTCATCTTTGTTTTTCTGCGCAATCTCTATGCGACCATCATTCCCTTCCTTGCTGTGCCGCTCTCGCTGATAGGCACCCTTGGCGCAATGTACGCGTTTGGCTACAGCCTGGACAATCTTTCGCTGATGGCTCTTACTATCTCCACGGGATTTGTTGTCGATGATGCAATTGTCATGATCGAGAATATCTCTCGTTATCTTGAGGCCGGGGACTCGCCAATGCAGGCGGCCATGAAAGGCGCGGAGCAGATTGGATTCACCATTATCTCTCTGACCGTTTCGCTGATCGCAGTGCTGATTCCGCTCCTCTTCATGGGCGGAGTGATTGGCCGTCTCTTTCGCGAATTCGCGGTTACGCTTGCCGTCACGATTATTCTGTCCGCGGTAGTTTCTCTTACCCTGACGCCCATGATGTGCTCGCGAATTTTGCGCCACACTGAGAAAGAAGAGCAAGGCCGGTTCTTCAAAGCCTCGGAGCGGGTCTTCGAGCGCGTTATCGCCTCTTATGGCCGTTCACTCAAATTTGTCTTCAGGTATCAAACCATCACTCTGTTGGTGGCTGCTGCCACGCTGATTCTTACCATTGTTCTCTACATCGTAATTCCCAAAGGCTTTTTCCCGACTCAGGATACGGGTGTGATTCAGGGGATCTCGCAGGCGTCGGCAACAGTTTCTTTTGGGGCCATGGAACAAAAGCAACAGCAACTGGCTCGCGTTGTTCTTCAGGACCCAGCAGTCGAGAGCCTATCTTCCTTTATCGGCGCGGACGGAACCAACACAACGCTGAACAGCGGACGAATGTCTATCAACCTGAAACCGCTGAACGTGCGCCACATGAGCGCCTCCGACGTGATTCGCCGGCTTCAGAAGAGCCTCAAGCAGGTCGAAGGCGTCGAACTTTTCATGGCGCCAGTGCAAAACATTACGGTGGATGACCGCGTCAGCCGTACCCAATATCAGTACACGCTGGAAGACCCGGATGCCAATGAGTTGAACTTGTGGACTAACAGGCTTGTTGACAAGATGAAGCAGCTGCCTCAGCTTGCCGATGTCGCGACCGACCAGCAAACCGGAGGCTTGGCGGCATCCCTGGTTATCGATCGCGTAACTGCATCGCGGCTTGGTATTGCTCCTTCAACCATCGATAACCTCCTTTATGACGCTTATGGTCAGCGGCAAATCAGCACGATGTATACGCAGTTGAACCAGTATCACGTGATTCTCGAAGCTGCTCCAGATGCGCAGCAGGGCCCAGGCAAGCTTCCGGATCTGTATATTCAGACGAACACTTCAGCAGGAGGTTCCGGCCCGGGAGCATCTTCGTCGTTTGCATCCACAGGATCTTCCTCCGCCGGTTCGAATGCGACCACTACCACTGTGGCATTTACTCCTTCTGCGGGAACACTTAACGCGCCTTCAAATGCCATCAAGTCAGGCGTAGGCTCGACCAGCACTGCTTCAAGCTCCAATACAGCCACCACCACCGCAGCCTCCAATACCGTGCCGCTCAGCGCATTCACTCATTTTGAGCAAGTGAAGGAACCGCTCTCAATCAACCACCAGGGACAGTTTCCGGCGGTAACCGTGTCTTTCAATCTTGCCCCGGATGCAGCGCTCGGAGGCGCAATTACGGCTATCGAGAAGGCTCAAAAGGACCTGAACATGCCGGCCAGCGTCCAGTATGGTTTTCAGGGAACCGCAGCTTCATTTGAAGGTTCGCTCGCCAATGAAGGCCTGTTGATTCTCGCCGCGCTCGCCGCTGTCTACATCGTGCTTGGAATTCTTTACGAGAGCTTCATTCATCCCATTACCATTCTTTCGACGCTTCCCTCAGCCGGTGTGGGCGCATTGCTGGCCCTCATTCTTTTCAAGCAGGATCTCAGTGTGGTTGCGATTATCGGCATCATTCTGCTGATCGGCATTGTCAAGAAAAACGGAATCATGATGGTGGATTTTGCTCTGGAGGGAGAACGAGAGCACGGGAAGAATGCAACAGACGCGATCTACGATGCTTGCCTGTTGCGCTTCCGACCGATCATGATGACGACTATGGCGGCGCTGCTGGCGGGCATTCCACTGGCGCTAGGCCAGGGCATGGGTTCGGAACTGCGCCGTCCGCTGGGTATTGCCATGGTTGGCGGTTTGTTGCTGAGCCAGGTGCTCACGCTTTATACAACACCAGTCATTTATATTTTCTTTGATCGCATCGGCCAACGCTTCAGCCGTGCACCGAAGACTATTGATTCAGACGACGAACCACAACTGGCGGAGGGAACATGAATATCTCCGCCCCCTTCATCCGCCGGCCCGTTGCCACAACGCTGCTTACGGCAGGCATCGTGCTCGTCGGGGCCATAGCATTCAATGTTCTTCCGGTTTCTCCATTGCCGCAAGTCGACTTTCCGACGATCTCGGTTTCAGCCAGTTTGCCGGGCGGAAGCCCAGACATTGTGGCATCTTCTATTGCAACTCCCCTGGAGCGTCAGTTCAGCCACATCGCCGGTGTGACTGAGATGACCTCATCAAGTTCGCTGGGCAGCACTTCGATTATGCTTCAGTTCGATCTGAGCCGCGACATAGACGGGGCGGCGCGAGACGTGGAAGCAGCAATCAACGCCGCACGAACGTACCTGCCGGCGAATTTGCCCGCCAATCCAACTTATCGCAAGGTAAATCCCGCGGACGCGCCCATTCTTATTTTGGGACTTACTTCTGATAAGTACGACAAGCCGACGCTCTATGACGAGGCGTCGTCCGTCATTGCTCAGAAACTCTCGCAGGTTGAGGGCGTTGGACAGGTCTCGGTCGGCGGAGGCGCGGGTCCTTCAGTGCGCGTGGAAGTTAACCCCACATTGCTGAATAGCCACGGACTCACGATGCAAAACATTCAGTCCGTATTGAGCCAACAGAATGCGCATGAGCCGGCCGGCCAGATTTCAGATGGAAATACAACCGCGGACATTGTTACGAACGACCAGATCTCCCATGCCTACCAATTTAGCCCGCTTATAGTCGGATACAACAAAGGGCAGGCAATCAGGCTTTCCGATGTCGCCGACGTTTCGGATGGGGCGCAAAACATTCGCACGGCAGGATACCTGAATGGCACGCCCTCCATCACCATCTTGATCTTTCGCCAACCGGGCGCAAACATTATCGACACCGTAGACCGTGTTCGAGCGGAATTGCCTTCGATTGAAGCGTCCATCCCTCAAGGCATCAAGACCACCGTTGTTCTTGACCGCACCATAACCATCCGCGCGTCAGTCAGCGATGTGGAGCGCACTCTTATCCTCTCCGTTATTCTGGTGATTCTCGTCGTCTTCATGTTCTTGCGCAACTGGCGAGCCACCCTCATTCCTACCGTCGCCGTTCCTGCCTCGCTCATCGGCACATTTGCCGTCATGTACCTGCTTGGGTTCAGCATCGACAACCTATCCTTGATGGCGCTGACGATCTCGACTGGCTTCGTTGTCGATGATGCCATTGTGGTGATGGAGAATATTTCCCGCCTTCGTGAATCAGGCATGCCGTCCATGAAGGCCGCGCTTGAAGGTTCCAGAGAGATCGGGTTTACCATCTTGACAATCAGCATGTCGCTGGTTGCAGTTTTCATTCCGATTCTTCTCATGAGCGGCATCGTCGGTCGCTTGTTCCGCGAGTTTGCAATCACATTGTCAACGGCCATTATCGTGTCGATGCTGATCTCGCTGACGACCACCCCTATGATGTGCGCCTATCTTTTGAAGGACGAGAGGATAATCAAGCACGGCCGCGCATATCAAATCAGTGAGCGTGGATTTACATGGGTGATCTCCAAGTACAGTCGATCCCTGAAGTGGGTCCTGGAGCACCCTGCTCCCGTGCTGATCATTCTGCTTCTTACCATTGCGTTGAATTTTTATCTAATAGACATAATTCCTAAAGGCTTCTTCCCTCAGCAGGATACCGGAGCAATCACCGGAAACGCCCGAGGGCCGCAGGACTCTTCATTCCAAGTGATGAACCACTCGATTTTGGAACTGGTGAATGTGATCAAAGCAGATCCAGCCGTGGCCAATGTGATCGCCCATACGGGCGGAGGCGGAGCGACGAACGGCGGCAGCATTTATATTGCACTGAAGCCGCTAAATGAGCGCAAGGTTTCTGCGGCGGCGATTATTGATCGCTTGCGGCCGAAACTGAACAGGTTGCCCGTTGCTTCGGCATATCTCCAGGCCGCGCAGGACCTGCGCATCGGCGGCCGATCGAGCAATGCCATGTATCAATACACGATTCAATCGGATAACGTGGCGGATCTTTCGCACTGGGGTCCGATACTCCTGGCGGGAATGCAGAAGCTTCCTGGCTTTCAGGACGTGAGCAGCGATGCGCAAAACGCCGGCTTGCAGGAGTTGCTCAGTTATGATCGCCCCACTGCCGCGCGGCTTGGCATTACGCCACAGTCTTTGGATCAATCCCTTTACAGCGCCTTTGGACAATCGCAAGTCTCAATCATCTACACACAGTTGAACCAATACTATGTTGTATTGGAAGTTGCGCCGCAGTACTGGCAGAGTCCCGATGGCTTGAAGAATATCTACCTCAACACCACGGGCAGCGGGATCATTCCGCTTTCTTCTGTCAGTACGGAACGGGCGAGCACCACGCCGCTGGTCATTAATCACACCAGCTCATTTCCATCCGTGACTGTGTCGTTCAATCTTGCGGAGAACATGTCGCTGAGCGACGCTACCCGCATGGTGAGTCAGATGCAGGAGCGGCTGAATATGCCGCAGACAGTTCGTGGCTTTTTTGCCGGAACTGCACAGGCTTATCAAACGTCGCTTGCCAGCGAGCCTCTTCTTATTGGCTTGGCCATACTCGCTGTCTACATTGTTCTCGGTATTCTGTACGAAAGTCTGGTGCATCCTATCACCATCATCTCCACCCTACCGTCGGCGAGCGTGGGAGCCGTGCTTGCGCTCATGCTCTTCAAGATTGATCTCAATGTGATTTCGATCATCGGCATTATTCTGCTGATAGGTATCGTGAAGAAGAACGCGATCATGATGATCGACTTTGCTCTGGTTGCCGAGCGTGAGCAGGGAAAGACCACCACGGAGGCCATCTTTGAAGCCTGTCAGCTTCGCTTCCGGCCCATTCTGATGACGACAATGGCCGCACTGTTTGGCGCGCTGCCCCTGGCATTCGGCACAGGAACCGGCTCCGAACTCAGGCGTCCTCTCGGAATTACCATCGTCGGTGGATTGATTGTCAGCCAGATGCTGACCCTCTATACCACGCCTGTCGTTTATCTGGCTTTTGATCGGTTGCGTCTCCGCTTCAAGGGTAAGCAAGCAGCGACCTCCTACAATGGGGCAGCCGAGACTGCCTGACAAATGCCGTTTTTGGAGTATTTGCTATGAAGAATTCGATGATGCAATCACGGAGGCCGTTCGCTGCGGGGTTTGCACTCCCGCTTGCTGTGTTTTGCGCGGCGCTTGCTGGATGCAATGTGGGGCCAAGATATGTGCCGCCTGCAACCACTGCGCCTCCGGTTTTCAAGGAATCACCTGCGCAGTTCAAGAAAACAGACGGATGGGCCGTTGCGCAACCGCAGGACGCGGCTCTTCGCGGTAAATGGTGGGAGATCTACAATGAACCGGAACTGAACGCGCTCGAAGATCAGCTCAACATCGACAACCAGAACATCCGCCAGGCATTCGAGAACTACATGGAAGCGCGCGCCCTGGTGCGGGAGGCGCGGTCGCAATATTTTCCAACGGCAAGTGTTGGGGGATCTTATACCAGGTCGCGTAGCTCGTCCAACGCCGGGTCCTCAGCGAGTTCGGGCTCAACGGGTGGCAAGCAGTCTCAGTTGTTCGACCTTCCGGGCGAGGTTTCGTGGGAGCCGGATCTCTGGGGGAAAGTGCGCAATACCGTGCGTGCCAGCCAATACCAGGCCCAACTGAGCGCGGCCGACCTTGAGAATGAACGGCTGACTGAGCAGGCCAGCCTTGCCGAGTACTTCTTTGAGATTCGCGGCCAGGACGCACTGCAGCAGCTTCTCAATGAGACTGTGGAAGCTGACAAAAAAGCACTCGAAGCTGTGCGGGCTGCCTATGATACTGGCGTTGGCGACCAGATCTCCGTTGTCGAAGCGCAGACAACTTACGAGAGCGCTCAGTCGGCGGCAATCAATATTGGAGTAGCGCGGGCCCAGTATGAACATGCGATTGCCATGCTCATCGGCAAGCCTGCATCGGCGTTCTCTATCCCGGTGGAAGCCAGGACGAGCGCACCACCGCCCATTCCTTTGGGCTTGCCTTCTCAACTGCTCGAACGGCGTCCGGACATCGCTGCCGCAGAGCGGAACATGGCCGCCGCGAATGCCCAGATCCGGGTCGCTTATGCAGCTTATTATCCTGCTCTGACGCTCTCCGCCACCGGCGGCGTGGAGAGCTCGGCCATCAAAAACCTTCTCACCTGGCCAAGCCGTTTCTGGTCTGTTGGCCCATCCGTATCAGAGACTGTATATGATGGTGGGCTTCGCCGTGCGACTGTGAATGAGCACATCGCCACTTACAATGCAGATCTTGCCGCCTATCGCCAGTCGGT
>Ga0187887_10003802_pt1 | contig 11545 bp, 7 predicted proteins | sample June2016WEW_7_10_FD_132977 | JGI IMG/M metagenome (GOLD analysis project Ga0187887, IMG submission 132977) | Peatland microbial communities from SPRUCE experiment site at the Marcell Experimental Forest, Minnesota, USA - June2016WEW_7_10 | ecosystem: Environmental > Terrestrial > Soil > Wetlands... | reverse complement strand
TCGAAGCAGGTGGCGTTCACTGCGGTCGATTGATAAAACATCCTGCGCGCAATCAACTCCGAAGAGACCAGGATCAGGCATGTCGTCAAAAGACCGACCAGGGGCAGCAGAATCCAGTCACGCAGGTGTAGGTTTTCTTCCCGCGAATTCACCGAATCAGGGGGAACCCGGGGGATCATGCGAGGGAAACCTCCCTGGTCGCTACCGGGAAGAGAGAGACGACTTTCATCGGAATACTATCCGGCTCGGCCCCGTCTGTCAGCAACTCCCACCGCGTCAGGCCGGACTCTTCCTCGCCCACTTTGCCGAAGCCCAGCCTGGCATAATGGTCGGCAACCAGTTGGTTGCGCCCTGTTGGCAGGTAGGTGCCGATGAGCTTGCTGATACCGGCGCGGCGAGCATGCTGGAGGATCTCACGCAGCACCATATTCTCCACCTTACGTCCAAGTACCCGGCAGCTCATGAGCCACGTGTCGATCTCCCATGATGAGGTCTCACCAGGGCGGCAGATGACCACGCTGATCATTCCGTTGTCGCCGAATGTGTCAGCCAGACGCACCTGAAGCGTGAACACTGAGGGATCGTTTTCCGCCGCGGACACTTCGGGATCGGTGTAACGGCGGGTCGTGAGGTTGTACTGGTTCGACTTGTTGATGAGTTGAACGATACGCGCGCGCCCGGTGGCGTCAAATGGCTGAAAGGTGATCGTCATGTCCAATGACGCCAGATAAGCATCCACGCCGCCTGCCTGTTGCCGCAGGGTCGCGCGTTTGGCATTGCCCTGGTAGAAACCTGCGCGCTTCAGGTCCTCGGAAGAAAATGTGACGGCCTCAAAATAGCCGGCGGCGGCGAGCGTCCTGACGTAGTTTGCCGGTTCCTCGGGGAGCTCGGGGACAGCCACCTGGGGAAGCAGCTTGCGCACCAGTCCGCGCTCCACGGGATTGTCGTCGAGCAAGACCATGGCGTCCAGGCCCAGCGAAAGTTCCTCAGCGATAGCCTGGATATTTGTGGCCTTGTCGTTCCAGTTGGCCTGAAAAACGGCGATGTGGTCCAGCTTCAGCAGCATTTCGGGATGCTTCTCGAAGGGCTCCCGCGCCACCTTGTCGGAATTCTTGGAAGAGACGGCTAGAAGGATTCCGCGCTGGCGCAGGTCGAGAGCAAAGCGCTGAACGGCCAAATAAGCTTCACCGCGCGCATCCCCCTGCGCCACATTGATGCCTTCCAGGCCATCGTCTCCAATCACTCCACCCCAAACGGTATTGTCGAGATCCAGAATCAGGACCTTGCGACTTTTGCCGCGGATAGCGGCAACCGTGCGCGCCACATGATCGGCATAGAGGGGAATCATCGCATCGGAAAAGGCGAACTTAGCCAGGTTCCAAAGCTGCGGATCATGCCATTCGGCCAGGCCAACGGTCTCAGCTAATCCCGCGACATCGAGCAGCACGTCACCGGACCCAGGAAAACACGCAGTCACTTCCCGGTTGATCTCGCCAAGCAGAAACCGCAGCGTACCCGGCAAGCCCCGGTCCAGGCTGCCAAAGAGCGGCTCCGGCGGCGGAGCGAAGGTCTGAAAGATACACACGGCTTCGGAATTCCTCTTGATGCCCTCGCGCAATGCCTGCAGATAGCCGAGGGCCCCTTGCACTGCGGCGTCGGCAGATTCGGCATCTCCTGGGGAGGGCTTGAGCGGCAATGCCCGGAAGTCGAGCGCAAAGAGCACAGCATCCGGCTTAGAGCGATTTACTTTCGAATCCGGAGTGAGAGCCTCTTGGGCAACTTGATCGTAAGACGGCTGTATGACCTCAAGCGCAACGCCGTGCCGCGCGGCGCTTGCCACCAGCGCAGGCGCCACCAGATCGACTGTCGAGTTGCTGAGAACAGCAAGACGGAAAGGTGTCAGTGGAGCCAATGATTTCCCCTCCGCACGCGCTTTGCCAATGACCTTCGCCAGCTTCGTCAACTGGTTCAGGTCCAGGGCGTACGAAGCCAGCTCTCGCAACTCCCCTCCCACCGCATCTGAAGATTCCCTTGAACGCTTCAGCTTCGCGGAGAAGTTTCCGGGGACTCGCGGCAGCCATTGCAATTCCGCATACAGTGAATTCATACAAGATTCCTGTTGTCATTCTTCACGCAATATCGAAGACCTTAGACCAAAGACTTGATCAGGGTTACAAGATCCCCGACATTTTCCATTTTGCCAATCTCTGAAGTTGAGAATTTGATCTTGAATGCCCTTTCGATCGTCAGTAGAAGCCGGATGTGGGCGAGGCTGTCCCAACCGTCGACGTCTTTGGCAGACAGGCTGGGCGTCAGGATCATTGAATCTTCGTCAAAAACGCTTTCAAATATCTCCGTCAGCCGAGCATAGATCTGCGGTTCATCCATCGCGAGAAATCTCCCACCGATTATTTTACTGGCCTTTGCGCCGCGCGGACTTGCGTGACATCCATCAGCCATCGGGATACTCGGAAAAGCCTTCTCTTTCCTGCTACCCTTCGGCCATGGCCGTTCGCAAGATCGTCCACGTCGACATGGACGCCTTCTACGCCTCGGTCGAGCAGCGCGACGATCCGAAGCTGCGCGGCAAGCCCGTCGTCGTCGCCTGGCTGGGCAACCGCTCCGTCGTCTGCGCCGCCTCCTACGAAGCTCGCCGCTTCGGCGTGCGTTCCGCCATGCCCGCCCTGCGCGCCGAACGCCTTTGCCCCAACGCCATCTTTGTCCCGCCGGACTTCGCCCGCTACCGCGCCGTCTCCCGCCAGACCCGCGACATCTTCCGCTGCTACACCGACCTCATCGAGCCGCTCTCCCTCGACGAAGCTTACCTTGACGTGACGGAAAACAAATGCGGCCTGCCCACCGCGACCAAGGTTGCCAGCGCCATCCGCCGCCAGATTCACGACGAGCTGCATCTGACCGCGTCAGCCGGGGTCGCGCCCAACAAATTCCTGGCCAAAATCGCCTCGGACTGGCGCAAACCCGACGGCCTCTTCGTTATTCAGCCCGAAGACATCGACGCCTTTCTGCCGCCCCTGCCCGTCGAGCGCCTGCCTGGCGTCGGCAAAGTCACGGCAGAACGATTAGCGATCCTCGGCATCCGCACCGTGGGCGATCTGCGCGGCGTGGAGTTGGCCACCATCGAAAGCCACTTTGGACGCCACGGTCATCGCCTGCACCAGCTCGCGTTTGGCATGGACGACAGTGAGGTCGTGCCGGACCGCCCCACAAAATCCATCTCCGCGGAGGACACCTTCGAGCGCGACGTCGCCCTCGAAGACACCGAAGACGCCATTCGCCGCCTGGCCGAAAAGGTCTGGAACGCCTCCCGCAAAGAGACGCGCATTCCTCGCACTGTCGTCCTCAAACTCAAGACTGCCGGGTTTAAGATCCTCACCCGCAGCCTCACCCCTGCCGAGACGGTTGCTTCCTGTGAAGAGCTAACCGGAATCGCGCTCTCGCTCCGCCAGCGCGTGGACCTCGGTCCATCCCAGCGCTTCCGCCTCATCGGCGTCGGCCTTCACAATTTTCACGATCCCGAAGACGAGCCCGCGCAGCCTGTTCTTTTCGAATCATGAAGAAGACCTGCCCGCTACCGGCTAATCGCTACTGGCTACTGGCTGCTTTTCTCGGCGGACGCACAATCAGCGGCACCACAATCGACACCAGCATGATCACCGCAATCACATGCAGACCGTACGCGAACGAAGTCCCGCTCTGGCGCAGATGCGCGATCAGCAGCGGCCCGAAGGCGCTGGCAAATCCCCACGCCGTCAGCATCAGCCCGTAAATTGGCCCGATGTTTTTCGAGCCGAAGTAGTCCGCGGCAAAGGCCGGCATCGTGCCGAATCCGCCGCCGTAGCACATCAGGATGATGAATGTAACTACCGTCAGCATGCCCGCCTGGTTGATGTTCGGCATCAGCAGGAAAAGACCCGCCTGGCACAGGTACATCACCACAAACGTCCAGCGGCGTGTGATCCCGTCGGAAACCCACGCCCAGAAGACACGGCCCACCGCGTTCCCGATGCTGGCGATACCCACCATGCCTGCAGCAGCAATCGCCGTGACCTTTGCAATCTCCTGGAACATCGGCGACTCCTGCGAGATTACCGAAATGCCGGCCGTCGTATTCAGGAACAACGCCAGCCACAGCGCCCACCACTGCCACGTACTCAGCGCGCTGCCCAGGGTGTAATCCGTCGCCGCCCGCTGCGACTTCTGTGTCAAGCTCGGCGTCCATCCCGCCGGCACATAGCCCGCCGGCGGACTCTGCATGAACCAGCCGGTGATCATCAGGACGACGAAATAAGCAACACCCAGGTACGCGAATGTGTGCAGCACGCCCACGCTCTGCATCAGCCGCGTCGCCACCGGCGCCGTCACCAGCGCGCCCGCGCCGAATCCCCCCACTGCCACGCCCGTGATCAAGCCTCGCTTGTCCGGAAACCACTTCACCAGCACCGCAATCGGCACGATGTATCCAAAACCAAGCCCGATCCCGCCGATCACGCCATACGAAAAATACAGCCAGTGAAGATTGTTCGCGGAGTAGCTGGCCAGAAACACCCCGAGGCTGTAGAGAAATCCGCCCGTCAGCGCCACCGGTCGCGGCCCTTTCTTGTTCAGCCACAATCCGCCGAAGAACGCTGCGAACCCCACCAGAAAAATGCAGATGGTGAACGTCAGCGTGACCTGCGAAATCGACCAGTGGAATTGCTTCGCCAGCGGAGTGCGAAACACACTCCATGCGTAGACGGCGCCCAGCGCCATCTGCATGAAAATTCCTGCGACAGCGATACCCCAACGCCTTCCGTCTGACATAGGTTCCCTTCCTCGGCCGGACTCAGGAGCTTCCGTGCTGCGATGGACTGGGGGAGCAGCCCTTCTCCTTCAAACGTGTGCCCAGCGCTTCAAGAAATCGATTGATCAGCGCGACGCTGCGGCGCAGCTCTGGGCGCCGGAATTGCCCCAGCAGTGAAAATAGACCCGGCGGCTCGATCACCGGGCGGCGCTCGCTGCCCAGTGTCTCGCCCACCGCCCCTGCGAAGCACTCCATCAAATCCGGATTCATCAGGCTCATCATCTTCCCGAAGATGATGGCGTTGCGCAGCGCATGGATGGCTGCTGGTGTCTCGGTCTCGCGCACCACCGTCTCCAGCAGATGGTCCTTCGCGCTCAACAGCCCCCGCATCAACTCAAACACCTGCGCGTCGTGTGCCTCCTGGATCAGCTCGAAGGCGTCCAGCAGCGCTTCGGCATGTTCGGCCGGTGCGTTCTCCAGGCGAGTGAGCAGTTCTTTCCGCGCATCGCGCGGCGGAATCTCAAGAGCAATCGGTTGCGCCAACTCTTTTCTCCTTCCTCATCCTCCCGGCCGGCCGACAACGGCAAAGCGGAGCAACAGAACCGGTCTGGCTCACTTGCCCGCCTCAACCGGCGTCGTCGCGGTCTGAATCTGCACCAGCCTGCTGCCGTTGCCGTTGCCCGGTTCGTGGTAATCCGCGCGCTTCCACTTGCGCTCCACTTCCACTCCGCGTTGCGGCGTGGGATGTCCGAATCGTGAATTCGTGCGCGGCAGCGGATTCGCCCCCTGCTCCGGCAAAACCTTCATTCGCACCGACGTCTCCTTGTACGCCGGCGTGTGCGTCACCTTATCCGTGTGGCTGCTCGTCAGCCGGTTCACCGGCTCATCGGTCGAGTTCATCGGCATGTACAGCTCCATGCCCGTCACACGCTCCGTCACCACCGCCTGCACGCGCACCTCGCCGTAACGCGAGGTCAGCTCCACCCATCGTCCGTTGTCGATGCCCCGCTCCTTCGCCAGCTCCGGCGAAACCTCCACGAACGTCGACGGCGTCTTCTCGCGAATTCCCTCCGTGCGATAGGTCAGGTTGCCTTCGTGGAAATGTTCCAGCAGCCGCCCGTTATTCAAATGCAAATCGAAAACCGCATCCTGCTGGTCCGTCGGCTCCGACCACTCCAGCGGGAAAAACTTCGCCTTTCCGTCCGGGAAGTTGAATCGCTGCGTGTACAGCAGTGGCTGATCGCTCCCGTCCGCCGCCACCGGCCACTGCAGCGTCTTGTATCCCTCCAGCCGTTCGTACGTCACGCCCGCAAACATCGGCGTTAGCAACGCAATCTCCTTATAGATCTCCGAGGGATGCGCGTAATTCCATCCCGCGCCCAGCCGGTTCGCCACGTCCACGATGATTCGCCAGTCCGGCCGGCTCTCCCCCAGCGGCTCAAACACCGGATACAGCCGCTGGATCCGCCGCTCCGTGCTCGTGAACGTCCCTTCCTTCTCGAGGCTCGGGCACGCCGGCAGGATTACATCCGCAAATCGGCACGTTTCAGAGAAGAAAATCTCCTGGATCACCAGGAAATCCACCTTCGCCAGCGCTGCGTCCACGTAGTTCGCGTTTGAATCCACCAGGCTCATCTCTTCGCCGAAGATGTACATCGCCCTCAGCTTCCCCTCGTGGATCCCGTCGATCATCTGGTGATTGTCCAGCCCCGGCTTCGGCGGCAGCTTCACGCCCCACGCCTTCTCGAACTTCCCCCGAATATCCGCATTGGCGACGTCTTGATAGCCAGGAAAATTATTCGGCATTGCGCCGTGATCGCTCGCGCCCTGCACATTGTTGTGCCCGCGCAGCGGATACGAGCCCGTTCCCGGCCGCATGTAATTCCCCGTCGCCAGCAGCAGATTCGAAATCGCCGTCGACGTATCCGATCCCATCGAGTGTTGCGTCACCCCCATCGCCCATAGCACACACACGCTCTTCGCCTCGACGATCATCCGCGCTACCTGCTCCAGCGTCTCCACCGGCAGCCCCGTCCGCTCACTGGCGAATTTCATCGTGAACGGCTCCAGGCTCTTGCGATACTCGTCGACCCCGTTCACCCACTGCTTCAGGAAATCCGCCTTCGCGAGCCCCTGATCGAAAATCCACCGCGTCACCGCGCTCAGCCAGATCAAATCCGTCCCCGGCCGCGGATGCAGGAACACGTCGGCCCGCGCCGCCATCTCATGCCGGCGCAAATCCGACACGATCAGCTTCTGCCCGCGCAGTTTGTGCGACTGCTTCACCCGCGTGGCCAGCACCGGATGGCTCTCCGCCGTATTGCTGCCGATGATCAGCACCAGGTCAGCCTGCTCGATGTCCGAAATCGACCCCGAATCGCCGCCGTACCCCACCGTCCGGAACAAGCCGACCGTCGCCGGCGCCTGGCAGTAGCGCGAGCAGTTATCCATATTATTGGTGCCGACCACCGCCCGCGCCAGCTTCTGCATCAGATAGCTCTCTTCATTCGTGCACTTCGACGAAGAAACGAACGCCAGCGCATCCGGCCCGCTCTCCGTTTTTATTTCCGTGAATCTCCGCGCCACCAGCCCCAGCGCTTCATCCCACGTCGCCTCGCGGAACCGTCCCTCTTCGCGAATCAGTGGCGTGGTCAGCCGATCCTGGCTGTTCACGAACCCCCATCCAAACTTGCCCTTGATGCACGTCGAAATCCCGTTCGCCGCGCCCTCCGCCGGCTCAACCTTTAATATGTGCCGGTCACGGGTCCAAATGTCGAAGCTGCATCCCACGCCACAGTACGTGCACACCGTCTTCGTCTTTTTCGTCCGCGACTCCCGCATCGCCGCTTCCACTTCCGACAGCTGCAGAATCGCCCCGTACCCCAACTCCGGCTCGATCCCCTTCACCACGTCGATCATCCCGTCCAGCGCCGGCTTCGGCAGCGTGGTAAAGTAGCCCGCCTCGCCCAGCATCGATTTCTCCATCAGCGCATTGCACGGGCAAACCGTCACGCAATGGCCGCAGGAAACGCAGCTCGACTCGCCAATTGGTGCGCCACCATCCCACAGCACGCGCGGATGCTCATCCTCCCAACGGATGCTCAGCGTCTCGTTCACCTCTACGTTCTGGCACGCTTCCACGCACCGCCCGCACAGGATGCACTGGTCCGGATCGTAGCGATAGAAAGGGTTCGACGAATCGACTTCGTACGGCTTTGGCTTGTACGGAATTTCCTGGTGCTCCACCGCCAGCAACTTCGTGGTGTTGTGCACCGTGCAGTTCCCGTTGTTGTTGTCGCACACCGTGCAGTAGAGCAGGTGGTTGCCGAGGATTTTGTCGAAAGCTTCGCGCCGCGCCCTCTGCGCCCGCGCCGACTCAGTCGCAACCTTCATCCCGTCCGCAGCCGGCGTCGCGCAGCTTCGCACCAGCTTGCCGTCCACTTCCACCATGCACGTGTCGCAGGTCTGAATCGGCCCCATCTGCGGGTGATAGCACACCTGTGGCACTTTGATGCCGGCGCGGTTGATGACCTCCAGCAGCCGTTCACCTGGTGTGAACTCGCGTGCTGTCCCGTTGATTGTCGCTGCTGGCATATCGGAACCGCCTCGCTGCGGCGAACGCGATGCTATCACGGAACTGTAACAGCAGGTGTTAATTTGAATCGCGACCGTCCCGGGCCGTCTTGAGATAAGATGCACCGATCCCGCTCCGCCGTCAGCCGCCATTCTGAGCTGCCCGCTACTGGCTCCCGGCTACAGGCTCCCGGCTGCTTTCAAGGCTGCCCCTCCGGCGTGGGATTCCCCGCCGTGAACTCCGAACAACAAGGCTTCGCCGCTGCCGAAAACTCCATCAGCTCCACCCGCGTCAGGTCCGGATCGTAAAAGTTGAACTGCCACTTCCCGTCCCTACCGACCTGCGGACGCGGCGCGGCATCACCCAGGCGATCCTCCGCGTAGAGCGTCGTCACCGTCTTCTCCATGTTCACCACGCCCAGCGAAAAGTGATTCAGTACACCCAGCTGCTGCTGCGAAATGTGATCCGGAGCCCGCGCTCCGTTGCTACTCGGGGCCCCCGGCGAGCCGTTGTTGCTCGCTGGGGTGACGTAGACCATGTATTCCAGCCAGTCATGCCCGTCCGGAACCTGCTGCGACACCCAATCCGTGTGGTCCGCATGCATGCCGCCGTACCAGTACGGCTGGAAACCCAGCAGATCCCGGTAAAACTTATCCTCGTTCTCCCGGCTCCGCACGAACATCCCCACGTGAATCATGCGCCGCCCAATCGGATCGCCGCCGGTCAGCGAATACAGCGCCGCCGTGCTCTTCGTCGCCAGAATCTTTGCCGGCGGCTGCACGAATTCCACCTTGTTGTTTTCCGGGTCCTGCACGTCGAACCACGCGCTGCCATCGCTGCCCTGCTTCACCGCATCGGGAACGGTGACTCCGTGCGCGCTTAGGTAAAGTCGCATCTGCTCCGCGCTCTTCGTCATATAAGCCAGATGGTCCAGCCGATTCGTGCCCGCCTCGGCAGGCATCGGCAGCACTTCGATGAACTGCTCCTCGTTCACGTAATAGCGAACTCCATCGCTGCGCTCCGGATCGTCTCCCTTCACCAGCCCGACATCGTGTACATAAAAGTGTTCTGCCTTGGCCGCATCGCTGGCATACACCGCCATGTGCGATATCCCGAAGATCGGCGGTCTGGTCTGGGCCGCGCACGAAGCTGCAATGAGAACAAAAGCCGCAAAGGAAACGCGCATGAACTTCTCCCCCTCCCCAGTACGTATCAGTGCGTATCAAGAATAACCCTGCGGCATGGAGCATGGGTCTCGGTGACCAAAATCTACGCTGCCAAATCCCTTGCAACCGGATACCATTGTCCCCACGGATGAAACGTCGCAAGAAGCCCGTCTCACCCAATCTTCTGCGCCTTTTTCTCGCGCTCTGGATCATCGCCAGCCTGGGCTACTGGATCGCGGGCGTCGTCGACCTCTGGGACACACGCGTCCACTGGGACCAGCGCGTGAATATCCCTTTCCGCTTCGACTCCGATTCGCGCCTTATCCACAAGAATGGTCTCCAGCCCGAAGCGCGCGCCGCCGGACTGGCCGCCGGCGATCGCATTGAAGCCCTCAACGGCGCCGCCTACAGCGGAACCGCCCAATGGGCCACCGTACTTTCCGAAAGCCACCCCGGGGACATCCTCGACGTTGACGTCACCCGTCCTGGTGGCTCCCACGCCACCCTGACTTTGACCCTGGCTCGCACACCTTATCTCTATGGCCGCTTATCCCCCTTGTGGGCATTCTGGCAGGGCTTCCTGCTCGTCGGTCTCCTCACTCTGGTCTGCCTTCTCATCGGCTACTGGGTCGTTCTCACTCGACCTGCCGATCGCAACGCCTGGCTTCTCCTCGTTCTCCTTACCTTTCCCAGCGTCATTTTCATCAATCCCGGCCTCGCGAGCGGGATAGCGCTCGCCCTGCGCGGCTTCTGGTATCAGACGCTGCAGCTGGCTGGCGCGCCCGCCCTGCTTCTCTTCGGCATTTACTTTCCCGAACGCTCTCGCATCGATGCCCGCGCCCGATGGATCAAATGGCTTCTCCTCGCGCTCTATGCCATCTCCGTCCTTTTTCTCTATCCCTCCATCTACATGGAAAACTACGGCGGAGGCGACGGGCCGTTCCTCACCCGCGCCAGTGACATCGCCGGCGCCATCATCAACACACTCAACCTCCTCTGCGTCGTTCTCTATCTCGTTCTCACCCTGGATAAGCTGCGTTCCGCCTCCACTGAAGACGCCCGCCGCCGTCTCCGCGTCCTCACCACCGGCATGAGCATCGGCATGGGCTCGCTGCTGGTCGTTTTTGTGCTGTTGCCCCACTTCGGCATTACCGGAAGCACGACCACCGGGTACTGGATTCGCAGCGTCGGCGCCCTGCTCTTCATGCTGGCGCCCCTCACTCTGGCCTATGTCGTCGTCGTGCAGCGCGCCCTCGATGTCCGCGTTCTGTTGCGCATGGGCTCCCGCTATGCCCTTGCCAAAGCCACTTTGTGGGTGCTTCAGATTGCCTTACTCGCCGTCATCGGATTCCGCCTCTTTCTGCCCATGTTCGAAAGACGCGTTCCGCAGCCGTCGGACATCTGGGCTGCCCTGGTCTTCCTGGTCCTCATTCTTGCCCTGCGCTTTGGAGTCAGTAAGCGCCTCCAGCAATGGCTCGACCGTCAGTTCTTCCGTGAAGCCTACAACGCCGAGGTGGTGCTCAACGAGCTCTCCGACGAAGTCCGCCGTTTTACTGAAACTAAGCCTCTCCTCGAAACCGTCGCGCGCTGCATCTGCGATACGCTGCACATCCGCCAGATCGCCCTGCTGCTTCGCCGCGGTGATGCGTTCTACGTGGAGCAGGCCGTAGGCGTCTCCGCCGATGGAGCCATGACTCTGCCCGCACAAGCCTCGTCCATCCGCTATCTCCTCAATTCCAACGAACCGGCGCGGCTCTACCGCAACGATCCGGACGCCTGGTACCTGATGGCCGGCACCGCCGAGCGTCGCGCTCTCGACCTGCTCAATGCCGAGTTGCTCGTGCCTCTGCCCGGTCGCAACCGCCTCATGGGCGTCATGGCCCTCGGTCCCAAGCGCTCTGAGGCTGCCTGGTCCCGTACCGATCTGCAGGTCCTGCAAACCGTGGCCCGCCAAACCGGCCTGGCTCTCGAAGTCAGCGAGCTCGCCCACTCCCTCGCCGCGGA